>Ga0210039_1000236_pt1 | contig 61626 bp, 61 predicted proteins | sample CryGeyCG2114_250_3_FD_185460 | JGI IMG/M metagenome (GOLD analysis project Ga0210039, IMG submission 185460) | Groundwater microbial communities from aquifer - Crystal Geyser CG17_big_fil_post_rev_8/21/14_2.50 (SPAdes) (version 2) | ecosystem: Environmental > Aquatic > Deep subsurface >...
GTCGGCAGATCGAAGGCCACAGAAAGCCCGGTCTGCCCCTTGGCGAGATTGGCACGGTAGAGCGCGTTCGACTTCTCGGCGGTGGAATGACCCGCATAGGTGCGGATGAGCCAGGGCTGGTCCTTGGGGCGAGTGTGCTGCGTCTGCGACATGGGGCGACCTCGTGAATCATGATGCGCAATTTTCTTACGTTCAGCATACCGTATAGGCAAGAAGGTTGCGCTGTCAATTCGCTGCGATGCGGCATCGACCCATTTACCTGCGACAAAAACCCTGATTTGGTGGCGCCATGGGACAGACCGTGGACATGCCGCTCTGGGCGCTGGTGTTGCTGGTGGGGTTTGCGGCCGTGACCTTTGCCAGTCACTTTCTCTTTCCCTCGGTCCGCTGGTTCCTGCGGCGCAGGCTGGAGCGGGCGGTGGCGCGGCTCAATACGCGGTTGCAGCGCCCGATCGAGCCGTTCAAGCTGGCGCGCAGGCATGACATGATCCAGCGGCTGATCTACGACCCCGAGGTGAGCCGCGCGATTGCGGCCCATGCGCAGGCCGAGGGCATCCCCGAGAACGTGGCCTTCGAGAAGGCCAGACGTTACGCGCGCGAGATCGTGCCGAGTTTTTCGGCCACCGCCTATTTCGGGATCGCGATCCGCCTCGCGAAATGGCTGAGCCGGTCGCTCTACCGGGTGCGGCTGGGGCATCTCGACGAGGTGGCGCTGACACGGGTGGATCGCAACGCGACGGTGGTGTTCGTGATGAACCATCGCAGCAACATGGATTACGTGCTGGTCACGTGGCTGGCGGCGGAACGCTCGGCGCTGAGCTATGCAGTGGGCGAATGGGCGCGGGTCTGGCCGCTCTCGCGTCTCATCAAGGCGATGGGGGCCTATTTCATCCGCCGCAAATCCCGCAATGATCTCTATCGTCGGGTGCTGGCGCGCTATGTCGGCATGGCCACCGATGGTGGCGTGACGCAGGCGATGTTTCCCGAAGGCGGGTTGAGCCTTGATGGTGCGTTGCAACCGCCCAAGCTGGGCCTCCTGACCTATCTGGTCGAAGAGCGGAGCAATCCGAGCCGCGACGTGGTGTTCGTGCCGGTGGCGATCAACTATGACCGGGTGTTCGAGGATCGCCTGCTGGTGGCGGCGGCGCAGTCCGGCAGCCGTAGATTCCCGGCGCGGATCAGCGTCGTGGCACGGTTCGTGCTGCGCCAGATCTGGTTGCGGCTCAGGGGGCGTTCTCACCGGCATGGCTATGCAGCGGTCAGTTTCGGCGCACCGCTCTCGCTGGCCGCGTTCCAGCACGATCATCCGGTGGAGGGGGTCCGGGGGCTGGCGCGGGTTCTGATGCAGCGCATCGGGCAGGTGGTTCCGGTGCTGCCGGTGCCTCTGGTGGCGCGGGCGCTGGTGCTGGCCGAGGGCCCGCTCAGCCCGGCGGCGCTGGATCAGGCCGTGACCGGGATGCTCGAGGTGGTGCCACGGACATCGGTCTATCTTCCGCGCGACGATCTGAGCTATGCGACGCGATTCGGGCTCCGGGCGTTGCGCGAGCGCGGGATGATCGAGGACTGCGCCGGCAGCTTTGCGGTGGTCGAAAGACACCGCCCGGTGCTGGCCTACTACGCCGCCTCGATTGCCCATCTCTTTTGCGAGCGCAGCACGGACTGACAGATTTTCTGCACCCGCTCGGTCATAAAATTACAAAATATACGCCGTGGGTATTGCAATATTACTCTCCCATCGGTATTTCGAAGCCAAGTGAAGCGATTCTGCATCGCGGCAATTTGTGACAGGAGGCTATCATGGCTTTGGATACAGACACCGGCATCGCGCCCTATGATGCACCCGAAAAGGATCTCTACGAGATCGGTGAAATGCCGCCTCTGGGGTATGTGCCCAAGCAGATGTATGCCTGGACCATTCGTCGCGAGCGGCATGGCGAGCCCGACAAGAGCTTTCAGGTCGAGGTGGTCGATACCTGGGAGATCGACAGCTACGAGGTGCTGGTCTTGGTGATGGCGGCCGGCGTCAACTATAACGGGGTCTGGGCGGGTCTGGGTCAGCCGGTCAGCCCGTTCGACGGCCACGGCGCGCCCTATCACATCGCGGGGTCCGATGCTGCGGGGATCGTCTGGAAGGTTGGGGACAAGGTCAAGCGCTGGAAGGTCGGCGACGAGGTCGTCATCCATTGCAATCAGGATGATGGCGACGACGAGGAATGCAACGGGGGCGATCCGATGTTTTCGCCCTCCCAGCGGATCTGGGGCTACGAGACGCCGGACGGATCCTTTGCGCAATTCACCCGCGTGCAGGCGCAGCAATTGATGCCGCGCCCCAAGCATCTGACCTGGGAGGAAAGCGCCTGCTACACCCTGACGCTGGCCACCGCCTACAGGATGCTGTTTGGCCACGCGCCGCATGATCTCAAGCCGGGTCAGAACGTGCTGGTCTGGGGGGCTTCGGGCGGTCTTGGCTCCTTTGCGATCCAGCTTGCTCATACCGCGGGTGCCAATGCCATCGGCGTGATCTCGGACGAGAGCAAGCGGCAGTTCGTGATGGATCAGGGCGCCAAGGGCGTCATCAACCGCAAGGAATTCAACTGCTGGGGGCAATTGCCCAAGGTCAACAGCCCGGAATACAACGCCTGGCTCAAGGAAGCGCGCAGGTTCGGCAAGGCGATCTGGGACATTACCGGCAAAGGCATCAATGTCGATATGGTGTTCGAGCATCCCGGCGAGGCGACATTCCCGGTGTCGTCCCTTGTCTGCAAGAAGGGCGGCATGGTGGTGATCTGCGCCGGCACGTCCGGGTTCAACTGCACCTTTGACGTGCGCTACATGTGGATGCATCAAAAGCGTCTGCAAGGCAGCCACTTTGCCCATCTCAAGCAGGCGGCGGCCGCCAACAAGCTGATGGTCGAACGGCGGCTCGATCCCTGCATGTCAGAGGTGTTCCCCTGGGACGAGATCCCGCGCGCCCATCTCAAGATGCTGCGAAACGAGCACAAGCCGGGCAACATGGCGGTGCTGGTGCAGGCCCCCCGCACCGGTCTGCGCACGGTCGAGGATGTGATCGAAGCGCGCCGATAGAGCCACTGTTGCCAAAATTGTTACAATGGCCTGAAAACCAGCATATTGGTTCGCAGGCCATTCGTATATTCCAAGAGTCTCATTAAAAACAGATGCTTGACGGGATCATCCCCCGCCAGTTCTGGGGACTATAAAACAGCGAGTTTTCCAGGGGTCAATAACACGCTATGGTTGCGTTAACACTTTGTTAACTATTGTCCCGCGAGGCTGGCGATGCGAAACGAATGGATACTCGACGTTCTTGCCGATTTGCAGACCTTTGCCCGCGACAACGGGCTGAGCGTCTTGGCCGAACAGCTGGATGACACACGGCTGGTGGCTGCGACCGAGCTGGCGTTGACTGGGGAAGGAATTTGCGGGAATGAATGCGGCGCCACCCGCGCGGTTGGAGGCCTTGCTCGAGGCTGTTGAACGGGCCCGTGATCTTGCAGAACTGCAACACATCATCCGTCAGACGCGGGACTTCCTCGCGGTTGATCACATGCTCTATCACTCTGTCAGTCCGGCCGGCGATCAATATCTCTGCGGAACCTATCCCGACATCTGGGTGCAACAATATCTCAGACAGGACTATCTGCGCGTCGATCCGGTGATTCAGGGCTGTTACCAACGGTTTCACCCGGTGGATTGGAAATGGCTCGATTGGTCGGGCAAGGCCGCGCGCGCCTTTCAACAAGAGGCAATGCCCTACGGTGTCGGCAATCAGGGATTCTCGGTGCCGATCCATGGCCCCACCGGGCAATTCGCGCTCCTCTCAGTCAGTCACCACTGTGATGATGCCACATGGCAGGGGCTCACGGCGCGCCATCGGCGGAGCCTGGTGCTGATTGCCCATAGCATCCATCAATGCGCTCTTGACTTCGAACCGGACCGCGGCGGAGCCAAGATCCAGCCACTCTCGCGGCGTGAAGCCCACGGCCTCAGCTTGCTGGCGATGGGTCATAGCCGGGCGCAGGTGGCGCAGACCCTGAACATCTCGGAGCATACGCTGCGGGTCTATATCGAATCGGCACGGCGCAAACTGGGTGCCGTGAACACCCTTCACGCCGTCGCCCGCGCCACGGCGCGCGGGCTGATCCTGATCTGAGGGGCGTCTCGCGGACCGCGCGCCCGCTTCAGAGCTTGAGATTGGGGATGATCTGTTTCTTGCGGCTCATGATGCCGGGCAGAACGACGGTATCGCCCGTGACGGTTGCCCCAAAGCTCTTTTCGGCAATCGTTTTCACCAGATCGTTCGGCACCAAGAGCGTGGCCTCTTCGTTGAGGATATCGACGACGAAGAGCAGCACCTGATCGGCGCCATCCTCGCGGGCGACATCGGTCATGGTTCGCATCAGGCTGTCCTTGCGGTCGAGCACGATGCGGGGCGAGGTGGTCTCGAGGACGGAGACGCGCAGGTCCTTGCCCGCCACGGTGTATTCCTTGCTGTCCATCCGCAGCAATTCGGCATCGGAAAAGGCCGAGACATCGGATTTCGCGGCGAACATCTCGGCGGCATAATCCGGGATCGACATGCCCAGATCGGCAGCGAGAGCTTCGGCCACGGTGCGGTCATGCTCGGTCGTGGTGGGCGAGCGGAATTCGAGCGTGTCCGACAGGATGCAGGTCAACGCCGTCCCCTTGGCCCAGGTCGGCATCCGCGCCGCGTCCTTGCCCATCAGATCGAGCATGATCGTTGCGGTGCAGGCCAGCGGGCGGATGGTGATGTCGATCGGCCCCTTGGTTTCCAGCCCGCCAACCAGCTTGTGATGGTCGATGATCGCCTTGATATCGGCGGCATTCACATTTGTGGGCAATTCGGCCGGGTTATTGGTATCGACGATGACGCAGGGCTCATCCGCCGCGATCTCCGAGATGATGCGCGGCTTGGGCAGATCCCATTTCCGCAGCATGAAGGCCGCCTCGGTGTTGGGTTCGCCCAAAAGGACGGCCTCAGCCTTGGTGCCTTTGACCTCATTGAGATACCAGGCCCAGAGGATGGGCGATCCGGTGGAATCGGTGTCCGGCGATTTGTGGCCGAAAACGAGCGTGGTCATGGTGGGAATCCTGTGATTGCGTCAAGTTTGGTGCCTTATAGGCAGGGTCCCGGCGATTGTCACGTCTCTATGCTGCACTGCGGCATAAAATCCCCGGTTCGAGCGCGAAAAAATGGCTGATTTCATCGGGTCCAGGTGTTGACACGCGGGGGTGACATCCTTAGATATACCCCGTTATCACTCGGACCTTCTGAGTGCTAACGATCTCCAGGAGAGATCATGGATATTAACTTTGAGCCAAGGAGCCTCAGAGATGGCATTTAAACCGCTGCATGACCGCGTGCTTGTTCGCCGCGTTGAAGGCGAAGAAAAAACCGCAGGCGGGCTGATCATCCCCGACAGCGCAAAAGAAAAACCCAGCGAAGGTCTGGTTGTTGCCTGCGGCGAAGGCGCGCGCAAGGACAATGGCGAGCTGATCGAGATGGCCGTCAAGGCCGGCGACCGGATCCTGTTCGGCAAATGGTCGGGCACCGAAGTGACAGTCGAGGGCGAAGAGCTCTTGATCATGAAGGAAAGCGACATTCTGGGGATCATCACCGGAGCGAAGGCCGCGAAAGCCGCCTGACCTGCGCGAGTCGTGATCTGAACCCGGATACTCAAGACAACAGGAGCACCTGAAAATGGCTGCAAAAGACGTACGTTTCAACATCGACGCCCGCAATCGCATGCTCAAGGGCGTCAACATCTTGGCCGATGCGGTCAAGGTGACGCTCGGCCCCAAAGGCCGCAACGTGGTGATCGACAAATCCTTCGGCTCGCCGCGCATCACCAAAGACGGTGTCACGGTTGCCAAGGAAATCGAACTGGAAGACAAGTTCGAGAACATGGGCGCGCAGATGGTCAAAGAAGTGGCCTCGCGCACCAATGACGAGGCTGGCGACGGCACCACAACCGCGACGGTTCTGGCTCAGGCCATCGTCAAGGAAGGCATGAAATCGGTTGCCGCCGGCATGAATCCGATGGATCTCAAGCGCGGGATCGACGTGGCCACCGCCAAGGTGGTTGCCGCGATCAAGGCCGCGTCGCGCCCCGTGACCGACAGTGCCGAAGTGGCGCAGGTCGGCACCATTTCCGCCAACGGCGAGACCGAAATCGGGCGCCAGATCGCTGACGCCATGCAAAAAGTCGGCAACGAGGGTGTGATCACCGTCGAGGAAAACAAGGGCCTCGAAACCGAGACCGATGTCGTCGAGGGCATGCAGTTCGACCGTGGCTATCTCAGCCCCTATTTCGTGACCAATGCCGACAAGATGGTGGCCGATCTTGAAGACTGCCTGATCCTTCTGCACGAAAAGAAACTCTCGTCGCTGCAACCGATGGTGCCGCTGCTCGAGCAAGTGATCCAGTCGCAAAAGCCGCTGCTGATCATCGCAGAGGATGTCGAAGGCGAAGCGCTGGCCACTCTCGTGGTCAACAAACTACGGGGCGGTCTCAAGATCGCGGCTGTCAAGGCCCCCGGCTTTGGCGATCGGCGCAAGGCGATGCTTCAGGATATCGCGATCCTGACCGGCGGTCAGGTGATCAGCGAAGATCTTGGCATGAAGCTTGAGAATGTCGGCATGGACATGCTTGGCACAGCCAAGAAGATCTCGATCACCAAGGACGAGACCACGATCGTCGACGGCCATGGCGTGAAGGCAGAGATCGAGGCGCGCGTCGCCCAGATCCGCCAGCAGATCGAGGACACCACCTCTGATTACGACCGTGAAAAGCTGCAAGAGCGTGTTGCCAAACTCGCCGGTGGCGTGGCCGTGATCCGCGTCGGCGGCATGACCGAAACCGAAGTGAAAGAACGCAAGGACCGCGTTGACGATGCCCTCAATGCAACCCGCGCTGCGGTGCAGGAGGGGATTGTTGTCGGCGGTGGCGTGTCTCTGGTCCAGGCTGCAAAAAAACTGCAAGGCATCGAAGGCGCAAATGCCGACCAGAACGCCGGGATCGCCATCGTGCGCAAGGCGCTCGAAGCGCCGCTGCGTCAGATCGCCGAGAATGCCGGTGTTGACGGGTCGGTCGTTGCGGGCAAGGTGCGCGAAAGCGATGATCCCAAGTTCGGCTACAACGCGCAGACCGATGAATATGGCGACATGTTCAAGTTCGGCGTGATCGACCCGGCCAAGGTGGTGCGCACCGCGCTTGAGGATGCAGCCTCGATCGCCGGTCTCCTGATCACCACCGAGGCGATGGTTGCCGACAGGCCCGCCAAGGAAGGCGCCGGTGCCGGTGGCGGAATGCCCGACATGGGCGGCATGGGCGGCATGGGCGGCATGATGTGATCTGACCGTTCCGGTATGACGATTGGGGGTCGCCTTCGGGCGGCCCCCTTTTTTGTCTCCGGTGCTGGCGCCTGGGGCAAGCGGCGCAGGTGAGTATTTGCGGAACGATGAAAGCGCAGGGTTCGCGAACAGAGGGCTATACTCCGGGCGCGCCAGCGCTTAGCAAGGGGGTATGCGCCTTTTTCTCCTGACGGCTCTCACCATGACCGCCTTTGCCGCCAATTCGGTTCTGAACCGGATCGCGCTGGCGCAAGGCAGTATGGATGCGGTCAGTTTCGGCGTGGTCAGGCTGGTCTCGGGGGCGATGGTGCTGGGGCTTTTGTGTCTGGTTCTGCGCGGTCGGGTGGAGATGCGGGGGCGGGAGCGGATCGCTGGGGTGCTCTCCTTGCTGGTCTATTTCTACGGCTTTTCGCTGGCCTACCGGGCCCTCGATGCCGGGCTGGGGGCGCTGATCCTGTTCGGCGTGGTGCAGATCACCATGTTCGTGGGCGGCATTTTCGCGCGCGAGGCGATGCCGCGACGCCGCTGGATCGGTGCGGGGCTGGCCTTTGCCGGGCTGATCTGGCTCTTGAGTCCCGGGGCCGGGCCGCAGGTGAGTGTGCTCCACGGTCTCCTGATGGCGGTCGCGGGTGTCGGTTGGGGGGTCTATTCGCTCTCCGGGCGACGGTCCGGCGATGCGCTGATGTCGACGGCGGCTAATTTCATCTGGGCCGCCCCTGTCGGGGTGATCGTCTGGGGTGTGATGCCGAAAGGCACCGAAGGTCTTGTCCTCGGCGGCGAGGGCATTGCCCTCGCGATCGTGTCCGGCGCGGTGACTTCTGGCCTGGGCTACGCGCTCTGGTACAGTATCCTGCCGCGGCTGGCGGCGTCGGTTGCGGCGGTGGCGCAGCTCACCGTTCCGGTGATCGCCATGGCCGGTGGCATGGTGTTTCTGGGCGAGGCGCTGAGCCTTGCCTTCGTGCTGGCAAGCGCGCTCGTGCTGGGCGGCGTGGCGATCTCGGTCCTGCCTCCGGGGCGACGTCAGGCGCGCAGGATCTCTTCCAGCGGATCATAGCCCATACCACGTTGAAACGCTACCGCGGCAAGGCTGTCAGGCTTGACGCGCAGGCTGGTCATCTCGGCCCGCGTGACCCAGCGGCGACGGGTGACAACCGCCTCGGGGTCCTGCCAGTCCGCGCTGAGGCGACCCGCGACAAGGGTGCAGCGAAAGAAGATCTCGACCTGATGAAAACCGGTCTCGGGGGCATGGAACTCGTTGATGAGACAGGGCGGGCCGACGCGAATGGCCAGCCCGGTCTCCTCATGGACCTCGCGGATCAGGTTGTCGGGGAGCGAGTGCCCCGCCACCACCCCGCCGCCGGGCGCGCACCAGAGCGTGCTGGAGGGATCGGCATAGGCGTTGACCAGCAGCAGGCGCTGGTTCTCAACGATCACGGCGCGGGTGGCGAGACGGGGGGCAGGCATGATCTCTCTCACTACAAACGGGGCGGCTGAGGCGACACGGCGCAGGCCGGGGGCGGGCGGCAACGGCGTGAAATCCAGGCTTGCCTTTGGCCCTGCCAATGGTCAGCTTGGACCGGCAGAACGGAAAGGACAAGGGCATGGCGGACAACAGGCGCAGCGGCGGTCAGCTTCTGGTGGAGTGTCTTGTGGCACTCGGAGCCCGGCACACATTCGGCGTGCCGGGCGAGAGCTATCTGGCGGTGCTTGATGCCCTGCATGACACGGCAGGCCGTCTCGATTTCGTGCTCTGTCGGCAGGAGGGCGGCGCGGCCTTCATGGCCGCCGCCTATGGCAAGCTCACGGGCCGGCCCGGAATCGCCTGGGTGACGCGCGGGCCGGGGGCGACCAATGCCGCGATCGGGGTGCATACGGCGATGCAGGACAGCGCGCCGATGATCCTCTTTGTCGGGCAGGTCGGCACCGACATGAAGGGGCGCGAGGCCTTTCAGGAGCTCGATTACCGCGCGGTATTCGGCACGATGGCGAAATGGGCGGTCGAGATCGACGATGTGGCACGGATTCCCGAGATCACCGCGCGGGCGTGGAAAACGGCGCTCACCGGGCGCCCCGGCCCGGTGGTGGTGGCGCTGCCCGAGGATATGCTGACAACCATGACCACAACGGCGCCCCTGACCGGACCGGGCGCCTATCCCGAGGCCGCCGCCGCGCCGGAGACCGTGCAGCGGGTGCGAGACCTGTTGCACGGCGCGCAACGGCCGCTGATCCTCTATGGCGGTTGCAACTGGACCGAGGCGGGGCGGGCGGCCCTTCGGGCCTTTGCCGAAGGATCGGATATTCCGGTCGTCTCGGTCTTTCGCTATCAGGATCAGTTCGACAATCACGCGCCGGTCTTTTGCGGCGAGGCCGGGGTCGGCATGATGCCGCATGTGCGGGCGTTGATCAAAGAGGCGGATGTGATCCTTGCCCTCAACAACCGCTTTGGCGAGAATTCGACCGATGGTTATACCCTGCTCGACGTGCCGCAGGCGCGGCAGCGTCTGATTCATGTCCATGCCTCCGATCTGGAACTCGGCAAGGTCTATCAGCCCGATCTGGGGATTCAGGCGGGACCGAACGAATTCGTCCGCGCCCTTGCGGGCACTGGACCGGTGCGGGGCGATTGGGCCGCCTGGCGCGCGGCGGGTCGCGCCGCCTGGGAAGCCGGATTCGACCTGCCCGACCTGCCCTCGCCGGTCGATATGGGCAAGGTCACGGCGCATCTGCGCGACGTCCTGCCCGAGGATGTCATCATCACCAATGGCGCGGGCAATTTCGCGATCTGGTCGGGGCGGTTCCTGAAATATGGCGCCAAGGCACGGCTTCTGGGGCCGCAATCGGGGGCAATGGGCTATGGCGTGCCGGCCGCGATCGCCGCCAAGCTGGTCCACCCGGAGCGGGTGGTCGTCTGTTTCGCGGGCGACGGCGATTTCCAGATGACCGGTCAGGAACTGGCAACCGCCCGGCAGGCGGGCGCAATGCCGGTCATTCTGCTGCTCAACAACGGCATCTACGGCACCATCCGCGCCCATCAGGAGCGCAACTATCCCGCGCGCGTCTCGGGCACGACGATGGTCAATCCCGATTTCGTCGCCCTGGCCCGCGCTTACGGATTTCACGCCGAACAGGTCGAGACCACAGAGGCCTTCGCGGCGGCGTTCGCGCGCGCTCTGGCCTCCCCGAGCGGTGCCCTGCTCGATCTGGCGATCTCGCCCGAGGCGCTGACCCCGCGGATGAGCCTGAGCGAGATGCGCGCGGTGGGGCTGACGCGGCGCGGGCAGGCCCACGGCCCTGTTCAGGGTGCGTGATTGTGTTTATGTCGGCACCATGCAGCGTTTGGCAATCATAACGGCACTTGCTCTCGGCCTGACCGCGGCCCCCGCCCGCGCGGATTGCGTCGTGTTGCTGCACGGACTGGCGCGGAGCGAGGCGTCCTTTCTGGTGATGCAGGAAGTGCTCGAGGCGCAGGGTTATGACGTCTTCAGCCCCGATTATCCCTCGACCAAGGAAGACATCGCGCGGCTGGCCGAGGAAACTCTGCCCTATGCGCTGCGGGTCTGTGGCGAGACGACGGTCCATTTCGTCACCCATTCGATGGGCGGCATCCTGTTGCGCGCCTGGCTCCGGGACAACCGGCCTGCGCAGATGGGCCGGGTCGTGATGCTTGCACCGCCCAACCATGGCAGCGAGGTGGTGGATGAACTGGGCGGGCTCGACCTCTTTCGCTGGCTGAACGGGCCGGCCGGATTGCAGCTTGAAACCGGGCCCGAGGGCCTGCCCGAAAACCTGCCACCGGTCGATTTCGAACTTGGGGTGATTGCCGGAAACGTCTCGCTCAATCCTTATTTTTCCAGCCTCATCGACGGGCCGGATGACGGCAAGGTCTCGGTCGCCTCGACCCGGGTCGAGGGCATGACCGATCACCTCACCCTGCCGGTCACGCATACCTTTCTGATGAACAACCCGCTGGTGATCGCGCAGGTCGAGGAGTTTCTGGCGCATGGCCGGTTCGATCACAGCCTCACTCTGTCCGATGTCCTGCTCGGGCGCCACAAGGAATGAGCGCACTGGCCCTGACCCTGCGCGGCGCAGAGGTGCTCTGGCCCGATGGCCCTGGGGCGGGTGATCTGCATCTGGCCGGCGGGATCATCACGCAGACCCCGGCGGCGCAGGTCGTGGATCTGAGCGGATTTCTGATCCTGCCAGGCATCGTGGACCTGCATGGCGACGGCTTCGAGCGCCATCTCGCCCCGCGCCGCGGCGCGATGAAGGATCTCGATCAGGGGCTGATCGCCGCCGAGGCGGAACTGGCCGCAAATGGCATCACCACCGCCATCCTGGCGCAATTCTTCAGCTGGGAGGGCGGCTTGCGCGGCGCTGATTTTGCCGAGCGGGTCTTTGCGGCGCTGGCGCAGGTCCGCGCGATGGTTGCGACCGACCTGCGGGCACAACTGCGCCTCGAGCTGTCCTTGTGCGAGGATTTTGCAAGAGCCGAAGAAATGGTGGCACGCCATGACATCGGCTATGTCGTCTTCAACGATCACCTGCCGCATGACGCGCTGGCGGCAGGCAAGCGGCCGCAGGGTCTGACCGGACAGGCGCTCCGGATCGGGCGCAATCCCGAGAAGCACCTTGAAACTCTGCTCGCGCTCCATGCCGGGATGGATCGCGTGGCCCCCGCCCTTGATGCGCTCAGCGCCCGGCTGATCGCACGGGGCGTCCGGCTGGGTTGCCATGACGAGCGCACACCACAGGACCGGCAGGCGGCGCGCGCCCGTGGCATCGCCATCGCCGAATTCCCCGAGACGCAGGCCGCCGCCGAGGCGGCGCGGGCCGGCGGCGACGCGGTGATCATGGGTGCCCCCAATCTGGTGCGCGGCGGCTCGCACAAGGGCAATGCCAGCGCCTTCGAGATGGTCGCGCTCGGCCTCGTCGATGCGCTGGCCTCGGATTATCACTATCCCTCGCTCAAACGCGCGGCCTTCCTGCTGGCCGATACCGGGCTTTGCGACCTGGCGACGGCCTGGGCGCTCATTTCGAGCCACCCTGCGCGGATTCTGGACCTGTCCGACCGGGGCGCGTTGCGGCCCGGCGCGCGCGCCGATCTGGTGGTGCTGGAGGCAGAGAGCCGCCGCGTCATGGCCACCCTTGCGGCGGGCAGGATGAGCTATCTGGCGGGCGAGGCCGCAACGCGGTTTCTCGGGGCAAGCCGGGTGCAGTGAGTATTTGAAGAACGATGAAAGCGAGGCTTGCGCGTCGGGTCTCAGGTCGTTGCGGGTCTGATGATACGGTTGACATGACCCATCTTGCGGCCGGGCTTGATCTCGGCCTTGCCGTAGAGATGCAGCGCGCTGTCGGGCGCGCGGGCAAGCTCCGGCACGCGGGTCATGTCCTCGCCAATCAGGTTCTCCATGACGACATCGGCATAGCGCGTGCCATTGCCCAAAGGCCAGCCCGCCACCGCGCGAATATGTTGCTCGAACTGGTCGATGGCGCATCCCGCTTGGGTCCAGTGCCCGGAATTGTGTACGCGCGGCGCGATTTCGTTGACGATGAGGCCCTGCGGCGTGACAAAGATCTCCACCCCCATGACGCCGACATAGTCGAGCGCGTTGAGAAGCTTCGCGGCGATCAGAACGGCGTCGGTGCGCTGTGCGGCGCTCAGGCGCGCGGGCACGGTGGTGGTGCGCAGGATGCCGCCCTCATGGACATTCTCGCCGGGGTCATAGCAGGCAATGTCGCCGGCCTGCCCGCGCGCGGCGATCACCGAGACTTCGTGGCTGAAGGCGACGACGCCCTCCAGGATGGCCGGTTGTCCGGCCAGATCCGCCAGTGCCCGTTCTGCATCTGCGGGCGTCCCGATCCAGGCCTGACCCTTGCCGTCATAGCCAAGGCGGCGGGTCTTGAGGATCGCGGGCAGGCCAATCGCGGTGATCGCCCCGGCGAGATCATCGGCGCTGTCCACCGCGGCAAAGGGCGCCGTGGCAAGGCCGAGATCCCTGAGAAAGGTCTTTTCGATCAGCCGGTCCTGACTGACCAAGAGCGCCTTGCGCGGTGGGTGGACGGGCTTTTGCGCTTCGAGATGATCGAGCGCAGAGGTCGGGATGTTCTCGAACTCGTAGGTGATCACATCGACGCTGGCGGCAAACTGCCGGAGCGCCGCGTCGTCGTCATAGTCCGCCTTGAGATGGAAATTCGCCACATGGCTCGCCGGGCAATCGCCGCCGGGCTCGAAGATGCAGGTCTTGTAGCCAAGCCGCGCCGCGGCGACCGACAACATGCGTCCCAACTGGCCGCCGCCGAGAATGCCGATGGTCGCGCCGAACGGCAGAGGGTCAGTCATCGCGGGGCTCGTCGGGGATCGAGGCGGAGAGCGCGGCGCGCCAGTCGTCCAGCCTCTGCGCCAGATCCGGGTCGGAATTTGCAAGGATCGCGGCTGCCATCAGCCCGGCATTGGCCGCGCCCGCCGCCCCGATCGCCATAGTGGCGACCGGAAAGCCGCGCGGCATCTGGACGATGGAATAGAGGCTGTCAACGCCGGCCAGAGCCCTCGTCTGGACCGGAACGCCGATCACCGGCAGCCGCGTTTTCGACGCCATCATGCCGGGCAGATGCGCCGCACCCCCGGCACCCGCGATGATCACCTGCAAGCCGCGCGCCACCGCCGTGCGCCCATAGTCCCAGAGCCGGTCGGGGGTGCGATGCGCCGAGACGATTCGCGTCTCATAGGCGATGCCCAGCTCGTCAAGGATTGCCGCAGCTTCGCGCATGGTGGACCAGTCCGACTGGCTCCCCATGATGATGCCGATCTTTGCGCCTGTCATCTCACGCCCCCTGCACTGGAGCGCGCACTATACTGATCGACATGGCTTAGGCAATAATGTCGGGATAGATCCGATCCTCGATCCGGGCGATCATGTCGCGCAGCCAGAGCTTTTTCTTCTTGAGCCGTTGCAGCATCAGCTGATCGGCCGTGCCCTTGTGGTGCAGCGCAACGATGGCCTCATCGAGGTCGCGGTGTTCGCGGCGGAATTCCTCCAGCTCGACGCGCAGAACATCTTCGGACTTCATCGACAGGTCGCTATAGGCGTTCATGGCAACCGATTCCCTTGGTCGTTCAGACCGTCAAGATACTGAATTCGGGCGCTGTCGCAAAGCCCTTGCGCGTTGTCGGGGCAATCCCCATATTTCCGATGCAGGTCGCCGTGAAGGGGCCTGACCCAAACGGACGGTCGCTTACACTCAAGGACGTGTCGATGACAAAGCTTACTCTGGGGACGCACCCCTACATGCTGGGCTTCGAGCAGCTCGAACGGATGCTGGAACGCAGCGCGAAATCCGGGAACGAGGGATATCCTCCGTTCAATATCGAACAGACATCGCAGAATTCCTATCGCATCACGCTGGCGGTGGCGGGCTTTGCCGAGGACGATCTGGCGATCACCGTCGAGGATCGCCAACTTGTGATCCGTGGCCGACAGCGCGAGGATGGCGAGGACCGGCTCTATCTGCATCGCGGCATCGCGGCCCGGCAGTTCCAGCGCACTTTCGTGTTGGCCGACGGCGTCGAGGTGGGCGAGGCGATCATGGAAAACGGGCTGTTGCACGTGGATCTGACCCGCGCGCAGCCCGAGACGGTGGTGCAGCGGATCAGGATCAACAAGGGGTAAGCGGTATGGAGACAAAATACGATTTCGGGACCGACGAGAGCCGGGCCATAGTCTATGTCCGGCCGGTCAAGGTCGATGATCTGCCCGTGGAGATGCGCGAACAGATCGGCGACGCAACCACGATCTATGCCGTGCACAGTGTCGAGGGCGAACGTCTGGCGCTGGTGCGTGACCGCAGGCTGGCGTTCATGCTGGCGCGGCAGAACAACATGGAGCCGGTGACGGTTCACTGACCGCCGCCCCGGCGCGCTGAGCGCAATCAGCGCGCCGGGCAGATGCGGATCATCCCGCGATCAGGCCCATCTGTTCGAGCTTCAGGATCACCTGATGGGCGCAGTTATCGACCTCGACATTCTCGGTCTCGACCCGCAGTTCGGGGTTTTCGGGCACGTCATAGGGATCGGAAATGCCGGTGAATTCCTTGATCTTGCCCTCGCGCGCCAGCTTGTAGAGCCCCTTGCGGTCACGCCGTTCGCATTCCTCGATCGAGGTTGCGACATGGACCTCGATGAAGGCGCCGAATTGCTCGATATCCTCGCGCACGGCGCGCCGTGTGGTGGCATAGGGGGCGATCGGCGCACAGATGGCAATGCCGCCGTTCTTGGTGATCTCGCTCGCGACATAGCCGATCCGGCGGATGTTCAGGTCACGATGCTCCTTGGAAAAGCCCAGCTCTGAGCTGAGGTTCTTGCGCACGATATCGCCATCCAGAAGCGTGACCGGACGCCCGCCCATTTCCATCAGCTTGACCATGAGCGCATTGGCGATGGTCGATTTGCCCGAGCCGGAAAAGCCGGTGAAGAACACCGTGAACCCCTGTCTCGAGCGCGGCGGGCGGGTGCGGCGCAGCTCGTTCACCACCTCGGGGAAGGAGAACCATTCGGGAATCTCCAGCCCCTCAGCCAGACGGCGGCGCAGTTCGGTGCCGGAGATATCAAGCACCGTTGCCCCTTCCGGCACTTCTGAAATCGGGAAATACTGCGCTTTTTCCTGCACATAGACCATGTGCTTGAAATCGACCATCTCGACGCCGATCTCATTTTGATATTGCTTGAACAGATCCTGCGCCTCGTAGGGTCCATAGAAATCCTGGCCCTGGCTGTTCTTGCCGGGACCGGCGTGATCGCGCCCGACGATGAAATGGGTGCAACCGTGATTGGCGCGGATCAGGCCGTGCCAGACCGCCTCGCGCGGACCCGCCATGCGCATGGCCAGGTTCAGGAGGCTCATCGTGGTGGTTGCCTGCGGATATTTGTCGAGCACCGCCTCGTAACAGCGCACGCGGGTGAAATGATCGACATCGCCGGGCTTGGTCATGCCCACGACGGGATGGATGAGCAGGTTCGCCTGTGCCTCGCGCGCGGCGCGAAAGGTCAGTTCCTGATGCGCGCGGTGCAGCGGGTTGCGGGTCTGGAACGCCACGACGCGGCGCCAGCCCAGCTTGCGGAAGAGGGCGCGCAATTCGTTGGGGGTGTCGCGCCGGCCCCGGAAATCGTAATGCACCGGCTGCTGGATGCCCGTGACCGGGCCGCCCAGATAGACCTTGCCCGCGGTGTTGTGCAGATAGTTCACCGCCGGATGCGCGCTGTCGTCGGCTCCAAAGACCGCTGCCGCCTCATGGCTCTTGTCGGGTGTCCAGCGATCTGTCACCGTCATCGTGGCCAGGATCACGCCCTCCTGATCGCGCAGCGCGATGTCCTGCCCCAGTTCGAGGCCCTCGGCAAACTTTTCCGACACATCGAGCGTGATCGGCATCGGCCAGAGCCGGCCATCGGCCAGCCGCATGTTGTCCACGACGCTGATGTAGTCGGTCTCGCTCAGGAAGCCCTTGAGCGGGTTGAAACCACCGTTCATCAAAAGCTCCAGATCGCAGATCTGGCGCGGCGTCAGATCCCAGCTGGTCAGATCACCCGCCTCGATCTTGAGCTTCTGGGCGCTCTCATAGGACACGTAGAGTTCGGGGACGGGGGCAAGGTTGGGTTGTTGCATGGTATGACTCTTTGAGAGTTACTGATTTGTTTGGTGGCTGATAAACCCGGAAGATCAAGAAAGTCCAGCGCCGTCCGGTTGGAATGGGCAAAGAGACAGAATTCCCGAAACTGGACGGGTCAGCACGAAACAAGGCCATCGGACCCATGTTTTGCAGAAGGTCTTTCGCCTTCAGGTCAGCCCGCGCCTTGCGCTTTTGCCGTGGCGACGCGCTTCTGCGTTCGGTCGCGGGCGGCGCGGGTGATCGGTCGCTCGAAATAGAATGTCGAGGCGTGCGCGAGCGCGAAGATTGCAGCAAACGCAAGCGGGCGTTTGAACAGGTAGCGCTCAAGATCGCTCCCCGCATCCCACCAGCCATGGCGAAAGGGGGAGTGCCAGAGATAAAGCGCAAAGGAGATCGTGGCGATGTAACGCAGCGCGCCTGTCCCCAGCAATGCCCTTTGCCAACCAGACTCCATCGCCATCACGGAGCCGATCAAAGCCGCAGTCAGATAGGGGCGAAAATAGCCAAGCGCATGGGAGGGTGGCCAGCAGGACAGCAGCCAGAGCGCGAAAATCGGCCAGAATGCCTCTGGAAGCGCCCGCCAGATCCGCTTCAAACGTTGATGATCGCGGTTGAGCCAGAGAAGTGCCAGCATCGAACCGGCAAGGATTTCATCGACCCGAAGATGCGTCGGGATTGCGCCAAATACGCCATATGCGACACGAAACCCCATCACCGACGCCGCCGCCACAGGCACCATCCAGAATCCCGCCCGTCCGAAGAAAAGAATGGACAGCCCAATCGCAAGGTAGAACTGCATTTCCACCCCTAACGACCACAGCGGGCTAATCGACGGGGCGATCGCGGAATGCCAGTAATTCAGCGTATAGGTGTTGACCGCAAGAAAGCTGTCGATCCGGCCCTCCAGCATCAGGCAATAGATGACCGACACCAGCAACGCGAGTGGCACGATGCGGGCCAACCGACGGATGAAGAACGTCCCGACATCCTGATTTATCCACAGGAACTGAGCGATCAGAAAACCGGACAGAGCGAAAAAGACGCTCATTCCCATGTAGCCAGCAGTCGAGTTGCCCTGCCAGGCCTCGGGGCCAAGCGGCAGCATATGAGCGGCCAGAACGGCAAGAATGCTGAGACCGCGAAATCCGTCCAATTCAGTGAGATGTGATTTTCGCACCTGCCCAAGGGCAGAGGTCTCAGAGGCACTCATGGCTTGCTCACTCACCTCATCTTGACCGCACCTGCCCACGGCCTCTAACCGGGGAACCGGGCAAAATCAAGACGCGGCCGTCGGTGGCAGCCTCGTTAGGCCACCCCCTCCTGTTCCGCCAGCCAGCGTTCGGCATCGAGCGCGGCCATGCAGCCCATGCCGGCGCTCGTGACCGCTTGACGATAGACGTGGTCGGTCAGGTCGCCAGCGGCAAAGACGCCCGGAATCGAGGTGCGGGTGCTGGCCGGCTCGATCTTGACATAGCCACCGTGATGCAATTCCAGCGTGTCCTTGACCAATTCGCTGGCCGGAGCGTGGCCGATCGAGATGAACACCCCCTTGCAGGGAATCTCCGTGATCGCGCCGGTCTCCACATGCCTGAGCCGCACGCCCTCGACGCCTTTGGGATCATCGGTGCCGTAAACCTCGTCGAGGGTGTGAAACCACAGCGTCTCGATCTTGGGATGCTTGAACAGGCGATCTTGCAGGATCTTTTCGGCGCGCAGCTCATCGCGGCGGTGCACCAGCGTGACCTTTGACGCGAAATTGGTCAGAAAGAGCGCCTCTTCCACCGCGGTGTTGCCGCCGCCCACCACCACGATCTCCTGCCCGCGATAAAAGAACCCGTCGCAGGTCGCGCAGGCCGAGACGCCAAAGCCCTTGAACGCCTCTTCCGAGGGCAGGCCCAGCCATTTGGCGCGCGCGCCGGTGGCGAGGATCAGCGCATCGGCGGTGTAGGTCGTGCCGCTGTCGCCCTTTGCGGTAAAGGGGCGCGCACTCAGGTCAAGATCGGTGATGATATCGCCCACGATCTCACAGCCCATCGCCTTGGCGTGGTCTTGCATCCGCACCATCAGATCGGGCCCCTGCACCTCTGTATCGCCGGGCCAGTTCTCGACCTCGGTGGTGGTGGTCAACTGCCCGCCCGGCTCGATCCCCTGCACAAGGACCGGCTGTAGCATCGCGCGCGCCGCATAGACGCCGGCGGTATAGCCTGCGGGGCCGGAGCCGATGATGAGGCATCTGGTTTGGCGGGGGTTGGGCATGGGGGTCTCCGTTACGGCTATACGGCGTCCATATAGCCACAGGCCGGGGCGGGGGAAACCCCGTCAGCCCAAGCCAAACGGAAAAGGCCCGCCTCGGTGACGAAGCGGGCCCTGTCCAGAAACCTGTCAGATCAGAGGTTCAGGCGGCTTTGCGGCGCCGACGCAGCGCGGCCAGACCACCGATCCCGGTCAGCAAAAGCCATGCCCCGGCGGGAAGGGGAACGACGTTGGGGTTGGGAGGGGTAATATCGCCTCTGCGCCCGAAGCGGATATTATCGATGGCGAAACCTGCAGGTTCACTACCGACAAGGTCCAGAAAAACACCGGCGATGTTCTCGGAGTCGGAAACCAAGCCGAGAAACTCGATCCCCAAGCCTAAATTTGATACGGTCCCCAGAAGGCTGCCATTACGTGCGAAGGCGGTGATTCCCGTTGATCCTATCGCGTTGAAGAAACCGCCATCGAAGCCAACACCAAACTGATCTACGCTGAACAATACGGCGATCGGGCCATTGAATGTCGGGTTACCGCTCAACACCGGCGATGTCGGGTTGGCACCGTCACTGGTTATCTTTGTGTCTGGCGAATTCGGGTCAAGCGCCAACGGCCCAGACGGGTTTCCGACCACACAGGCGGTTGCGGCAGCGCCGGGGCAATCTACCGCTGCATTTGCACTCAAGGATTGGCCTTGAAAAAAGCCGTCGAAAGTGACTGTCGGGCTCCCGGCACCGCCGCCGTAATCAGACGGATTGTAGGTAGGATTGACCGTACCGCCGCCAAATTCGCTGAAGGTGATAAGCCCAGCGCTCGCGTTGAAATTGGCCTCCGTAACGCGGATAACCGCAGCATTTGCCACATTCGCCGTCGCAAGTGCGGTAAATCCGAGCAATCCTGCCCCGATAAGATTTTTAAACACACTACTTCTCCTTTTTCCCCGAATTTCTCCGACCGCCTGAGCGCCCGGAACTTGAATTCACAACATCGAGAGCACCGCAGGCGTCTGTTGACAAAATGGAATCGCATACGGCCACACAGCAATGTTAACGAAGATTAACATGTTTTCATCAAAATTTGAACGTCTTTGTGCCCCAACAATGCCTTGTTTTCAGCTCGAAACAGATTGTTTCCATTTTGATCTCAGTCATTTGGAAATAATGTTGCGCATCCTTGAAACAATATTGCGCAATCTGGCGTTCACGTTATAACTTTCGCAAAACGACCGAATCGGAGAATGCCATGTCCGCCGCCCGCCTTGACGAGATCGACCGCAAGATCCTGGCAGAGCTTCAGGCCGACGGGCGAATGACCAATGTCGAACTTGCGCGGCGCGTCGGCATCTCTGCGCCGCCCTGCCTGCGCCGGGTGCGCACGCTGGAAGAGCAGGGTTTCATCCGCGGCTATCATGCCGATGTCGATCCGCGCGAGTTGGGATTCGAGGTGCAGGTCTTTGCCATGGTCGGGCTGCAGAGCCAGGCCGAGGCCGATCTCAACGCCTTTGAGGCGCGCTGCCGGGCGTGGCCCTTGGTGCGCGAATGTCACATGCTCAACGGCGAGGTCGATTTCATCCTGAAATGCGTGGCGCCGGACCTGAGCACCTTTCAGCGCTTTCTCACCGGCGCGTTGACGGCGGCCGACAACGTGGCCAGCGTCAAGACCTCGCTGGTCATTCGCGGCGCCAAGGACGAACCCGGCGTGCCCTTTGACGTGCTCGAGGCGCGGCTCACCCGCTCGGCCTGAGCCCGCCTGTCACGCCACCTCGAGCGTGTCGGGGGCGTCGAGCGGCAGGCGCAGATGGCAGACCGGGCCAAATTGGTGCGGCTCGCGGATATGCGGAAAGAATGACAGGAACCGGGTCAGCATGTTCTGCCCAAGCTGGCGTTCGAAATTGGCGCCGGGGTGAAAGCTCTCGACCTCCAGACCATTGGCGGTGATCACCGAATGGCGGCGCAGGCAGAGATGGTAGAGCGTGACCGGGCAGGGCGGCGTGATGGTAAAGGCATGTTGCCCATCCGCCAGAGCATGGGCCGGGGTCAGAACCTGATCGCTGCCGGCGGCCCCCCGCAGATTGCGCGGCCGGGTCAGGATCCGCGCGCCGGGTCCGGCCATGAAATCCATCATCGGACGACCCATGCCAAAGGCATCGGCCATGATCCGCGTCAGTCTGGCGGGTGTCGGTGCGTTTGCGTTGGGTGCTAGGGTCATCGACCCGATCCACAGCACCGGCAAGGCGCCATTGGCCGCGGTCAAGACCGCATCGCCGGGCAGCATATCCTCGACCGCAACCGGTCCCTGCAAAGTGTTGATCAGGGTGCCGCGGGCAAAGGCGGAATGCGCCGCGTCAAACAGTGGCAACGCCGGGGCGCTCTGTTCGGTTTCGCGTTGCTGACCATCGACGGTTTGCCACAGACTCCGGTATCGGTGCTGTTGCAAGCCACTCTCTCGCGCCGGTTCGTGCGCCGCCGGCACCGGGAAGAAGCGTGCGGGAGAGGGCGAAAATCGGGAAATACTCATGCCGTGTCACCTCGAACTCAAAGATGTCACAACCGCGTCGGCCCCCACCGACAACGACAGATGGACAAGATCTGCTATGATGGTTGGCCAGGTCAACCGGATCTGGGTCTTGTGCCGCTTGGAACCCACGGAATTGGTCACAAACAACATCCAGGACATCCGGCTCAGGCCGCGCGTTTTGACCTCTCTGCGCGCCGCCGGGCGCGATCACAGGCCGCAATCAGACTGGGATCACGCGAATGCACAATGATGGAAGCCAGCCAGCGTCGTTTCATGTCTTTTCCCTCTTTACACCCGGCGCCCTTGGGGTTGCCCTTGAGCGTTTCATCACCGATCACCCTGCCGGGGCTTTGCGGCCAAGTTAGGACGCAAATGGAAAACATCATGTCAAAATGAGGCCGCCTTGGCCCGACCTCTTAAGGTTACAGGCGGATCACCGAAATCAGCCGTCCGTAATCCGCCTCGCCGGCATGGAGGCTGCGGCGATAGGAATAGAACCGCTCGGGGTCGCCATAGGTGCAATGGCGGGTCCATTCCGCATGTCCGATCCCGGCGCGGCGCAACCGATGCAGACCGTAACCGGGCAGATCGAAGTGATAGTGCGCGTCCGCGCCATTGGCAAAGAACCGGCTGTTGGCCGGGTCATCGGCCAGAAACATGTCAAGGAATTCGGGCCCGACCTCATAAGCGGCCTGACTGATCGTCGGACCGATCACGGCGGTGATCGCGGAACGCTCCGCGCCGAGCGCCTCCATCGCCTCGATCGTGGCCTCGAGCACACCGTTCAGCGCACCACGCCATCCGGCATGGGCCGCGCCGATGACCTGTGCGGCGTGGTCGGCAAAGAGCACCGGCTGGCAATCGGCGGTCAGCACGGCCAGCGCCAGACCCGGCGTGGCACTGACCATCGCATCGGCGCGCGGGCGCTCGCCCCCGGCGCCGGTGACGCGCACGACATCGGCGGAATGCACCTGATGCACGGTGATCAGGTGATCGGGGGCCACCTCGATCGCCTCGGCCACGCGGGCCCGGTTGATGCTGACGATCTCGGACAGATCCGACGATCCGAGACCGCAATTGAGCCCGGCAAACACCCCCGATGACGCCCCGCCGCGCCGGGTAAAGAACCCGTGGCGCAGCGGCGTCAATCTGTCGGCGATGAGAATTTCAAGCGTCATGGGTCCAATCCGGGCGGCGGCGCGGTGGTCGCGGGATAGAGCGCCATCGCCTTGAACAACGTTCCCATTTCCGCCGGGTCGGTCAAGCGGAGATATGCGGCAAGATGGCTGTCGCGGCGTGGACCGGTGAGTCTGCGGGCCAGAACCTCGGCCCGCGCGCCAATCCCCAGCCGGTTCAGGAAATCGCCCTGCGGGATGAGCCGGGTATGGGCGCAGGGTGCCGCCTGCGCCAGGGCCTCGAAATCGACATGCGCGGTCAGATCGGCGGTGCCCGGATCGACCAAGGGATCGGTGGGTTGATGTCCCCGCACCGCCTGAAATGTATCGCCCAGCGACCGCCAGTCGCCATAATCCACAATCAGCGCCACACCGCCCTGCGCGGCAAGGCGCGCGCCGATATCGGCCGCGATCGCCTGACCGGGCGCGCAGGTCTCGACGATGTCGCCCTCGCGCGTATCGGCAAGGCGATGCGCGATCTCGGGCGGCGCGCTGATCCCGCCGAGGCCAAAGGCCAGTCTGCCCTCTCTCAGTCCGATGAGGCGCTCGCGCCAGCCATCGGCGTTGCGCTGAAACTGCCGGATCGGCAGCGCGTCAAAGAATTCGTTGGCCACGAAGAACAGCGGGGCCTCGGGCAGGGTCTCGATCCGGTCGTGCCAGGTGATGTCGGCCCGCCCGAGGGTGCGTGCCTGCGCCGCGCGCAAGACCGGCGAGGTCTCGATCAGATGCAGCCGCAGCGCCGCATGAAATCCCGGCACGCCGCGCGTTGCGCGTAGCAGATCGGCCATCAGCGTGCCACGTCCCGGCCCAGCCTCGGCCAGCGTGATCGGCGCGGGCGCGCCCTGTTCGAGCCAGGCTTGCGCCAGGCAGAGCCCGATCAACTCGCCAAACATCTGGCTGATTTCCGGTGCCGTGATGAAATCGCCCTTGCGCCCAAGCGGATCGCGCGTCGCGTAATAGCCGTGCTCGGGATGCATCAGGCAGAGCGCCATGTAATCGGCCAGGCGCATCGGCCCATCGGCCCGGATCTGCGCCATGATCTGATCGCGTAGTGCCGTCATGCGGGGCGCGGGCGGCGGGCATAGGCTATCATCCCCAGACCAAAGGCAATCATCGGCAGCGACAGTAGCTGCCCCATGGTCAGCCCGTAGCCGCCAAGATGCAAGGCCAGTCCCAATGGATTGCCCGGCGAGATGAATTGTGCATCGGGTTGCCGCACGAACTCGACCAGAAACCGCGCGCTCCCGTAGCCTGCGAAAAACACTCCGGTCAACGCGCCGGGCAGGCGCAGCGCGCCACGCCGCCAGCCCAGCCACAACAGGATCGCGCCCAGCACCAGCCCCTCCAGCATCGCCTCATAGAGTTGCGAGGGATGGCGCGCGCACAAGCCGACAACATTGGGGCAATCCTGCGCCGCGCCACTGGGAAAGATCACCCCCCAAGGCAGATCCGTCGGTCGCCCCCAAAGTTCGGCATTGATGAAATTGGCGATCCGGCCCAGCAACAGGCCGACCGGCGTCACCAGGCACAGCACATCCGCGACCGACAGCCAGCGGATGCCCTGCCGCCGCGCATAAAGGATACAGGCCGTCACCACCCCCAGAAGACCGCCATGAAACGCCATGCCGCCCTCCCAGACCCTTAGGATCTGGCTGGGATTCGACAGGTAATAGCCCGGCTGATAGAACAGCACATAACCCAGCCTGCCGCCCAGAATGACGCCCAGGATCACCCAGGTCAGCAGATCCTCGACCTGCCGCTCGGTCATTGGTGCGGTGTCACCGGGCCAGAGGCCTGGGCGCTTCACGCTCGCCACCACCAGACGCCAGCCGATGACGATGCCCGTGATATAGGCCAGCGCATACCAACGCAGGGAGAATTCCATGCCAAAGAGGGGAATCGTGAAAATTTCGGGAGAGATGTCGGGGAACGGGATCATGGCCTGCATATGCGTCTCTGTGCCTCTGGGCCGGGGCCAAGTCAACCTTGTGATCGCGTCGTCGCAACACATATAACAAGGTAGTTGTAACGCCGGAGAGACCCATGCAGACCCGTAACAAAGTGTTCGACGACCTGAGCCAGTTGATGACCAATGCCATGGGCGTCGCTCAGGGCGCGCGGCAAGAGGCCGAAACCGCGATGAAATCGTTGATCGACCGCTGGCTCGCCGACCGTGATTTCGTCACCCGCGAGGAATTCGACGCGGTGCGCGCCATGGCTCAGAAGGCCCGCGAGGAAAACGAGGCGCTCAAGACCCGCATTGCGGCGCTGGAAGCGCGGGCGTAAACACCGCTCGCCATCCGCGACCATCAGATCGATCGCGGCCCACACCAGCGGCCGCTCGGTCGGATTGCGGGTCGTTCAGTCTCGTCTCTGCCCCGGACGACCCACCGCCAGGCTCAGGTTGGGGGGTGCCCGCGTTCCTGATCCCCCAGGGCGTACGTTTCCCGCGTCCCTCCGGTACAGGGTGGACGCATTCCCCGATCATCCCGGCCTCTCAGCCTCGTCTTGTGGCAGGCGCTCACTCCATTCACAAGATATTGTGGCGCGCTACAACAATTTGCTTTACAGCAAAGGCCATTGCCCTCACCATATCTGGTATGGGCGAGGGGAGGGTCCCCCGTTCCTAGAGCAGGCACCTAGCGCTTGGGGTGCAACGCCACCCCCGCGCTACAGCAAATGAGGCGGCGCCATGTCACTTTCCGAGCAGTTCTTGCAGGACGACATCCATCCCATTGATATCGTTGAGCATATTGCAGAGCACCACGATTGGGAGTTCGACCGTATCGGCGATGACCAGATCGCCATGGCCGTCGAAGGCCAATGGCGCACCTACTCCCTCACCCTCGCCTGGTCGAGCTATGACCAGACCTTGCGTCTGGTCTGCACCTTCGAGATGGAACCGCCCGACGACAAGATGCCAGCGCTCTATGAAATTCTCAATAATATCAACGACCAATGCTGGTCTGGAGCGTTCACTTGGTGGGCAGATCAAAAGCTGATGGTTTATCGCTACGGCTTGGTTCTTGCCGGTGGTCAGGCTGCAAGCCCCGAACAGATCGACACCATGCTGCATGCCGCCGTGACCAGCGCAGAGCGCTATTACCCGGCGTTCCAGCTTGCAATCTGGAGCAACAAATCCCCACGCGACGCCTTGCAGGTCGCCATTGCAGAGGCCTACGGTCGCGCGTAAAACTGGCCCCCGCAACGCAAGGGAACGAGGTGGGGGCGACACGATGACCATGGACGATGTGGCTGAAAAAGGCCTTGTTTTATTGGGCTGTGGCAAGATGGGTGGTGCCCTTTTGCAGGGCTGGCTGGGGCAGGGACTGGAACCTGTTTCGGTCTGGGTGATTGATCCCGACCCGTCCGAATGGGTCCTCGGCACGGGTGTGCATCTCAATACCGACCTGCCCGGCAAGCCGGCCATCGTGCTCATCGCGGTCAAGCCGCAGATGATGGCCGAGGCGCTTCCGACCCTCAAGGCGATGGGGAACGCCGACACGCTCTTTGTCTCGATCGCCGCCGGCACCCCGATCGCGACTCTTGAGGCGGTGTTGGGGGAGCGAACGCCGATCGTGCGCGCGATGCCCAACACGCCCGCCGCGATTGGTCGCGGAATGACTGCAATCATCGGCAATGCCCATGCCGGGGCAGAAGCGGTCGATCTCGCGGAAATGCTCCTGCGCGCTGTCGGCCACGTGGTGCGGCTTGCTGATGAAGATCAGATGGATGCGGTAACTGGGCTCTCTGGGTCCGGCCCGGCCTATGTGTTTCACATGATAGAATGTCTTGCCCGGGCCGGCGAGGCAATGGGGCTGGCCCCTGACATGGCGATGCAATTGGCAAAGGCGACCGTGGCGGGGGCCGGGGCGCTGGCCGAGACCGCAGACGAAAGCCCGGCACAGTTGCGGATCAACGTCACAAGCCCCAACGGCACGACGCAGGCGGGGCTCGACGTGCTGATGGACGATGCCTTCGGCCTTGCACCCCTGATCGCACGAACGGTCGCCGCAGCGACGGAACGCTCGCGGGTCCTGCGCAATGGCTGAGATCAGTTTTGACGATTTCCTGAAGGTCGATATCCGGGTGGGACGGGTGCTGCGGGCCGAACCCTATCCCGAGGCACGCAAGCCAGCGATCAAGCTCTGGATCGACTTCGGGGCAGAGATCGGCGAGAAGAAAAGCAGCGCGCAGATCACGAGGCATTATGATCCCGAGGCGCTGATCGGCCGTCAGGTTCTGGCTGTGGTCAATTTCCCGCCGCGCCAGATCGGCAGGTTTATGTCAGAAGTGCTGGTTTTGGCGCTGTCGGATGGCGCTGGCGATATCGTTCTGATAGCGCCAGACAAGGACGTTCCCATCGGAGAGAGATTGCATTGAAACGGATTTTGCTGACCCGACCGCTGCCGGATCGTGTGATCGCGGCTGCGCGTGACCTGTTCGATGTCGAGATGCGCGAAGACAACACGCCGCTGAAGATGGGACAGATGCGCGGGGCGCTCGCGCTTTATGACGGCATTCTGCCGACACTGGGGGATATGTTCTCGGCGACGGTGTTCGAGGAGGCGGAGAACAGCCGATGCCGAATTCTGGCGAATTTCGGCGTCGGCTATAACCACATTGATGCCGCAGCTGCGCGGGCTGTTGGCATCAATGTGACCAATACACCCGGGGCTGTAACCGATGCCACGGCGGATATCGCGATGATGCTCATCCTGATGAGCGCGCGGCGTGCCGGTGAAGGTGAGCGGTTGTTGCGTTCGGGCAAATGGTCCGGTTGGACCCCGACTCAAATGCTGGGTCTGCATGTGACGGGCAAGACGGTGGGAATCATCGGCATGGGCCGGATCGGCCAGGCGATTGCCCGGCGCTGTCATTTCGGATTTGGCATGCAGGTGGTCTATTACAACCGCTCTTCCAAGCCCGTTGAGTTCGACGCACAGCAGTTGCCGACATTGGAGGCTGTTGCCGAAAAAGCAGATTTTGTCGTTGTGGCGGTGCCCGGCGGGGCCGAAACCCGGCATCTGATCGGGCCAAAGTTGTTTGCAGCAATGCCTTCCACCGCTCATTTCATCAATATCGCGCGTGGGGACGTGGTAGATGAGGCCGCGCTTGTAGCGGCCCTCGCGGCGGGCCATATCGCCGGTGCCGGGCTTGATGTCTATGAACAGGAGCCGATTGTGCCAGCGGCGCTCCGCGCGATGGAGCATGTCACGCTTCTGCCGCATCTGGGCACAGCGGCGCTGGAGGTGCGTGAGGCGATGGGATTGATGGCGGTTGAGAACCTGCGGGCGTTTTTTGCCGGAGAGATCCCACCCAATCTGGTGAACTGAGACAGACCAAGCCAGACCCTGTCCTGGCGTGGCGCTTCAGACGCGGCCCTTCCAGGGCACCAGCCAAGCTTCAGCCTTGCGCATCAGGATGTCGATGCCATAGCCGATGATGCCGATCAGGATGATCCCCATCAGCACGATATCGGTCAGCTGAAACCGCGAGGCGACCATGATCATCATGCCTGCGCCTTTTTCGGCGGCCACCAGTTCGGCGGCGACCACGGTGCCCCAGCACACCCCCATGGCGACCCGCGCGCCAGTGAAGATCTCGGGCAGGGAATTGGGCACGATGACGTGGCGCATCAGCTGCCATTTGCTGGCCCCCAGCGAATAGGCGGCGTGCACCTTGGAGATGGCGACGCCCGAGACGCCCGCGCGTGCCGAGATGGTCATGATCCAGAGCGCGGCGAGAAAGAGCAGGATGATCTTGCCCGACTCGCCAATCCCGGCCCAGATGATCACCAGCGGAATGAGCGCCAAGGGCGGCACGGGGCGCATGAATTCGACGATCGGGTCAAACCAGCCGCGGAACCAGTCGCTCAGCCCCATGGCATAGCCGAGCGGGATGCCCACCAGCGCGCCGAGGGCAAAGCCCACGATCACGCGGAAGAGCGACCAGTAGAGGTGCTCCCACAGGGTGAAGTTCTGGTAGCCGTTCCGCGAGACTTCGATCACTCGGGACAGCACCGATTCGGGGGGCGGTAGCCAGATCGGCTCCATCTGCATGCCTTTGACAGGAGCGAAATTGAGCGAGCCCTTGGAGGTCAGCGTCACAGTGCCATTGTTCACCGTGACGATCTGGCCTTCGGTCACGGGCTGGCCGTCGATCGCCACGACGCGGGCCCCCTCGGCGCGTGTCACCTCGTCATTCTTGTCCATCAGCAGGAGTTGCGAGCGCCAGGCGCCGACGGTGAGCGCGTCATTCCTGGCAAAGCCGTCGCCCGGCTCGATTACGGGCGTTTCGACCGCCTCGCCTACCCTGAAAACCCTGACAAGAACGGTGGCATCGTCGCGGCGGCCATCCGCCGTCTCGAGCGTATAGGTGAATTCGGTATCGCCTACGAAGGGCCCCGGCGCATGAAGGGGCACCCATTTGCTGCCGGTGAAGGCGCCCCAGATCAGAAAGATCGTGAGCACCGATATCACACTGGCCCAACGATCCGGACGGACCGCGCTTTCATCGCCAAAGGTCACCGTCTTGAGCGAGGTAAAGTCATTCAGTTGCCGGAATTTGCGCACCCCTAAGCGGACCGCGAAAAAGGCCAGCCCGAAGATCACGATATAGAGGACCAGGATGATCATGCGCCCGCCTCCTCGGTCCGGCCCATGATCTCTTCTTCCATGTCCCAGATCATCGACAGGATTTCCTCGCGTTTGCTTGCAAAATCTGGGTGTTTCTTGACCGCCCGCAGATCCTGTCCGACGCCCATATCTGCAAAGGGCAGACGATACTCGCGGTGAATGCGCCCCGGACGCGGCGCCATGACCAGAAGCCGCTCACCGAGGAGCAGCGCCTCTTCGACCGAATGGGTGATCAGGATGATCGTCTTGCCGGTTTCCTTCCACAGCTTGAGAACCAGGCCCTGCATCTTTTCGCGGGTGAGGGCATCGAGCGCGCCGAGCGGTTCGTCCATCAGGATCACATCGGGGTCATTGGCGAGACAGCGGGCGAGGGCCACGCGCTGCTGCATGCCGCCCGAAAGCTCATAGACCGCCTTTTCCTTGAAATCCCCCAGACCCACCACATCAAGAAGGTGATTGACGGTCTTGGTGTACTCGACCGCGCGCTGGCCCTTCATTCGGGGCCCAAAGCTCACGTTGTCGCGCACGTTCATCCATTCAAAGAGGGCGCCTTGCTGAAACACCATGCCGCGTTCGGCATCGGGTCCGGTGACACGGTGGCCGTTGAGGGTAATCTGTCCATCGGTAGGTGCCAGAAAGCCGGCGAGGATGTTGAGTAGCGTAGTCTTGCCGCAGCCGGACGGGCCCAGAACGCTCAACAACTCACCAGTCTTGAGCGTGAGCGATACGTTCTTGAGCGCCTGCACATGGGTTCCATTGGGCAAATCGAACCGCATCGAGATGTTTTCGATGGAAAGGGTGGACATCCCAACCCCCTTTGCTATCGGGCTTTCGGGAAGATGCCTGCCCGGTGTGCGGGCAGGCCTCTCGGGGTCACGTTGGTGCGGGTTACATTCCGTTGGCGGCAGCCAGCGGCCCAGTATTGACGTTGCTGTCATAGGTGGCAAGCGCCGAGTCGATGCTCCCGGCCTGGACAAAGACCTCGGCCACGCCCTTCATGAATTCCTGCGCGCCGCCACCCAGCCACTTGGCGCTGAGTTGTTCCTCGACGGCGGGGAAGATGAAGGTGTCGATGGTGGCGGCTGTCGCTTCGAGATCCATGCCGCTGTCCTTGGCAATGACTGGCAGCATGGTGTCGCGATTGGCCGGGTCGGCCCACATGGCGTTGGCATCCGCCGTCACCTTGAGGAATTTCGCGACGAGATCGGGGTTCTCGGCCACGAAGGAGGCTGGACCGGAGGTCACGTCAAAGACGAGAATGCCAAGCTCTTCCTTCTCCGCGCCGGTCAGCAGCACGTTCCCGTGTTCCTTGGCGCGGCGCAGGCTACCACCCCAGCCGCAGAACATGTCGACCGCGCCTTGCGCGATGGCGGCGGCCCCTTCGGGCGGGGCCATGTTGACGACCTCCATTTTCGAGATGTCGACGCCGAAGTGGTTCATCTGGTTGAGAAAGCCGAAATGCGCCGCAGTCCCGAGCGGCACGGCGACTTTCTTTCCTTCGAGTTCCTTGGCGTTGGTCTTGTCGATTTCGAGCGCCGAGGCGACGACGCAGTTGTCGTTGTCCGAATAACTCACCGCGACATCGAGCACCTGCAAATCCTGCCCTGCACTGGTCGCCACCACGAAGGGCGGCACGCCCTGGCTGACCGAAAGATGCACGTCGCCGCTTGCCATGGCGGCACTCATCGCGGTGCCGGTATCAAAGGCACGCCAGTTCACCTTGACACCCATTTCCTTGTCATAGGTGCCCATTTCCTTGGCATACTGGAACGGCATCGGCCATTCGAGGAAATAGGCCACGGTGATTTCCTGCGCGCTGGCAAATCCGCCACCCGCCAAATAGGCGAGGCTCGCCACGGCCGACATCAGTCTGGTTTTCAGTTTCACTTCGATTTCTCCCGTTGTTTAGCTTCATTTTTTTGAGCCAACCGCGCTTCAAGGCGGATTGAGACCTTGCGCTCTTACGACCAGCTTGACCTTCGCGACCACTTGCCCTGCTCAATCACAGGTGTCTCAAAGGAGTGAACGCCATCCCTGTGCACCGATCAACGCAATTCTAACCATGCTAAGAATATTTCGGTATTTCCGAAAAGAGGTTTTTGCATAGTCTCAAAGACCCAGAGTCAGCAGAACGCGAAGATAAAACAAATTGTCTTCAATCGCTTAGAAAGCAAACCGTTGCGCTTCACCGCCTTGTGGCCTTATTTAATAGTTCGATTTGGCCCTATCAGTGGACCGCTTTTCAAGGCTGCTATGACACGAAGATCAGAGTATGCTAGAGATCTCGGGCCCGTGCGCGCCCCGCGCCGGTCCGCAACTTGATGGAGCACCGCCATGGACGGCAAACTGCGCGATAATGACATCTCTCACGTGGTCGAGGCCGACCGCGCGCATGTCTGGCATCACCTCATTCAACATGCGGGCTGGACCGCACCCAATCCCAAGGTCGATCCGCGCATCATCGTCGAGGGGCGTGGCATGCGGGTCTGGGACCAGAAGGGAAAAGAGCATCTCGACGGCGTGTCGGGCGGCGTCTGGACGGTCAATGTTGGCTATGGGCGCGAGCGCATCGCCAATGCGGTGCGCGATCAATTGATCAAACTTCCTTATTTTGCAGGCTCTGCCGGGTCGATCCCCGGCGCGCTCTTTTCCGAAAAGATCATTTCCAAGATGCCGGGGATGACTCGCGTCTATTTCACCAATTCGGGATCGGAGGCCAACGAGAAAGCCTTCAAGATGGTGCGCCAGATCGCGCACAAACGCTACGGTGGCAAGAAGCACAAGATCCTCTATCGTGACCGCGATTATCACGGCACCACGATTGCCTGCCTCTCGGCGGGCGGTCAGGATGAGCGCAACGCGCAATATGGCCCTTATACTCCTGGTTTCGTGCGGGTACCGCATTGTCTGGAATACCGCGCACAATGGGATCTGTCGGGCGAGGATTATGGCATCGCCGCTGCGAACGCGATCGAAGAGGTGATCCTGCGCGAGGGTGCCGATACGGTCGGCGCGCTCTGCCTCGAACCGGTGACGGCGGGCGGCGGTGTCATCGTTCCGCCCGAGGGCTATTGGCCGCGCGTGCAGGAGATCTGCCGCAAATACGACATCCTTCTTCATATCGACGAGGTGGTGTGTGGTGTGGGTCGCACGGGGACATGGTTCGGCTATCAGCATTACGGGGTCGAGCCCGATTTCGTGACTATGGCCAAGGGCGTGGCCTCGGGCTATGCCGCGATTGCATGTTGCGTGACCAATGAACGCGTCTTCGAGATGTTCAAGGATGATGCCACCGACGCGATGAACTATTTCCGCGACATATCGACCTTCGGCGGTTGCACGGCGGGGCCTGCGGCCGCGCTCGAAAATGTCGCTATCATCGAGGAAGAAGGGCTTCTCGACAATTGCACCGCAATGGGGGCCTATATGCTCGATCAGTTGCACGCCCTGAAGGACCGTCACGCGGTGATCGGCCATGTGCGCGGCAAGGGGCTGTTTCTGGGGGCCGAACTGGTCGCGGACCGCGCCACCAAGGAGCCGGCACCAGAAAAGATGGTTCAGGCCGTGGTCGCCGATTGCATGGCGCAGGGCGTGGTCATCGGGGCGACCAACCGCTCGATCCCGGGGTTCAACAATACGCTCTGCTATAGCCCCGCGCTGATTGCGACGAAGGACGATATCGACCATCTGATCTCGGCCACCGATCAGGCGCTGACGCGCGTCTTTGCCTGACCATAATTCACCTCTTCCCTGACTGACCCGGCGCGAAACGACAGCGCCGGGTTTTTGGGTGATGTTGACGAATCTTTGGTCAGGACGTCTCGTCTTCGAGATGCAGTTTCATCTCGATCAGAACCTGCTGTAATTGCGTCGTCTCGCGCAGGAGGCGCTTGGCCTCGTTTACCGTGATTCGGCCATCCTCGATCGATTGCTGATACTCGGCCATGAGCATGGCAAAGCGCTGAGACAACGCAATGACATCACTGTTGACATTGGCGCGCTCGAATTCTTTGCGCTTGGAGCCATTGAGACTGAGCCCAATCCCCCTGAGTTCCGCGAGTGCGCCTGTGACATGGGGATAGCTTGCGGCCTCTTCCAGAGCGGCTACCGCATCCACGGGCATGAACCGGTCGGCATGTTCGTCATGGTCGGAATAGTAGCGCCCCAATGTTGCTTTGGATTTGCCGGTGAGTTTGCACGCCGTCTCGATGCCAACATCCTTGACAAGGGCCTCGGTGTGCTTTTTCAGGTAGCTTCCCATTGTAGTCATAAGCCTTCCTCACCACTTCCCGACAGATTGAGGGGGTACCAGATATCTTGTTCAACTAAAGATTTTGTCCTGATATGTCATTTGCAAACTGAGCATTCACATGCGGGTGAACAGGAGGGCTTTGCGACGCGCCAACGGACCTCAGGCGCGTTCGAGCAAAACCGAGCCCACCGAATAGCCTGCGCCAAACGAACAGATCATGCCACAGTCACCGGGGGCTAGATCCTCCGAATACTGCGAGAACGCAATGATCGACCCGGCGGAGGAAGTATTGGCGTAGTCCTGCAAGATATTGGGTTGCTCGCTCCGTTCCGGAACGCGGCCCAGAACCTTGCGCCCGATGAAGTCATTCATTGCCTTGTTGGCCTGATGGAGCCAGAGACGGCGCAGGTCGTCCGCCGCGATCCCCGCGCTCTCCAGATGCGCCAGAACATGCGCCGAGACCATCGGTAGCACCTCCTTGAACACCTTGCGCCCCTCCTGCACAAACAGCATGTCGCGCCGATCTTCCATGCCATAGGGTCGAGTCCGCCGCAGAAAACCGTTGTTGTTTCTGATATTGTTTGAGAATTGAGTGGCGCAACGAGTCGAGCGGATGATGAAATGCGGCCCCTTTGCGTCCTCGGCAGCCTCGATCAGCAGGGCGGTGCAGACATCGCCAAAGATGAAATGGCAGTCGCGGTCGCGCCATTCGAGGTGGCCTGAGCAGATCTCCGGGCTGACCACGAGCGCGCGGCGCGCGCTGCCTGACCGGATCATGTCGGCCGCAGCCTGAATCCCGAATGTCGCCGAAGAACAGGCGACATTCATGTCGAAGGCAAAGCCGCCTGCGCCCAGGAGCTGTTGGATCTCGATGGCGATGGCTGGATAGGGGCGTTCATGGTTCGATGCCGCACAGATTACCAGATCGACCTCGCCGCCCGTGCGTCCGGCTTGGGTCAATGCCTTGTCGCAGGCATCAAGGGCCATTTCGGCCATGATCCCCGGCTCATCGTCTCGGCGTGCGCGCAGATGCGGATGCATGACCTCTGGATCGAGTATGCCGGTCTTGTTCATCACATGCCGTTGCTCGATACCCGAGGCGGTTATGATGAAGTCGGATGAAGATGCGGCCTTGGCTTCGATCTCTCCAGAGTCGATGGCAGCGGCGTGCCGGGTATTGAAAATCGCGGCATAAGCGTTGAAAGCCGTCACCAGTTCGTCATTGGTGATCACCTCGGGCGGTGTGAACACACCCGATCCCGTAATTGCGGGCTGAACCATTGTCTGTCTCCTCCGGTTCATGCCAGATCAGCCCAAGCTTGTCCCGGCGTCAAGACAGACGTCGCCAGATCGCCTCAGTTCAAAAGTCCCGCATGACGCAAGCCGTCCTCGACCAACGCTTTGGTCGGCTCTGTAAGATCAGTCAGCGGCGAGCGGACCTCGGGGCTGCACAGTCCCAGCCGGGACATTGCATACTTCACGCCGACCACACCCGGCTCGACAAAGATCGCACGGTGCAGCGGCATCAGGCGATCCTGAAGATCGAGTGCCGTGGCGTAATCGCCTGCCAGTGTCGCTTCCTGCACCTGCGCCACGAGCTTGGGCGCGACATTGGCCGTCACCGAGATGACGCCCCGCCCGCCCTGTGCGTTGAAGCCATGCGCCGTTGCGTCCTCTCCGGAGATCTGGATGAAGTCCTTGCCGCAGGTCAGGCGCTGCACACAGACGCGGGCCAGATCGCCGGTCGAGTCCTTGACCCCGATGATACGCGGCAGTTGCGCCAGCTTGCCCATGGTCTCTGGCGTCATGTCCACCGCCGAGCGGCCGGGGATATTGTAGATAATGATTGGCAGATCGCAGCAGTCATGCAGCGCGGTGAAGTGCGCAATCAGGCCGGCCTGCGTTGGCTTGTTGTAATATGGCGTGACCACGAGCGCCGCGTCGGCTCCCGCAGCCCTTGCGTGCCGCATGAAGCGGATCGACTCGACCGTGTTGTTGGAGCCTGCTCCGGCGATCACAGGAATGCGCCCGGCAGCGGCACGCACCACCTCGCTGACCACGGTTTCATGTTCCTCATGGGTGAGCGTCGGACTCTCGCCGGTGGTGCCGACAGGCACAAGACCGTGGCTACCCTCGGCGACATGCCAGTCCACCAATTTCTTGAGCGTGTCGAGATCAAGCGCTCCGTTCTTGAACGGCGTGACCAGGGCAGGAAAAGATCCTTTGAACATGACACGCTCCTTTCGTTCCACATGACGAGGCTTGGGCGGGTCGTAGCGCATCGGTGTGTCCATCGTGAGTGGACGCGCGCGCGCAGGCCGCTTAGGCTGGAGCTGTCTATCCTTCGCAACGGCGGGAAATGCAAGAGATGTTGCGCGCGCTGATCGTGGTTTTCGGTCTGATTGCGTCGGTTGTGGTGGCGCAGGCGAAGGATGTGCCGCGCGCCGCGCCGCGTCCATTGGCCAGTGCGATTGAGGCGATGCAGGGTGGTCGCTGGGAACTGGCAGCGCGTTTGGCGGCCCGCGAGGGCCCCGCTTCGGTGGATCTGATCGAGTGGTATCGCTTGCGCGCCGGGTTGGGGATGCCGGAGGAGGTGATGGCCTTCCTGCGCCGTAACGGGCACTGGCCGGGGCTGGCCTTGCTTCGGCGACAGAATGAACAGGTCATGGCCCGAGCTGATTTTGACGATGTTCTGGCATTTTACGATGAGTATCTACCGCAGACCGGTGTCGGAGCCCTCAATTTGGCACGGGCACTTCTCGCGCGGGGGAGAACTGGCGAGGCCGAGGCCGAAGTTGTGCTGGCATGGCGGACACTTGGTCTGACGCGGGTGGAGCATGACGATTTTCTGCGCGACTTTGGCGCGCTGTTGGCCCCGCACCACGAGGCGCGGCTCGAGATGGCGTTGTGGCGCGGCCTGCGCGATGTCGAGGACATGTTGCCATTGGTCAGCGAAGGCGCCCGCGCACTCGCTGAATTGCGCGCCAAGGTCAGACGGGACGGAGGCGAGGGGCTGAGTGCTGCGCAAGAGCGCAACCCGGGTATCGCGCATGAGCTCTTCACCCGGCATCTGAGCAATGCGCCAGACAAGGCGATCGATGTGATCCTGCGGCAGAGCCGGATCGGGGGCGGGCTGGGAGAAGCCCGGCAATGGGCCAGTTGGCGGCGCGCGCTTGCCCGCCAGAAAATGCGCGAGGGAGCGCCATCGCTGGCCTATGATCTGGCGGCGGTCCATGGCCTTGTCGAAGGGTCTGACTATGCCGATCTGGAGTGGCTCTCGGGCTATATCGCCCTGACCTATTTGAACGCTCCTGACCTCGCACTGGATCATTTCCAGAGGTTTCGCGCGGCTGTGTCAACACCGATTTCGTTGGGTCGCGCGGGATACTGGATCGGTCGCTCACAAGAGGCACTTGGGGATGTCGAAGCCGCGCAAGTGGCCTATGCCGAGGGTGCCTCTTATCAGTCCAGCTTTTACGGGCTTCTGGCTGCGGAAAGGGTCGGACTGCCGGTCGATGCAAGACTTTCCGGACAAGAGGTGTTCGCGCCCTGGCGCGAAGCGGAATTTGCCGCGAGCGACCTGCATGAAATCGCCACACTGGCGCTCAAGATTGGCAATCTGGGATTGGCGCGCCAGTTCTTTGTCCAGCTTTCGCAGGTTCAGGATCGCATCGGGCTTGGGCAGATGGGCCAGATGTTGATAGAGTTGGGTCAGCCGCATCTCCAGGTCATGCTGGGCAAGGCGGCTGCTGACCGTGGAATCGTCGTCGAGGCACCCTATTACGCACTGCATCCGATGGCCGAGATGGATCTGGCCACGCCTATGGAACTCGCGCTCGCGATCGCGCGGCGCGAGAGTGAATTCAATCCCGGTGTTGTCAGTGAGGCAGGCGCACAGGGGTTGATGCAACTGATGCCCGGCACGGCGCGCGAGATGGCGCGTGATCTGGGGCAGCTCTATGTGCCTTCAGACGTGCTGAACGACTGGACCTATAACGTCCGTTTGGGCGCGGCCTATCTGGCACAATTGGGCAAGCGTTTCGGCGGCAATGTGGTGCTGGTGGCGGCCGCATACAATGCCGGGCCAAGTCGTGTGACGCAATGGATCGAAACCTTTGGCGACCCTCGCGGCAGAGACCTTGATGGCATTATTGACTGGATCGAGCATATTCCGTTTCGCGAGACCCGAAACTACGTGATGCGTGTGGCCGAAAGCCTGCCCGCCTATCGGGCTCGTCTCGGCAAGGCGCCGCTCGTGTTTTCCAAGGAGTTGCGGGGCGGTCTTGTGACGCAGATGGGAGAGTGAGAATTGCGCGGCAATCATGCGACTTGTGATTGCACCATAGGAAAGTTTCCCGTCTGATTCAGGGGAGTTGACGTCACAGTGATGCGTCTGGAGCGAACCCGGCGGGGATGTTGTCCACCCCGTCGAGGATCAGATCGGCCATGACCTGTCCCACTTTGGGAGCCATGCCAAAGCCGATCTTGAAGCCCCCGTTGGCGATGAAGGCCCCTGCGCGCAGGGGGTGAGCGCCCAGCATCGGGGCACGCGTGCGCGCACGCGGCCGCAGCCCCGCCCAGCGGTCGAGCACTCTGGCTCCGGCAAGAACCGGCAAGGCATCGCGGGCCCGCGCAATCAGTGCATCTAGCTGTGCATCGGTTCCGGTGGGGTCGGCATAGATGCGCTCGCTGGTTGATCCGACGGCCACTGTGCCATCCTCATGCGGGACGATATGCAGGCCATCGGCAAAGATCTGTGGCTGGTCGCGCGCGTCACAGGCGAGCATGGCGGCCTGTCCCTTGACCGCGCTGCCTACCACGCTGCCGCGCGCCGCGTTCAACTCTTCCAGTCCCGCCACGCCAGTGGCCCAGATCACCTTGCCCTCCGCTCGGCCGTCGCGCAACATCTGCGTTCCGCGCGCGCGCAACGCCGCCACCAACGCGGCGCAGGCGAGCCGCGGATGCAGCCGCGCGCTCAGTGTGTCATGGATCACAAAGCCTGTGGGACTTGCGGGCATCCAGTCACCTGCCGCGCGTTCGACAGACCAGTGGGCCTTGCCCTGCCACAAGGTGGTTGCGTTTCCCGCGCGCTGGCGCGCCAAGGCAAGGCCCGCCGCGTCAAGGATGGGTTGCACCCGCCCGAGTCGCGCATAGCCAGGCGAAAGCCCTCCGGCCGCCTGCACGCCGGCCCAGAACTCTGCCGCCATCATCAAGCTCTCGAATTGAAACGCCTTCTTGTCGTTCCAGTTTTCCGGCACATGCGGGGCGAGAGCGCCGACAACGCCACCAGAGGCCCCGCTGCCGGGTCCGTGCGGGTCGATCACCCTTACCTTTGCTCCGCGCAGGACACAGGACCACGCCACCGAGAGGCCGAAGATTCCTGCCCCCATCACCGTGATATCGGTCATTGCCATTCCTCCGTCGCCACGCCATGGTCGCGCGCGCCCGTCTTAAAGGATCGATTCATGCAGAACCAGCCGACAGAGATCATCTGGCGCGATGGCGATGTTCCGATCTCTCTGAGGTTCGACGATCCCTATTTCAGCCTCGAAGGAGGCCTGGCGGAAACCCGGCATGTCTTCCTCGGAGGCAATGATCTTCCGGCGCGCTTCCGGGACGGGTTCCACATCGCGGAACTTGGCTTTGGCACCGGTCTGAACCTGCTGGCAAGCCTTGCCGCGTGGCGGGAGGCGGGGATACCGGGGCGGTTTCATTACACCAGTTTTGAGGCCTACCCGATAACAGCACAAGAGATGAGTCGCGCGCAGTCGGCGTTCCCGGAGCTTGCAGAGATTGCTTCGACGCTTGCGCCACATTGGCAGGGCGGTGCGCGGTCTCTCGTCCTGCCGGATCTGGATTTCACGCTGATCACTGGCGATGCGCGCGAGACTCTCCCTCGCTGGCGCGGTCTCGCCGATGCGTGGTTTCTCGACGGGTTTTCGCCCGCCAAGAATCCGGAACTTTGGCAACCCGAACTGATGGCGGAGGTGGGCGCGCATACCGCACCCGGAGGCACCGCCGCCACCTACAGCGCCGCCGGTCTGGTGCGCGGCGGGCTTGCGGCGGCAGGCTTCAGCGTGACCCGTCAGCCGGGCTATGGCCGCAAACGGCATATGACGGTTGCGGCCAAGGGCCGGACATGAGCACGCAGAACACCCGTCTCGGCATCTGGCTGATGGTGATGACGACGTTCATCTTTGCCGTGCAGGATGGCATTTCGCGCCATCTGGCGGGTGAATACAACGTGTTGATGGTGGTGATGATCCGCTACTGGTTCTTTGCCGCTTTCGTGATGGCCGTCGCGACGCGCAAGGCGGGTGGGTTGCGCGCGGCCGCTGCCACGGCGCAACCGCTCTTGCAGGGGTTTCGGGGGATGCTGCTGGTGGCGCAGATCTGCGTCATCATCTCGGCCTTCACGACTCTGGGGCTGATCGAGACCCATGCGGTGTTTGCCTGTTACCCGTTGCTTGTCGCGGCGCTCTCCGGTCCGGTTCTGGGCGAAAAGGTCGGTTGGCGACGGTGGAGCGCGATCGCTGTCGGCTTTGTCGGCGTGCTCATCATCCTCGAACCCGGCTTTGGCGTGTTCAAGCCGCAGGCGGTGATAGCCTTCGTCGCGGCACTGATGTTTTCGCTCTATGCGTTGCTCACCCGTTACGTGGCCCGCCGCGACACGACGGCAACGTCGTTCTTCTGGACCGGCACCGTTGGTTCGGTTGCGATGACCGCTGTCGGGATGTGGTACTGGGAGCCGATGCTGGGTCCGGACTGGGTCTGGATGGCGGCGCTCTGCATCACCGGCGCGGCGGGGCATTACACGCTGATCAGGTGCTACGAGGTGGCCGAGGCCAGCGCGGTGCAGCCCTTTGCCTATCTGCAACTCCTCTTTGTGAGCGTCATCGGCATTCTCGTCTTTTCCGAGACCATCCGGCTCAACGTTGCCCTTGGCGGTGCGCTGGTCGTCAGTGCCGGTCTCTTCACGCTCTGGCGGCAGCGGCGCGTCGGCAGGCTCTAGAGTCGCTTGACGCGTCAGGATTGCATTGCTAGCGTTTCTTGATTGGTATGGCGTTATTCAAGTTAAAAGGACAACTGGGTCGCATCCTGGTGAGCGTTCATTCGGCAAATATGATGATTGCAAGATTGATCAGGCGCGTGAGAGTGGTTGGGATTGCTCCGACCCTTCTCGTGCTTTTGCTGACTGTCCGCGTGGCGACGGCCACCGCCGTCGAATGCCAACACAGTCTTGCCGACGCCGCTCGGCTCGCCGCTCTCGCAGATCAAGGTCTGATGATCGAGGCGACGGAACTCGGTGGCGGACTTTGCGTCACAAACGAGCACTTGGCTACAGCGCCGCAAACCAAGGCAGAGGGCGAGACTGGTCCTCATCTGAGCACCCCTTGCCCATTCTTCAAATCGCCCGCTCTCGAGAATAGTTGCGCCATAGATCCGGCGGATCGACCTCTCGCTTTCACGCCTGTCGTCACAAGATATGAAAACATGCGGGTTGCGGCGGGCGATCTGCCTGCTGCCTACAGTTCTCGTGCGCCCCCGGTTTCGGCTCTGGGATAGCTGGCATGTGTGCCGCCGGGCCTGCCCGTGTGCCTTATCTGATCATGATCGGTTTGGCGCCTCTCCAGCGGGACCTCCGGTGACAGGGAAACCTGATGCATGCGGCTTTGATCCATGCTCACCGCCGCGTTTCCGTCTCCAGCGGGATTCGTGGCGGGACAGCCCGGAGGATCACGGCCCGGACGGCCCATGCCAGCCCCATTTGGCCATTGACCGAGATTCAGATTTCTACTGATTGATACCGAGACGCGATAGGACCGTTTGGTCGATTCCCGTTCGGGTGTTGCACCTCAGAAAGAAGACCAAGACAATGACAACGATTTTCCCGCGTGTCGGCGCAGTTTGCGCCGTTGTCACGCTATGCTTTGCGAGCGCGCCTGCGGTCGCGCATGACACTGTGAAGTCCGTTGGCGGGCCGGGCTTGAGTACTACCGATTTGCCTCCCCTGCGCGCGGATGGCCATGCGCCGATAGGTGTGATGGGGGACCATCTGCACAAGACCGGCGAGGTCATGCTCTCCTATCGCTACATGCACATGGACATGGAGGGCTATCGCAGCGGCACAAACAGCCTCAGCCCCGAGCAGGTGGCCAGCACGCCCAACAGCTTCTTCGGGATCCCCGGCCAGCCGCCCAATATCCGCATCGTGCCCACCAGCATGACCATGGACATGCATATGTTCGGCGCGATGTATGCGCCAAATGACCGTCTGACGCTCATGGCGATGCTGCCCTATATCCGCAAGGAAATGGATCACATCACCTTTGCCGGACCTGCCGGGACCACCCGGCTTGCCACGTTCCAGACCCAAGCCGAGGGTTGGGGGGATCTCAAGATCTCCGCCCTCTACGGGCTGAAGAACTGGGGCAATCACAAGCTGCACCTCAATTTCGGCGTGAGCCTGCCAACCGGTGCGACAGATGAGCGGGGCACCATGATCTCGCCCATGGGTATGCCCATGAACATGCAGATGGCCTATGCGATGCAGCTGGGATCGGGCACCTATGACCTCTTGCCGGGGATCACGTATAGCGGGCGAACCGGGAATACCGGATACGGTGCGCAACTGACCGGCGTGATCCGCACCGGCAAGAACAACGGCTATCATCTGGGCAATGAGGTGGCGCTGACCACTTGGGCCAGCTATCAACCCAAGCCGTGGATCAGCCTCTCGGGGCGCATCGAGGCCAAGAGCGTCGGCGACATCAGCGGGCAGGATTCGCGGATCGTCGGAGCCGCTCCGCCCGCCGATCCCAACAATTACGGCGGCGAGACCGTGACGCTTTTTGCCGGGGTCAACCTCGTCGCGCAGCGTGGCGCGCTGCGCGGGCACCGGCTGGCCGCCGAGATCGGTATGCCGGTCTATCAGGATCTCAACGGATTGCAGCTAGAGACCGACTGGATCGCCACTTTGGGTTGGCAATACGCGTTCTGAAGTCTTGTCCGGGGTTGCCGTGAGATGCAACGGGATCGGATCATGGGTCCGATCCCGTGTTCCGGGTCGGCTGGGAGGCGGGTCCTGGAGTGCTGCCCGCGGGTTGGGGAGTCCTGAGATGCTTCGAGGAGGCTGTCGAGCCTTCAGCCAGACGTGAAGAGACCGGCATACTCGGCGCGCAGCACGTTCTTTTGAACCTTGCCCATCGTGTTGCGTGGCAGCTCGTCAAGCACGATCAACCGGCGCGGATGCTTGAACCGCGCCAATGACTTCGATGCGGCCTGCGCAATCGCGTCGAGATCCAGCGTGTCGCCTTTTTGCGCCACGAGAAATCCGACCACGGTCTCTCCGAAATCGGGATGCGGCACGCCCACGACAGCGCTTTCCAGCACACCGGGCTGCTCATCCAGCAGCAATTCGATTTCCTTTGGATAGATGTTGTAGCCGCCCGAGATGATCAGATCCTTGTTGCGGCCCACGATCTGCACATAACCCTGATTGTCGATCAGCCCGAGATCGCCGGTAATGAAGAACCCATCTGCACGCAGTTCCTCGGCGGTCTTTTCGGGCATGTTCCAGTAGCCTTTGAACACGTTGGGTCCGCGCACCTCGATGAGGCCGATCTCGCCTTGCGGCAAGGGTTTGCCGGATTGCGGGTCGGCGATTTTCAGGTCCACCCCGGGCAGTGGAAAGCCGACCGTGCCTGCGCGCCGTTCGCCGTCATAGGGGTTCGAGGTGTTCATGTTGGTTTCGGTCATGCCGTAGCGTTCGAGAACCCGGTGCCCGGTGCGCTCTTCAAACGCCACATGGGTTTCGGCCAGCAAGGGGGCAGAACCCGAGATGAAAAGGCGCATATGGGCGACCAGATCGCGGTTGAACCTTGGATCGTCCAACAGGCGGGTGTAAAACGTCGGCACGCCCATCATACTTGTCGCGCGTGGCAGAAGGGCGATCACCTGATCGAGGTCGAACTTCGGCAAGAAGATCATGCTGCCACCTGTCAACAGGATGATGTTGGTGGCGACAAAGAGGCCATGCGTGTGAAAAATCGGCAGCGCGTGGAGGAGGATGTCCCTGTCGGTAAACCGCCAGTATTCTGTCAGTATTTGGGCGTTGGAAATGAGGTTGCTCTGGGTCAGCATCGCCCCCTTGGATCGGCCCGTCGTACCGGACGTATAAAGCAAGGCAGCCAGATCGTCGGCCTTGCGTGGCACGGTCGTGAAGGTTTCGGGCTGGTCGCGGGCTGCGTCGGGCAAGGCGCCGGTGCCATCGGCATCGAGTGTCATCAGCCGCGCGCCCGCCAGTTCGGCCACCGCCTGCAACGCAGCTCTTCGCGATCCGTCGCAGAGCAGGAGTCTTGCGCCGCTGTCTTGCAGAAAATACGAGATCTCGTCTGCCGTGTAACCGGTATTGAGGGGCAGGAACACGATGCCCGCCTGCGCGCAAGCCGCATAGACAGCCAGCGCCTCGGATGATTTTTCGATCTGAGCGGCCAGACGATCGCCCGGCACCAGACCTTCCGCGCAGATCGCATGGGCAAAGCGTGCGGTCAGCCGCAAGAAGGCGTCATAGCTGAGCGAATTGCCCTCTGCGAGATGCAGAAAGGGCATACTGGACCCAGCATGACGACCGAACAGTGTGTCATAGAGTGGATTAGCCATGCTTTTGTCCTTCAGTCTGTCCTTTTGCCGGCGGCGGCGAGGGCCTTGACCTCGGGCGAGGCGGCAATCCTTCCCGAGCCCACAAAGCGTTCATGGTTTTGCGAAATCCGAGCGAGATCGTAAAGGTAGTTCACCATCACTCCGCCGGATTGTGTCTGACCATTGGACGAGAGATCGGCATCCGCATGTATGGCATGGATCGAGGCGCCGTTGCCCAGATGAAAGCGCGCCACCGGATCATAAGGTGTGCCATCGGGGCGCTTGGCCTCCAGCAGAAACACCGCGGTCAGAGCACGTCGGGCCTCCGGCTCCTTGGGTAGGAGGGCGCCATTTTCGGCCAACCAACGGATCAGCGCGGGAATCGGCGAGAGCGTTACAAAGGTCTTGAGCCCCGGCAATTCCTGCGAAAGATCGGCAACGACCTGCTTGATCAGCGAATTGCCAAAGGAGATGCCAGCCAGTCCCTCCTGACAGTTGGAGATCGAATAGAATACGGCGGTGTCGGCCTGATGGGCGCCGATCACCGCGCGATCCTCCGACAGAACATCGTGGATGGTGCCGGGTATCCCGCGACTGAGCGCCACCTCGACAAAGATCAGCGGCTCGTCTGGCATCGCAGGGTGGAAGAAACCGAAACAGCGCCGGTCCTGCGGGGCAAGACGACGGCGCAGATCCTCCCAGCTGTCAATCGCGTGCACCGCCTCATAGGCAATGATCTTTTCCAGAATATCGGCGGGCGAGGACCAGTTGATCGGACGCAGCACCAGAAACCCGCGATTGAACCACGAGGCGAAGAGGTGCTTGAAATCGAGATCCAGCACCGCAAGCGCCGGAGTGTCGCGACTCAGACGCAAGAGATCGGCGCGCATGGCCACCAGTTGCGCGGTTGCGCCGGGAACCTGATTCAGACGGCGCGCTACTTCCTGACGCGGCGGCTCTGATGCGGCCAGGAAATCGCGGTAGGTGGCACGGTCGGGCGCGGTCTCATAAGCCTCGAGCGTATGGCGCACCGCCTCTGGGTCAACGCCCATCCTGTTGGTGAGAAAGCTGAAGAACGCAACCTTCTCCGCGTCCTGCTTGGCGGCATAGCTATCGAGGATCAACCGCGCGAGCGCCATTCCAGAGACCTCGCCCGAACCTCCCAAGAGGTCGTGGCACATGTCCTCGATACTGCGATTGTGTCGATCGGCCGCCTCCGCCCCACGATAGCGCCGCTCAAAGACTGTGGCGAGAAGATCGGCAAGCATACTCATTGGGTCGCTCCCATCACCGCATCAGGGAGCCAGGTTGCCAGCCCCGGAAAGAAGCACAGGAGGATAATCGCCAGCACCATGCAGCCGACATAGGGGAGCGAGCCGTAGAGGATCGTCTTGAGCTTGATATCGGGGGCAATGCCATTGATGACGTAGAGGTTGAGACCCACAGGCGGTGAAATCAGCCCGATTTCCATATTGATCGTCAGCACCACGGCAAACCAGATCGGATCAAAGCCTGCGGTGGTGATGATCGGCATGAGGATTGGCGCGGCCATCAAGATGACCGCCACGGGGGGCAGGAAAAATCCTGCAACCAGCAAAAAGACGTTGATCGCGGCCATCAGCACCCAGCGGTTCACCTCCAGCGTGCCGATCCAACCGGCGATGGACTGGGTGATGAAAAGTGTCGAAAGCATGTAGGAAAACACCCCCGCCGCCGCGATGATGAAGAGGATCATCACGCTCTCGCGGGTGCTGTCGCGCAGCACCACCCAGAGCGCGCGGGGCGACCAGAGCCTGTAGATCACCATGGCGATCACGAGACACAGGAGCGCGCCGACTGCGGCGGTCTCGGAGGGCGTGGCAATACCGCCATACATGGCATAGAGCACACCCAGAATGATCGCCATGAACGGCAGCACCCGCGGCAGGATCTCAAATCGCTCCGCCCAGGAATAGCTGCGCCCGTTCAGGAGGTTCATGTCGCCAGAGCGCCAGGTCGAATAGAGCGACCAGATCATGAAGAGCGTGACCAGCATCAACCCCGGGATGACTCCGGCCAGAAACAGCCGTCCAATCGAGGTTTCGGTCGCAATCCCATAGACGATCATCGTGACCGAAGGCGGAATGAGAATGCCCAAAGTGCCGCCGGCGGCGATGGACCCGGCCGCAACAGCGTCAGGATAGCCGCGTTTGCGCATCTCGGGGATGCCCATCTTTCCGATGGCGGCACAGGTGGCGGGCGACGACCCCGACATCGCCGAGAACAGCGCGCAGGCCCCGAGATTGGAAATGACCAGCCCACCGGGCACGCGGGTGAGCCAGCGTTCCAGCGCCTCGTATAGATCTGCCCCTGCGCGAGTCGACGCGATGGACGAGCCCATGATGATGAACATCGGAATCGACAGGAGGGCAAAATTGTTCAGTTTGCCAAAGAGGATTTCGGGCATCAGTTCGAGCGAGCGCATGCCGTCGAACACGACGAGGAAGCCGCCCGAAACGATCAGCAGCCCGAGTGCGACCGACACGCCGGAGAACAGAACCGTAATCGTGGCAATCGCCACGATCAGGCCCAATACGAGAGGATCCATCAGGCATCCTCCAGTCCGAAGGGAGCGTCGATGTTCAGCACCACCGCCACCAGATCCGCAACGAGTTGCAGCAGAAAAAGTCCGAGCCCCACGGGCAGCGCGAGATAGGGAACCCAAAGCCGAACGGCCCAGACCGTATCTGAAGTCCAGCCACGCGCCCAGGCCACATGCCAGACGTCATAGCCATACCACAGCATGATCGCGACGATGACGATCGAGAGTGAAAGGGTCACTACTGCCAGCCCCTTGCGCGCCTGGTGCGGCAGGGCCATGGGGATCAGATCGACATTCACATGCCCGCGCAGCCGCTGCACATAGGACAGACCAAGAAGCGTGGCGGCGATCATCAGGTAAATCACCATCTCGGTCTGCCACACGGTCGTGCCATTCAGAACAAAGCGGACCCAGATCATCTGACAGGTGATGCCGACGGCCACCAGAATCATCGCAGCCGAGATCCAGCCCGCCAGGGTTGAAAGGGCTGCGACTGCACGCAAAAAGGGATTTTGTCCCGTGCGTGCCATAGCACTTGCTGAATGTCCGGCCATGGTCTCAGCCTCTTGTGAGAGAAGAACGCAAGTCGGGGCTGTCGCGCAAAGCCCGGCGCGACAGCCCCAAGGGATCACTCGACGGCAAGGGCCAGATCGAGCAGCGCCTGTCCGTCCGGGACGCTTTCAATGAAGGCCTTGTAAGAGGTCTCTTTCGCCAGATCGCGCCAAGCGTTGAAATCATCTTCGGTCATGGCTGCGATCTCGACGCCGGCATTGCGGAACACGTCCACGGATGCGGCATCTTCCTTCTTGGCCTCCTCAAGATAGAAGGCTTCGGCCTTTTCTGCTGCGGCCAGCAACGCGGCCTGCTGCGCCTCTGTCAGTCCCTCGAAGGTTGATTTGTTCATCAGGAGCGGCTGATACATGAACCACAAGGCGATATCACCCGCAGGCGTGTAGCATTTCACCTGCTCGTAGATGCGAAACGAGACAAAGGAGGAGGAGGAGGTGTTCACGGCATCGAGCACCCCGGTCTGCATCGCATTATAGATTTCCGAACTTGCCATCGAGGCGATGGAGGCCCCTGCTCCGGCGAGCATCTGCTCGAAGGCCTTGCCTGCCGCACGGGTCTGCATTCCCGCCACATCCTCGGGCCGCCTGATGCATTTGCCAGTGCTTGCAAAACCGCCCGCCAGATAGCCATGCACCAGAACCATCACGTCATCCTCGGCCATCTTGGCCTCGATCGCTTCCATGAAGGGGCTGTCGGACAAGCGGGCGGCATGATCGTGGTTTTTCACCAGCCCCGGCATGAGGGTGAGGTTGTAGGCCGGTTGCTGCCCACCCGCATAGCTGAGCGGCAGCACCACCATGTCGAGTTGTCCTCGGCTCAGCGGCGTGTATTGCTCGCGTGCCTTGAACAGGGACTCCGACCCGAAAATCTTGATGCCGAGATCGACCCCGGCGGCGGCCACGTCGTCGGCAACGATCTGCGCCACCTTGTGACGGATGTCGTTGTTGGACCACTGATGCGACAGTCGGAGTTCGGTTGCGTGAACGACGCTGCCCATAAGCAGCATCCCGGCAGCAACTGCTGCCGTAAACGTAATCTTCTTCATTGTATCCTCCCATTTCGCCCGGACAACCTGGCCTGAGCACGTGGTGATATCTTTTTGGAGTTTTGAATTCAGAGTCAAGATTTTTGTATACAATTAATTCCATCTTGCGCACAAAATATGCTGTGACTAGACTGGGCGGATGGAGATGCGACGCGCGGACATCATTGCGGACACGCTGGAAGAGTTGGTGTTTACCGGCGATTTCAGTGATGGGGATCGTCTCGACGAAATCCGGCTCGCCCGGCAGTTCAACGTCTCGCGCACGCCGATCCGCGAGGCGCTCCAAAGGCTTGTGGCCTCGGGGCTGGCCGTGCAGATCCCCAACCGAGGCGTCTTCATCCGGCAACCCGGACCGGTCGAATTGATGGAGATGTTCGAGACCATGGCCGAGATCGAGGGGGTGTGCGGGCGGCTCGCGGCGCAACGCATATCGGAGAGGGCCTTGAGCGATCTCGAAGCCGCCAACCTGCGGTGTACGGCAGCGGTCGGGATCGGGGATACCGATGGCTATTACCGGGAAAACGAGCACTTCCATCACGTCATCTATCATGAGGCGGGCAATGCCTTTCTCGAGCAGGAGGCTTTGCGGCTGCACCGGCGCCTCAAGCCCTTTCGTCGGCTTCAACTGAGGTTGCGCGGACGCATGGCGCAATCCATGTCCGAGCATGAGGCGATTGTGGCAGCGTTGCGCGCCGGACAAGCTGAGCTTGTGGCCAACACGCTGCGTGGGCACGTGGCGATTCAGGGCGAAAAGTTTCATCTTCTCATGGCCAGTCTGCGCCGCGCGGCGGAGTAGCTGCGCAAAGCGCCAAGGAATTTGCATCTCGTTGGCGACCTGAAGCGCGGCCTGCCGCTGGACAGTATGCGCCTGCGCGATTAGTTAGGCCCGATGGCCAAGGCAAAGGACACTCCCAATTACAAGGTGATCGCCGAGAATCGGCGCGCGCGCTATGACTATGCGATCGAGGACGATCTTGAGTGCGGCATCCTGCTCGAAGGCTCGGAGGTGAAATCCCTGCGGGTCAACAGTGCCAACATCGCCGAGAGCTATGCCATGGTCGAGAAGGGCGAGTTGTGGCTGGTCAATTCCTACATCGCTCCTTACGAGCAGGCCAAGACATTCGGCCACGAGGAAAAGCGGCGGCGCAAGCTCTTGGTTTCCCGGAAAGAACTGTCGCGACTCTGGAGCGAGACGCAACGCAAGGGCATGACGCTGGTGCCTCTGGTGCTCTACTTCAACCACCGAGGCATCGCCAAGCTCAAGATCGGGATCGCCAAGGGCAAGAAAAACCACGACAAGCGCGACACAGAGGCCAAGCGTGATTGGGCGCGACAAAAGCAGCGGCTTTTGAAACAGGGCGAGTAATCTGGTGAACCCTGCGCGCATGACAACAGGGAGGCGGATGCGATGGAACTCATTCTTGGCCTCATTGCGGGCGCGGTTGGCGGCAATGTCGCGAGTGGCCTGAAGAAGGGTGTGAGCCTCGGATGGCCGGTCAACTCACTCGCCGGGGTTTTCGGCGGGGTTCTTGGCCTCCTGATCCTGACGAAATTGGGCGCCGGGGGCGGAGATGCTGGCGCAATCATCGCCACGCTTGCTGCGGGCGGGCTCGGGGGCGGCGCGGGCATCATCGTCATCGGGATGATCATGAATCCGTCTTTGAAGTAGCACGGTTGTCCGATGGACCAATGCGCTGCGCCATCTTGCCCTTTTGCCTCTCTGACTGTAGGCAGGACGGGTATGAAAGTGGGGGGTCCGCATGGCCACTGACGATCCAAAAACACTTGTTTCCACCGAGTGGTTGGCAGCCCATCTGAAGGATCCGGATTTGCGGGTGCTTGATGCGACCATGTTCATGGCCGCCGAAGGACGCGATGCGCGAGACGAGTTTGCGGCCGCCCATATCCCCGGCGCACGTTTCTTCGATATCGACGATGTAAGCGATGCGCGCTCCGACTTGCCACACATGGTGCCGCCGGTCGAGAAGTTCATGTCCAAGTTGCGCGCCATGGGCGTTGGCGATGGGCATCAGGTGGTGGTCTATGACGCCAAGGGGCTGTTTTCGGCGGCGCGGGTGTGGTGGCTTTTTCGCCTCATGGGGCAGGAGAACATTGCCGTTCTGGACGGTGGTTTTCCGAAATGGCAGGTCGAAGGGCGACCGATCGAAGATATGCCTCCCATCATCCGCGACCGGCATATGACGGTGCGGCGACAAAACCATATGGTCAAGGATGTGACGCAGGTCGCCGCAGCTTCGAAACTTGGCGATTACGAGATCCTCGATGCGCGATCTGTCGGGCGGTTTCGCGGAGAAGTTGCCGAGCCTCGGGCGGGGTTGCGCGCGGGGCATGTTCCGGGGGCGAAGAATGTGCCCTACACGGATCTTCTGAACGCGGACATGACGATGAAGGATCCTCAGGCGCTGCGCGCCGTCTTTTCAGCGGCCGGGGTGGATCTGAGCAAGCCGGTGATCACAAGCTGTGGTTCTGGAGTGACGGCGGCGGTGATCAATCTGGCGCTGGAGCGGATCGGCAAGACCGATCACGCGCTTTATGACGGGTCATGGACCGAATGGGGCGCGTTCCCGACGCTGCCCGTGGCCACGGGAGACGCATGATGTTCGCCGAGCTGAAAGAAAAACCCGCCGACAAGATCCTGGCGCTGGCGCAGGCCTATCGCGAGGATCCGCGCGTGGACAAGATCGACCTCGGCGTCGGCGTTTACAAGACGCCCGACGGTGTGACGCCGATCATGCGGGCGGTCAAGGCCGCCGAAAAGCGGCTCTGGGAGACCGAGACCACCAAGGCCTATACCGCGCTCGCGGGCGATCCGGCCTTTCTTGATGCGATGGTTGCGCTGGTTCTGGGCCATGCTGTGACGCGCGATCAGGTTTCTGCGATTGCAACGCCGGGTGGCACCGGCGCGGTGCGGCAGGCGTTTGACCTCATCAGGATGGTCAATCCGGGGGCGCGCGTTTTCGTCTCGGACCCGACCTGGCCCAACCACCTGAGCATCCTCGCGCATATGGGCATCGAGGTGGTGATGTATCGCTATTTCGATCCTGAGACCGTGGGCGTCGATTTCCCTCGCATGATGACCGATCTCGACGGTTTGCGCGCTGGCGATGTGGTGCTCCTGCATGGCTGCTGCCATAATCCGACGGGGGCCAACCTCAACTTGACCGAATGGCGCGCGGTGGTGAACTTGCTCAATGCCAAGGGCGCGCTACCGATGATCGACATCGCCTATCAGGGCTTTGGCGACGGGCTCGAAGCAGATGCCGCCGCTGTGCGTTTCGTCGCCCAGAACTGTCCCGAGATGCTGATCGCTGCGAGTTGTTCCAAGAATTTCGGTATCTACCGCGAGCGCACCGGAGTGCTGATGGCCGTGGCCCAGGACAAGAGCCTGCAAAAGGTGACTCAGGGGAATCTGGCCTATCTCAACCGACAAAACTATTCTTTCCCGCCCGATCATGGCGCACGGCTTGTCACCATGGTGTTGAGCGATGAGGCCCTGCGGAGCGACTGGCAGGCAGAGCTTGAGGATGTGCGGCTCGGAATGCTGAAACTGCGCGAGCAGCTGGCGGCAGAGTTGCAGCGCCTCTCAGGCTCGGACCGCTTTGGATTTCTTGCGCAGCATCGTGGAATGTTCTCGCGGTTGGGGGCGAGCCCCGAGCAGGTTGAGCGATTGCGCGCACAGCATGGTATCTACATGATCGGGGACAGTCGGATCAACATCGCCGGGCTGAATGCGAGGACTGTGCCGGTGCTTGCAAAGGCAATGATCGAGGTCGGTCTCTAGCTCCTTCGGTTCAGCGGTCAAAACGACGGTTCGGACTCGAGCTGGCTGTTGCGTGAGGGCCGGGATGGCTTTTATAGTTGATCTGTGAACCCTGTGGCAAGGCGGGCCTCTTTCAGAACGGGACGGCCGTAAACAAAAAAGTTAGAGGAATGGCAGAGCAGGCAGCCGCATCAGGGGAAGGTCCGAGCGTTCCGCGCTGGCTCGAGGATCTGCGTCCCGGCCGGAGTGGACTGGGATTTCTGGATAAACGCCTCCGCCACAGTCTGCTCTTTGTCCGCCGCCCGGTGCGGCGGCTCTTGGTCACGTTCGACAACTTGTCGAATGTCGGGGACACGACCGCCACCCGCGAGCCTTGGGCGTTCAAGTTCGCTCAGGAGAACAACATCTCGCATCTGGGTGTGATGGCGCATGTGGCCGATTGGTACCGTGATCCCGATCTTGTCGCGCGGATGCAGGGGCTGGCGGCGGAGGGGTTTTTCGACGGGTATGACAGGGTGATCTTTGCCGGGGTCTCGATGGGCGGCTTTGCGGCGATCTCCTTTGGCGCGTTGGTGCCGGGCGCGCATGTGTTGGCGATCAATCCGCAAAGCACGCTCGATCCCGATCTGGTGCCTTGGGAGACGCGCTATGAGAATGGGCGGCGGCAGGACTGGACGCTGCCCTTGTCGGACGCGGCGGCGCTGACGGCGAGGCTGGGCCCGGTGCATGTCTTTTATGATCCCTATCATGCGCTCGATCAGCGCCATGTGGATCGGTTCAGCGGCGATAACATCAGGATTTTCAACTGCCGCTATTCGGTGCACAAGACCGCCGTTTTCCTGCGCAAGATCGACGCGCTCAAGCCGGTGATGGAGCGGGTGATCTTTGACGCACTGAGCGCGGCGGAGTTTTACAGGCTCTATCGCGGGCGGCGCGATCTGCCGTGGTTTCGCGGCTCGGTTGCGGGCTATTTCAGCGACAGGGGCCGCAGCGCGATGGCCGAGCGGTTTACCACGGCGTTTCGCGCGCGATTGCGCGGGCGAGCCGAGGAGGACGATGGTCTTGCGAGCGGCGATGATGAGACCGAGGAGATCGAGGAGATCGAGGCCCCTGTTGCGCGATCGGTGCCAAAGGCCGCGCCGATGGTCGCGCTCTCGGACAGGGTGCGCCGGAATGACCGCCGCGCCATTGTCACCACGATGAAGAACGAAGGCCCGTTCATGCTCGAATGGGTGGCCTACAACCGGGTGATCGGCTTTACCGACGTGATGATCTTCACCAATCACTGCGAGGACGGCACCGACCGGATTGCGATGCGTCTGGAAGAACTGGGCGTAGCGCGCCATGTCGACAACAAGTTCAAACAGGGCGGCAGCCCGCAGCGCACGGCGTTGCGCCGTGCCCTGAAGGAGCCGGTCTATAGCGAGAATGACTGGATCATCTGCGCTGATTGCGACGAGTTCCTGAATGTGCGGGCGGGCAATGGCACTCTTGATGATCTCTTTGCCGCCGTCGGTCCGGCGGATGCGATCTCGCTTTGCTGGAAGCTCTTTGGCTGTGGCGATCGGGTGACATACGAGGACGCGCCGGTGATCGGGCAATTCACCTGGTCCGCTCCCGAGAATTACACGGGGAAATACCGCGCTTTGGGCCTCAAGACGATGTTCCGCCCCGGGGCACCGGTCACGCGCTTTGGGGTGCACCGGCCAAAATTCGATGCCGGCGCGCCTGAGGGTTTTCTGTGGGTGGATGGCGGCGGGCAACCGATGCCTGCGTCCTATTTCACCACGGGCTGGTCGGCGCATCGGGGCTTTGCCCATGATCATGCGCGGCTGCATCACTATTCGGTGCGCTCGATCGACAGTTTCCTTGTCAAGCGCGACCGGGGCCGGACCAACCATGTGGACCGCGATCAGGGGCTGGCCTATTGGGCCGACATGAACCTGAACATGGAGGAGGATTTGTCTTTGTTGCGTATGCTGGAGCGCACCCGCAGCGAATTGGCGGCCCTTCTGTCCGATCCGGAGTTGGCACGGCTTCATGCCGAGGCCTGTGACTGGCACCGGGGGCGGATCGCAGCCCTCAAGTCCGATCCCGACTGGCTGGCGTTTCATGGCCTGTTGCAGCGGATCAATCCGCCGGGAACCCTGCCCGAGCACAGCGAGGCCCTGGTGCGCGACATGACAGCGAAATGAGTGTGCCCTATGTCGTGCTGCATGGCGGGTTTCACAAGACCGCCACCAGCCATATCCAGGCGGTCCTCGGGCGTAATGAGAAGATGCTGCGCAAGGCGGGGGTTGCCTATGTGCATCACCGCGAGACCCGAAAGGACCTGACGGTGCCCTGTCAGCTCTTTGTCTACGAGGCGCAGGGGCTCGATTATCGGACGAAATACACCGAGACCGAATTGCGCGCGAGGACCGGAGCCTTTTTCGACGCAGTCCTCGCCGGGGATCCGCGGCGTGTCATCCTCTCGGAGGAAAACATGGCCGGGCATTGCGGGCATTGCGTCAAACGCGGGCTGCTTTACGTCTACCGCGACCAGTTGACCCGGACCTTTGCGGCGCAGTTTCCGGTCCCGGTGGCAGAGTTGCATCTGGGTATTCGCAATTACGCCGATTTCTTTGCCTCGGCCTATGTCGAATATCTGCGCTCGCTGGGGCCGGGGAAATTCACCGATGAGGCCGAGATGCGCCTCCAGGTGCTGGCACATATGCCAAACTGGCACAAAGCGCTGAAATCGGTGATGGCGGCTTTTCCGGGCGCGTCTCTGACCGTGTGGACCTTTGAGGCGTTTCGTTCGCTCGATCGCGCAATCCTGGCCAATCTGATCGGCCCGGAGGTGGATGTCACCACGCTCAAGGCGCCGAGCGACAAGAACAAGCGCCCCTCTGCCTCTGGCCGGGCGGTGGAGGCACTCTTGCAGATCATCCACCGGGAGGGCGTTGCGGCGGCGATGGCGCGGCGGGTGGAATTGCAGGAGTGCTATCCGCGCGGGCCAGAGTTTGGCGGCTATGATCCCTGGACAGCCGAGGAGCGGGCGCATCTCACACGTATTTATGCGCGCGATGTGGAAGCGATCCGCGCGGATCCACAGATCCGGATGCTGGATGTGGAACAGGTCTGACAGCAGGGGCGGCAAGGAGGGATGATGCGCAAGGATTACGAGATCGGCATGCTCTGGGTCGAGGGGCCGCTGAGCTATGTCGAGGTGCTCTGTGCGGCGTCGTTCCGCGATGCCGGGCATCACGTGAAACTCTACCATTACGGCGAGGTGCAGAATGTGCCCGAGGGGATCGAGAGGGTGCATGGCGACAGCGTGCTGCGGATCGACCGGTTTCTGCAGCACGGACGCACCGGCAGCTTCGCGCTCTTTTCGGATGTGTTCCGCTATCACCTGCTGCGCCGCAACGACCGGATGATCTGGGCCGATCTCGATGCCTATTGTGTGCGCCCGTTTCAGAGCGAGACCGGGCATTTCTTTGGCTGGGAGAGCCGGCATCACATCAATGGCGGTGTGCTGGGCCTGCCGCCAGACAGTGATGCACTCGGCCAGCTTCTGGAAATGACCGAGGATGAATATGGAATACCCGAATGGGCCGAGGGTGCGGAACGGGCAGACCTGGAGCGATTGGCCGAGGCGGGCACCCCGCGCCATGTGAGCGAGATGCCCTGGGGCGTGTGGGGGCCACATGCCTTGACGCATTATCTGAGAAAGACCGGCGAGGCGAAACATGCGTTGCCGGTGTCGGGGCTCTACCCGGTCGGTTTTCGCAACCGGCGGCAGTTGCTGCGCACCGGGCTCAAGTCGAAGATCGAGGAGGTGCTGGCACCCGAGACCTATTCGATCCATTTCTACGGACGACGGATCAAGGAATTCCTGTCACATCTCGGCGGATTACCTGAAACGGACAGCTATCTGGACATGCTGTTGACAAAACACAAGGTGGACGTTGCTGTGGCACCGGTCCGATCGCGTGAGGAGAAAGCCGGAATGACCAAAGACAAGACGGACAAGACCAAAGACAAGGCGAAAAAGGCACGCGCTCTCCCGGCTGCTCCGGCGGTTGCACCGTCCCGACCCGCGGCGGCGGATCTGAAACCTCTAGGCATCGGGGGCGAAAACCTCACCGATCTGGCGGATCGCTATGGGTCCGACAAGGGATCGAAGAAGCATCGTTATACCGAACTTTATCACATGCTGTTTCATCCCTACCGGGGCCGCAAGATCACGTTTCTGGAAATGGGTCTGCTGATCGGTGGACCGGAACATGGGATCACAGCCGATCGAGAGACAACCGACCTGCCGTCGATCCGGATGTGGCTGGACTATTTCCCAAAGGCCAATGTGCACGGCCTGGACGTGTCGGATTTCGCCTGGTTCAAGCATGAGAGATTCACTTTCCATCGCTGTGACATGGATGATCGGGCGGCGATCCGGGCGGCGATCGCCGGGGTGCGCCCGACACCAACCATCGTGATCGATGATGCGAGCCATGCCAGCCATCATCAGCAGAATGCGTTTCTTGAGATTTTCCCAAAGCTCGAATCGGGTGGTCTCTATGTGATCGAGGATCTCCGCTGGCAGCCTGACACCTATGAGAAGAAAGGGATCACCAAGACGGCGGCACTGTTTCGCAGTTGGCTCGATGACCGGATATTCAGCCATTCTGACCCGAGCATCGCGGCCGAGTTCAATGCCCTTGCCCCGATGATTTCGGGGTGCCTCGTCGAGCCGGTGCGATTCCAGAAGGGCCGCAAGGACCAAGTTGCGGTGATCCACAAAAAATAAATGGGGCAGCCATCAAGGCTACCCCGGTTTCCTGCGAGGGCTGGATTATTTGGGAATGATCACCGCGTCGATCACGTGGATGACGCCGTTGCTCGCCTCGATGTCGGCGGTGGTGACATTGGCGCCCTGCACGCTCACGCCGCCCTCGGTCATGATGGTTACATCGCTGCCCTGCACCGTGGTTGCGGTCATGCCGTTCGACAGATCGCCTGACATGACCTTGCCCGGCACCACGTGATAGGTCAGGATCGCGATCAGTTGATCCTTGTTCTCGGGTTTGAGCAGGTTTTCGACCGTGCCGGCGGGCAGGGCGGCGAAGGCGTCATTGGTCGGGGCAAAGACGGTCAAGGGGCCTTCGCCCTTGAGTGTGTCAACGAGGCCTGCCGCCTGAACCGCGGCGACGAGGGTCGAGAAGTTCTCGTTGCCGGCGGCGATATCGACAATGTCCTTGCCGTGCGCATCGGCAAAAACGGGGCCGGCCATCAGGACGGCGGTGGTCAGGGCAAGATACGTTCTGCGAAACATGAGTTGGACTCCATTTTCAAAAGTTGGATCAACGATGCCTGCAAGGACATCATGCCCGCTTTACGACGCGTCATGCGGTTTGGTTCATCGGGGATTCCCGCCGAGGCTGCTTGACAAAGAACGGCACGCTCCTAAGCGATTGGAAAATGTAACATCCAATCACGATTTTATGATTGCGCGGAAATCCTCCTTCTTTCCAGAGCCTTTTCGGGCGGCTGGTCTGCGCGTGGTGCTGCCGATAGACGAATGACCCGGAGCGGACGCAAACGTGTTGAATTCCGGTCTTGGGATGCAATTTGGCAGCTTGTTCGACCCATATCAAACGTGCAATTTGCGCGCCACAGGACCATGGCGCGCCGGGGCAATCATTTGGAGTGTGAAGATGGGTTACGTGACGCAGATCCTAGAGATTCTGGCGCTGCTCTTTGTGTTGTTGCTGGGGATCGTGGTCTTGCTGGCGCTGCTGTTCTACGTGCTGGACAAAACACAACCCGGTGACGCGATCCGGCGCAATTATCCCGTGATAGGGCGATTTCGCGGACTCTTTACCAAACTGGGGGAATTCTTCCGTCAGTATTTCTTTGCCATGGACCGTGAAGAGATGCCGTTCAACCGCGCACAGCGCGATTGGGTCACTCACGCGACCAAGGGAAAGGGCAACACCATTGCCTTTGGTTCGACCCGCAATCTGGGGGTGCCGGGCACACCGATTTTTGTTCCTGCGGTATTTCCACCGCTGGACGATCAGTTTTCGATCACCGCCCCGATGGAGATCGGGCCGACGGCAGCGATCCCCTATAGTGCCAAATCCATCTTCAACATCTCGGGAATGAGCTATGGTGCGATTTCGCGCCCCGCAGTCGAGGCGCTGAGCCGGGGGGCGGCACGGGCAGGGATCTGGCTCAATACCGGCGAGGGGGGGATGAGTAAGTTCCACCTGACCGGTAATTGCGATCTGGTATATCAGATCGGCACCGCAAAATACGGTGTGCGCGATATGCAAGGCGCACTGAGCGACGAACGTCTGCGCGAGGTCTCTGACAACCCTTGCGTAAAGATGTTCGAATTGAAGCTGGCGCAAGGGGCAAAGCCCGGCAAGGGTGGTATCCTGCCCGGAGAGAAGGTAAACGCCGAGATTGCCAGCATCCGCGGGATCGAGATTGGACAGGACAGCGTTTCACCAAATCGTCATGCCGATATCAACGATTTTGGCGAGTTGCTGGATGTGATCTCTCACATCCGCAGGGTGACGGGCCGTCCGGTCGGTTTCAAGACCGTGATCGGAACATCCGAAGCCTGGGAACCGCTCTTTGAACTGATCAATGCGCGTGGTGCCGATTGCGCCCCCGATTTCATCACCATCGACGGCGGCGAAGGGGGCACCGGTGCGGCTCCGATGCCGCTGATGGATCTGGTCGGAATGCCGATCCGCGACGCGCTACCCCGGATGGTGGACCTGCGCGACCGCTATGGCTTGAAAGATCGGATCCGGATGATCGCCAGCGGCAAGCTGGTCAATCCGGGTGACGTGGCCTGGGCGATTTGCGCAGGAGCGGATTTTGTCACATCGGCGCGGGGATTCATGTTCAGCCTTGGCTGTATTCAGGCCCTGAAATGCAACAAGAATACCTGCCCCACCGGGATCACGACCCATGACAAGCGCCTGCAAAGGGGCCTTGTTGTCGAGGACAAGTATATCAAGGTTGCCAACTACGCGACCTCGGTGATCAAGGAGGTGGAAACCATCGCGCATTCGGTGGGCGTGGCCGAACCGCGCCTGATGCGGCGGCGGCATGTGCGGCTGGTGATGGCGGATGGCACCTCGGTTCGGTTCAACGAGATCCGTCCAAGTTATAATGTGAACGCGGCTTTGTGAGACCTGACTGAAAGCAACGTGTGGCAGCGCCCGTGTCAGTCTCTATATCATTGGGAAACCTTTGGGAGAGTTGACATGGCCTATCGCTGGAAAAACACACTGAGTTCGCAGGATGTGACGCCAGAAGCGGCATTTCTGAGCCGCCGGACGCTGATCGGTGCGGCGTTGGCGGGACTCGGCCTTGCGGGGGCGGGTTTGCCAGCAGATGCCGAGAGCCTGACGCCCAACACATGGGAAGATATCACCCGCTACAACAATTATTATGAATTCGGAACCGACAAGGGCGACCCTGCGCGCAACGCGAGGATGCTGACAGTCGCTCCGTGGACGGTGCGCATCGACGGTCTGGTGGACCGGCCGGGCGATTATGCGTTTGACGAGATCATGCGCGTGATGACCATCGAGGAACGCATCTACCGGTTCCGCTGCGTCGAAGCATGGTCGATGGTGGTGCCCTGGAACGGTTTCGAACTGGCCGATCTCTTGGCGCTGGCCGGGGTGCAGCCGGGCGCGAAATATGTGGCCTTCGAGACCGTGCTGCGCGCGGATGAAATGCCGGGGGTGCGCTATCGGGTGCTGGACTGGCCCTATGTCGAGGGTTTGCGGCTCGATGAGGCGCGGCATCCGCTGACGATCATGGCGACGGGCATCTACGGCCGCGATATCCCGGCGCAGAACGGTGCGCCGCTGCGGCTGGTGGTGCCGTGGAAATACGGCTTCAAATCGATCAAGTCGGTGGTGCGCATCACCCTGACGGACAAGGAGCCGCCGACCAGCTGGAACAAGGCAAACGCGCGCGAATACGGATTTTACAGCAATGTGAACCCCGAGGTGGATCACCCGCGCTGGTCGCAGGCCACCGAACGGCAGATCGGCGGCGGGCTGTTTTCACCGCGCAAGCCGACATTGATGTTCAACGGTTACGGTGACGAGGTGGCGGGGCTCTATGCGGGAATGGATCTCGTGAAGAATTTCTGATGTGGGCTGAGCGGATCAACGGGCTGATCCGGCAGGTGCCGGTGTGGGCCATCTGGCTCTTCTATGGCGCTCCTTCGGTCTGGCTCTTTTACCTTGGCCTGACCGGCGGGCTGGGGGCCGAACCGATCAAGGCGCTCGAGCGCGAGTTGGGCAAGATCGCGCTGCAACTGCTGATCATCGGTCTGTCGATCACGCCGCTTCGGCAATATGTCGGGGTCAACCTGATCCGGTTTCGCCGGGCCTTCGGCCTGCTCGCCTTTTTTTATGTCTGCCTTCATCTCCTGGTCTGGCTGGTGCTTGATGTGCAGGCGCCGGCACGGATCTGGACCGAGATCGTCAAGCGGCCCTATGTGATGGTTGGATTCACCGCCTTCCTGCTGATGATCCCGCTGGCGCTGACCTCCAACACCTGGTCGGTCCGTCGCCTCGGCCCGTCGTGGCGGCGACTGCACCGCTTGACCTATGTGGTCGCGGTGCTGGGGGCGGTGCATTTCCTCTGGCTGGTCAAGGGATTTCAGATCGAGCCACTGATCTACCTGGCGGTGATTCTGGGACTCATCGGGTTGCGATGGCGCCCATTGGGACAGAGTCGCCGCGTGTGAGTCGGGCTTTGGCGAGCGCATTTACCCGCTCTTGGGGGTAAGTCTATGGATAACCCCAGATGTAGGCATGGGGCGTCATTTCGGTGAGTCATATTGTTGCGCAAAAGCACGGAATTCTTCCCTGATTGTCCTCTAACCCCTTAATATTCCCTAAAAAACCAGGTTTTTGAAAAAAAGATGACAAAAGCCGAAAAAAGGGGTTGCGGGCCAGAGCCTCTAACCGTAAATACGCCTTCACCGGGATCACTGGGGTGATTGTTGGTGCGTTTGACGGTTTAGTGCGGAAGTGCTGTTTCGTTAACGGAAGGATAAAGGGGCAGGATTGGCGGGTTGCGCTAAGTAGGATT
>Ga0210039_1000237_pt1 | contig 61542 bp, 41 predicted proteins | sample CryGeyCG2114_250_3_FD_185460 | JGI IMG/M metagenome (GOLD analysis project Ga0210039, IMG submission 185460) | Groundwater microbial communities from aquifer - Crystal Geyser CG17_big_fil_post_rev_8/21/14_2.50 (SPAdes) (version 2) | ecosystem: Environmental > Aquatic > Deep subsurface >...
GGGGGGGGGGGGGGGGGGGGGGGGGGGGGGGGGGGGGGGGGGGGGGGGGGGGGGGGGGGGGGGGGGGGGGGGGGGGGGGGGGGGGGGGGGGGGGGGGGGGGGGGGGGGGGGGGGGGGGGGGGGGGGATCGGCCATGGAAAGAAGGGGCACCACCTTTCTGCCATTTTCCCCCTGCCGATAGGGAGGGGTGAGTGAATCCTTGTGGGGGGATGGTGTGACCGACAGCGAGACGCCACTAGAGACGAGGCAAGAGCGCCACGGCTGGCTGGTCGGCCCCCTCCTCGCGGTTGGGGGGCTTGCCGCCTTGGCGGGCGGCCACGCCGGCTGGCCGGCGATCGTCCCCCTCGCCGTGGTGGCGATCGGCTGGACCGGCGTCGCCTACCACCGGGAGGTGGCGCAGCGCCGCCAACGCCGGGCGGCGCGTGCGGCCGAGCGGGCCCTCGCCGAGTTGGCCCACGAGTTCCACACGGTCCTCGACCGGTTCACCCGCTGCTGCACCGACCAGTACGGGCGCGGCCGGGGCGAGCTCCAGCAGCTCCGCCGGTTGCTGGCCGACGCTGCCGCGCGGCTGATCGCCGGGGTGGAGCGGCTGCACCAGCAGGTGCAAAGCCAGCACGCCCTTTGCGCCAACCCAGCGGACACCGCGGCGGGCTCCGGCTGGGGCGCGCCAGAGGCCGACCGGTTGCAGATCGAGGCGGCGGTGAGTGAGACCACCACCGCCCTCCAGTTCGAGGACCTCGCCTCCCAGCTCATCTGTCACGTGGATGACCGCCTCGCCTGCCTCCAGGCCCTCCTCGACGGCATCGCCGCGATCGACGCCCAGCTCCCGTCGTCGGCTTCCGACACCGCCGCCATGCGCACCTTCTACCAGGGGCGGCTGGTGCAGATGCAGCAGGCGATCGCCGCCGCCGCCGCCCTCATCGAACGGGCGGAGCACGTGGCGGTCCATCAAGAGCGGCTGGAGGCGGGCGAGGTGGAGCTCTTCTGACCGCCCCGGCCCCCCTCTCCCCCGCCCCTGGCACGGGGCGGTGGATTGCGGTGGCGAGGGCCGCGGCGGTCTCGGCGAGGTGGAGGGAGGGGACGAGGAGGTCGCGGCCGGTGATCACCTCGACCCGCTGGTCACGCACCGCCGGCACGGTGGCGAGGAGCTGCCACTCGGCGATCCGCTGGCGCCGCTCGCGCGGAGTGAGGGGGGGGCGATGGTCGTTGCCGGTCCAACCGCTTGCGTCCGGGACCAGCTCGACGATCACCGCCGGGGCCGCCACCACGACCTGCTCCAGCCCCGGGGTGAGGTAGCGGGAAGCGGCGTCGGCGAAGCAGTTGCGCCCCCCGGCGAGGGTGAGGAGCTCGGCGAGGAAGCTGGTCTGGTTGCAGGTCATCAGGCCGGGGAGGCGACCGGCGGGGCGGGCGAGGACGAGGAGGGTGGAAACGGGCGCGGCCGTCGCCCACCGCTGGCGCACCGCCGCGAGCTGGCCATCGAGGTTGACGGCGAGCGCGGTGGCCCGCTCCTCCGCGCCCACCAGGCGGCCGAGCTCCCCGATCGTCCTTCCTACGTCCGCCACCGACTCCATGGTGAGCGACCGAAAGGGAATCCCCGCCGCCGCCGCCTCCTGGCCCAGGCGTGTCGCCGCACCGACGGTGAGCAGAAGGTCGGGGGCCAGGGCCACGATCCGCTCGAAGTTGGCGTTCAGCGCGCCGCCCACCCGCTTCAGGGCGAGGGGGGCCGGCGGGGAGGGGCAGTAGTCGCTCACCCCCACCACCCGCTCGCCCGCGCCGAGGGCGAAGAGGATCTCGGTGGCCGACGGGGCCAGCGACACGATCCGTTGCGGCAACGCGGCCGCCGGCGCGACCCCGAGGGTGACGAGGAGGGTGAGGGAGAGGAGCCCAAGGAGTCTCTCCCCCCTGGTCGATCGTAATGCAAGCCAGCGGGGGCGAGGCCGGAGGGGGAGCCGTTCAAGGAGGTTCGTGGGGCGAGGCGACGAACCACGGCCCACGCGCTGGGCCCCGCACCGCGCCGTCACCCCGTTCTGCGCCGTTGCCCCGCACCGCGCCGTTGCCTCCTGCCGCTTCCGCGCAGTCGCGCGGGACAAGGGCCGACCGGCCCCTAGGGGGTGGGGTGGCCCCCCCGCGGTGCGCCGGGAGGGCGACGGTCGCGGCTCGTTCGCGCCGGGTGGCCGCGGCCGCGGGTCGCGGCCACCCCCACGGCCCGCGCGGCGCGTGCGCGCGCCTGGGGTGGCCGCGCCGCGACCCGTCGTCTTGCCCAAGGTTGGGGTGGAGCGCGCCATCGGCTACGGCAAAAAGAGCAGGGACGACGGCGGCAGCCGCTCCCCATTGTTGATCGGCGCCGTGCTCACCACCTGGTCCGTGGCGGGGTCGACAAGGACGACCCCGGGGGCGGCCGGGTTGCGGTCGGCGATCGCCAGCCAGGCGTGGTCGGGGGAGGTGGCGATCTCCGGCAGGTAGGCGGCGGTCTGGTAGACCGTCGCCCCGATCGCCCCGCTGGTGGGGTTGAAGGCGACGACCCGGTTGTTGGGGTTCTCCCAATCCAGCCCGCTCACCACCACGTACCCCTTCGTGGGGGAGACGATCGCCAGCTCGCCGAGGTCGCCGTCGAGCTCCGCCCCCTCCACCACCGTGGTGGAGCCGGTGAGGTCAGGGTTGAGCCGCTCGATCCCGCCGTCCGCCACCCCCCAGCTCCCGGTGGTGGCCACGAACAGGGCGTTGCCGTCGCTGGCGAGGGCGGAGACCGGGTTGGGAGAGGCAAGGTCGAAGTGGCCGGTTAGCTGGTTCGTGGTGGGGTCGACGATCGCCACGCTGGAGTGGTCGGTGGGGGCGAAGAAGCTGTTTTCGTCGAGCCGTTGGAGGGTGACGACGAGCTTGCCCTGCCAGACCGCGAGCCGGTCCATCTCCGGGATCTGGTCCCCGTCGGCGAGGGTGGCCAGGTCGATGGTGGCGAGCTCACTCCCGGTGGTGGGGTCGATCACCAGCAACGACGCGAGGCCGTAGCGGCTGACGTAGGCGCGGCCGTCCACCACCGCCAGGTCGTGGGGGTTGGAGCCCGCGCCGGTGGAGAACTGGCTCGTCCCGGTGGCCAGCCCGCGGGCCGGGTCGAGGAGTTGGAGGTTCCCGGCGGTGCGGTTGAGGGCGTAGACGCGCCCGTCCGCGGCGCGCAGGACCACGTCGGTGGAGACCGGGTCCGGGCCGCTCGCCAGCCGGGTGGCATCCGCCGGGTCGGCGGCGAAGACCACCCCCTCGGCGCCGGTGAAGTCGGCGGCGGCGACCACCAGGGTGGGGCCGGAGAACTCCACGTCCGCCACCGTAAAGGTGTTTCCGGAGCCGGAGTCGGAGCCGCCGCAGGCGGTGAGGGTGGCGAGGAGGAGGGTGGCGAGGAGGGGGCGCAGGCAGGGCATGGCAGCTCCTTTCGGTTGGGGGTGGAGGGGGTGTTGGGGGGGTTGGAGACGCGGGGCCACAGGGGTTGCGGGAGGATCAGTCGGCGACATGGCCGCTCCGTTTGTTGGGGGAAGGGTGGGGCGAGGCGGCGGCCGACCGCGCGGGTGGGGGGTTGTCCGTGCCCCTTCGTGGGGGGGCGGGTGGGCAGGGGCGGAAACCATCGCGGCGGGCGGCATCAGAACGACCACGCCACCCCGGCGCGCACCGTCCTCCCGGGCAGGGGGAAGCCGGCCACGTCGGCGGTGGCGTCATCGGTGAGGTTGTCGATCTCGAAGGTGAGGTCGGGGGAGGCGCCACCGCGCGGCCGCCAGCGCACCCCCACGTCGTGCAGGGTGCGGGCCGCGACCCGCACCCGGTTGGCCCGATCCAGGGAACGCTCCCCCTGGTGGTGGAGGGTGTAAAAGGGGGCGAACTGCTCCCCCGCCCAAGTCAGGCGCGCCGCCACCTCGTCACGCGGCCGGCCGGGGAGGGGATGGCCGTCGGCGAAGGCGTCGCCCGAGCGGTCTTCGGTGGTCTGGTGGGTCCAGGTCGCGTGCAGGCCAACCCGGCCTAGGTGCACCGACCCCTCGACCTCGTGACCGCGGAGGGCGGCGCCGCTGGCGTTCTCGGGTCGCGCGACCCGCTGGCTCGTCTGGACGAGCTGGATCAGGTCGGTCAGACGCAGGTGGAAGTAGGTGTAGCCGAGGGCCACCGCCACCGCTCCCACGTCGCCCTCCCAGTCGCCCCCCGCGTCCCAGGTTGTGCCGCGCTCGGCCGCCAGCTCGGGGTTGCCGAGGAGCGCCCCGCGGTTGCCGAAGAGCTCAGAGAAGGAGGGCTCGCGCACGTACCGCCCGCCGTTCGCGCGCAGGGCGAGCTCCTCGGTCGCCGCCCAGTGGAGGCCGACCTTGGGGGTGAGGTGGCCGGCGTCGGGCCGGTCGGGGAGGGGGCGGGCCAGGCCGGCGAAGTTCACCGTGCCGGCAAAGTCGTAGAGGTAGCGCGCGTAGCGCACCGCAGGGGCGACGGTGAGCCGGCCGTCGGCCAGGGCGATCTGGTCCTCGGTGGCGACGGTCGCCACCCGTCGTTGCTGGGGGGTTGCGGCGGCGGGGTCGGCGAGGCGGTTGATCGCCCGGTACCGTTCGTCGAGCCCCTGGCCGAGGAGGGTCAGCCCGTGGCGTCCCACCTCTCGCACCGCGGTCACGGTGACCCCGACCGAGGTGGTGGTCTCCTCGTTCGCCTGCCTCCCCACCCCCACCTCGCCCAGGCGGTCGGTGAAGCGCAGGCGCTCCACCTCGCCAAAGAGCCGCGCGGTGACCCCCGCGAGGCGGCCGCGCTCCCCCTCCCACCCCAGGGTGGCCACCTCGCGTCCCTGGCTCAGGTGCGCCTCGCTCGCGGTACGGGGGGCGAGACCGGCAACCCCGGTGGCGCGGGCGAAGGTGAGGGAGGTGGCGCGCCAGCGGCCGGCGGGGGCGGGACCGTCCGCCTTGAGCAGCAGGCTCGCCTGCTCCTGGCGGTTGTTCTCTCGCCGTGGGCGCTGATCGTCCGCCGGGTTGAGGGGGGTGCCGTGGTCGTCGGCGAAGGGGAAGTCGCCGGCGGTGTGGAGGAGGTCGAGGTGGGCGAGGAGGTGGAGGTGGCCGATCGGGCGGGCGTGGGTGAGGGCGGTGGTCTGGGTGGCGAAGGAGGCGCCGGTCGCCGAGGCGGTGGTCCGCGGCCGCGTGGCATCCACGGTGATGAGGTTCACCACCCCGCCGATCCCCTGGCCGCCGAGGGCCACCGGCGAGGTGCCGCGGTAGACCTCCACGCGCGACAGGGCGGAGAGGGGCAGGGTGGAGAGGTCGACGGTGCCGCTCTCCGTCGCGGCCAACGGCACCCCGTCGAGGAAGAGGGTGACCTGGTTGGCGGAGGTGCCACGCACGGAGACGGTGGCGAAGCTCCCGATGGGGCCGAACCGTTTCACGCTCACCCCGGCGGACTCCTCCAACAGCTCCGGCAGGTCGCGGCCGCGCGCCCGCTCGCCCTGCGGGGTGAGGACCGTTGCGGCGGCGGTGCGGTCCGCCGCGGGCAGGGGAAGGGCCTCCACCGCCAGCGGCGCTAGCTCGAGGGGCGCGGCGGGTGCGGCGAGCAGGTAGCCGGCGGCGACCAGCCAGTGCAGGGTGTGGACCGGGAGGGTGAGCCGTGCGCGGCGCACGACTGGGCTCGGCAACAACGACCGCAGCGCGTTCCACGGCGTGCGCCGCTGGGTCGCGGTCGCGCGGGCCACCGTCCGGCAGGCTCTGGGTTGCATCGGTCCGACGACGGCGTCGAACAGAGGGCAGGGATGGAGACCCCGGTCCACCGGCTCGACCCGCTCACTCCGCGAAGCAGGTTTCGATCAAAGGCCGGGGGCGGTCTTCTGACTCAGGGTGGGGAGCCGAGGCTCCGCGGCGGCCGCGCCTTCTCAGCCCGAAGGCCAATGGCAACTGCGGCCACCTCACCCATCACAGCGGCGGGTCCGTGGGGGATTCACACCCCCTTCCCGTCACCCCAGCGAGGCAGCGGCCACCCTAGGCGGGCCCATCGCCCGCGTCAACGCCGCCTCCCCCTTCGGGGTCAGCAGCAGCTTTGGGGTCAGTCCTGCAAACACGCAAGTTGCAAACGTAGCCACCGTCCACCGAGGCCCGCGCCGTCTCCCGGGCCGCGTGGCGCGGCGAGGGTGGCCTCCCGGCGGCCAACGCCTGCGCCATGACAAGTTGCGTGTTTGCAGGACTGACCCCGGAGCCTGGTGACCTCAGAGATTGGCGCGCTGGCTATCCCACCCCGTCGGCGGTGGAGAGGTCGGTGTTCGTGAGGTCAACGCCGGTGAGGTCTGCCCCGTGGAGGCGGGCGTGGGTGAGATTCACCGCGGAGAGGTCGGCGCCGCTGAGGTCCGCCCCCTCGAGGTTGGCGCCGACGAGCTGGGCGCCGCGCAGGCGGGCGTGGGTCAGGCGGGTCGAGGTGAGGTTGGCGCCGGTGAGATCGGCGAGCACCAAATCGGCGGCGGTGAGGTCGGCGGCGGTGAGCTCCGCGCCACGCAAGGTGGTGCGCGACAGATCGGCAGCCATGAGGCGGGCGGCGCCGAGGTGGGCGGTGGTGAGGTCGCAGTTGCGCAGGCAGGCGCGCACCGCCGAACCGCCGGTGAGCCGCGCGTCGGGGAGCAGCGCATCGAGGAGGTCGGCGCGGTCGAGGCACGCGCCGCTGAGGTCCGCCCCCTCCAGGTGGGACCAGGCGAGGACCGCCTCGCTGAGCTCCGCCTCCACCAGGCGCGCGCCGCGCAGGCGGGCGCGGAAGAGGTCGGCGCCGGTAAGGCGGCAGCGCGACAAATCGGTCTGGATCAGCCGCGCGTTGCGGAAGATCAGGCGGCGGAGGTCGAGGCCCGACAGATCGACCCCGGAGAGGTCGACGCCGGCGAAGCGCGGCCGCGCCGGGTCCAGCCCGAGCTGGGCGATGAGCTCCGCGAGGCTGATCTCGGCCATGGGCCAGGTTCGCGAGGCGGGTGGCCACTGCGCAAATCGCCGGGTCGCGGGTCCCCGCCAACCCCCTGGCGACGCACCGCGCAACCGGTCGCCCCCGGACGAGTCGGCCCGACTGGCCTCAGCGCCTGTGGGTCCCCGCCCCCGCAGGTGAGGCGGCTCTGGGGTCAGTCCTGCAAACACGCAACTTGGCCACGGCCCACCGAAGCCCGCGCCGTCCACCAGGCCGCGTGGCGCGGCGAGGGTGGCCTCCCGGCGGCCAACGCCTGCGTCATGACAAGTTGCGTGTTTGCAGGACTGACCCCAGAGGTGAGGACTGACCCCGGAGGTGACCCCCGCCCTGTGGGTTCCCATCAAGGCCATTTGTCGGGGGTAGACCCCCGTCCCCGCAGAGGAGGCAGCGCCACCCCCGGCGGCGCGGGCGGGGGGGCGGTGGGGGGAGCGGTAGCGGGGCGCTACCCCACCTCTTCCAGCCCCGCCGCCGCCCACGCCGCGCGCAGGCGTGCGACCAGGGCCGGGTCGTGGCGGAGGTCACCGGGCCACGGGCGCGGGTGGCCCTCTTCGGCGAGCTTGCGGGTGGCGTCGATGCCGATCTTGCCGCCGAAGCGCGGCTGCGGGCTCGAATGGTCCAGGGCGTCGAGGGGTCCCTCCACCACCGTGATGTCGCGCTTCCAGTCGACGTTGTTCGCCACCCGGAAGGCGACCTCGCCCACTTTTTGCACGTCCACGTCGCCGTCTACCACCACGATGCATTTGGCGAACTGCATCTGCCCCAACCCCCAGAGGGCGTGCATCACCTTGCGCGCGTGGCCCGGGAACCGCTTGTTCACGGAGACCAGGACGAGGTTGTGGAAGACCCCCTCGAAGGGGAGGTGAAGGTCGACGACCTCCGGCAGTTGCAGGCGGATGAGGGGCAGGAAGATCCGCTCGGTCGCCTTGCCGAGCCAGTCGTCCTCCATCGGCGGCCGGCCGACGATGATCGTCGGATACAGCGGCTCGCGGCGGCGGGTGAGGCAGGTGAGGTGAAAGACCGGGTACGGCTCGGGAAGGGAGTAGTAGCCGGTGTGGTCGCCGTACGGCCCCTCCATCCGCCGCTCCGCCGGCTCCACGTAGCCCTCGAGGATGAAGTCGGCGTGGGCCGGCACGAGGAGATCCGGGATTGTCTCCGCCGCCACCATCTCCACCGGCCGGTTGCGCAGGAATCCGGCGAAGGCGACCTCGGGGAGGTCGTCGGGCAACGGCGCGGTGGCGGCGTAGATCAGCGCCGGGTCGCCGCCCAGGGCCACCGCCACCGGCAAGGCGGTGCCGGCCTGGCCGGCGGCGCGCAGGTGGGCGGCGCCGTGCTTGTGGATGTGCCAGTGCATGCCGGTGGTCTGGCCGTCGTAGAGCTGCATCCGGTACATCCCGACGTTCGGCGGCCCGCCCGCGGGCGAGCGGGTGAAGACCAGGGGCAGGGAGATGAATGGGCCGCCGTCGTCGGGCCAGGCGGTGATCACCCCCAAGCGGTTCAGATCGGGGGCGTGGTCGATCACCTCCTTGCACGGCGCGCTCTTCACCCGCTTCGGGAAGAAGTGGGCGATCTGGCGCAGGCGGCCGAGGGACTTGAGGGCCGCAAGCCCCGCCGCCGGCGGCGCCAGGAGGTCAAGGATCCGCTGCCCCGGCTCCTCCAGACTCTCCACCCCGAGGGCCATGCAGATGCGCCGGTGGGAGCCAAAGAGGTTGATCGCCACCGGCCAGGCTGCCCCCTTGACCCGCTCAAACAGGAGCGCCTTGCCGCCCCCCGGCAGCTTGCACTGGCCATCGGCGAGGGCGGCGATCTCCAAGACCGGGTCCACCGCGTAGGGGACGCGGATCAGCTCGCCCGCCTCCTCCAGGGCGTGGACGAAGTCGTGCAGGTCGGCGTACGCGCGGCGGGGGAGGGGGGCGGCCATGGGGGCGCGAGTCTACGGAGGGCGGCGGGAGCTGTCAGCTCTGGAGCGTCGCGCCTGGAGTCAGGCCTTTGTCGTACCAAAGTAAAGGTCTGACCCGATCTGGCCTGACCCCATCTGGCCCCCTCGCCCCCTCTTGCTGGGTCATGGATACTCGGCCGATGGCGCGCCTCGCCCTACTCCTTGGTTGGGTAGTGGCCCTCGGGGGGGGCGTCGCCGCCGCGGCGCCGGTGGCGCGGCCGGTGGCGATGGAGGAGGCGGTGGCGTGGGCGGTCGGGCGCAACCTCGGGGTCGCCCTGGCGACGGAGGCGGTGGAGGTGGCGACCGCGGCGGGGGTCGAGGCGGCGGCCACCTTCGATCCCAGCCTGAGCGCCAGGGTCGGCTTCGACCACAGCGAGATGCCGGTGGCGTCGGAGCTGTTCGGGACCACCCGCGAGGCGGTAGACCTTCGCCTCGGGCTGACGCGCCGCTTCGCCCTCGGCACCGAGTCCAGCCTCACCCTCACCGGCGATCGCCAGCGCGACAACTTCCCCTTCTCTACCCGCAACCCGCGCTTTGACGCGGGGCTGGTGGTGGAGATCGCCCAGCCGTTGCTGCGCGGCGCGGGTACGGCGGTGAACCTCACCCCGATGCGCCTGGCGCGGGTGGCGAGCGCGGAGGAGGCGGTGCGCCTGCGGGCGGCGATGGAGGAGGTGGTCCTCGCCACCGAGACCGGCTACTGGCACCTGGTGGAGGCGGGGGAGCGGCTGAAGGTGGCGCGTAGCTCCTTGGAGCTGGCGCGCTCGTTGGCGGAGAACGTCGGCGAGCGGGTGCGGGTGGGCGGGCTGCCGCCGTTTGAGCAGCTCGCGGCGGAGGCGGAGGTGGCCCTGCGTGACGAGGCGGTGGCGGAGGCGGAGCAGGGGCTCGCCGATGGCCAGGACCACCTCTTGGAGGTGACCGGGGTGGGGACGGCGGAGGCAGAGAGCTGGGCCCTGCGGCCCGTGCCCATGGAGCTGCCGGAGATCGAGGCCGAGGAGCCCGACCTGGCCCGCGCCCTCGATCGAGCCTTGGCCCACCGCACCGATCTGGCGCTGGCCCGCCTGGCGCGCGCGGCGCGCGGCCTGGAGGCGGCGCGCGCCGACAACCTCCGCCTGCCGGACCTCGCCCTCACCGGGCGCGCCGGGGTGGGCGGCCTCACCGGCGAGGGCCAGGTCGAGGAGCTTGCCGGCCAGCTCGGCCGGCGCGACTTCCCCTCCTACGGCGCCGGCCTCGCCCTCACCTATCCGTTGGGTAACCGCGCCGGCGTCGCCGCCGCCGCGGCGGCCCACTCCCGCCACCGCCAGGCCGACCTCGCCCTGCGCCAGGCGGAGGTGGCGGTGGTGGCGGCGGTGCGCGCCGCCAGCCGCGACCTGGCCACCAGCGCGCGGCGGATCGCGGCGACCGCCAAGGCGGTGAGCGCGCGCACCGCGGTCGTGGAGGCGGAGGGGGAGAAGTTCCGCCAGGCCATCGCCACCGCGCACGAGGTGTTGGCGGCGCAACGCGACCTCACGGAGGCGCGCGAGCGCCAGGTGGCCGCGCGCACCCGCTACCTCCTCGCCGTCGCCCGCTGGTGGGACGCCCAGGGGATGCTCCTCGAACGCCACCACCTGCAGGTGGCGGTGGGGGCGGACGTGGCGTCCCCGGAGTGAGGGCGGTGGGAGGGAGGTTGGGGACCCTCGCCTCCCCCGGTCAGGCCGCGCCTTCGAGGTGTGGAGGCAGGCAGCGCGGGCGAGGGGCCGGTTGAGCTTTGTCGATCGACTAGTTGCGCGGACCCCGGGCCGACCTCGTGGGCCCGGAGGGTTGGACCCTCTTCGTGGCCGCACCCCAAATCGTGCAACCGGCTCGATTCGGACGCGCGCTTGCCGCTTGCGCCACGCTCGCCCCGGTCCGCCAGACTCCTCGCCCCAGGCGGCCACCCACCCGGCCGGCGCCCACCGCCCTCGACCGCAGCGGGGTGAGGCGTGGGGTTGCGGCGCCCCCTCCGCGGCCGTGGAGATCCTGTGGATAACCGCTGGAAAAGGGGGCTAAGGGTGTGTCACGGCAGGGGACGGACCGCCGTGGGGCGGTGGGGCAGGGGCGGCCAATCGGTGCTCAGTCCATAAAAACCAAAGGGTTACGAACTCTTCAAAGGGTTAGCCGCGACTCTTCAAGAAGCGCTCGACTGACCGCCCCTTTGTCCACACGGTTGTCCACATCCCCCTCGCCCGGCGGTCTTGCCGCCCGTCCTAAGAGGCTGTCGGACCTTAGTCCCGACCGACTACGACGAACCGGATCCGCGACGAACCGGCTCGCCCGGTTCTTCGTTCTCGAGCCGGACCTCGCTCGATGCACGGCTCCCGATCCGGATTCGCAGCCGCTTCTTCTTGGCACACGATCGCCGGAGCTCGCCAGACTCCTAGCCTAGGCGGGCGCGACTGGTTGGACCGCCGGGCCGTCGCCAGTCCGCCTCCTCGCCATCCTCCTCACCCGCTGGCTTGGGGGCTACGGCCGTGGAGCTGCGGGCTACCCCGCCGGTTGCGCATCGTGCCACGACCTCCTCCCATGGCGAGTTGTCGCGATGGGAGGCTTGCGGGCCACCCCGCCGGTTGCGCACATTGCCACCCTTCCGCGACCTGCCCGGGCAGCCATCCGGGCTTATCGTTTTGGCTGGCGACCCCCGCGCTTCTCCATGCGCACCCTCCTCCTCCGCGCCCTCTTTGGCGTCTGCCTGTTGGGGCTGGGCGCTGCCTACCTCCTCTCCACGGAGCTGTTCAGCGCCCTGGCCGCGCCGCGCCTCGGGCCGTGGCTGGGGGGGCGGATCGGCGCCGAGGTGGCGCTGGAGGGGGTGCGGTTCAACCTCCTCCGCCTGACCGTGGTGGTGGACCACCTGCGGTTGGCGCGCGACGGGGTGGGCGAGGTCCAGGTGGAAGAGGGGGTGGCGGAGGTCGCCGCGCGGCCGTTGCTCGCCCGCCGCCTGCAGCTCGCCCGCCTCCATCTCCACGCGCCCCGCCTGAGCTGCGCCGACCCGGCGGTCCTGGCCGCCCTGCTCTCGCCGGTCGCGCCAACGCCGGTGGCAGTGGCGGTGGTGGAGGTGAGCGACGGGGAGATGGTGCTCTTTTTCGGCGACACCTCCGCCCTCCTCCTCGCCGAGGTGGCGGCGACCGCCCGCCTGGACTCCGGCCGGGCAACGGTCGAGCTGGCGGTGGGGCAGGTGCGGGCGACCCTTCGGGGTCAGGGGGCGCCGCCGTTGGCGGTGACCGCCAAGGTGGAGATGGGGGGGGAGGAGGGGGTGCTCTCCGACCTGGTGGTCGAAAGCCACGCCAGCCGCCTCACCGGGGGCGGGAGGTGGGCGGAGGGCGCGGCCACCTGGGCGCTGGACGGGGTGGTGGACCTGGGGGAGGTGGCGTCGCTCCTGCCCGGGATGGAGGGGCTCGCCGGCAGACTGCGCCTTGCCCTCACCGGCAGTGGGCCGGTCGCCGATCCCCACCTTGGTGGCCACCTCTCCCTGGCCGAGGTCAGCCGCGGCCCCTTGCGGATTGAGCAGGTGGCGGCGGCGATCGACGGCAATCGCGCCGGCGTGCAGTTGACCGCCATCGACGGCGTGGTGGAGGGGGCGCGGGTGACCGGCGCGGTGACCATCACCCGGGCCACCCCTGCTACCCCCGCCACCCCGGCCACCCCGGGCGGGGGCGCCGCCGCGGGGGTCGCCCTTCCCTCCGGTCCCCCGGCCACCGCCGCCGCTGGAGCCGTCGTCACCCCGGCTCTCTCCGTCGCCGCGGTCACCGGCGAGCTCACCATTGCCGACCTCACCTGGGCGAACCTGCGCGAGAGCTGCGGTCGCTGGGGCGAGCCGCTGCCCGACCTGCCGTTTCGGATGACCTCCACCCTCACCGGCCGCTTCGACTACCGGCGCGGTACCGGCACCACGGTGGCCGGGAAGGCGTCGGCGGCGATCGGAGGGCTCGGCCTCCCCGCGGCGGAGGCGAGTGGCCACCCGGGCGCGATCCTCAACCGCCTCCCCGCGGCCACCGCCACCGTCGCCTTCTCGCGCTCGCCGGCGGGGCTCCTCGCCCTCCGCGATGGGGTGATCCGCCTCGCCACCGGCGAGGCCAAGGTCTCCGGCACCATCGCTCCCCATGGCGACCTCGACCTGCAGATGGTGCTCGCCTTGGCCCGGGGGGGCGACCTCGCCCATCTCCTGAACAGCGCCCTGGACGGCAAGTTGTGGGGCGAGGGGCGGGTCACCGGCCAGGGCGACGGCTGGCGCTTCGACGGGCCGATCGGCGGAACCGAGATTGCCATCGAGGGGGAGAGGCTGGCGCACTTCGCCGGAATCCTGCACCTCGACGGCGCGGGCGGTGGGGTGAGTGAGATGGTTGGTTGGCCCGCCGCGGGCGGCCCGCCGGTGCACGGCGCCGTGGTCGTCGACGACCACGGCGTCGACCTCACCCTCGCCGGCACTGGGATCGACTTTGCGGCGATCCGCTATCTCGACCGGTGGCCCTATCTCGCCGGCCGCGGCGACATCGACTTTCGCCTCCAGACCCCGGGGCCAGTGCGGGTGACGGTGGCCGGCCGGCTGGCGGAGGTGTCGGCATGGGGGATTGACCTCGCGCCGATGGAGCTGACCGTGAAGGCGGCGGACGGGGCGGTGCGCTGGCAGGCGCAGGCCGCGGGCACCTCCCTGGTCGGCAGCGGCACGGTGGCCGCGGGCGGGGCGGCGAGCGGCACCGGCAACTTCGTGAACCTCGATCTTTCCCGCCTCCACGACGCCCTGGGGCCGCGGCTGGATGGGTTCGCCGTGGGCGGTGCGGCGACCGGGACCTTCGAGGTGGCGGGAAAGATCGAGCCCCCCTCGGCGTTGGCGGTGGATGTGGTGGTCGAGGCGCTCACCGGCAGTGCCGGCGGCTTCCCCCTGACCGCCACCTCGCTGCCGGCGCGGGTGGAGTGGCGCGACGGCGGAGTCCACCTCCACGACCTGGCGGTCGCCAGCGACGGCTTCACCGGCGTTCTCGACGGTGGGTTTGTCCCGGGCGGTCCCCTCGCCCTGGCGGTCCAGGCGGATGCGAACCTGGCGACCCTGGCGCGGCGCGACGACCGCTTCGCCGGCGTGGAGGGCGCCCTCTCCCTGTACGCGGAGGTGGCGGGGACGGCGGCGTTGCCGGAGATCTCCGGCGGTCTGGTGGTCACGGAGGGGAGCGTGCCGCTTCCCGGGGTGGGGCTGCCCCTGACCGGGCTGGGGGTGGAGGGGATCTTCTCCGGCCAACACCTCCTCATCGACCGCCTCCACGGTCGCCTCGGCGACGGCACGGTGGAGGGCCAGGGGCTCGTCCGTCTGAGCGAGAGCGGGGTCGACCACCTGGTCCTCGATACCCGCCTGGCCGGGGTGGGGGTGCAGGTGGCGGGGGCGGAGGCGACGGTCGACGGCGATTTGGCCCTGCGCGGCCCGCCGGCGGCGGTGGTGATCGGCGGCGACCTGGTGGTCCGCCGCCTGCGCTACGACCAGCCGTTCGTCGCCGGCAGCCTCAGCCGGCGGCCGCTCGCGCTGGCGGCGGGCGGGCCGACCCTCGACCTGCGCCTGCGTGCGCCGCAGACGGTGGAGATCGCCAACGACCTCCTCGACCTGCATCTGGGTGGCGAGCTGACCCTCCTCGGGCCGCTCGCCGGGCCCGGGGTGGTGGGCTCCCTCAGCGGCGCCAACGGCACCCTCCATTTGCGCGACCGCGACATCCACCTCACCGCGGTCGCGGTTACCTTTGTCGACCCGGAGGGGATCGAGCCGATCGTCGACGTCCAGGGGGAGACGGTGCTGCGGGATTTCACCGCCAGCTCCTTCGGGGCGGGGATCGCCAGCGCCGCCAGCGGGGCGCCGCGCAACTACCACGTCATCCTCACCGCCAGCGGCCCCCTCGACGACCTCACCATCCATGCGAGCTCGACCCCACCCTTGGATGAGTCGGTGATTCTCGCCGCGGTGGTGGGTGGCTCGGTGGGCGGGGCGGTGGGCGAGGAGGCGACGGAGCGGCTCCTCTCCATGGTCACCCATGGCCTGCGCCGCGGCTTCGGGGCGGGGGGCGAGCTCCTCGGCGATCCACTGGAGCGGCTGTTGAAGCTCGACCGCATCGACTTCGACCCGTTCGCCGTCTCCCAGTCGAACGTGGTCTCGCCGCGCCTCACCCTTGGCAAGGACCTCGCCGACCGCCTGTCGCTCATCTACTCCACCAGCTTCGTGGCCAATGAGCAGCCGATGATCGAGCTGCGCTACCGCCTCTCGCCCGCCTGGGAGGCCCGCGGCAACAAGAACGAGATCGGCTCGTTGGGCGGGGATCTGCGCTACGAGTTCCGGTTTTAGGGTAGGGGGTCGGGGGGCAGGCCGGCGCTGCGGGCCGGCGATGGTGAGGGGGGAGCGACCTTGCACCCCCATCGCCGGCCAGCGGCAGGCACCATCCCCCTATTTCCCACCCCGCAAGAGCCGCCCTTTAAGCCGGCGATCATGACAGGGGTGGGGCAGGACTTCGGGCTGGCGGGGGTGAGGAGGGACGCCGCCGGCGCACCCGCCCTCGGGGTGCGCTTGCGGCCAACCGCCCCGCTCTCCTCTTCCCGCTGTCCGCTGCAGCTCCGCCACGCTAGGCTCCCGCGCGCCATGGGGTGGATTGTCCGCAGATGGGTGGGGGTGGCGTTGCTGCTCGGGGGGGTCAGCTCCGCCTTCGGGGCGCCCCTGATCACCGCGGTGGAGGTGGAGGCGCGGCGCCGCTCTGCCGAGTCCCTCGCCGCGATCGTTCGCCTTTCGGTGGGCGACGACTACTCCGCCGAGGCGGCCGATGCGGCCCTCAAGCGGCTCTACGCCACCGGCGCCTTCGACGACGTGCGCCTGAGCGTGGAAGAGGAGGCGGGGGGGGTACGCCTCCTCTTCCACTGCGTCGATCGCACCTTCCTCAGCACCGTTCGGTTCACCGACCACCGCTTCTCGAACCAGGCCCTGCGCGAGGCGGTGGGGCTGGCGGCGGGCCAGCCTCTAGATCCAGACGCCCTCGCCGCGGCGCCGGAGCGGCTGCGCGCCTTCTATCGCGGCGAGGGGTACCCGCGGGTGAGGGTGGCGGCGGAGGTGGAAAAGGAGATCGCGGCGCGCACCACGGCGGTCACCTTTCAGATCGACCCCGGCCCACCCCTACGCCTCACCGCGGCCCACTTCACCGGCCCGCCGGCGGTGGCCCGCTGGCGGTTGTGGTGGACCCTCGGCCTCCACCTCGGCGACCACCTCCGCCCCACCGCCTTTCCCGATTACGCCGACCGCCTCACCCGCGCGCTGCGGCGGCGGGGCTATCTCGAGGCGCGGGTGGGGCCGATCACCGTCGCGGCGGAGGAGGAGGATCATTGGGGGGGGCTGGTGGTCCCGGTCGCGCCGGGCGTGCACACCCGGGTGGAGGTGAAGGGCAACCACGCCTGGTCGCGGCGCGAGGTGGTGGAGGCGCTGGACCTCGCCCGCCACCCGGCGCTCGACGAGGCTGGCCGCAAGCAGATGGCGGCGGCGGTGGAAAATGGCTACCGGCAAGCGGGCTACGACGACGCCCGAGTGGAGGTGGACGAGGTGCGCGCGGGGCGGTCGGAGGGGGAGCAGCGGCTGACCGTGCGGGTCCACGAGGGGCGGCGGCTGAAGGTGGCGGCGATCCACATCGACACGGGCGGGGTGGTGGAGGCGAAGACCCTCCGCTCGGTGATGGCCTTGGCCCGGGAGCGCACCTTCGGCCGGCCGGTCTGGTTTCGCCGCGACCTGTTCGAGGCGGACCGGGGGGCGATCGAGGCGCAGCTCCGCCTCCTTGGCTACTACGAGGCGCACCTCACCCGCTACACGAACGAGCGCACCGAAGGCGGCGTGGTGATCGACGTGGCGGTGACCCCCGGGGGGGTGGCGCAGGTGGTGGAGGTCGAGGTGAGCGGTGCCCACGCCGTGGATGTCCCCACCCTGCTGACCGGGTGGGTGACGCCGGCGCCCCTCCGCCTCCAGGAGGTGCGCGCCCTGCGCCGGCGGATGGTCGACGCCTACCGGAGCCGCGGCTATTTGGACGCGGAGGTGAAGAGCCAGCTCGTCCCCCTGGGCGAACGGCGGTGGCGGTTGGAGCTCACCGTCGAGGAGGGGGTCCAGGCGCGCGTCGGAGCGACCCACGTGGTGGGGCTCGAGCGCACCGCGGAGCGGGTTGTGCGCCGCGAGCTGCGCTACCACGAGGGCGAGCCCCTCGACCCGGCGCGCCTGCACGAGACCCGCCAGGCCTTGGCGCGCCTCGGCCTCTACGAGCAGGTGGAGGTGGCGCCCGATCCGCTCCTCGCCGGGGACCCGGTGCGCGACGTGGTGGTTGAGGTGGACGAGGGCAAGCAGGGGACGATGGCGTGGTCCCTCGGCTTCGGCTCCGCCGAACAACTCCGCACCACCCTCGAGGTCTCCCACCTCAACCCCCTGGGCTACAACCGGCCGGTCGCCTTCCTCACTCGCCTCTCCGGCCTGGAGCACACCGTGTCGCTCTCCGGGCGCGAGCCGCGGCTCTTCGACAGCCACACCGGTCTGCTCCTCAACGTGGTCCAGACGAGCCGCCAGTTCGAGAACTTCACCAAGACGACCGTCGGTACCGCGGCGGTCCTCGAGCGCGAGCTCCTCCCCCACCTCCACGGCTCCGCCGGCTTCCAGTACGACAACTCCAGCCTGTCGAACGTCACCGGCGACGTGCGGGTCACCGACGCCGACCTCGGCCATATCGGTCTGGCGAGTGCCATCGCCTCGCTCCTCCGGGAGGGGCGCGACAACCCACTCGACCCGACCCGCGGCTGGGTGGTGGGTTCGGACCTCCAGTGGTCCACCGACCTGCTCCTGTCGGAGCGCAACTTCCTCAAGCTGGGCGGCCAGGCGGCCACCTACCTCACCCCGCGGCCGGGCTGGACCACCGCCCTGGGGGTGCGCCTCGGTTCCATCGTCACCACCCGCGGCGGCGAGGTGGAGCCGATCCAGGTGCGCTACTTCCTCGGCGGCGCCTCGACCCTGCGCGCCTTTCGCCAGGACGAGCTCGCCGGCGACACCGCCGACCAGCTCGGCGGGAGCTCGTTCTTGCTGGTCAACGCGGAGGAGCGCTTCCCCATCTACCACCTCCTGCGCGGCGTCGTGTTCACCGACATCGGCAACGTCTTCCCCGGCCGCGACCCGTTCGAGTTCGCGGGCAGCCTGCGCCGCACCGCCGGCCTTGGCCTGCGCCTGCGCACCCCGGCGGGGCCCTTGCGCATCGACTACGCCATCAAGCTCAACCGGCGCGGCGAGGAGCGGCGGGGGGAGATCAACTTCTCCCTCGGCCAGGCGTTCTAGGGGCCGGTCGGACGTGGGGCGGGCGTAGGAGGGGGGGCAAAGGGGGAGGCTTCGCAGCCACGGTGACGATGGTTCCCCCCTGCGCCGGCCTCCGCTGTTGCCCCTGCCGCGGTGGGCGGACCCCCGGTACCCTCCCGGCCATGGCCGAGCTGACGGGGGTGGCGAACAACGGTGGCGGGGCGGTGTTGGCGCTGATCCCCGAGGGGCGCCATGACGGGGCGGACCAGCGGATTGTCCTCTATCGCCTCGTCTTCACCGGCGGCGGCGTGGCGGAGCTGCGCTACCGCGCCGGGGCGGAGCTGCGCGAGATCGCCCGCTTGGCGCGCGGCCTGCGCCGCCTCGCCCGCGAGCCGCAGCCGTTCGCCGGCCTCACCCTCGGCTGGGCGATCACCGTGGGCGGCGAGGTGGCGGCTTCGGGCAGGCGTGTCACCGTGTGGCACGAGGCGCGCGAGGGCGGCGCTTTGGATGGCTATGGGCTGCTCGTCGAGCCGGATGCCATCGAGGCGTTCGTCGATGCCTTGGAGCACGAGATCACCGCTTTGCCGTGACGGTGCGGCGGCGGCTTGGCGCGCCAGTCTGGGCCCTGAGCGCGCCGCGCAACGGCTTGCCGGGCGACCGCGGCGGTCGCCGGCCGAGCAGCGCCGCACCGGTGGCAGCGGGACGTGGGGGCCCTCGCGGTCGCGCCCGCACCACCCTCCCCGCCGCGGGCGTGGTCGTGCCATCCTCGCCGCCGTCATGGCCACCACGCGCCGAGCCCTCGCCCTCCTTAGCCTGTTCGCGCTTGCTCTCCCGTGGCCGGCGGCCGCGGAGAGCCTGGCGGCGCGCGTCGACCACACCTTCGGTCGGTTGGTGGCGGGGTTCGCCACGGTCCTCTTCTGGGAGCCCTTCTCGGTGGCCGGGAGCGGCAGCGATGGTGCGGTCCGTCACGGGGTGCCGCTGATCCTCGTGGTGTTGGTGGGCGGGGCAATCTTCTTCACCGTCGCCATGCGCTTCATCAACCTCCGCGCCTTCCGCCATGCGATCGCGGTGATCCGTGGCCACTACGACCGGCGCGAGGACCCGGGCGAGATCACCCACGCCCAGGCCCTCTCCTCGGCGCTGTCGGCCACCGTCGGCTTGGGGAACATCGCCGGGGTGGCGGTAGCGGTGGGGACCGGTGGCCCGGGGGCGGTCTTCTGGATGGTCCTGGAGGCGGTCTTCGGGATGACCTCGAAGTTCGTCGAGTGCACCCTCGCCCAGCTCTACCGGCGCGTCCTCCCGGACGGCACGGTCCACGGCGGCCCCATGTACTACCTGGAGATGGGGCTGGCCGAGCGCGGCCTCAAGCGCCTCGGCCGGGGGATGGCGATCCTCTTCGCCTGCTTGTGCATCGGTGGTTCGTTGGGCGGCGGCAACATGTTCCAGGCGAATCAGGCCTACCAGGCGGTGGCCGGGCGGCTGCCGGGGTTGGCGCGCGCACCGTGGGCGCCGTGGCTCTTCGGCCTCGGCCTCGCCTTCCTCGTCGGCCTGGTGATCCTCGGCGGCATCACCCGGATCGGTGAGGTCACCGTCCGCCTGATGCCGTTCATGGCCCTGCTCTACTGCCTCACCTGCCTCTCGATTCTTGCCCGCCACCTGGGCGCGTTGCCCGCGCTCTTCCACCAGATCATCGCCTCGGCGTTTACCCTGCAGGCGGGGTTGGGGGGGTTCGTCGGGGTGCTGGTGACCGGCGTGCGGCGCGCCGCCTTCTCCAACGAGGCGGGGATCGGCTCGGCGGCGATCGCCCACGCGGCGGCGCGCACCACCGAGCCGGTGCGCGAGGGGATCGTGGCGATGGTCGGGCCGTTCATCGACACCATCGTCATCTGCTCCATGACCGCGATGGTGGTGCTCGTCACTGGGGCCTGGAACAACCCGGCGGCGGGGGAGGGGGTGCAGATGACCAGCTACGCCTTCGCCACGGTCTTTCCCTGGTTCCCCGACCTCCTCGCGGTGGGCGTTTTTCTCTTCGCCTACTCGACCCTGATCTCGTGGTCGTACTACGGGGAGAAGGCGGCGGGCTACCTGTTCGGCCCGAGCCGGCGGGTCGCCCTGGTCTACCGGCTCTGTTTCTTGGTGTGCGTGGTGGTTGGCACGGTCTCGTCGCTGCACAACGTCCTCGACTTCTCTGACATGATGGTCCTCGCCATGGCCTTCCCGAACATCCTCGGCGCCTGCCTCCTGACCCCCAAAATCCGCGCCCTGGTGGACGACTACTGGGGCCGCTACCGGCGCGGCGAGATGGAGGTGGTCCGGTGAACCGCCTGCTTTGGCGGTGGGGGTGGCTGGCGCTTTGCGGGGTGGCGCTGGCGGCGTGCGCCGCAGCCGGGGGGGGGCGCCCCGACTGGCCCATGGTGCAGATCGCGTGCGGCGGCCAGTCGGGGAGCGCGGGGGTGGCGCCGGGCTTTGCCGTGTACGCGGACGAGTCGAGCTTCGCCGCCGCCTTTGCGGCGATCCACGCTGGCGAGTTGCCGTCGCCGCCGGTGCCAGGGGTGGACTTCGACCGCTGGCTGGTGGCCGCCGGCTTCCTCGGCCAGCACCCCACCGCCGGCTATGGGATCGACCTGGCCTCCGCCCGGGTCGAGGGCGACCGGCTGGTGGTGACCGTGGTGCGCCGGGCGCCGCCGGCGGGCGCGATCACCGCCCAGGTGATCACCACCCCCTACTGCTTGGTGCGCCTCGCCCGCGGCGGTGGGCGCACCGTGCGTTTCGTCGACGAGGCGGGGCAGCGGCTCGCCGAGCTTCCCTTGCAGGCACCGTGATCGGGCGCGTCGCTCCCGTGGCCGCCTTGGTGCGGTGGTGGTGCACGGCGCCGGCCGGAGGGCGTCGATCGTGGGCTGAAAAGGGGTGGCCACGCGCCGCGAGGGGGCGCGGCGCACCCCCCGTCGCGGCGCTCGGTCACCAAGGAGGTGGCCCGATCCAGGGGGCGTGCCGCCTCTTCGCGGTCGCGCGGACCCAAGGTCGGCCGCCTTTCCGGTGCGTCGCGATCGGCATGATCGCCATGGCAGCCCTCCTCCTCCTGGCCACCTCGCCCGCCTGGGCGGGGGGCGAGACGGTGGTGGTGCGCGCGCGGGCGAACCTGCGCGCGGGCCCGTCCACCCGCGCGGCGCGGGTCGGGAGGGTGGCGAAGGGGGCGAGTCTGGCGGTCCTCGACCACCAGGGGGAGTGGTACGCGGTCGAGCGGCCGGGGGGTGGAAAGGCGTGGATCTCGCAGCGCCTGGTGCGGTCGCGGCCGGCCGCAGCCGGGTTGGCGGCGGGTAGCCAGGTGCAGCCGAAGGAGCGTTACGCGACGTTGCGCGCCGGTCCGTCGCGGCGCGCGCGCGCGCTCGGTCGGCTCGAACAGGGCGCCTCCCTGGCGGCGCTGGCGCGGGATGGGGATTGGTTTGAGGTCCAGCGGCCCGATGGCAGCCGGGCGTGGGTCGCCGCCGCGGTGGTGCGGCTCGTCGTCCCGCAGGCTGGGGGGGTCGCGGACTCGGCCGGCGCGCTCCTCGCCAAATTGCAGGCCGACTACCCCGGGGTGGTGCGCTGGGCGGCGGTGAACGACGTGGTCCTCGACCACTACCACGAGGCGGAGCTCGACATGGTGGTGGAGTCGTCGTGGCACTTCCTCCCCGAGGGCCAGCGTCTCGCCCTCCTCCGCCAGGCGGCGCGCGCCTTCGCCGAGCTGCTGCGCACCCAAGCCGCCTACCGCCAGCGCTACACCAACCGCCCCCTGGTGGTGGTGCGGGATGCGTCGAACACGGTGGTGGGGAGCGCCACGCCCCAAGAGACGCGGCTCTTCTAGGAGTCGGTCGGACGGTGGCGATCGGATGGGGAGGAGAAGCGGGCGCGAGTCTGGATGGGGAGCTGTTCGGAGGGGCGACGCGGGGCGATGCGACAGAACGGTCCACGAGTCCTGGCCCGCGAGCCAGCCACCGCCCGCGCGCGGCAGTCGATCGGACCCAAGGCCGACAGGCTCCCCGGGGGCGCCGGCGCGGCCCGGGGTGGCGGCCGCGGCATGGGGGCGGCGGCCGGGCGCGGCGGGTCGTGAGGGGGAGTACGGCCTCCCACGCTCCGCCGCCCGAACCACGCTCCTCCCCGATTCCCTAGGCAGTGGCTACGTGCCCGCGACCCAGGTGAGTTGCGGGACTCGCGCGACCGCGCCGAGCTCGGCGGCGAGGGTGAAGAACCGCTCCAGCCCCGCCCGTTCCCGCGCCCCGAAGTGGTAGGAGAGGGTGCGCCAGTAGGCGCTCAGGGTCGCCTGCTCTAGCGTGGCGGTGGCGTGGGCGCGGGCGAGGTCGTCGAGGTGGGCGAGCCCCTCGTCGCGCGCCGCGGCCAGCCGTTGGGCAAGCTCCGTGCATGCCGCGGGGGCGCGGGCGGCTTGGGCGCGGTGGAGGAGCCAGAGGGCGAAGACCATGGGCAGGCCGGTCTGCTCCGCCCACCAGGCGCCGAGGTCGACCACCGTTACCCCGGTGGGGGCGGTGGCGGCGGCGGCCATGGCGCGATCGCCGATCAGCAGGCGGGCGCTGCGTGGCTCGTTCGGTTCGCCGTTGCAGTAGATCGGCCGGACGCCTGCGAACCGCTCCAGCAAGATGCGCAGGAGGACCACCGAGGTGGCGGAGGCGGGGGTGAGCCACACCTCCTTGCCGCCCAGCGCCGCCACCGGGTGCGGGGTGAGGAGGAGGACCGAGCGCGCCGGACCGCGAGCGGCGATGGCGAGGTCGGGGATGACTTGGTAGCGGTCCGGGTGGCGGGCGAGCTCGATGGAGGAGACCGGCCCGCAGTCGATCGCGCCGGTGGCGAGCATCTGGTTGACCGCTGCCGGCTCGCCGGCGGCGAAGCGATAGGCGCCGCCCCAGCGGGCGCGGAAGGGCGCCTGCACCGGGATGCAGTTGGCGTAGCGGATCTCCCCGAGGGCGAGCATCGGTGCAGGGTGGCGTGGGCGGCGTGGCTCGGGAAGCCGCGCGGCCAGAGGGGTGGACTCCGCCCGACCCGGAAAATGCACGGCGCCTGGCGCGGGTGGCGGCGGGTGAAGATTCACGGTGGTGCCGGCGCGCCTCTTGGCTACTATGGACCCTTGTAGCGCCGCCACGCCGCCAGCGGCCACCGCCACCCGATTGGAGACCCGGCTATGCACATCGCCCTCCTCGCCCCCCTCGCCACCCCCGCGTTGAGCGGGGCGGGCGACCACCTGGCGGCGGTGGCCCTGCTTGCCGACGGTCTGCTGGCGCGCGGCGTGGCGGTAACCCTGTTCGGTGGTGCGGGGCTATCCACCCGGGCGCGACGCGGGGTTGTGGCGCCGGCCGCGGGGGCGGGGAGCGGCGTCGATCCGGCGGTGTGGGCGCCCCTTGAGGTAGCCGCCTGTTTCGAACAGGGCGACGACTTCGACCTCATCCACAACCACGCCGGCAGCGCCCCCCTCACCCACGTGCGCGCCACCGCCACCCCAGTGGTCACCACCCTGACCACCCGACCGAGCGCGGCGACCCTGCCGCTGTGGGCGCGCTACAACGGCGAGGCCCACTACGTGGCGACCGACGACGCCCTCCGCCACCCGTCGCTCACCTACGTGGCCACCATCGCCGACGCGGCCGACGGCCCGGCCGGCGAGGCGATGGTGACTGCCTACCTGGCCTTGTACGAGCGGCTCATCCGCCTGGCGGCGCGCGTCGACCACCGGCCGTGGGGGAGTTACTACGTCTACGCCGACCGGCCGGACCACAAGGTGAAGCGGATCGTGGTCCTGCCCAAGAAGCGGCTATCGCTCCAACTCCACCACCACCGCCAAGAGCACTGGCTGGTGGTCGCGGGGCGCGGCATCGTCACCCGCAACGACGAGCGGATCGAGGTGGGGCCGGGCGAGGCGGTGGACCTGCCGCGGGAGGCGCGCCACCGGGTGGAGAATCCGGGCGACGAGCCCCTGGTCTTCATCGAGGTGCAGCTGGGCGACTCCTTCGGCGAGGACGACATCGTCCGCTTCGAGGACGACTTCGGCCGCGCCGGCACCACGAGCCCGGATGGGCGATGAGAGCGCCCCCGGGAGTGGGTCGGTTGGGGTCGCGAGCTGTGGCACAACGGCGGCCTCGGTGCGGATCGGGGTCGGCTCTGGATGGCTCTTGGCCAACGATGCGTTGCGCACGGTTTGCCACCCGGGGGGGCGCCGGTTTCGCCGCGCGCCGAAGCCCCAAGTTCGACTGCCTGCGCGGCGCTGCGCGGTGGCTGCTCGTCGCCCTCTTGCTGCGGGTCGCCGGCGGCGCGGTCGCGCATGGCCAGCCGTTGGGGGGAGCGGACGCGGCGCCGGCGCGGATTATCGCCATCGAGTTCGTTGGCAACCACCGGACCAAGCAGCCGGTCCTCGTCCGCGAGATGCTCGTGACCGTGGGGCAGCCGTTCGACGCGCACCAGTTCGAGGACTCCCTGCAGCGGCTCCGCAACCTCGGCCTCTTTTTCCGGGTGAGCGGCGAGGTGCAGCCCGCGGGGCCGGGGCAGGTTGTACTGACGGTGCGGGTGGTGGAGAAGTGGGCGGTGTTGCCCCTGCCGCAGGTCGACCTCACCGAGGAGGGCGACGTGAAGCTCGGCCTCGACTACACCGACTACAACTTCCGCGGCCAGGACCAGCGCCTGAACCTGAAGTTTAAGCACGCCTTGGGCACCGACACGGGGGGCAAGGCGGGGGAGTCGGCCTCTATCGCGTACGACGTCCCGCAGGTGGGCGAGAGCCCGTATGACGTGAGCACCGGCGTCGGCCTGGCGACCCACAACGAGGCCGCCGCGCGCACCGCGCTCACCGGTACCCGCGGGGGTAACGCCACCAGCGTCGATTTCGACCTGGACGTGGGGCGGTTCGAACGGGTGAAGACGTGGCGGCGGCGGAGCGCCCTGGGCCTGACGGTGAACCACATCACCGCCTCCGAGGACCAGCCGCGCTGGCTCAACAGCCTCCGCCTGAGCCGCTCCGTCGACGCGGTGGACGACTTCGTCTACACCTTCCGCGGCTTCCGCGCCGGCGGCGGGGTGCAGCTCTTCAGCGATTGGTTCGGCAGCGAGGTGTCGGCGGCGAAGATCACCGGGGAGTACACCCGCTTCTGGAAGCGCGATGAGCACAACGTGGTGGGCAAGGTGAGCGGTGGCTACACCTTCGGCGTGGGCGCTCGCGACGTGGGGTTTGAGCTCGGCGGCGGCAACCTGCGCGGCATCGACAAGGCGTCGCTGCGCGGGGCAGGGATGTGGCTTGCCAACCTCGAGTACCGATCGCCGCGCGCCTGGCGGTGGCTCGGCGGCGCCTGCTTCACGGACCTGGGCGTGGCCGGCGAGGAGGCGGATCTGGTGGACCCGTCGCACCTGGCCGCGGGCGGAGGTGTCGGCGTGCGCGCCACCATCGGCCGGTTGGTGAAGGGGGTGGCGCGCCTCGATGTCGCCTATGGCACCGGCCCCGACGGGGTGGGCAGCCTGAAGGTCTACTTCGGCCTGAAGCAGCCCCTGTAGCAGAGCCGCGCCTACCCCCGGTCGACCGGGACAAAGGCGGCGGCGACCGCGTCGTGGAGCGCTTGGGCGAGGCGCTTGCGGTCGTCGGTCGGGGGGACCGGGGCGCCGAAGGTGACCGTGTAGTCGATGCGCGCCAGGCCGAGGAGGTGCAGGGCGTGGCGGCCGGCGGGGAGGGAGCCGTGCCAGCACACGGTTTGGGAGACGTCCGCGCCGCCGCCGGGGAGGGCCGGGCGGAGGGTGACGGGGTGGCACGGGACGGAGGCGCGGATCGCCGCTTGGAAGAGGGCGGGCTTGAACGGGGCGACGCCACGGCCGTCGGAGGTGGTGGACTCGGGAAACCAGGTGATCCGCGCGCCGGCGCGCAGCCAGACGGAGAGCTCGCCGAAGACCCGGCCGGTGTCGCGTGTCTGGTCGCGGTCGATGAACAGGGTGCCGGCGGCGCGGGCGAGGAAGCCGATGAGCGGCCAGCGGGCAAGCTCCGCCTTGGAGAGGAAGAGGGTAGGGAGGCAGGCGGCGAGGACCGGGATGTCGAGGTAGGAGAGGTGGTTGGCGACCACCATCACCCCGGGAGGCGGCAGCGGTCCGCGACAGGTGAGGCGCACCCCCAAGATGCGCAGGACGAGCTGCGCCCAGCGGTGGGTGGCGTGGGCCCCGAGGCGGGCCCGCAGGCGCGGCCGGCGGGGCAGGCCGAGGTCGAGCAGGAGGGTTGGCAGGGCTACCGCGCCGGTGGCGAGGAGCACGAGGAGGAGGCGGCAAACGATGCGCCCGGAGCGGACCATGGCGGCGAGTCTAGGGGCGTGTCGGACTTTGTCGATCGGGGCGAGAAGCAGCGGGCTCGAGTCCAAAGCGGGAGCCGTTCGTAGCGCTACGTGGGGCTCGGGAACGAAGAGGGCGCCCGATCCGGGCGGAGGTCCGCCTGCTAGCGCAGATCGGGACAAAGTCCGACTGGCGCTTAGCCCGGCTCGGGCAGGTCGATCTCGTGGAGGTGGGCGAGGAAGCGGAGCCACGCCTCTTCCTCGGTCTCGAAGAAGCCGCGTTCCGCCATCCACCGCTCGAAGGTGGCGTCCGCCTGCCGCCACGAGGTGACCAGGCGGCGCTGGGCGCGCGTCTTGAGCTGGTCGAGGCGCGGGCAGGCGCGGGCGCCTGGGGGTGGGTCGCCGTGGTCGAGCCAGGTCAGCGGGGCGGCAGGGTCGCCGCCGGCCAGGTACGGGTCGCCCGGTTCCGGTTGCCACGCCAGCAGGCGCACGCACGCCGCTTGGCAACAGAGCCAGCGGTAGGTCGCGTACTCCTCGCCATGCGGGTAGCTCACCCGCCTCCTTTCGGCCCCCCGCGCGGGGGGGTGAAGGGGGGAAAAAGGTCGAGAGGGGGAGCGGGGTGAGAAGGGGGCGCGCGGCAAGTGGAGCACGTCTGGCCAGGGCCTCGCCGGGCGGTCCGCCGGCGGGGGGAAGGCGGTTGCGTCCGCCGTTCGGGGGGTGGACAAGTGGGCGGATGGGCCTACATTGGGGGCGGTGGGTGAGGGGTTTCCCCTCGGCCCGCCCGCCCCCGGTGGCATCCCCTCCCCTCCCCGCCACCGGGGGCACGTTGATCACCGCCGGCGCGCTACCACCTGGCCACGCAGCGCCGGCCGGCCGCGGGCGCGGGTCTCACCCTCCTCGTAGGCGACGAGGGTGAGGGTCGAACAGGCCTGACGGAGCTCGTCGAGGCGGAGCAGGTGGTCCGGGTGGGTGGGGTGGCCGTAGCGCTCCTGTCCGGTCCGATAGGTGGTGTAGACCAGCAGGCCCCCGGGGGCGAGGCAGTCCGGGAGGGCGGCCAACAACGGCCGGTGGAGGAAGTTGCAGCAGGTGATGAGGGCGTAGCCGCTTGGCTCCGGGAGCCAGCCCGACTGCAGGTCGAGGCGGCGCCATGTGACCGTAACGCCGCTGGCGCTGGCCAGGCGTCGTCCCTTGGCCAGGGCCACCGGCGAGGCGTCGATCGCCTCCACCGTGAGGCCGCGGGTGGCGAGCCAGACCGCATCGCGCCCCTCGCCACAGGCGAGGTCGAGGGCCCTGCCCGCGGCCGGCAGGAGGTCGGCGTGGGCGGTGAGCCAGCCGTTCGCCGCGGTACCGTAGCGGTACCCCGCGCCGCGGTACCGGTCGTCCCACGGGGAGGGGGCGGCGACCGGCGGTGGTCTTCGGAGTGGGTCGCTCATGATGACGAGAGGAGGCGGGCGCGCGTCTGGGGGGCGAACCGTGCGTCGCGCCACGGCGGGTGAAGAGGGGGTCGGCCTTTGGCCCGGTCTACCGCGGAGAGCGGACCGATGGCCAGATCGTGGACCCGGATCGGGCCCCGTTCCTCGTCGCCTCGTCCCGCGGTGGTCGACGAACGCATTTCATCCTGACGCGCGCCCGCTTCTCCGCGCCACCCGATCGCGAATGTCCGCCCGGCCCCTAGGAGGCTGTCGGACTTTGTCCCGATCGCCTGCAGCGAGCGGACCCCTGGCAGGACTCGGGGGCCAGGACTCGTGCCACGTTCTTCGTCGCACGAGGACCGCGGTGCGCTATGAACGGCTCCCCATCCGGGCTCGCGCCCGCCTCTTCTCGGTTCACGATCGCCAAAGTCCGAGAGACGCCTCGACCGGCGAAGAGGGCGCCCGCTTCGGGCCCACGATCCGACCACGGAGCCGCCCCGCGCCGTCGATTGACCCGCTCCGCCCGATGCCGCGGCCTCTCACCCCGCGCCGCCGGTGTGGAAGAACTGCCGCGCGCGTTCGGAGAAGGTCGCGAAGAGGGTAGGGTCAGGAGGGGGTGGGGCGGTGGCCGCGAGGGCGGCGGCGGAGGGGCAAAGGGTGGTGTAGACGCGCCACACGGGCGGCGTGTAACAGCCACAGCCGTTGCCGCACTGCCTGGGGTTGAAGACCTTGATGAGCCACTCGTGGCCGTGTTCACCGACGAAGGTCCAGCCGGTGCCGCGGTGCAGGGCGTGCAGCGCCGCGAGCTCGGCAACCAGGTCGAGGAACTGGGCGTGGACCACGTCGCCGGCGAGAGGCTCGATGGTGGGGGTGGGCTGCGCCTGGGGGTGGATGAGGTGCCAGGTGCACTCGCGCGGCAGGGCGGCGGCGGTCTGAGCGTGCAGCTCCGCGGTGAGCATCCCTTGCAGCCGGCCGTTGTACAGGGCGAGGAAGGAATCGGCGGAGGGCGGCCGGACGATCATCGGCTCACGTTGCCAGGGGGGTTTTTTCAGGTCAAGCAAGACGGCGAGGAGGCGGTCGGATGGGGCGCGGCGCGAGTCTGGATCGGGAGGTGCTCGTAGCGCTCCGCGGGGCTCGGTAATGCAAGACGGCGCAAGATTCGAACCCCCCTCCCCTGCATCAACCGGTGTGGCCCGTGGTGTGGCCCGATGGCGTCGATTCTCAAGGTCGGTCCGGCGCGCGGCCCGCCCTTTCGTGGGTCGGCGCGGGCGCCTACCTTGTGCGGATGATGCGCGACGATCGTTTTCTCCCGGAGTGCGACGTGGTGCGGGACTGGGCTTGGGCGGCGTTGCTCGCCGCCTGGGAGGGGGGCGACAACCTGCGGCTCGCGGAGCTGGCCGAGTGTTGGCTCAAGGACCACCCGGACGACCGCGACTTTCGCCTGTGGGCGGCGGACGGGCTGGCGGCGGCGCGCCATCTGGAGGCGGCGGCCGGTCATCTGCAGGCGATCCTGGACGCCGATCCGAGCGACGTGGAGGTGGTGGCGCGTCTGGGTCACCTCTATTTTCGGGGTGGCCAGATCGACCTGGCGGCGCGCCTCTTTGGCGAGGCCCTGGCCCTCCGAGACGACGTGGCCGACGTCCACTACGGCCTCGGCCTGGTGGCGGAACAACGGCACGACTACGTGGCGGCCGAGCGCGCCTTCGCCAATGCCCACCGTCTCGATCCGGACGGCTTTCCCCTGCCGGTGCGTCTCACCGATCGCGAGTTCGAGCACTGTCTGAAGGAGGCGGTGCAGGAGCTGCCGGCGGAGCTCCAGGTGGCCCTCGATTTGGTGGCGATCGTCGTCCAGGACCTGCCAGACGAGGAGTCGATGCGGGCAGTGGAGCCGCCCGACCCGGAGCTTCTCGGCCTGTTCACCGGCCCCACCCACGGCGAGCGTCACGCGGGGATGGGCGAGATGGTCCCGACCATCGTCCTCTACCGGCGCAACCTCGAGCGGTTGTCTGAGGACCCGGACCACCTGCTGGAGGAGATCACCACCACCCTCTACCACGAGCTGGGCCACTACCTCGGCTGGGACGAGGAAGAGGTGGCACGCCGTGGTTTGGAGTAGCCGCCCGGCGGGCGCGGGAGGCTCGCAACGAGCTTTGGGGTGGGTGCGGCGCTCCTCCATGGACCGGGGGAGTGGCCGCCAGGTCCATTTCCGGGCGACGCGGGGGGGTGCGGGGTGTCCTGCTCCCGATGCGGGCGGCGGTGCGATCGGCAGCACGGGGGGGGGGGGGGGGGGGGGGGGGGGGGGGGTCGCAGGAGGTCGTTTTACGCTGGCGCTGGAGTGGTTATACTTCGCCCCCGTTTCGACCCCATCCAAGGAGTTGCCCCATGGCCGATCCCGAAGACAAGCAAGAGCTGAATGTTCCAGGTGCATGGTACGTGGACACGGAGTGCATCAACTGCGATGTCTGCCGCGAGACCGCCCCCGAGAACTTCAAGGAGGCGGAGGACGACGAGTACTCCTACGTCTACAAGCAGCCGGCGAACGACGAAGAACTCGCCGCCTGCGAGGAGGCGAAGGGGGAGTGTCCGGTGGAGGCGATCGGCAACGACGGTTGATGGAGAGCCTCCCGTGGCCGGCCTAGCCTTGACGGCAGGCTGACGATCGGCGCCGCCCGGTGTGGGATCCCTCGCACCGGGCGGCGTTATTTTTTCCGCAATGGCTCCTGCTCCGCGCTACTCCCTCGCCGACCTCGACGCCGCCTTGGCGGCGATCGTGCCGCGCATGCGGGCTTAGGCTCGGCGAGCCCGGCCGGATCACCACGCCCCTGACCCTCGCCGAGCTGGCGTCGCGGTTGGGTGGTCTGCTGCCGGAGGTGGGGGGCGACTGGGAGGCGCTGGGGCGCCGACTCGACGACGACCTCCTCGCCCACGCCCTGCGCATCCACCACGCCGGCTACGCCGGCCACCAGGTGGCGTCTCCCTGCCCGCGGCGGCGGTGGTGGACGGGCTGCTGGGCCTCCTCAACCCGATGGCGTCCCTGTCGGACATGGCCCCTTCCGGGGTGATGGTGGAGCGGCAGGTGGTGCGCTCCCTGGCGGCGCTCGTCGGTTTCGATCCGGCCACCGCCGACGGGGTGTGCACCTCGGGCGGGACCGTCTCCAACCTCATCGCCGTGCTAGCGGCGCGCAACCGCGCCTTTCCCGAGGCATGGGAAAAGGGGGTGGCGGGGATGCGGCCACGGGCGTTTTGCTCGGAGGACGTCCACTACTCCGTGCGTCGCGTCTTCGGCATCGCAGGCATGGGGAGCGACGCCCTCACCGCCATCTCCACCGACGCGGCCGGGCGGATGCGGGTGGGTCTGCTGGAGGAGGCGATCCACCTGGCACGGCGTGCCGGGGAGAGTCCCTTCTTGGTGGTCGCCGGGGCGCCGTCAACGCCCATCGGGGCCTTCGACCCGATCGGTGCGATTGGCGCGGTGGCGCGGGCCGCGGGGCTTTGGCTGCATGTGGACGCGGCCCACGGCGGTGGCCTGCTCTTCTCCGAGCGGCTGCGGCCCCTGCTCGCCGGGGCGGCGGTGGCCGACTCGTTTTCCATGGACGGCCACAAGATGGTCTTTCAGCCGTCGAGTCAGGGGTGGCTGCGGTTTCGCCACGGCGCCGACGCCTACGCCGCCTTCCGCCAGCGGGTGCCGTATCTGCTGGGGCCGGACGGCGCGGACTCCGACTTCGATGCGATCGGCAAGTCGCTCCAGTGCACCCGGCGGCTCGATGCCCTCAAGCTGTGGGTCACCTGGCACCTCTACGGCAGCCGGACCCTCGGGGGGTGGGCGGAGCAGTGCGTGGCCACGGCCCACGCCTTTTATCAGCGCCTCGTCGACCACCCGGACTTCGAGCCGGTCCACGTGCCGGCGTGCAACATCGTCTGCTTCCGCGCTCGCCACCCGTCGGGACGCCACGACGATGGCTTCCACGATGCGCTCCGCGCGCGGTTGTTGGTGCAGGGAAATGCCTGGGTCGTCCTCACCACTTGGCGCGGCGAGCGGCTGTTGCGCACCGCCTGGATGAACCCAACCCAGGGGGAGGAGCAGGTGGCCGCCGTGGTGGCGGCCCTCGCCGCGGCGCGCGCGTCGCTCCTCGCCGCGGGGTGACCCGCTTGGGTCGGGGGGAACGCCGCGGGCGGGGGTGAGGGGGAGTTAGGCGCCCGCCCGCGGGTTCGAGGGACGGCCGGCGGGGTCAGCCGTCGATGCAGTCGTACGGCTTCGGCAGGCCGGCGAACTTGGTCCCTTGGAAGGCCGGCCCCTTGGGGAAGAGCTGGTACAGGTGGTCACGGTCGAGCTGCGCATCGCCCCACTCCTCCTGCAGGTGGCGGAGGAGGATGCGGACATTCGGGGAGATGAGGTACTCGGCGTAGTAGCGGCGCAGGTAGTCGAGGATCCGCCAGTGCTCTTCGGTGAGCTCCACGCCGTCGAGCCGGGCGAGGAGCTCGGCGACCTCCGGGGTCCACTGATCCCGCTGGAGCATGTAACCGTCGTGGTTGGTCTTGATGGTCATCCCGTGCAGGTCGATCGCGCGTCCCTCAGGGATGGGGCGAACGGTGACCGCGCCGGTGGGGGTGGAGAGGGTGGTGGTGGACATGGGGTCTCCTCAAGGCTGGGGGTTGCTCCGCCGTGCCGTGCTCCGTGCCGCCACTTCCCCTCTTTGGAAAGACGGCCCGTGGGGCGCGGGGAGAAGGGGATCTCGCCCTCCACGGGGGATCGGGCACTCGGATTGGCTAAAACCATAGCAGATAGGACGTGTTTTGTCCGTGGCCCTCTCGCGGGGTGGCGGAGCGGCTCTTGACCTACTTCCAGTTGCCTGAGAAATCGAGTTGGGGCATGGTGTCCGCTGCCTTGCTCCCCCCTCTTGTGGCCCCTTTTGGATGGCTGTTCCTATGGCCGATTCGATTTTTCCGAGTGCGGAGTTTTCCGCCCACGCCCGCATCTCCTCCATGGAGCAATACCGGGAGATGTACCAGCGCTCGCTGGACGACCCCGAGGGTTTTTGGGGCGAGCAGGCCGACCGTCTCACCTGGACGAAGCGCTGGCAGCGGGCGGCCCGCTGGGACTTCCACACCGCGGAGATTGCCTTCTTCGAGGGTGGTGAGCTGAACGTCTCCGCCAACTGTCTCGATCGCCACCTTGCCACCCGCGGCGCCCAGACGGCACTCATTTGGGAAGGGGACGACCCGGCCCACGACCGGCACATCACCTACCGCGAGCTGCACGAGCAGGTGTGCCGCTTCGCCAACGTCTTGAAGGCGAACGGGGTGAAGAAGGGCGACCGGGTGACCATCTACTTGCCGATGATCCCGGAGCTGGCGGTGGCCATGCTCGCCTGCGCGCGCATCGGTGCGGTGCACTCGGTGATCTTCGCCGGCTTCTCTCCCAACTCGATCCGCGACCGCGTCGAGGACTGCAAGTCCGACGTGGTGATCACCGCCGACGAGGGGCTGCGCGGCGGCAAGGTCATCCCCCTGAAGCAAAACGTGGACGAGGCGATCGCCCCTCTCGCCCACGTGCGGCGGGTGATCGTGGTGCGCCACACCGGGTTGAAGGGCACGGCCTTCGATGCTACGCGCGACCGGTGGTGGCACGACGAGATGGCGAACGCCGCGGCCGACTGCCCGGCAGAGCCCATGGGTGCCGAGGACCCCCTCTTCATCCTCTACACCTCCGGCTCGACCGGTAAACCGAAGGGGGTGCTGCACACGAGCGCCGGCTATCTCCTCTATGCCGCGCTCACCCATGAGCTGGTCTTCGACTACAAAGATGGCGAGGTCTTTTGGTGCACCGCCGACATCGGCTGGATCACCGGCCACAGCTACATCGTCTACGGCCCCCTGGCCAACGGCGCGACCTCGGTGATGTTCGAGGGGGTCCCCAACTATCCCGACTGGTCGCGCTTTTGGCAGGTGTGTGACAAACACCGGGTGGCGCAGTTCTACACCGCCCCAACCGCCCTGCGCGCCATCGCCCGGCATGGTGACGACTTCGTTACGGCGACGTCGCGCAAGTCGATCCGGGTGCTTGGCACCGTGGGCGAGCCGATCAACCCGGAGGTGTGGAAGTGGTACTACGACGTGGTGGGTGAGGGGCGCTGCCCGATCGTCGACACCTGGTGGCAGACCGAGACCGGTGGCCATCTGATCACCTCGCTGCCCGGTTGTACGCCGATGAAGCCGGGCTCGGCGACCCTGCCCTTTTTCGGGGTCGAGCCAGTGGTCGTGGACAGCGACGGGCGCGAACTGACCGGCGCGTGCGAGGGGCCCCTGTGCCTGCGACGCGCCTGGCCGGGGATGATGCGCACGGTCTTCGGCGACCACGACCGGTTCCGCCAGACCTACTTCTCCACCTTCAAGGGGCTCTACTTCACCGGTGACGGTTGCCGCCGCGACGCAGACGGCTATTACTGGATTACCGGCCGCATCGACGACGTGCTCAATGTCTCTGGCCACCGGATGGGGACCGCGGAGGTCGAGTCGGCCCTCGTCTCCCACGCGGCGGTCGCCGAGGCGGCGGTGGTGGGCTTCCCGCATGAGGTGAAGGGGCAGGGGATCTACGCCTACGTCACCCTCAACCAGGGGATCGAGCCGTCGGAGGTCCTGCGCGCGGAGTTGGTGGCCCACGTGCGCAAGGAGATCGGGGCGATCGCCGCCCCCGACGTGATCCACTGGGCGCCGGCGCTCCCCAAGACCCGTTCCGGCAAGATCATGCGCCGCATCCTGCGCAAGGTGGCCGAGGGGATGCCGGATCAGATCGGCGACACCACCACCCTCGCCGACCCGTCGGTGGTGGACGACATCATCAAAAACGCGCCCAAGCGGTGACTCGGCGCTCCGGGAAGGGGAGGTGTTCCGTGGTCCGCGCGGGTGGTTTTTCCTACCGCCGCGCGGTGGGCGGATTCGATCTTTGTGCAGCCCACATCAGACCCTCCGCGTGGTCACCGGGCTTTTTGCCCTCGCGTGGTCGCCGGGCTTTTACCCTTTTCCAGACCGGGGAGAACCCGATGAGGGTGGGGTATGGGATGTTCGCTTGACTCCCTCGGGCCGAGATCGGCAGGATGCGATAAGGTTGTGGGGACGCGCGGTACGCCGTGGTCCTCCGGGGGGAGGAGAAGGCAAGAGTCGTGACCCATGGAGGAGAGAAGCCCCCGGCGTTGTCCGCGCCGACTGCCTCACGGCGGCCGGCGTTCTCGTGGCGTCACCTCGGTTGGATGCTCCGTCACCTTTGTCCATGCGCCATCCTCCTCACCCTCTGGGGCGGGAGGGTGGCGTTTGCGCAGGAGCTCAGTACGGATCGTGGCACGGTGCAGAGCCACAGCCTCGCTTCCGACCCGACCGCCGAGAACCGGCTCGCCCTGCAGGAGCGCAGCCGCGAGCTGGGGCGCTGGCGTCCCGGTGAGCGCGAGGGGTACTTCGACGAGCAGGAGCGCCAGCGCGGCGCGCGGCAGGTGATGGGGTATTACCGCAAGATCGCCTTGGAGACCCTACGCCGCTGGTCCGGCGACTGCTTCGGCGCGGTGCTTACTGACGACGGCCTGCGGTTGCCGTGCGTGCTCGATGGTGCCGACCAGCGAGGCTCCACCGGGACCCTGGCGCGGCTCGTGAATGACACCAACGTCGAGCTTCACTATGGCGACCGTGGCGCCTCCATCTCCCTCGGTCGCGACCTCGACCTACGCCGGATCGGTTGCCGCGCGGGCCGCCTGGAGATGGACCCGGTGCACGGTGAGGTGGAGTTCGGCCTCGGCCTCGACCGCACCTCCCTCGCCTGGGTCATGGGCAACGGCCAGGTGCGCCTGAGTTGGTCGATCCCGTTCTAAGGATCGTGCGGGTCGTTGCCTCCCTCGCCCCATCAGGAGAGGGCGAGGGGCGCATCGCCCGTGGCGTGCCACGTCGGCCTTAGGCCGTGGGTTCCGGCCACCCAGGGGAGGATGGCTCGCATCGGTATCCCCCTTCCCGCCCGAGCGGCCCGGCCGTGTGGCCCGTGGCGTGCATCGGATCACGTCACGTATGAGACGGGGTGGTCCGATAAAAAGGGGTACGCTCGACCGAGGGCGGTGTCCCCGGGGTCAATGATCGGATCGGTGAATGAGATGGCGAGGTCAGGAGTAGTCCGAGAGGGTGGAAAGGGTGCGGCAGGCGGACCCGAAGCGGGTAACCAGCGTGTCCCCTCCGCCCGCCGGATTCGCGGCCACCGCCTGCTGCAGGGGAGCGTCATGTCCCCCTTCGACCTGAAGGTGGCCGATGGGCTCGACGACGTCACCGCCGCCCTTGCCCTGGTTCACGACAGCTACGTCGCCCTCGGCCTCATCGACCCCCACCCCTCGGGGATCCGCCTCCTCCCTCACCACCTCCTTCCGGAGACGCGGGTGCTTCTCGCCCGGGAGCGGGCGGAGGTGGTCGCCACCCTTACGCTGATTCCGGACACAGCCTACGGCTTGCCGTTAGACGATGTGTATGGAGATCGACTGACTGCCACTCGCAGTCAGGGTAGACGAGCGGCAGAACTCTCCTGTCTTGCCCTTGACCCGCGTTATCGTCGTCATGACATCCTTTTTCATCTGATTAGGCTCATGCATCGCTGCGCCAAGGCCTTGGCGGTTGACGACATCTGGGTAGTGGTCGCACCGAAACACGGGCGGTTTTATCAGAACGTTATGCTGTTTGAGCCCGCTGGGGGACTCTCTTATCTCGACAAGCTGAACGGAGCACCTGGCGTGTTATACCGTCAAAATTTGACGACGATTGAAACCCGAAGTCGGCAGTACTTTACGGGTGCCGGTCCCGAGAGCGACCTCCACACGTTCTTCTTCGGCGAGGTAAAATCCTCGCATGCCGTGGAGAAATCCGGTAACTGCCTCCGTAGGGACGAGAAGGCACGTTTGTTGAAGCTATGTCCCGAGGTTACAGCACAGATTGCACACCAGGGGAAGTCGCTCCTTAGCTCGTTCTTGACGGGCGGCGATCCGGCTTCTCCGAAGGCCAGTTAGTGGGTTGTGCAAGTTATGCGCACTTGCCCTCGGCTGTGACCGCGGGAGGACTTGTTGCTGATACCCGGGAACAAAGTCTGTATGTAGATCACAGACACCAGTGTATAGTAAAAAACTACATGACTAACGGTCATGTTACTTGAACTGCGGTGTGGACGTGGAATGGGAGGAGTTTACCCGTAGATGGAAGGCGACCGTGCTCGAAACCATTGGCACGGGATTTGCTCTAACCTCGAAGGACGCCATTCTTTGCTGTTTCTCTTGCCCTCCTTGGAGACCTGCCATGAACCATGCCGTTGCTCCCACAGGGGACCGTCGTGCCGTGAGTACTGACGATGCTTGGTCCCTTTCCTTTGCAACGACTGATATGGATCTCTTGGCGTCGCTTAGACTCGTGCAGCGGCGGTATGAGCTCCGCGGATACCTTCCCGAGGGCGAAGAGTGTGCTGACCTCACACTCTTCCACATCCTTCCGGGGAGCCGGACGGTTGTGGTTCGTGTCGGGAGCCGAATCGTCGCAACGGCGACTTATGTTCGCGATTCCCCTCTCGGGTTACCCGCGGATCTCGTCTTTTCTGACTCCCTGACGGCGATCCGCGCCGAGGGACGGCGGATGGTCGAGATATCTGGGCTGGCGATTGACGAGAGAATCCGCGCGGAAGATCGGGGCCGTGTTGGGATTTGGCTCTTTCAGGTCCTCGAGGAGATGGCGCGAAGGAGTAATGTTGATGACATGGTGATCACGGTCAACCCTCGCCATGTGGGATACTACTCCCGGCGCCTTGGTTTTGGTCCGATGGACGGGCCACGTCCCCACCCGAGTGTGCAAGGCGCGGACGCCGTGCTTATGAGGCAGGTCAAGGAGGCGGCGGTCGATCACCTCGTCTGGTGGAACCGGAAGAAAGAGGTGAACGAGGTGTTCGTCAGTGCATTCCTTAACAAGACCCAGCCGTGGGTGTGGGACAGCGCTCGGCTTACGGAATGGGCGCAACGCATGCGATTCGCCGTCGCGAATATCACCGAAGGCGGGTGCAGTTATTTGCGTAACCTTTTCCCGGAATTCGAGTGGTCCCGCCGGTGTGCCGGGTCGAAGATGTTCCGAAGCCATGTCCCGTTTACTGATTGTGCATCGGCCTACACCCTACCGCTTGCCAGTTGATGGGGCACGTTGAGGGCTATTTGGCGGAGTCCGGAGTGGTCGCAGGGTCTTTTTCCTCCGCGAACTCGCTGCGGTGATGTTTTGTCAGCTCCACGGGTAGGACCCGAAGGGTCATCCTATAGTCGCTTTCCATGAGTTTTTCTTTTTCTCAGTGGAAAATGTAGCTTAAGTCGCTGTATCATGCCGACGTCTATGCAGACTATATGACTCCACGCCCACGGTCCTAACCTCCGAGAAGAGGTTGCGTGGATGTAATGTGTCGACGAGCAACCCAAAGTAGTCAGGGGACTGAAAGCGCAGCCGACGCTGGAGGTGGTGGGCACATCACGCTGTTCACTTCGAATGCGAAGGGGGCGTGTTTCGTCGTCGTGTCTCCGCCAGGACCACCTCCGTCGCGATGATCTCTCCGTCGACGAGGACCATGTCTCCGTGCCCCTCGTAATCGAAGAAGATGGGAATTCTTGTGGAAAGCGGACTGCGCGTGGACCGGGAGATCGGGTGTGGTGGACCGGGAGAAAACACCGGCCCGCAACGGCGAACATCCGTCGCCACGAACGCTAGATCCAGTGGCGTGTCGGCGAAAGTGGCCCCACCCAAACCGCCGATCCATCCATCAAACCGGACATGAAGCTCCGCAGATGGCGCAGAGTACCCCGATGTGAGTGGGAAAACGCGTACCACCGCTTGAGGATGGGGACGATTCGCCTGTTGCTCATGGGGGATCCTTAGCTGTGGGCGCGCCCATGGGGACCGTCTTGCGAATTTGTAGAGGTCAATGAAATCGCCTGTCCATGTACCAGATCTTGAAAAATTGGAGCGGGTTACGATATCCCCACATTCTATAGCCCTTTTTGTAAAGGCGTCGATATGCGTCGAACTGTACCCAGTTGGGTACTGCCTTGATCCCACCTCGGTTGAGGAGAATGCGAATTACTTCAGTGGCGACCATCCCCGCACAGAGATTCGTAGCAAGGGCAAGGGATGGGCCCTTCGCTTTCTCAAAGATCTCTGTGGAGAGTGGTAGGTAGGGTAGGTGGGTCGCACGCGGTGTAAGTCCAACTGCGAAACGGTTTCGTTGTTGAACATCCGTTTGGCCGTCAGTGAAACCGAAGTAATCATCAAACCCCATGCTATCCGGCGAAAAGATCAGCATCGGACACGAAAAGCCGATCGGCCCGGCAGTGATCGCATATAGCCCCATCTTCTTTGCCGTGGTGAAGAGCAATCGTCGTGCGGCCATTGCATAAAAATCTAGGCCGTCAACCACAATGTCCGAGTCCGCGACAAAGGTAGCTACGTTAGTTGCATCGATGTAGTCATTGAATATTGTTACTCTTGCACCTGGATTGATCCCTTTGATCATTTCGCTGATTACCTCGACCTTGGGTCGGTCGAGAGTGGCCAAATTAGCGCCGATCTGACGATTGAAATTGGCAAACTCGAATGTGTCCGCGTCCGCAAGATGAAACCGACCGATCCCTAGCCGAGCCAAGGTCAGCGCATGGATGCCACCCACCCCGCCCATGCCTGGAATTGCAACGCACTTGTCTCCCAAAATGGCCTGCTCCCGCTTCGTGAGTAACCCGATGTTGCGTGAGAAGGCCTCATCCGCCGAAAAGCCGGCGGGGACTACTGACCGTTGTCGGGCATCTCTCTCGGGGCTTGTCGAAGGCATGGTTACCACACTGTGTCGGGTTAGGGATGGCAGGGGGCCACAGAGCCCGCATCAGGTGCTGGCAGCTCCAACCGGAGGGACAGAAGTCCCAAGTAGAAATACACTGGGTTCGCGTTCAAATCAAGCCTTCTGCCATGCGGAGTTGCCGTTGTCGTGTCGCCTTGGATTCTCCAAACACGGGTACATTGGTGCTGTTGGATCAGTCCGCGTGCTAAACGATCGAGCTGCGTATCGTCCGTTCTCACCCTAACCGGAGATCAGACTAATGGATGTGTCTAAACGGAAAGTTGTCGAGTTGTTCGCCCTTGCCGATGTGCAGGTAGATGGACCGAAGCCCAGCGACATTCAGGTTCACAATCAGAAATTCTACAGGAGGTTCCTCTCTGATGGGCGCCTTGGATTGGGTGAATCATACCAGGATGGATGGTGGGACTGTGAGCGTATTGATGAGCTTCTCTTTAAGATGATCTGCGCACAAAAGATCATTACCAAGCACGTGCAGACGCCCGCCACTATCGCGAATGTTGTGTGGAGTAAGCTGTCACCGCATGGTGCCGAAAGGCGATCAAAAGAGATCGGAAACTTTCACTACGACATTGGCAACGAACTCTACGAGGCAATCCTCGATCCCTATTTCAACTATACATGTGGCTACTGGGAGGGTGGGGCGCGGAGCCTGGAAGAGGCGCAGATCGCCAAGATGGACCGGATTTGCCATAAGCTGCGCCTCAAGTCGGGTATGAAGCTACTGGACATTGGATGTGGTTGGGGGGGCTTTTCGAAGTTCGCAGCTGAGCGTTACGGAGCGCATGTGACTGGCATATCAATCAGTGAGGAGCAGTTGAAGAGAGCGCGGGAACTCTGCAACGGTTTGCCTGTGGAACTTCGCTATCTTGACTACCGTAACCTGGATCAAACATTTGATAGGATTACCGCAATCGGGATGTTTGAGCATGTTGGAAATCGCTACTATCGGACGTTTATGGAGAAGGTTTTCTCTTGTCTGAATGACGATGGCCTATTTTTCCTCCATACGATTGGCTTCAATACCTCGGATTTCGCCAATCCGTGGCTGCAAAAATACATTTTCCCAGGTTGTTTCGTACCCTCCATGAAGCATATTTCCGAGGCGTACGAGGGGCTATTTGTTCTGGAGCATCTGGAAAATATAGGCTATAGCTACGCCAAAACGTTGCAATGTTGGGATGGCAATCTTGAAGCTCATTGGGAAGAGATTCGACGCCACAATCCGTCCGTATATGATGACCGATTCTTGCGTACATGGCGCTACTATCTTCTTTCTTCTGTGGCTGGTTTCAGAGCACGGAAGATCCAGGTGTGGCATCTTGTGTTCAGTAAGCATGGTGTTGGGGGTGGGTATGTCTTTCCGGATCCTGTCTTACTTGCGGAAGGAACTTCGCAGTAAATTACGTAAACCACCCAACAAAGTATCTCTGGAGATGCTCATTTGCGGGCGACGCGGTGGGTTAGTGGTCATGCTTGGTCGATGGATCAATAGTGTAGCGACAGTCTGGATAATGGCGGCGGAGGGGAGATGACTATCCCCATCGAGGTCGTAGACAACATAACGGCGGCAGCCGTCTGTGCTCCATCCGGCGATAACTCTCAGCCGTGGTGCGTTGAAGTAAATTCTACTTCGATTCGTCTCTGGGTGGACAGGTGCCGCGCTGACTCCCTCTCCGACGTGGGTCGTGCACTCACTGCCATTGCCTGCGGTGCGGCGGTCGAAAACATGGTTATCCGGGCGAGTACCCTCGGTTACCGCGCGTCGGTTATCCTGTGCTCAGACAGGGAGTCTCCGGATCTTGTGTGTGTGGTTGAATTGACTCCGGCGGATCCCTGTGCAAGCGAACTGGATGACGCCATTCCAAGGCGGTGCACGAATCGGCGGTTGTTTCGCTTTAGGCCGGTATCACGGACGCTGTTGGATGGTGTCAAAGGGGAGGCGGAGGTAATCTCCGGTAGCCAGTTGCTCTGGATGGACACGCGAGAGAAGCGGTCTGCGGCGCTTAGGTTATTGCGACTTGCGGAGCGGGAGCGTTTCCGATGGAAGCCGTTGCATCGGGAGTTGTTTAAATCGATCCGCTTCGATGTGGGATGGCATCTTACGGCGGAGGAGGGGTTGCCTCCCGGGGCACTCGAGGTTGAGATCCCTTTCCGCCCGATCTTTGTGGCACTTCGCCATTGGTCCGTGATGCGGCTTTTAAACGGTATCGGGGCATGGCGTTTCCTGGGGTGGCGAGTGGCGGATCTGCCGTGCCGCTTTGCTCCTGCTCTGGGTCTGTTGACCGTGCGTTCCCCTGACTGCTTTTTCGAAGGAGGGCGGTCGTTGCAGCGTCTCTGGTTGAAAGCGACGGCCGCCGGTCTTGCGATGCAGCCCTTCGCGGCCGCGGGTATTCTGCCGTTGCAACTTCGGACCTCGGCGCCAGCAGTTCCCGAGGATGTGTTACGAGAACTGCGTGATCGCCTCGCCGCCCTGTCGGATGGAGGCACGGGGGTGGCTTTCGTGCGATTGGGGTGGGCAGGGGTGCCCTCGGTGAGGAGTGGTCGGCGCAACCCGCGATCGTTTGTGCTCCCGCGCTGAGTCGGGATGGGAAACGTACTTGCGGCGATGGCCCGGCTTGTGTTTCCGCGCCTGCCACTGCCGACAGGAACAGGTAACCATTTGTTAATACAAGAACTTATGTTCCGGAGCACCGGCTGTTGTTGACGGCTCCGGCAGGTGCGTTGAAATCCTTTACAGCCGACAGGTGTGGCGATAAGTGATTGAGATATAAGGGATGCATCGTGTTCCCACACCCCGGACGTGACCGTTGCCGCCCCCAGTTGTCAGCAATCTTTGCAGATTTCTGGCGTGGCAGTGGCGAGTGAAGGCGAGCGTTTAGGACACGCACTCCGTCGAATGGAGTGTAAGCCGTTGTAAGTAAAGGAACTCATGATGATAACCGGCGGACGAAATCTCAATGGCATCGCACTTGCTTGTCCGTGGGCAGAGAGTCGGATGCGACGACCTAACCGGTTACCTCCCCCAACCCGCAGGTAAGGAGAAACAAAGATGAAATCGACCAACAAGTTCTTGCTCGGTGCCCTTGCGGCACCCCTCCTGTTTGCCCCGTATGCAAACGCCGGACTGTCGGTGGCGGGGTTGTTCGATGGCCACAATAATCCCACGCTCCTGTCAGACAACAGCGCCGAATTGATCTTTGATCGCGATGGCAGTGGGACCGTGAACGTGGGTGACATGACGATCAGCATCGTCGGCATCAACACCATCGAGAAGTCGACGGTCCCCGGTTCCCAGACGCTCATCGGGCAGGGCACCGTCTACAATGAGTTGACGATGCTGACGGCCACGAAGATCGCTTCGGCGGGCGCGCCCTTTGTCAACCTCCAGGGCATCCCCATGGCGCAGTACACCGCGGCGCCCCTGGATGGTACCGATGTGGCCTGGTTCGACTGGTCCACCGGTACCATCGACGACAATGGTGCAGCCGCCGGCGGAAACATCTATAACTTCATCGCTCCTGTCGGTCTCGGCGCCGTCGCCAACGACGGTAAGCTTGCCGGCTTCCTCTACGAGGATGGCAACGTCAATTACGACCGGGACTCAGGTATCCAGACCGGTATTACCAGTGCGTCTGATGGTACCGCCCGCCTGCGGGCGGACATTGATCCGGCGACCGATCCCCTCGATGTGTTGGCCGTTATTGCGCCGACGATCATCCTGCCGCCCGGCACCCCGCCGCCCCTCACCTTTATCCAGGGTTCGGACTTCTTCTTGAATGGAACGATCTCTGCGCAGAACTGGAGCCCGTTGCTCTTCGGGCCTGACATTTTCGGTGGCAACGCTGGTTTCAGCGCTCCGAGCGGAAGTTCCGGCTGGGATCTGTTTGACAACGCGGACTACACCCTTAACGCCTCCGCCATTCCGGAGCCTGGCACCATCATCCTGATGGGACTCGGCCTCGTGGGGCTGGCCGGCGTCGCCCGCAAGAAGATGGACATCTGATCTAACTAAAAGGGTCCATCCGCCAAATCGTCTGGGGCAGGGAGGCTGCATGGCTCCCTGCCCCTTTGTTTGTGCGTCCGGCGAAAAACTCGGAATACTCGCGAGGCAACCCTTTGCCATCGGTTGGAAGCATTGGAAGTAGCGGGTAACCCGTATCGGTTTTCCATCAAAGTGGGCAGGGAGTTGTCTCAATGTGAGATCGCGTTTTTATCGAGCGGATCGCATTTGCCTCTCCACCAAGGTCTAACAAAAGGTTACCGAACAGGATGACCTTCTCGGACGTAGGCATGGCTCTTGCTGTGGTTCTGGTAAGCCCGTTCCTTGGTGGCGCAACTTCTTTATAGGGAGATCGACTATGAAACGTCTTTGTTTCTCCTTTGTCTTGCTCTGTGTGCCGTTGCTGGCTGCCTCTCGGGTTCTGGCAGCGAGCCCTGTCGCGCCTCTTTTCTCCTCCGGTGTGGCGACTCTCCTATCCGACAACAGCGCCGAGTTTCACATCAACCGCGATGCCGACCCGAATGTCACCGTTGGAGACATCCTTTTTACGATCGTCGGGATCTCCTCGATCTCCGGGGTCAACATCGGCTCCGGCACGGCGTACGACGAGGTCACTGCCCTTTCAGCGGTAAGGATCGTCTCCGGCCCCACCAATCCTCACATCAATTTCCAGGGGATCACGGTGGCGACCTATATCGGCATGCCCCTTGATGCGGCTGACGCTGCGTATTTCAACTGGGCCACGGGGCAGATCGACCTGCTGGGTGACGGCGGCGCGCCGGATCTCACCTTTCCGGTCTTTTCAGGATTGACCAACGACGGAAAGCTGTTTGGCATCGTGCTGGAGGACGCAGGGCAAAACTTCGATCGTGATTCCACCCTCCAAACCGGTATTGGAACGGCAACGGATGGGTCCTTGCGGCTCGTGGTGAATGTCGATCCGACCGTGGATTCCCTCGACACGATCGCGGTTCAGGCACCGGTGAGCGTGGCGGCGATCTCCATCCTGCCGCCGGTCACCTTCATCCAGGCTACCAGCATCTTTATCGACGCCACGATCGCCCAGCAGAGTTGGCCAGGCCTCAACTTCAACGCGGACTTTGATGGCGGCAATTCGGGCCTCTCTACCTCCACCGCGAGCAGCCAGTGGCCCATCTTCGACAATCTCGACTTTACGGTAACCGCCGTGACCTATGCCTGTGGCAACGGCATCCTTGATCCCGGAGAGCAGTGCGACGACGGCAACCAAGATAACCTCGACACCTGTCGCAATGACTGCACCCTGCCGGTTTGCGGCGACGGCATCACCGACCTGGGCGAGGCGTGTGACGACGGCAACCTCGACGACACCGACGGCTGCCGCAGCGACTGCACGATTCCGGTTTGTGGCGATGGCATCACCGACGCGGGGGAAGAGTGCGACGACGGGAACCTCGACGAGACCGACGGTTGTCACAGCAACTGCACGGTCGCTCGGTGCGGCGACGGTTACCTCGACCAGGGTGAGCAGTGCGACGACAACAATAACGTCGATGGCGACGGCTGCCAGGCAAACTGCAGGAATCCGATCTGTGGTGACGGCATCCTCGATGCGGGTGAGCAGTGTGACGACGGCAACCTGATCAATGGTGATGGCTGCCAGGCCGACTGCATGAACGCGATTTGCGGCGACGGCATCGTCGACGCGGGTGAGGCGTGCGACGACGGCAACGCGGTCAACGGCGACGGTTGCCAGGCCGACTGCTCCCTGCCCCGCTGCGGCGATGGGACCCTCGACGCTGGCGAGCAGTGCGACGACGGCAACAATGTCAGCGGCGACGGTTGCCAGGCCGACTGCATGTTGGCTCGCTGCGGCGACGGCATTGTCGACGCGGGTGAGGCGTGCGATGACGGCAACAACGTCAGCGGCGATGGCTGCCAGGCCGATTGCTCTCTGCCGCGCTGCGGTGACGGCATCGTGGATCCCGGCGAGCAGTGCGACGACGGCAACACCGTCAACGGTGATAACTGTCAGGCCGACTGCACCCTGCCCTTCTGCGGTGACGGCATCGTGGATCCTGGGGAGGCGTGCGATGACGGCAACACGGTCAACGGCGACGGCTGCCAGGCGGATTGCTCTCTGCCCCGCTGCGGCGACGGAACGCTGGATTCGGGTGAGCAGTGCGACGACGGCAACACCGTCGATGGTGACGGTTGCCAGGCCAACTGCATGTTGGCTCGCTGCGGCGACGGCATTGTCGACGCGGGTGAGGCGTGCGATGACGGCAACAACGCCAGTGGTGACGGCTGCCAGGCGGATTGTTCCCTGCCCCGCTGCGGCGATGGCGTCGTCGATTCGGGTGAGCAGTGCGACGACGGCAACACCATCGACGGCGATGGCTGCCAGGCGAGCTGCATGCTGCCCCAGTGTGGTGATGGCATCCTCGACATGACTGAGCAGTGTGACGACGGCAACACCACCGATGGTGACGGCTGCTCTGCCAACTGCACCGTCGAGACCTGCAACCTGACGGTGGTGAAGACCGCCTCTCCGGAGGTCGTCGACTGCACCGCGGTGCCCCCGGTGGCCGGCGAGTGCGGCTGTGAGGGCAAGGTGACGGAGCTGACCCTGCGCTACAACGGCGCGGCGCCGGCCTTTGTCACCATCCAGCAGAAGAAGGACGGCCACGTGGTCTTCAGCGCCACGGTGGCACCCGGTGAGGTCTTCTCCTTCATCGGAACCGACAAGAACTGGACCTTTGGCACCGAGATCCAGATCTACGTTAGCGGCACCCTCCACACCACGATCCACACGAGCTGCTCGCAGCCCATCGGGCCGGGGCTGGTGCGGGGTGACTTCGTGGTGGTCGACGGGTCGAGCAAGACGGGCGGCAAGCTCTGCCCCATCACCTCCACCCCCTCGACCAGCTACGACACCGACTCGGGCGTCGACACGAACCACGACGGTGACAGTGACTCCGAGGCGGCCGCATCGTCGAACTGCACCGGTGGCCACACCGACACCGACTCGGGCGTCGACACGAACCACGACGGTGACAGTGACTCCGAGGCGGCCGGGGGTGGCTGCACGCCCCCGCCGACTCCGGGCTGCAATGCGCAGAACGTCACCTACACCTACGTAGTGACCAACAACGGGCCTCCGATGACCAACGTGCAGGTGGTCGATGACAAGCTGGGCGTGATCGCCACCCTCCCGGCGCTCGCCACGGGCGAGAGTCAGACGGTCTCGAAGGTCGGGAGCGTCTGCGCGACCACCACCAACACGGTGACGGTCACCGGCTCCTTGGCCAGCGGCGCGGTCTGCGAGGCGTCGGACACGGCGACGGTGACCTGCAAAGAGACCCCTCCCGAAGAGCCGTGCGGCTGTGAGGGGAAGGTCACCACCCTCACCCTGCGTTACCACGGCACGGCCGCGGCGGTGGTGCGGGTGGAAGAGAAAGACGACACGGTGGTCTTCGAAGGGAACGTCGCCCCTGGCGCCAGCTTCTCCTTCACCGGCACCGATAAGTTCGGGACCCTCGGGACGGAGATTGAGATCTACGTCAACGGTGTGCTGCAGACGAAGATCCACACGAGCTGCTCCCAGCCGATTGGTCCCGGCCTGATCCGCGGCGACTTCGAGGTGGTGGATGGGGCCAGCCGCGGCTTCTCGCTCCTCTGCCCCGTCGAGTCACCGTGCGGCAGCACGGGCACGGGCAGCGACTCGGGTGAGGATTCGAACCACGATGGCGACAGCGACTCGGAGGCGCTCCCCGGCCATTTGAACAGCGACTCGGGCATCGACGCCAACCACGACGGTGACAGTGACTCCGAGGCCACCCTCTCCGGCTGCCCGAAGTCGGACGGCGACTCCGGCGAGGACTCGAACCACGACGGTGACAGCGACTCCGAAGAGGTCACCCCGCCCACACCGCCTGCACCGCCGGCCGACGACACCGGGCATAGCTGTGACGGCAAGGTTACCCACCTGACCCTGCACTACCACGGCGCCACCGCCTGCTTCGTCGAGGTGCAGCAGAAGAAGGGGAAGAGGGTCTACACGGGGCATGTCCGCCCGGGCGATGAGATCAACCTCGTCGGGGCCAACAAGGATGGCACCCTCGGCACGGAGATCACCCTCTACGTGGAGGGTAAGTTCCACACGAAGATCGACACGAGCTGCGCCCAGCCGATTGGCCCGGGCCTTGAGCGTGGCGATTTCGAGGTGGTGGACGGCGCCAGCCGGAACGGGGGCAAGCTCTGCCCGCTGAAAAAATAGGAACGCCCAAAGGGCGGCAGTAGCGTGGACGGCGGGGCGGGCAAGCCTGCCCCGCCGTCCACCAAGATCCGAGGCCCGCGGTTGCGGGCCTCTTTTTTTTCTAAGGACCCTAATGGAGACGTTCCGCCGCACCGCCTGCATGGGAGGCCCGGCTGGCATCACCTCCGGGCGTCGCCGATGAGATAGGATCGCCGTCTCTCCGCATCGAGCCGCCCCATGGATCGTCGCGACACCGCCCTGTTCGTCTCCCTCCTCTTCGTCGCCGTCGTCACCCTCTACGGGGTGCTCGCCATCTGCTTTCCCATCGCCTACCTGTGGGCGACCTATGAGGACATGGTCGGTGAGTGGGCGCAGTTCTGGTTCTTCGCCACCGCGTTGCTCTTCTCTTTTCGCCTCGCTTGCGTGCGCTCGCCGTACCGGTGGTACTTCGCCCTGTTGGCCGCGAGCCTCTTCTACGTCACCGGCGAGGAGATCTCCTGGGGCCAGCGGATCTTCTCCTTCGCCACCCCGGCCCTCCTCCAGGCGCACAACCTCCAGCACGAGGCCAACCTCCACAACCTCGTTACCGGCCCGGTGGCGACCCCCCTCAAGCGTGCAATCGAGTACGGGATGGCGTTGGGCATGGTGGTCTACGGCGTCGTCTACCCATGGGTAGTGCGCTGGCGGTGGTCTCCCGCCTTATGGTTCAACAGACGGGGAGTCGCGTCGCCACCTTGCTTCCTGTGGCCCTTCTTTTTTACCGGTGCCGTGCTGGAGCTCGACCCCCTGCACTTCAACGAGGCGGAGCTCGCCGAGGTCCTGATCTCCTCCGCCCTCGCCTTCATGGCGATTGCCTACTGGCACGACCACCGCAGCCGTCTTCGACAGGGGGAGGTGACGGAGGGGCGCTCGCACCGCGGCCTCACCGCATGGATCGGCACCGCCACCGCGGCGGTGGTCCTCTTGGCCGTGGCCTCCACCTCCGCCTCTTACGCCACCCCGGCGGCGCGTGCGCGGGTCGACAACCGGATCTACAACGGCTTCGAAAAGTTCGCCGGTCGCTACGAGCGGTACGGGCGGTGGCAAACCGCAGCCACGCTCTACGCCCGGGTCCACGACCGGGAACCCAAGCGCTGCTCCATCCTGCGCAAGCTCGCCACCTGCCAGAGCCGACTCGGCGACGAGCAGACGGCCCAGAGGTACCTCGTGGAGGCGATCACCCTCGACCTCACGCGCATCGCCAAGAAGCGGGAGCAGGGGCAGGAGAGCGTCTCCACCAACCTCTCCCTCGCCCGCAGCTACCGCCAGCTCGGCAACAACGCGAGCGCCGAGATCCATTTACGCCGCGCCCGGGCCGTTGCCGAACAGCGGGTCGCCCGCCAACCGGAGAGCGGCAGCGCCACCTATTGGCTAGGGCAGTGCCACGAACTGGCCGGCGACCGAGTCGCGGCCCTGCACAGCTACCGCCACGCCATGGAGCTAAGCCCCAGCGTCGTCGAGTACCAGAAGGCATATTACCGACTCGCTGCTGATTCTTAGGGGTTCAAGAGACACCTCTCACGAGTTCGGGGCGTGAGCAGGCGCGGGGCCGTGAGCAGGAGTGCCGGGGTGAAGAAGAGGTCTGCCAGGAGTGCAAAGACCATGGTCATCGCCGATAGCGCCCCGAAATGGGCGGTGGGGAGGAAGCGGGAGACGGTAACGATGGCGAAGGCGGCGGTGATGACGAGGGTGGTAAAGATGCAGGCGCGTCCCTTGTCCGCGAGGGCGAGGCGGACGGCCTGGGGCGGGGAGGCGCCGGCCACGAGGTGGCCGTGGTAGGTGGACATGAGGTGGACGGTGTCGTCCACCGCGATGCCGATGGCCACGGCGGCGATCATTGCGGTGGCGGTGTCGAGGGGGATCCCGAGCCAGCCCATGAGACCGAGGTTGAGGAGGATGGGGAGCAGGTTGGGCGGCATCGCCAGGAGGCCGGTCCGGATGGAGCGAAAGAAGAGAGCGACCATGGCGAAGATCACGACCGAGGCGAGTCCGAGGCTTTGAATCTGGGAGCGGATCAGGGTCTCGATCAGGTTGGTCACCAGGACCGCGGAACCAGTGACGTGGCTGGTGAGGGTGGTGGGGAGGTCGGCGGCGAGGTAGCGGTGGGTCTCGTCGATGAGCTGGCTGATCTTCGCGGAGGAGTGTTCGTGGAGTCGCATGTAGACCGCGGCCCACTGGCGGTCCTCGTCGAGGAAGTGGCGGAGGTCCTTGCCGTCGTAGAGCAGCATGTATTGCTGGATGAGGGGCTCGCTGTCGGGGAGGCGGTGGTACGCCGGCTGTTCGTTATGGAACGCCTGGTTCATCTCCTTGAGGTAGTCGAGGAGGGAGGTGACCCGGTCGACCCCCGGTTGCTGCTCAAGGAAGCGGACGAGGGCCTCCATGTGGTGCAGGGTATCGAGGGTGAGGATTCCGTCGGGTTCGTCCGCGCGCAGGGAGATGCGCACGTCCTCGACCCCCGCGAGGTTGTGCTCTACGTAAAGGGTGTCCCGGACGAGGGTGGTCTCCTTGTCGAAGTACTCGAGGAGGTTGGTCTCGACCCGCAGTCGGAGGACGCCGATGGCGGCGAGGATGGCGGCGAGGATGGCGACGAGGATGATTCGCCGCGGCTGGTGGGTCACCAGCCCACCGAGGCGGAGGAGGAGCTCGTCGAAGAGGTCTGGCTCTAGCGGGTTGTGGCGGCGCGCCACCGGGCGGCGGACGAGAAGCCAGCACGCCGGCAGGAGGGTGAAGGCGATCAATAACGAAAAGAGCATCCCAATCGCCGCGGAAACGCCGAAGTGGCGCATGGGCGGGATGTCGCTGACGACCAGCGATATGAAACCAGCCACCGTGGTGAGGGTAACGATGACACACGGTTTCCACAGCTCCCGGATCGTCGCGACGATAACCTCACGGTTGTGGGCGAGGGAGGCCGTTTCATCGCCGAGGCGTACGCTCCAGGCGGCAAGGTCGCTGGCGGCACCCGCGGGCGGCGGTGGTGCTGGGGTTGATGGGTCGCCACCCAGGCGGCCGAACCAGCTCGCCATCAGCCGGTGGGTGGAGGGATCGGGGTTCTCTTCCGCCTCGACTGGCACCCCCTCCGGTGGCGCGGCGAAGCGGGCCGAGGCGAGGTTGTCTTGATAGATGCTGAGGAGGTGGATCGCTACGCTAACCGTCAGGGCCATCATCACGGGGGGGAGGATGGTGGTGATGTTGTTGATCGTCCCACCGAGTAGCCCGAGCACGCCCACCGACCAGACGAGACAAAGCCCCATGGCGATGAGGGGCAGGACCGCGCCGAAGCCGTTGCGTAAGAGGACCCAGAGGATGATTGCCATCAGGGCAACGGTGAGGGGAATGAATCGCTGGAGATCCAGGCGCATGAACAGGGCGGTGTAGTGGTCCATCACCGGCTTACCGGCGAGATGAGTTCGCCCACCGCCCTCCCGCTCCACGTCATCACGGATCGCGTCGATCACCTGCTGGTGATCTTTCCCCTGCAGGTGGGGGGTGAGCTCGACGATGACCGAACCGGTCTTGGCATCTTTGGAGATCAGGGCACCGCGGTAAAGCGGTTTGTCCGTGGCGCGCATGCGGAGCCGGCGCAGCGCTTCTTCGTCCTTCGGGATCTCCTCAAGAAAGGGGCCGACGGTGAAGGATTCCTCGTCGCCCACGATGTCCTCGACGTTGGTGAGGCTGGTGGTCTCGTCGACCCCGTCGATTGCCGCCAGATGGTTGGTGAGTTGGGCGAGCAGGGTGAGATTGTCGTGGGTGAAGATGCGCTGCCCTTCGAGGGCGACGACGACGAACTCGCCGGTATCGAAGTGGTCTTCAAGCTGCTCAAAGAAGACACGATCAGGATCGTTCTCCACGACCAGCGATTCGAGCGAGGTGTCGAACGGGACCCGTGCCGCCTGGGTGCCGAGGAAGAGCGTGACCACTCCGATCACCAGCAGCGTTAGCCACGGATGGTCGAGGTAGGCGAGCCAGACTCCGCCCGGTCGCGGTGCGCGTTTGTCTGGCTTCCGTGGAGGGTGGTCAGCCATGGATCGGCCCGGTGGGCCAGCCGTGGAGGTTCAGGGTCTGGGGCCAGGGGTGGGGTTGGGCAGCAGGGAATCCTGCAAAGAGGGGGAAGGGGCGATGTGCCGTGGACCCGGCGGCGGGACGTGGTGGGTGGAACCCGACCGTTAGAATCCGAGCGTCGCCAGCACGTACCCCTGGTCGTTGGCGGTGAAGGAGCCCAGCGCGGTGTGCTTGTTGCCGGTGAAGAGCTCCAGCCCCGCCTCGACGGTGAGGCGGTCGTTGACCTTGTATTCCAGGCGCGGCCGCAGGTAGCTGGCGTTGTCACCCAGGTCCCAGGCGGCGTAGAGGGCGGGGGTGAGGGTGCCGGCGAGGAGGTCGTATTGGAGGGTGGCGACCACCGTCGCCGCCTGCTTGCCGACGAACAGGAGCGAGCCCGCCTCCTCCACCCATTGCTGGACGAGCTGGAGGTTGCCGTAGAAGGCGTTGCGGGTGAGGTCTCCGCCAACGCCAAGGAGGGTCTGGTCCGCGGTGAAGACGGTGACCGTCCCGTCCGGGGCCTCACCTTGGTACTGGCCGCCGAGGGTGCGGGCGACCTCGGCGCGCACCCCGTAGTCGCCGAGGGTGGTCTCGACCTCGCCGCCCAGGGTGGCCACCCACGGGTAGCTCGCGGTCGCCTCCGGGTTGGCGTTGAGAAAACGGTTGCGCACGACTCCACCGATCGTCGGGCTGGTCAGGGCAGCTCCGGTCGCCTCCGGGGCGAAGAGGGCGGCAAGGGTGGGTCCGTCGCCGTGGAAGACCGGGAAACGCTGGTGGTAGACGAATCCGTCGATGGCGAAGTCCACGGTCCCGGCGGTGGAGCGGAGGCGGCCGCCGATCTCGCTGTCGCCCCACCCGGGGGCGTTCACGTTGACGCCGAGGTCGAGATAACGCGCCGCGACGTCCGGGTAGCTACTGGTGGCGTCCGCTCCCACCTGCCGGTTGTGGCGGAACAGGGCCCAGTCCGAGTCGAAGAACGGCACGCGGTGGATAAAGGGGCGCGGCAGCAGGAGCAACTCCACGGTGGTCGGGCCGAAGTACGCCTCCGCCGCCACCATCGGGACGGCGAGCTTGCGGTCGTCGAGCCACGGGATGATGAACTGGTCGAGGTCCTGCGGGTTGACGTTGTCGGTGATCACCAGCTCGTCCATCTTTCCCCACTTGACGATCTGGTTGCCCGCCTGCACCGCGAACCGGTCGTTCTCGTAGCGGAGGTACGCCTCGCGCAGGTCGACATCCACCTCGTTGCGCGTCTCGCCGCGGCCAAAGAAGCCACCGTCGCCGAACGAGTCGCCCTGAATCCGTCCCGCCGTCTTCCACTGCCACGGCTCGGCGCAGGTGCCCTCGGCAGTGAGGTCAATCTGGCTGCGACCGTCCCAGCGGTCCTCGTGCGCCTCGTCGTGGCGCAGGTCGGTGGCGCCTTGGAGGGTGAGCTCCGACTTCAGCCCGGTGGCGTGGCCGGCGGCGCCGAGGGCGAGGGAGAGCAGGAGCGCAACAACAACAGGCGTGGGTGTCGCCATGGGACCTCCGTGTCGGTGGATGGGGATTGGCGCGGGCCGCGGCGGCCGCGTGGGCGGCGGCTTGGAGCGGAGAGGGGTGGTCGCGGTGGTTACGGTTGCAGGGCGCGCTCGTTGAAGTCGGCGGCCTTGAGGCCGACGTTGTAACGGATCTCCCCCACCTTCAAGCGGGTAGTGTGGTGCGGGTCGATGGTGGTGACCTCGCTCTCCATGGCGGTCCAGATCCCCTGCACCTCCGCGAGCCGCAGGACGCGGTTCTCCTTGATCTTCTTCTCCTTGCGATCAAAGGACTCGCCCTGCACGGGCATCAGGGTCGCCTGGTCGATCCAGGTCACGCTCTTGCCGTAGACGCTCGACTCGGGATCGACCGGGATCGATTCGAGGATCCAGCAGAGGTACGGCCCCACCTTCGCCTCGCCCAGGAGGCGATGGCGGTCTTGGTCCGGGCGGCGGCGATCCAGGTCCTGATAGTAGAGGTCGGAGTTGACGAAGCTCTTGCCCCTCTGCTTGGCGACGATCCGCCGCGCCCGGCGCAGGGCTGGGAGGTAGAGGAACTGCTCCGCGTCGTCGCCCTCCCGCTCGCGGGTGAGGAAGGCGGTGGCGTCGATGTCCCTGGGGTAGGTGAAGCGGATGAGAGAGTCCTGCAGGGTGTCGTGGCGCACCATCCGGCTTTCGAAGCGGCGCACCCGCTCGTGGCCCGAGCTGCTGGTGAGGACCATCTCAACGGTGGCGACGGAGTCGCGGCCAGTGGCGCGGTTGTAGAGCCACTGGGCGAGCTCGGCGCCGTCGCGCGGCGGGCGGTGGGAGTGGGCGGCCGGCTCCCCCCCCGGCTGCGGCGCCGAGGCCGCAGGGGGGGCGGGCACCACCGGGGTCGCCTCCACCCCGGGTACCACCGGGGTTGCGGGGGTGGCTGGGGTGGCGGCCGGGGTCGCGGCCGGGGGTGGCGCCGAACTCACGCGGGGCGGGGCGGTGGGCAGCGGGGCGGGCGCGGCAGGGGGTTGCTCGACCTTTGGCGTGGCCAGGGGTGGCGGCGTGAGGGATGGCAGCGGCGATGGCCTCAGGGTGGGCGGTTGCGGCGTCGGGGGCGGCGTGAGGCGGGGCGGTGCCCCCCCCGGCGGTTGCGTCGCCGGTAGCGGCAGGAGTGGCGCCGACGGGGTGGCAATGGCGGGTGGGGGTGGCGGGATCGGTGGCGGGGTCGCCGGGGCGGTCGGCGCCGGTTGCGGAGGGGCGGCCGCGGGCCCCGCCGGGGGGTGCGGCTGTTCCACCGCGGGCGGCTCGATCGCCAACGGTTGGACCGCCCCCAGCGGCGCGCCCGGTGCCACGCCGACCGGCGGGGCGGGCGGCGTAGCGGTCGGGGCTTGGGGTGAAGCAGTCGGCGCGGATGGCGGCCCTGCCGTAGCTGGGGCGGCAGGTGTTGGGGGCGCGGGGGTGGGTGACGGCGGGGTCGCCACCTCCCCCTGCTCCTCCCGCGGGGCCGCCTCTTTCGTCTCCTCCGTCGTGGGTTGGTGGCGGTGGAAGAGGGAGGGGAGGTCCCAGGCGAAAAGGAGCTCGCACGGGGGGGCGGCGGGTGGCGGGTCTGCCGCCGCCCCCGCTACGGCAAGCGCGACGAAGAGGAGCGCGACAAGCCCGGGGGCGAGGCGGAGGCAGGGGGGTGGGGTTGCCATAGGTCTTGGGGGTAGGGGACTCTCCACGAACGTTCGGAGGGGCCGCAGGGGTGGGCAGCGGTCAGCTTACGGGAGTCTCACGAGAGGATGGAGTCCATGTTTCGTTCTGTCTGGCCTGTTCTGCTGCTGGTGGCTGCTTTCTTATCGGTGGGGTGCGAGTCCGCCGACACCCGCTACACGAAGCACATGGGCAACGCCGCACGCTACCTCGCCGAGGGGGAGCTGCAAGGGGCGATCCTCTCCGTCAAGTCGGCCCTCGCCGCCCACTCGGACGACCCGGCGGCGAACAAGCTGTTGCTGGAGTGCTACCTCGAGCGCGGCACCACGGAGCCGGCGCGCAAGCTCGTCGACGCGCTGAAGAAGGGACTTCCCGACGACGACGCGGTGGGGCTACTGGAGGCGCGTGTGCTCTTGCTGGAGAAGCGGCCGGACGACGCCCTGGAGCTGCTCGCTGGCTACATGGGGGTGCACGGGGAGAGCGCCGCCGCCCTCACCATTGTCGGCGACGGCCACGCGGACAAGGAGCTGTGGGCGGAGGCGCTCGACGCCTATGACCGTGCGACCCAGAAGGATGCACAGGCGGCGCGGGCGTGGTTCGGCAAGGCGGCGATCCTCGCCCGCCTGAAGCGCGATGACGAGGCTGCGGTGGCGGCGGCGAAGGCGGTGGCTGCCGATCCCCATTTCGGCCGTGGCTACCTCCTCCAGGCCACCCTCGCCGAACAGGCGGGGGACCGGAAGGGGGCGGTGGAGATCTACCGCCAGGCGCTGAAGAGTGACCAGCGTGTCGAGCTCCCCGCCCGCTTCGGCCTCGCCCAGAACCTCCTCGCCCTGCAGGAGGTGAACGACGCCCTCACCGAGGGCAAGCAACTGGTGAAGGAGTTCCCCGACGCCCCCCACGGCCACTTCATTGTCGGCGTTGCCCACTACCTGCAGCAGCAGTTCGACGACGCGGTCACCGACCTCCAAACGTGCCTCGCCAAAGCGCCGAACCACGCCGGCGCCGAGTTCTATCTGGCGTTGGCCCAGTACCAGCGCCAGCAGTGGGAGCAGGCCCTTGGCGCGGCCAAGGGGCTGCAGGCGCAGCACCCCGGGGTGAAGCCGGTGGAGATGCTCATCGCCGAGTTGCTCCTGCGCACCGGCGATCCCAAGGGGGCGGAGAAGCAGGCGCGCAGCACCCTCGAGTTGGAGCCGGAGTCGGCCTTCCTGTACCGGGTGCTCGGCGCGGCGCTGATCGCCCAGGGCGACGGCGAGGCGGGGAGCGAGGCCCTGGAGAAGGCCCAGGAGTTTGCCCCGGACGAGAAGCTCGAGTTCGCCCTCGGCGACCTCTACCTGTCGATGAACGAGCTCGACAAGGCGTCGACGCGCTTCGAGGCGGCCGCCGCCGCCCACCCCGACGAGCGCGGTGCCCAGGTTCGTCTCTTCTACACCCGCCTGCGCCAAAAGGACTTCGACGGCGCCCTCGGTCTGATCGCGACCCTTCTGGAAAAGCAGCCGGGCGACCCCATGTGGCTCAACCTCAAGGGGGCGGCGCTGCTCGCGAAGAAGGACAAGGCGGGGGCGTTGGCCATCTGGCAGGAGGTGGTCGCCAGCCACCCGGAGCTGGTCGCCGCCCACCTCAACCTCGCCAGCCTCTACCAAAAAGATGAGAAGTGGGCGGAGGCGCGCACGGAGTACCAGATGGTCCTCGCGGTCAAACCGAAGCACAGCGTCGCCCATCGCCAGCTCGCCGTCCTCGATTTGAAGGAGGGCAAGCTCGATGACGCCATCGGCCACCTGGAGCAGTCCTTGGAGAGCGTCGCCGATGGCCAGGTCGCCATGGCCCTCGCCGCCGCCCGCCTGCAAAAGGGCGATGGGGCCGGGGCGGCGGTGGCGGCGGACAAGGCGACCGAGCTCGCCCCGAAGGCGCCGGCCGTGTGGCTCCAGGCGGGGGTAATCGCCCTCGCGCAAGGGGATCTCAAGGGGGGCGAGGCGCGCCTGCGCAAGGCGTCCGAGCTCGATCCCAAGTCGGCGGCGGTGGCGTACCACCTCGGTGGCGTGGCCGCCGCCCAGAAGCGCTGGGACGAGGCGCGTGGCCAGTTGCAGCGGGCCGCCACCTTCGCCCCGGACGACCCCACGATCTGCCAGCGGCGGATCGCGGTGGAGCTCGCCACCGATGCGGGTGCGGCTGGAGATCGCATCGCCGCCGACTACCTGCAAAACCATCCGAAGCAGCTCGCCGCCTACCAGCTCGCCGCCGAGGCGGCGGAGGTGCGCAAGCAACCGGAGCGGGCGCGGCAGATTCTCGACCAAGGTCGCCAAACCCTCGGCGACAACCTCGGCATCGTCTTGCTGCAGGCGGACTTTGAGCGGCGCCAGGGCAACAACGAGGACGCCGAGGCCCTCTACAGCCAGATCCTCGCCAAGGAGCCGAAGGCGGCGGAGGTGATCATGCGCAAGGCGCAGGCGGAGATGGCCGGCGGCCGCTTCGAAGAGGCGGCGAAGAGCTACGAGTCGGTCCTCGCCCTCGCGCCGGAGGAGCCGGTTCCCCTCAACAACCTCGCCTATCTCTATTCCGACGTCCTTGGCCAGCCGGACAAGGCGCTAGAGCTTCTCGGCCGGGTCAAGGCGGAGGTGGTGGCGAAGAGTGCCACGGTCCGCGACACCCTCGGCTGGGCGCAGCTCAAGGCGGGCAAGGTGAAGGAGGCGGTGGCGACCCTGGCGAAGGTGGCGGCGGAGCAGCCCGCGGTACCGGCGGTGCGCTACCACCACGGCGCCGCGCTGATCGCCGCGGGGGAGGTCGAGGCGGGGCGGGCGGAGGTGAAGGCCGCCCTTGAGATCGGGTTGAAGGGCACGGAGGCGGAGGCGGCGCGGGCGCTCGTGGAGGGCAAGTAGGCGGGCGGGGCGTTCGCACCCTCCGCGCGCCGCTCGGCCAGCCGCCTGCCGCGCGGCGGCGCGATGGCCGCGGCCGCCGGCCGTCGCCGGGATGGGGATTGGGGGCAGGACGGCCGCCGGCCAACACCCCGCCATCCGTCACCCCCCTCCCCTTTCTTCGCCGCGCCCCACGATCCTTCTGCGTTGCTGGTCGCCGGCCGCGAGCACCGAAAGGCGTCTGCGGGGCTCATGTTGGGTGAATGCGCCTCCCTGGACGGAGGGCGTGGTCGTGTCCACACTGGTAACCAGCTAGGGGGGAGCCCCGAGCGGAGACGAGGAGGTGGCCGATGGCCGACTCTCACGATTTTGAGCCCGATGGCTTTTTGGAAGGTTTGGCGAACGACCTGATGCAGGCGATCGGCCGGACCCTTAACCAAAGCGACCAGGTCCAGGAGGTGATGGAGCGGATCCAGACCCAGGGGTACCGGGTCGCGGTGGTCCTTGCCGCCCTCACCCATGTCACCGCCAAGGGCGAGGGCGAGGGCGCGGACACGGGCGAAGAGGCGGAGCGCCAGCCCGCCCCCCCGACCCCCTTCGACCGGCTCTTTCTCCGCCAGGTGGGGATCAAGGGCGAGCTGCCGTCGTAAGCGCCGGTCGGAGCCGGTCAGTCGACCCTGGAGGCAGGGCGTGTGGCCGTGGGTAGGGGGGGGTCGTCGCATTCGACCGACGTGACACGGTGAACCGTTGCCCGCCCGGACCGGGGCCGCGCCGCCGCCGGGTTGCCTCCCGGCGTGGATGTGGCGCCGCGACCCCGTCCGGACCCACCACCGCGGCTACCCCTTTGCGTATCCGCCCGCTTGTCCGCCTTCGAGGGGGCGAACCGGCGCTGGGGGGGCGGTGGAGCGCCGTGGGCGCACACCGCGGATGGCGGCAGAACGCAGAGGCGCGGGCGCGGTAGGCTGAGGCGAGATCCCCGGAGTGCCCTATGGTCAGCCGCACCGTGGTCCTCGCCGGCCACCTTCTCGATTCCCTCCTCCTCTCCAAGCTCCTCGACGAGCTCGCCACCCTGGGGGTGGGGGCGGAGGTGGTGGTGGCGGCGGTGGGTAGCCGGCGCGAGGAGCCCTCCACCATCACCCTGCGGATCGACGCCGGCGACACCGCGGCGATGGCGGCGGCGGAGGGGGTCCTCGCCCGCCACGGCTTCGGCGACGCGGCCGAAGCGCCCGCCGTCCACCTGGTCTTGGCGCCGGCGGACGGTGTCTTTCCCGAGTTGTTCTACGCCACCACCAACCTCCCCACCCGGGTGCACCACGCCGGCCGCTGGTGGGAGGTGGCGCCCATGGAGATGGACTGCGGCCTGGTCTGGCTCGACGACCACTTCGCCTGCGTGCGAGTCGGAGAGGTGCGCGCCGAGCAGCCGGTGGTGGTGGGCGAGGCGGGGGTGGAGGTGGAACCCGTGGCGCGCCCCCGGCGCGGCGAGACCTTCACCTTCATGGCGAGCGACGCCTCGGTGGAGGAGCCGAAGGGGGCGCGCATCCGGGCGGTGGCGGAGCAGTGCCGCGCGACCCACGCGGCGGGCTGCGAGATCCTCTGGGTGGCGGGGCCAGCGGTGGTCCACACCGGCGGTGGCGACGCCCTGGCGCGGCTGGTGGCGGCGGGGTGGGTCGATCGCCTCTACACCGGCAACGCCCTGGCGGTCCACGACATCGAGGAGGCGCTCTACGGCACCGCCCTCGGCCGAGAGACCGCCACCGATCGCCCCACCGACGGCGGCCACTGCCACCACCTGCGCGCGATCAACCGGATCCGGGGAGTGGGCTCCATCGCCGCGGCGTGCGCGGCGGGGCTGCTGACCCGCGGGGTGATGCACACCTGCTGGCAGCGGGGGGTGCCGGTGGTTCTGGCCGGCTCGATCCGCGACGACGGCCCCCTGCCCGACACGATTACCGACGTGATGGCGGCGCAGCGGGCGATGCGTGCCGGCCTGGGGCGGGTGGGGATGTGCATCATGGTTGCCACGACCCTGCACGGGATCGCGGTGGGGAACCTCCTGCCCGCCACCTGCGGCGTGGTGATGGTGGACATCAACCCGTCGGTGGTCACCAAGCTCGCCGACCGTGGCACCAGCCAGGGCGAGGGGTTGGTCACCGACGCCGCCTACTTCCTCTCGGTGCTGGCCGGGGAGCTCATCGGCGCCCCCGGCGTGCATTAGGCGCGCCGCGCGCGGGGAGGGGGGGTGAGGGTTGGGGGGATGGTGTTGGCCGGCGGCCGCGGGGAGGATCACTTCAGATCGTCGCCCTCGTCATGAGGGCCGGGCCGCACGGCCCCTACCCCCCAACCCCCACCCCCCCTCCCCACCCCGGCGGCGGCCTGCGGCCGCCCCCACCCTCTATGGTCACCCCTGCCCGCATCCTCATGGGTCCGCCGGACTACTACGGGATCCGCTACGAGATCAACCGGTGGATGCACCTCGACCATCCCGCCGACCCAGGCCGTGCCACCGCCCAGTGGCGGAGCCTGCGCGCGGCGGTGGCGGATCTGCCCGGGGTGGAGGTGGTGGAGATCGCACCCCAGCCGGACCTCCCCGACCTGGTCTTCACCGCCAACGGCGGCCTGCACGTCGACCAGCGGGTCGTCGTTGGGACCTTCCGCCACCGCCAGCGGCAGGGCGAGACCGCCTATTTTGCCGCCTGGTTTGCGGCCCACGGCTTCACCGTGGTCACCCCGCCCGATGGCCTCGTTCTTGAGGGGGCGGGGGATGTGGTGCGGACCGCGACCGGCTGGATCGCGGGCTACCCGCAGCGCTCCAACGCCGCCGCCCACCGCTGGCTGGCGCAGCTCCTCGGCGACGAGGTCCTCTCGGTGGAGTTGATCGACCCGCGCTACTACCACCTCGACACCTGCCTGGTGGTCCTGGGCGAGACCAGCGCCGCCTGCGTGGCCGAGGCCTTCGACGCCTACGGCCTGGCGGTCCTGCGGGAGCGGTTCGCCGATTTGATCGAGGTGGCGGGGGCGGAGGGCGAGCGGTTCGCCTGCAACCTGGTGGCGTGGGCGGGCCACGCGATCCTCCCGGCCGGTTGCCCGCGCCTGCGCGCGGCGCTGGCTGAGCGTGGCTGGACCACCACCGCGGTGGAGGCGGGCGAGTTTCTCAAGGCGGGCGGCGCCTGCCGCTGCCTCTGCCTCACCCTGCCGGAGTCAGCCACGGTGGTCGCGGGGCTGGCGCCCGCCGCCTGAGCCGCCGGCTGGGTCGCCGCCTGAGCCGGTGGCTGTGCCGTCGCCAGAGCCGGTGGCTGTGGGGCCGCCGGTGGCGCCGCCGGTGTCGCCGGGCGAGCCGCCGCCGGTGTCGCCGCCAGAGCCGGTGGCTGAGCCGCCGGCTGGGTCGCCGCCAGGCGAGCCGCCGCCGGTGCCGTCGCCGGTGCCGGTGGCTGAGCCGTCGCCCGTGGGGTTGCCGGTGGGGCCGGGCGAGCTGCCGCCGG
>Ga0210039_1000243_pt1 | contig 60490 bp, 75 predicted proteins | sample CryGeyCG2114_250_3_FD_185460 | JGI IMG/M metagenome (GOLD analysis project Ga0210039, IMG submission 185460) | Groundwater microbial communities from aquifer - Crystal Geyser CG17_big_fil_post_rev_8/21/14_2.50 (SPAdes) (version 2) | ecosystem: Environmental > Aquatic > Deep subsurface >...
GCTGTCCTTCTCGAGCGGGATGACCGCGATCTGCGTGCTGCTGATGGCGCATGCTTCGCAGGGCGACGTGATCGTCCATACCGGCCCGCTCTATGCCGCGACCGAAGGCTTCATCGCCAAGTGGATGTCGCGCTGGGGCGTCAGCTACATCGACTTCCCCGCCGGCGCGACGCGCGAGAAAATCGACTCCGTGCTGGATGAGGCCAAGGCCAAGGCCGCCGAACAGGGCGGCAAGGTCGCGATGGTCTATCTCGAAAGCCCGGGCAACCCGACCAATGCGCTGGTGGACGTCGAGGCGGTGCGCGCGGCGGTGGACGCCGCAGGGCTCGAATGCCCGATCGCGATCGACAACACCTTCCTCGGTCCGCTGTGGCAGCGTCCGCTCGAGCACGGTGCCGACATCGTCTGCTACTCGCTGACCAAGTATGTCGGCGGCCATTCGGACCTCGTCGCCGGCTCGATCGCGGGCGCGAAGAAATGGATGGATGCGGTCCGCATGCTGCGCAACACGATGGGCGGGATCTGCGATCCCAACACCGCGTGGATGCTGCTGCGTTCGCTCGAGACGGTCGAACTGCGCATGCAGCGCGCGGGCGAGAACGCGGCCAAGGTCTGCGACTTCCTCGCCAAGCATCCGAAGGTCGAAGGGCTCGGCTATCTCGGCATGATCAAGGACGAGCGCCAGAAGGACATCTACGATCGCCACTGCCTCGGCGCGGGGAGCACCTTCTCGCTGCTGCTCAAGGGCGGCGAGGCCGAGTGCTTCCGCTTCCTCGACGCGCTCAAGATCGCGAAGCTCGCGGTCAGCCTCGGTGGGACCGAGACGCTCGCGAGCCACCCGGCGAGCATGACCCACCTGTCGGTCGCCGAAGGTCGCCGCGCCGAGCTCGGCATCACCGACAACCTCGTGCGCATTTCGATCGGCATCGAGGATGCGGACGACCTGATCGCCGACTTCGAACAGGCGCTCGAAGAGGTTTGAGACGGATCGGTTTCCTCGCCTGCGCGGACACGCTGCCGGGCGAGGGGCCGCGGCGCGGCGACGCATTCGAGCACGATCTCGAAGTCGCCGCGCTGCGCCCGGCCTTTGCCGATGCGGGGCTGGAGCTGGTCGAGCGCGACTGGCGCGCGCCGCTCGTCGCGTTCGAGGGGCTCGACGCGATGTTGCTCGGCACGGCGTGGGATTACCAGGACCACCCGGAGGAGTTCGTTGCGCGGCTGGACGCGCTGGCGGCGCAAGGAGTGGAGGTGTGCAATCCGCCCGACGTCGTCCGTTGGAACGCCGACAAGCGCTATTTGACCAAGCTCGAGGCGAGCGGCGCGCGGATCGTGCCGACGCAGTGGCATGACGACGCCACGCACGCCGAAGTGCTCGCGGCAATGGACCGTTTCGCGACCGATCGCGTCGTCGTGAAACGCCAGGTCGGCGCGGGCGGTCTCGGCCAGCACAGCTTCACCCGCGACACGCTGCCCGATGAAGGCTGGTCGCTCGGCCACCGGGCGATGATCCAGCCTTTCCTCCCCGCCATCCTCGACGAAGGCGAATACACTTTCGTCTTCATCGACGGCGCATTTTCGCACAGCGTGCGCAAGCGCGCGGGCAAGGATGATTACCGCATCCAGTCGCTGTTCGGCGGCTACGAGGAGGACTTCGCTCCGTCGTTCGAGGATCGCGCCGCCGCCGAGGCTGTGATCGCCGCGCTGCCCTTCGCCGACCTGCTCTACGCCCGCGTGGATATGGTGCGGAAGGACGACGGGCAGCTCGCGGTGATGGAGTGCGAACTGATCGAGCCCTATCTCTATCCCGAGCAATCGCGCGACTTGGGCGAACGGATGGCGCGGGCTATCGTACCGAGACTCGGTGCTGGGGGAGCAAAGACATGAAAGCGTTCGGAAGGTTCATGACGATCGCCTTGGCGGCGTCGCTGGCCGGCTGTTAGGTGACTAGAGGGGCTGGACATCGGTTTGGCCGGGATTTTTTGGCATTTCGCGGGACTGCGTGGGACAAAAAGCCCGGAGTTCTGCGGTTCCCAAAAATTTTCGGCCTCGGCGGCCCATGGCTTTGACTGTCAAGAAGACTGGTTAATTTAGACCGTCGATTTTCGGGTTCGGCTGGACTGCGGCCGCTCGACCGCATTCTTTCTGAGAAACCTCTTAGAGGCCGTTTTCCGCGTTCTTGGAGGCTGCAGCTCGCCGCCACCATCGAGATCGCCAGAAATAATCGTGCGTCGAACTGGGACTGACGTGTCCCGGTTCGCGATGACCCTGTCCCAGTTCGCGAGCGCCCTCGATTTCCGCGGCTTCCCCGCTGCAGCCGATGGAGACCTGGGGAAATTACGACGCTCGAACTGGGACAGTTTTTTAGCCCGGTCCGGAGCTGGTTAACCAAGGTGGTCCGGTTAGTCATTCCGATCCCCGGAGCGAAGATCGAGATCACTTTCGTGGACGCATTCCGAGAGGCTCGGTGTGCCCAAGGTCTCGCGCAGATTGCCGCAGAGGAAGCGGGTCCGTTCGCCTTTCTCAAGGCGCGCCGCCGCACCTCCGGCTTCGGCGGCGAATTCGATCGTCGGCCGAGGCAGGGTCGCGCCCTCGAGCCGGACCACGGGCCGATCGGCATAGTCGAGCTCGATCGCGTCGATGGTTCCTTCGACGAGTAGCCACCGCCCGCCGAATTCGTTCTGCGCGCGCGCCTCGTTGGCATCATATGCCCCTACCAAGTCTTCGATGCTGACCTCGGTCGGCGAGATTGCTTGGTCGAGAATATCGGTGAGCGTTCGGTCTTCGACGGCGAGATCGTCTGACCCTTCCGTGGGCAGATCGATCGCGCTACAGAGGCGAAGAGCGACGAAGGCCAGCAAGGCCACGAATGCGAGCCGCGCCCACCATCCGATGCCGAGCGAGCGGAGCCCGTCGCGAATGGTTGCCAGCTGACCTTGCTCTCGCGTCATTGGCGAACCTTAGAGGCGCCCGATCCGGGCGACAACCTGGCCGATGATGCGGACATCGTCGGGATCGACGGTGTAGTTCGGGACGGCGTCGTTGTCGGAGATGATCTCTAGCTGGCCGTTATGGGCGCGCAGCCGTTTGACCATGCCGATATCCCCCTCGACGAGCGCCCAGACACGATCGTTCATGCGCATCGCGTCCTTACTGGTATCGATCAGCAGCATATCGCTGTCGTGGATCGTGGGCATCATGCTGTCACCGATCCCGTATGCGAAATAGAGCCGGCCTGGCGGTGCCTTCGTAAATCTGCGGACGAAGGCGCGCGGGAAGTGCTCGATCGTCTCCTCGACCTCGATGCTGTCGAGATATGTCCCACCCATTCCGTAGGCGAGATCGAGCATCGGGATTGCGAGCGTGTCGCTGGTCGATTGGCCGGGCTCGCCCTGGTCGACATAGGCGATGTGCCGCCGCGGGCCGGCATCGTCGGCATCTCCTTCCCAGCCCGGGAAGGCAGGATAGGCGGCGCGCAGCTTTTCCAGCGTGCGCTGGCTCAAGCGGGTTTCAGCTGTGCCATTTAGCGGGCGGTAGAGTGTGCTCGTCGCAATCCCGGCACGCTTCGCAATAGCCGCGGGGGCTTCCCCCACATGCTTCACCAGATCCTGAAGCATCTTAGTATCGCGTTCGAGGCCGTCCATTAGAGCTATATACGCAAAAATGCACACAAGCGGGCTGTGCAAAAATGCTGTTGCAAATGTGCATTAGTGCATTTATGCACACAGCCATGGACCAGCAAACCGTGATCGAAGACATCGAGGCCCGCGCGTCGCGCAATGGCATCTCGATCCGCGCGCTCTGCAAGCGTGCCAAAGTCCACCCCGGCACCTTCAGCCGATGGAAGAAGACCGACCGCAATCCCGAGCCGGTCGGGGCTAACCTTCACAGCATAGGACGCCTCTACGCGGCCATCGACGAGATCGTCGCCGAGCGCGGCGAGCTGCCGAAGGTGGCGCTGGCATGATGGCGCAAGGCTCACGAATTCACCGGCAGGCAGAGCGCGACACGGATTTCATCCTGCAGGCGCACGAGCTCGCGCGCTTCGGCGTGCTTCCCGCGGCGCGCGGCCGCGGCGGCTATCGCGTCCGCCTGGCCCAGCGCCGCCTGCGCAAAGCCCTCGCAGGCGCGATCGAGCGTTACGAGAACGGATATCAGCAGATCGCGCGTGGCCTGTTCGCCAGCGCTGTCATCTTCGGCGGCGAACCGCGGGTCGGTCTGCATTTCGCTTCTCCATCGAAAGACGAGATCAAGCGTATGAGCCGCCGACTGTGCGGTCACCGTCTAAGTGGGGTGGCGAAATGAACAGCGGTCAATCGGGAGCGCATCCGCCCCATTTCGCCAATGCCAACGTGCTGACGCTGTCGGTCGACGAGATCGCGGTGCCGGAGCGGATCGGCTTCCTGCACGAGGACAAGGCCGCGGCGCTCGGCCGGCTGATGCGGGCGGACGGACAGCGCGACCCGGTGAAGGTTGCACCGAACAAGGGTGCGAAACCGTGGAAGCTGGTGACCGGCCTGCATCGTTATCACGGGGCGAAGATCGAAGGCATCGAGCTGACGGCGATCGAGGTCAATGGCGATGCCGATTACCTGCGCGATATCGAGGCATCGGAGAACCTCCATCGTCGCAAGCTGGAGCCGCTGGAGCGCGCGAAGTTCGTAGCGGCCCTAGTAGACGTGGCCCAGCGGCGGATCGCTGCCGAGCATGGCGGGATCAGCCAGCAGAAGCTGGCGATCAAGGCTCGCTGGGAAAAGGTGAAGCTCGGCGAGGCGCGTTTCGACGAAGCTATGGAGGAAGAGGTCGGCGATACGTGTGCAAAGATTGCACACGTATATGGCTGGGAGGAAAGCGTTGCCGAGGCGATCGGGCTCGGCCGGCGCTCGATCCACAACGACCTGCTCCTCCATCGCACGCTGATCGCGCCCTTCCCGCAGCACGCCGCGGCGCTGGCCGCGCACCCGGTGGTCGGCAGCAATGCGAGCCAGCTGATGAAGCTGGCGAAGGTCAAGGATGACGGCCTGCGCGAGCAGGCGGTCGAGGCGCTGCTGCGCTGCCCAGGCATGGATGCCGGATGGGCACGCGAGGAAGTAGGCGTCGATACGCCGAAAGGCGCGACGACGCCGTTCCAGAAGCACTGCGACGCGATCACCGGCAACTGGGGACGGCTGACCCTGCCACAGCAGCGCGCCTTCGTTCCCCAGCTCGCCAAGATGCTGACCCCCGAGATGAAGCGCGAACTCCGCGATCAGCTGACGAAGGAGCTTGGCGAATGAGTGCGCAAACCTATCCCGTCACGCGATGCCAGATGGACGTGCTTCGCTTCGTCGCCGGCTTCCAGGAGGCGCACGGTTATTCGCCGTCCTACGCCGAGATCAGCGATGCGTTGAACATCTCTTCGAAAGGCTCGGTCTGCGAACGGGTCGCCGCGCTCGAAGAGCGCGGTCACCTGCGGATCATTCCGGGCAAGTCGCGCTCGATCGAGATCCTGCACAAGCCTGCCTTGCCGCGCGGCCCGAACGGCGAACCGATGCACTTCGTGCGCGTGGCGGAGCCGGCATGATGGCCCGCTCGAAGGTCCGCTCGCTCGCCGCGCGCTATCGCGAACACCGCCGCGTGTTCGAATATGCGCTCGATAAAGGGATCACTCCGAAGGAGGCCGAGGCCGAGCTGGAGCGCAAGGCGGCGCGTGAACGCTGGGAGAGGATCCGCGATCGGCTCGAGGCTGCGCAGGTGCAACCGACCACCAGTGGTGGCCCACATGGGCCTGCGCCTTCCGACGCGGCCTGGATGATGAGGGACTGAAGATGGCGAAACCCTGTCTCGGATATCCCAGCATGACGGCCGCAGCATTGGCGCTCAGCGCAACCGACGTGCCGGTCGAAAAGATCGCTCAGCGAATGCAGGTGTCACCGCGCGAAGTTCGCCGGATTATCAAGCAGGCGCGAGACCGCAGCCGCCTCAGACACATTCGGAGTGTGCCGGATTACCTCGCCATATATCTGCCAGAACGCTTCCAGTTTCTCGAAGCTGCCGAGGCTCGCAATATCTCGATTAGCGAACTCGTTCGTCGCATGGCGATTGCAGCCATGAAAGACGGCTTCGTTGATGCCATCCTCGACGATGGGATCATCACACCTGGCGAGGCCGAAATCTGATGGCGAAGGCCAAGCCGCACCCCGATCAAATGGGTTTCGCGTTTGAAGCGCCAAAGGCGGCGTGTGGCGAAGCGAGCCTGGCCGGTCTCGACGCGATGATCTCGCGCACGGTCGGCCAGATCCTCAACAGCGACAGCCGGACGCGCGAAGTGATCGCAGCCGAGATGACCGTGCTGCTCGGCGAGGAAGTCAGCCGCGCGATGCTCGACGCCTATGCCAGCCCGGCGCGGACCTCACACAGCATATCGGCGACGCGCCTGCTGGCGCTGGTCGCGGTGACCAAGCGGCACGACCTGTTCGATCCGCTCGTCAGACAGATCGGCGCAGGCCTGCTCGTCGGTGACGAGGTCATGACGGCGCGGCTTGGCCATATCGAACAGCGGATCAAGGCACTGCAGGCAGAGAAACGAGCGCTGGGCGGAACCGCGCCACTGATCCGAGGGGGACAGAACTGAAATGGCTGGAGGGGCCGACATCGCCGCACGGACGGACGCAGAGGAAACGCGCGAATGGTTCGGCGCGGCCGAGCTGGCCGAGCTGGGACTGCCCGGCCTGCCGGGCGACAAGCGCATGATCAACCGCCGCGCACAGGACGAAATGTGGGCAGGCCGCAGCGGCACTGATGGCAGGCCGCTGGTACGGCGTCGCGCCGGTCGCGGCGGTGGCAACGAATTCCACGTCACCCTGCTGCCGAGCGCCGCGCGCGCCGAGCTGGCGCGGCGCGGCCTGGTCGCGAGCGCGCAGCCCGAACCGACCGAGGACCGGGGCGACTGGCGCTGGTACGAAGCACAGAACCGCAAGGTGAAAAGCGAGGCGGAGCACCGCCTCGCGATCGTGCGCGAAGTCGAGCAGGCCGAACAGGCCGGGCAATCGCGCAGCGCGGCGATCGAAGCGGTCGCCGCCACGAGCGGCGCCGGCCGATCGACGATCTACAGCTGGTTCGCGATGATCGAGGGCGTGCCCCGCGCCGATCGGCTGCCGGCGCTGGCCCCGCGCCGCAAGGGTGGCGGCGCAGCGGCCGAGATCGATACCGCGCTGTGGCAGCTCTTCGCCAGCGATTACCTGCGGCCCTCGGCCCCGACGTTGTGCAGCTGCTATCGCCGCACTGCCGAAAAGGCGAAGGAAATGGGCATCGCGATCCCCGGCGAGCAGACCTTCCGCCGCCGCCTGAAGAAGGAGTTGCATCCCGACGTGATCGTGCTCAAGCGCGGCGGTGCCGAGGCGCTCGAACGCGCCAAGCCCGCGCAGCGGCGGACGGTCGATCACCTGCACGCCCTGGAGCGGGTCAATATCGACGGGCATCGCTTCGACGTGTTCGTGGATATGGGCGACGGGAAGCCGGTGCGCCCGACCATGGTCGCGATCCAGGACGTTTACTCGAGCAAGCTGCTCGCCTGGCGGATCGACATCTCCGAGAGCGCGGTGCTGACCCGGCTCGCCTTTGCCGACCTGTTCCGCAATTTCGGGATCCCCAAGCACTGCCACCTCGACAATGGCCGCGCCTTCGCCAGCAAGTGGATCACGGGCGGAGCCAAGACGCGCTTCCGCTTCAAGATCCGCGACGAGGATCCGACCGGCGTCCTCGTCGGCCTGGGCATCGGCGTGCACTGGGCGCGCCCGCATCACGGCCAGTCGAAGCCGATCGAGCGCGCGTTCCGCGATCTGTGCGACGACATTGCCAAGCACCCGGCGATGGAGGGCGCCTACACGGGCAACAGCCCGATGGCGAAGCCAGCCAATTACGGTTCGCGCGCGATCCCGATCGCCGAGTTCGAAGCGCATGTCGCGCGCGGCATCGCGGCGCACAATGCGCGCAGCGGGAGGCGCGGACGGCACTATCGTGGGCGCAGCTTCGACACGATATTCGCCGAGAGCTATGCGACCGCGGAGATCCGCAAAGCGACGCCCCAGATGCTGCGCATGGCGCTGCTCACGGCGGAGCAGAAGCTGGTCAATTCGCGAACGGGCGAGATCGAGCTCTACGGCAATCGCTACTGGTCGCCCGAGTGCAGCCAGCTGCGCGGCCAGCGAGTGACGGTGCGCTTCGATCCCGAGGACCTGCACAGCGAGATACATCTCTACGGACAGGACGGGGCTTATTTGGCCAGCGTGCCGCTACTGGCGGACGGCCGGTTCGACAATGTCGACGATGCGAAGAAGCAGGCCCGACGGGACGCCGAGCATCGCCAGCTGGTGCGACAGGCGGCGTTGGCGGAAGACCTGCTGACAGCGCGCGAAGTCGCCGAGCGACAGGCCGAGATCGAGTCATTCGAGGCCCCCGAGCCCAGCGTTGTGCGCCCGGTAGCGCATCGCGGCAACGTCGCCGCGGCGCGCAAGATCGCGCCCGAAAGAGCCGAAGAAGAACAGCGTCAGAGCAAGATATTCGGAGCAGTCGCCAAGTTGCGACTGGTCGAATGAAGCGGCGCGCGGCGGCGAATTGAGACCCCCGCCGCGCACCGTGTCCCAACAAGGAACAAGGAACCACTAGCATGAACGATCCCGCAAAACAGCCTATCGACATCGACGCCGAGCGGCGCTGGCTGCTCGAACACAAAGAGGCCGGAGGCCTCAGCTGGAGTGCGATCGCCAAGCGGATCAATATTCCGCCTGGCACGATCAGCAGCTTTGGCGGCGGCAACTACAAGGGTAACCTGGAGAATATCGCCAACACGATCTTCAAGTATCGCCAGCTGCTGCAGACCCAAGCGCAGATTACCACCGAGGTGCCCGAGGTGCCCGGTTATTTCGAAACGCCCACGAGCAAGGAACTCGAGGTACTGCTAAAATGGGCGCAGCGGGGCCGGATCGTCGTCGCCGCACTCGGCCCCGGCCTCGGCAAAACCAGCACGGCGCGGGAGTTCGTCGAATGCTACCCCAACGTCGCGCTGGCCACGATGTCGCCGTCGACCGCCGGCGTGAATAACATGCAGCTGGAGGTGCTCGCCGCGCTTGGCGATGGCGATGCGGTGGGAACGCCGCAGAAGCTGTCGCGACGGATCCGCGACCGGGTGCGCGACCTGGGCAACCCCGTGCTAATCATCGACGAGGCGCAACACCTGTCGGAGAAATCGGTCGAGGAAATCCGGAGCTGGCACGATGCCGAAAGGGTGGGGATCGCGCTGTTTGGCAATATCCAAGTGATGCAGCGCCTCGAAGGCGGATCGCGCAAGGCAGCCTATGCCCAGCTGTTCAGCCGGATCGGGCTGAAGTTGGTGCGCGAACTGCCGCTCGAAGGCGATTGCGATGCGCTGGCCGCGGCTTGGAACATCGCCGGCCCGCGCGAGATCGAGTTCATCCGCAAGATCGGCCGGATGCCGGGTGGGTTGCGGGGCGCGACCATGACGCTCGAGATCGCCACGATGGTCGCCCAGTCCGATGACGAGCCGTTGTCCGTGCAGCATCTGACCGACGCCTGGGCGCAGCTTTCGAGCCGGAGGGCAGCGGCATGAACGCGTGGAAAACCTATTACCGCTTCCGGCACCCACACGAAAAGCTGCGCGATGCCGCCTCCGCCTTTCTCGGCATTGCGCTGCTGCTCGGCGCGATGCTCCTGCTCGCTGGAATGGGAGAAGGGTGATGGCACGATCGATCGAAGAGAAGGCCACCGAAGTGCTCGGCTTCGTCGAGCAGGCGACTGGTATTCAGCGGGCCGCCCTGGCGAGCGACAAGAGCGATCGCGAGCTCGATGATGGTCGCGCGCTGTTCGTCTGGTGCATGGCGCAGGTCGGATCGGAACTCGACTACATCGATCTCCGCAGCCTGGTCGGTGCTCGAACCGTTCGAGCGGTCGCGCGGATGCATTTCCGGGCGATCCGGCGGCGGCTCGACAGCGGCGTTTTCAACCAGCGCTGTACAGATTTCCAGGCGCTACTTCGGAGCGTCGGGGCGGTGCCACATGGCTGCGCTTAGTGCCCGTCCGGCCACCTTCGATCGAACGGCGCAGGCGCGCCGTTCGATGCTGGGCAAGATCCACATCGCCAAGAAGCAGTTGGGGATGGTCGACGACGACTATCGACAGCTGCTGTTCGACGCGGTCGGCAAGACGAGTGCCGGCGACTGCAATGACGGAGAACTCGCCCAGGTGATTGATGCGCTTAGGGCGAAGGGGTTCCGGCCCCTGCCGCCGAAAGGCGCAAAGTCGGGGGCGCAGCATCCGATGGCGCGAAAAGCGCGGGCGCTGTGGATCTCGCTCCACCATCTTAATGTCGTCCACAATCCTTCCGAACAGGCTCTCGAGGCTTTCGCCAAGAAGCAGCTAGGATGCGAGAAATTACAGTGGGCGCGCCAGTCGCACGGACCGAAGTTGATCGAGGCGCTGAAGGACATGGCGACCCGAAACGGGTGGAAGCAGGTCGACGAGGCTGGTCGCCCTCTTTCGGTGCTCGCGCTGCAGGAAGGTCTGTGCGAGGCGATACTCGCGAAACTCAAGGACGCAGGGGGAGCCGACCCGCTCTGGAACCTGTCGAACGCAGCCTGGTCGCTGAGCGGTTGGGTCCTTGGCGCAGGTGGGCCGTGTTCGGTCGAGGAATTTGCGGCCCTGGCGAAGGCGCTGGGCGACGAGCTGCGCAAGGCGGGGCCGGTCGCGTGATGGGCAGGGTTACGCCAGCTCAGGTCGCCAGTCGGAGCGCGATGCCGACCTATCGCACTGGCGCGACCAATCGCTGCGGCCGCTGTGGCGGCGAACAATGGATCGTGGGCCGGGTCACCGCGGAATGCGTCTTTTGCGATGACGTGCTGCCTCTCGACCGCTCTTCCTCAACACCGGGGACCGACAAGGACGATGGGAGGGCGAATTGACCGCGCCCGAGACCACCGGATCGCACGTCCTCGACGAACTGGCGGAAGTGATCGGGCGGGAGGCCGCGCTCGAGCTGGCGTGGGAGTTCCGCGGCGAGCGGCTCTACATCCCGAAGGACAAGACCCGGGAGCCGCGGATCGCGGAAGCGATCGGGGAGACCGCCGCGACGAAATTCTGCGACGTCTTCTGGCGCACGACGATCACGCTGCCAATGACTGTTGCCTTGAAGCACAAAGTGCTGCAACTCGTCGAACAGGGCGAGATGACTAAGCGCGAGATCGCGCGGTTCTGCCACATCCGCGAGGCGCGGGTGTACGACATCATCGCCCGCGACCGCGACGACAAGCGCCAGCCACGCCTGCTCTGACTGGCCTGCTCCGCGGGCGGAGATAACGAGCCGGGGGTAAGCGACCGTAGACGGGTCGCATGGGACGGCACGAAAACCACCTTTTCATCATCGCTTACGGCGCGCGCTACTCGGCTGCGTTCGAGGAGCTGCTCGGCGTCGAGGGCGGGCTGGTCGACGATCCGGTCGATCGCGGCGGCACGACCAAGTACGGGGTCTCTTTGCGGTTCCTGAAGTCTGCCGGGGCATTCGACGAGGACGGAGACGGGATCGCCGACTTCGATCTCGATTTCGACGGCGATATCGACGGGCGCGACATCCGCCTGCTGACGATCGGCGATGCGAAATGGCTCTACAAAGTCCACTTCTGGGATGTGCTACAAGCCGGAACCTTCCCTGCGCCGATCGGCGAGATGCTGTTCGACCAAGGGGTCAATGGCGGCAATTACGCGGCCCGCAAGTTGCTGCAGCGGGCAATCAACACGTGCCTGGCGCGCGGGAATTTCGCGCTGATCGATGTCGACGGCAAGATCGGCGACCTGACGCGCCGAGCGCTCGACCGCGTGCTGAAACACGAAACATTGCTGGGGATGGAGGCGCTGACCGAAGCTTTCCGGGAGGCGGTTCGCGATCGCTACCGGCTGATCGCATCGCGCTATCCCGACCAGAGACGCTTCCTGCGCGGCTGGCTGGCCCGCGCGGAAAAGCTGGGGCGGTAAGGCGATGAGTACCATCAAGTTGATCGGCCTGGCCGTCGGGACACTTGCGCTCGCCGCGATGGCGTGGCTTGCGCAGGACCGTTTCGTGCAAAAGGCGAAGGCTGACGACGCGCTTGCCTGCAATGCGGCGGCGGAGAACGGAGATCCGCTCGAGCACTGTTTGCCGTGGGTTCGCGTCAAGCTCCAGGGGGAGCGCCATGCCCAGGCGTGCGATGCAGCGCTTCTCCCGCAGCTTCGCCCCGAGACCCGCGCGGCGGCGCAGGGCTTTTGTCTGGCCGGGACGAAGCGCCTGATCGCCACGAACGATACACTCGCTGCCGAACGCGATCGCGCGCTCAAGGAGGCCGGGACTGCGCGCGTCGCGCTGGGAGAAGCGGTTTCACGTGCCGAAGCGCGTGCAACGCGAAGCACGAAAAGAAAGGAGACCGCCGATGCAGTCCTTGACACTGCGCCGCGCGGCAATGGCGGCCGCATCCGTTGTGATGCTGACTGCCTGCGCCGCCTCGCGGGAAGCTGAACCCGCAAGCGCCCCTGACCCGGTGGTCGAGATCCGGCGTGAAACGATCATGGTGTGCCCGGCCGAGATCGCGGCCGAACCTCCGGCCATGCCCGAACCGGATGTCTCTGCGGTGGTCGAAGGCAATCGGGCGGGCCTTGATTACGTCGCCGCGCTGGCGAGCTTCGCGCGGTTCCTGCTCGACCGCCTAGCCGATGCCGCGAAGGAATGCCCGTGAGCCAGAGTTCCAACCCCGACCAGCTGGCGATCATCAGCGAGATCCCGGCCGATCTGCATTGCATCGTGCATTCGCCGGGCGGGCCGCTGCAGCGCGTGCCGTTCGGCCTGCTGCTCGCCAAGCTGATCAAGACCGATCTTGTGTTCCAGAACGACGCCGATCTTCAGGCCGACCTGGCGCATCCGGAAGACACCGTCGCGCTGACCATCAACGATCCTGACCCGCTCAAGAACGGCTGGTCGCGCAAGACCGGCGCGAGCGGCGCCGGTGGCTGGGACCTGTTCGAGCAGCTCGCGAAGGCGGTGCGTGACGATGCCGAGCAGAGCGCGGCGACCGCCGCGAACCTCATTTCGCAGGCGAGCGGGCTGGCCGATCCCGCCGCAGCGCATGCCGTCTTCGGGCAACTGGCGGGCACGCCGCGTCTTTACGGGGCCGATCCCGACAAGTTCTACTGGCTCGACGCGCTCTATTTCGACTTCGACGGCGACGCCGATGGCGACGCCGATCGGTTGCGCGCGATCCTGATCCAGGCGGATGACGCGGCCGGGACGAATGGCTTCACCGCGAGCGAATATTTCGTCAGCGGGACCGAAGAAAAGTCAGGAAAGCAGACACTGATGGTGCCCGAAGCGAACGGCTCGGGTGTCGTGCTCGAGTTGCCGCTCGATTTCGGAGACGGTTCGCCTTGGCCGAACCAGATGTATCCCGGCACCGGTACCTTCGCCAATGCCGGGTTCTCGCCGAAGACGATCGTCGACACCGTCTCCTGGGGCGAAGCTGTCGATCGCCGAATATCCTCTTACCTGATCGGAGAGGATCGCCGCGACGAAGGCCCCTTCGTCGCGAGCGTCCGCGATGAGAAACTGCGCGACACTGTCAGCGGCGCCGCGGGCATCTTCACAGAGGCAGGCCATCGTTATGGGCTCAGCAAACTCGAGCTCAACGATTTCAGTCAGTCGCTGGGATATTGGCGAGCGCAAATCACTGTCCGCGATTTCGAGAGCGGGGTGGACGTCGCTCAGCGCAGTCAGTTTTTCTACGAAGATCCTACCGGTAAGGCGATCCCGCTCGTCCTGACCCAAGGCACTTTGCCGGCCTACACCGGCAAGATCTTCGCGATTGAAATCGCGCCCACCGCCGCCTGGAACAATACTGTGCGGACCTACACCCTCTTCGCCGAGGCTGGCTTCCACAGTTCTTTGCTCCATCCCACAAGCGAGGTTGAAAGCTTCCTGCTCGAGCCACCTGCGGCCCACGAAGAAGTCGTGGTCAAGGCAGTTGGAGGAGAAGCGCCGTCGCTCACCGCAGCGCAGGCGCCATTCTATAATAACCTCTTCAACGATGCTGTCGAAGCCGACAAATTCAAGATTTTCCCGAATTCCGAGATCGCGCACTTCGCACACCGGCTTCGCTTCTTGCTTGCCGACGAGGCCCACGACGAAGAACTGCAGGGGCTCGTCCCGCTGTGGCATTCGATTATCCAGGGCCGCGGGATGTTCAACACGCGGTTCTGGGGCAATACCGCGGGCAAGCGGATCTTCGAAAGCACTTGGCCGTGCTGGAAGGTCGACATCGCGGCCGATCAGTTCGCCAACGAATATCTCGACCACATCGACAATGCGGGTTCCATCTCGCGGCTCGCCGCCGCCGGCCACCCGATCCAGAACGCGTTTCTCGATCAGGGCTGGTTGCGGTGCTGGTACCGGGCACATGGCGCTGACGGTAGCGGCGGCGCACCGTCCTGCGTTGGGATGGGCGGTTCGAGCTATCAGCGTCAGCGCATCGTTTCTAGCATCTTCGAGCAGGTCAGCGGAGCCGATATCCCCGCGATGTTCATCCACAACTCGGCCGGTTCGGCGCGGGGCGGATATCTCGGTGTCGAGCGCGGTTCGATCCTGCGCAATGCCGCCGGCACGGCCGCGCTGCAGCTGATCGGAACGTTCGGACAATCGGGCTACACCGAGATCTTCGCCTCGGCCGACAGCACGATCGCGGGTGGCATCAAGGGTAACGTCACGATGGTGGACAGCGATCCCGACATGCCGGCCCTGGCGCGGCAGCGCTGGCCGTTCCGGGTCCGCGGCCACGTCCCGGACGGCGTCGCGGTAAACGACGCCAAGATGCGGGTCCTTACGCTTAATCCCGGCACGTCGATCTCGACAGGATCTGGCGTCGCGCAGGCGCTGTTCGGCACCGGTTACGACGTTGCCACTGGTGACGGCGAGGCGCTGACCCTCGACGGTTCGGTCCAGTCACTTGCGACCAAGCTTTCCGGCCTCGAGGGTGCGACGATGTCGCTCGCGCGCTCGGCCGTCACGCCCGAAGCGATCACGATCGGAAACTATGCCGGGATGAGCGAGGCACAGATCCTCGCCGCGCTCAACGCGCAGCTCACCAATTTCGTGATCGGCACCCGGCGGATCGACGGAGATATCGGAGTGGAGGCGTAATGCGCGGTCTCAACTTCCCCGAGTTCCTTGCGGCCTGGATCCCGGCAGTTGCCGTGACCGCCAGCGTCGAGCCCGCGCCGCGGCTGGGTGACCTTTTCATCGTCCAGCTTGGCCCGCTGCCCGTGCCGGTGGTGACTTGTGCGCTCGGCGCGTTGGCGATCCTCTGCTCGCGACCGTTCGCGCGCAGCGGGGAGGCCGAGCTCGGTTGGCCACTGTTCCTGCTGGTCTCGCTCGTGATGCTGATCGTCGCCGAGCTCTGGATCATCGAGAGCCGACCCGGCTGGCTCTTCGCCTTCGTCGTATCGTTCGGGCTCGGCTTCTCCGGCTATTCGCTGCTCGAACTGTTCGGCGACCGCGTGAAGGACTTCGTCGGAACCATCTTTACCAAGGCGACCGCAACGATCGGGAAGTCTTCAGGGAGTGACCAGTGAACTTCGGAAACATCCTCGAAATCGTCATCGTGCTCTTCATCATCAGCACACTCGGCCTGCTGTTCTGGAAGGGCGGTGCGTCGAACCCTGTCGGAACCGCGAAGCTGCAAACGGACGTGGGCAGGCTTCGGAGCGACGTCGACGGGATCGGCGGGCGGCTCGAGCACCTGGAGAACTCGGTCGCTTCGGTCGGTGACGTCGATCGCCTCGAGGAGAAGCTGCACGGCGAAGCCCAGAAGATCGACAAGGCGCTCGGGCTGCTCGATCGGGTCGACGAGGAACTGTCGAGCCTGAGCAAATCCATCCTCCTGCGGAACCAGGTGACCGAAGCGCTCGCGACCAGCGTCCGCTCGCTTTCGGACGATCTCAAGGCCCACCAGGCAGACGTGTCCAAGCGCCTCGAAGATCTCGGCGCGCTGACCGAGCGGGTTGCCGACAATCGCGACGAGATCCGACATATCCGTGATGCGTACGCCGATATGTCGGCGCGACAGTCGCAGATGGCCGAGCACATCGCCGCGACCGCTGCCGATGCGCGGCACACCAGGGCCACGGTGGATCGCATCATGGCCGAGATCGTGCGCAAGGGGATGAACTCGTGAGCCTCTCCGAAACCATGGCCCGCGGGCTTGGCGAACAGCTGCGCCTCGCGGTGCTGCAGCTGCTCCGCTCGATGCCCGGCTATCGCGCGGCCGACGCGCTGCTCAGCCCCGCGCTTGACGCGATGGGATTGCCGCACACGCGTGACCAGCTGCGGACCCACCTCGGCTGGCTGGCGGAACAGGACCTGGTCCAGCTCGAGCAGAACGGCGCGGCTACGATCGCGCACCTGAAGATCCGCGGGATCGATGTCGCGAAGGGCCTGGCGGAAGTGGCCGGCGTCGCACGGCCGCAGCCGGGGGACTGAAATGGCTCGTCGGAAAAACACGCCGTCCTCGATCGACCGGCTGCCCAAGAAGGTCCGCGAGACGATCAATCGCCTTCGGACCGATCACGGCTGGACGATCGACCAGCTGCTCGAGAAGCTCGAGGAGCTCGGCCACGCCGAGATCAGCCGGTCGGCGCTCGGCCGCCACGTGCGCAGCCTTGCCGAAGTCACCGAGCAGATGCGCGAAACGCAGGCGATGGCCGAAGCGCTCGCGCGCGAAGTCGGCAATTCGAGCCAGAGCGAGCTGCTCGATGCGAATGCGCAAATGCTGCAGGGGCACCTCCTTCGGCTGATGATGGCGAGCGCGGATGGCCAACCGGTCCAGCTTTCGGCCAAGGAGGCGAAAGACACAGCCGACGCGATCCGCTCGATCACCTTGGCGCGCAAGAGCGATCTCGAGGTCATCGGCAAAGCCGAGGAGCGCGCAGCTGCCAAGGCGCGCGCCGAGAGTGCCGAGCGCGCGACGACCGAAGCGCGCAATCGCGGTCTGCAGCCTGAAACCGTCGACCAGATCCGGCGTGCCGTCCTGGGGAGCGACGCGTGAAAAAGCTGATCGCCTCGGCGGCTGCAGCGTCGCTTGCCGTGCAGCCCGTCACGGCCGAAGCGCGCGCGGCCGAGCGCGAGCAGGCCGAAGCGACGTTCCGTCAGCTACCGCAGGGGGACCTCCTGCTGAAATACCAGCAGCGCACGGTCGATCTGCTGTTCGCCGGCACCGCGCTCGTCGTGATCGAGAAGAGCCGGCGGATCGGGCTCACCTGGGGCGTTGCCGCCTTCGCGGCGCTGAAGGCAGCGACTGCCGTTAGCGGTGGCGGGCAGAACGTCTGGTACATGGGCTACGACAAGGACATGGCGCTCGAATTCATCGAGGTCGTGGCGATGTGGGCGCGATCGTTCGGCCTGGTCGCGGGCGATCTCGAGGAAGAGGAAGTCCTTGTCGTCAACGACGACGGCAATGAACAGGGCGTCAAGGCGTTCTCTATCCGGATGGCGTCGGGCTTTCGTGTCACGGCGCTGCCCTCGGTCCCCCGCGCACTGCGCGGTAAGCAGGGCGTGGTGATCATCGATGAGGCGGCGTTCCACAAGAACGTCGACGAAGTGCTGAAGGCTGCGATGGCATTGCTGATCTGGGGCGGTCAGGTGGTCGTGATCTCGACCCACGACGGCGTCGCCAACAAGTTCAATGTGCTGCTCGACGAAATCCGCGCCGGCAAGCGCAAGGGCGTACCGATCAAGATCACCTTCGCCGACGCAATGGCGGATGGGCTCTACGAGCGCGTCGCACTGGTTTCGAAGACGAAGGGCACCGAGCTCCCGACCAAGGAAGAGTGGGAAGCCGACATCCGCGCCAGCTATGGCAGCGATGCGGCTGAAGAGCTCGATTGTATCCCGGCCAAGGGCAGCGGTGCGCTGATCAGCCTCGAGGATATCATCGCGGCCGAGCATGACGATTGCGGCAAACCCGAACTCTACCAGGGCGGGCTGTGCTATTTCGGCCGCGACGTGGCGCGACGGCGCGACGGCCAGATCCAGCTGGTGCTCGAGCTGATCGGCGACGTGCTGTGGGAGCGCGACGGCTATCGCGAGACCGGGCAGACCTTTGCACACCAGGACGAGTTCTTCGACCGGATGTTCGAGGAGCGTCGCATCGTCCAGGCGATGGTCGACCAGACCGGGATGGGCGAAAAGGTGGTCGAGGACCTGGTCCGGAAGCACGGCGCGACCCGCGTAGTCGGCGTTCTGCTGACCGGACCGATGCGGGTCGACATCGCGCTCGGCCTCGCGCGCCGGTTCGAGGAACGCAAGATCCGCATTCGGCCCGATCCGCGCACCCGCGCCGACCTAATGGCGATCAAGAAGATCGGGAGCGAGGAAAGCGGCGGGATCCGCATCGTCAACGACGGCGACGTCCACGCCGACGAGTTCTGGGCCTACGGGCTCGCCTCGCGGGCCTTCGACCTGGGTGGGTCGCTCTACGAATACCGCGGGATCGGCGCCGACGGTCGCTTCAGCGGCGGGCCGAAGCGCGGCGAAGCCGGCTTCGTCCATCGCGAGGATCTACCCGGCTACGGCCGCGGACATCGCTTCGGTGGCAAGGGAGGCTGGTGATGGCAGCACGCCGTCCGAAAATTGTCGCCGTGCTGGACTCGATGTGGGACTGGCGAGCGCGGACCAGCGGCGCAGGCTACGCCGAAGCGCCGCGCCACTTCCGCATCAACCCGGAAAATTACAGTGGCAAGCGCCTCTACCGGATCGCCGGCAAGGACGCCGACCTGTTCGTGACGAACAGCTGTCGCGAGCTGTGCGGATCGGCGAGCGATCATGGCACGCCCGATCCAGCCTGGCTGAGGGAAAACCTCGAACACCTCGATCCGATCGACGTCCTGCTGGTTTGCGGAAAGGTCGCGCAGGGCGCCTACGCCAAGTCCGGGCACGAATTCGAGCGGAAGATCCTGATACCGCACCCGGCTGCACGCAACTGGACCAATTCGAAGATCGAAGCGACCGCCCGCCAAGTGAAAGACCTCGCCGATGCCCGATAGCAAACCGCCCGCCCTGGTCGATCAGTACGGCCGCCCGCTGAAGACGGCGCTGCTGTCGCGCGAGGTCGCGGCACCGACGCGCGCCTCGGTCCGCACGATCCAGTCGGGTCATCCGGCGCAGGGGATCGATCCCGCCAAGCTTGGTCGCCTCCTGCGCGAGGCCGAAGACGGCAACGCGATCGCCTATTTCGAGCTTGCCGAAGAGATGGAGGAGAAGGATCTCCACTATCTCTCGGTCTTGCGGACCCGGAAGCTCGCGGTCTCGCAGCTGCCGATCGAAGTCGAGCGCGCCGACGAGACCGAGGAAGCCGAAGGCGATGCCAAGCTGGTCGAGGACTGGCTCGATCGGGACATGCTCGAGACCGAGATCTTCAACCTGCTCGACGCGATCGGCAAGGGCGTCAGCTCGGTCGAGATGGTCTGGAACACGAAGCAGGTTCCCTGGGTGCCCGAGCTCAAGTGGCGCGATCCGCGTTGGTTCGAATTCGACCGGGTGAACGGCACCGACCTGCTCCTGCGCGGCGGAGAGACCGGCATGGGCGAGCCGACCCCGCTACCGGGCGGCAAGTTCATCGTCCACATCCATCCCTCGAAGAGCGGCTTGCCGATCCGCTCGGGCCTCGCGCGCATCGCCGCCTGGGGCTACATGTTTAAGAACTTCGCGATCAAGGACTGGGTCACTTTCCTCGAGGCTTTCGGGCACCCGCTGCGGATCGGTAAATACGGGCCGAACGAAAGCGAGGAAAACAAGGCGATCCTGCACCGCGCGCTCTATGAGCTCGGCTCGGACGCGGCCGCGGCGTTCCCCGAGACGATGAATGTCGAGTTCATCGATCGCAAGGGTGGCACCGCGCCGAACGACCTGTGGCGCAGCCATGCCGAGTATTTCGATCTCCAGCTGTCCAAGGCGGTGCTCGGGCAGACCAGCACGACCGATGCGGTCGCGGGCGGGCTGGGCGACGGCCAGGCCAATGCGCACAGCGACGTCGCCGAGACAATCGAGCGCGCCGATGCCAAGCTGCTCGCCGCGACGCTCAATCGCGAGCTGGTCCCGATCCTGGTCATGCTCAATCGCGGGCCGCGGGCGAAGTACCCGCGGCTGCGGATCGGCAGGCCCGATGCGCGCGACGTGAAGACAGAGATCGAGAGCGCGCGCGAGCTGACCAAGTTGGGCGTCTCGATCGATGGCAACGAAATGCGCGATCGCGCCGGCCTGCCGGCGGGCAAAGGCGACGGAACGGACCTCCGCCCACAGAGCCCTCAGAACGGCGAGGAAGGCCAAAACGGGGGCGATGTAGCCGGAACGACGGGGAAGCGGTTCTTAGACCTTCTTAAATCGACCACAGCGGACAATGAGCAGCCGGCGCTCCAGTCGCAGGAGCGCAGTGGCGAGCCGGACACGATCGACCGCACCGCCGACGAGATGCTCGACGATTGGGAAATGCAGGTCGACGAGATGCTCGATCCGGTCGAAGCGCTGGCCGGCGACTGTGCCGACCTGTCGGAGCTGCAGGCTCGCCTTTCCGAGGCGATCGGGAAGATGGAACCCCGCCGCTTCGGCGAGCTGATGGCGGCGGGTGGGTTCGCTGCGCGGATCACGGGCGAGGCGGACGCGTCGGCTGACGGAGATTGAGCCGGTGGAGCTGACGCGCGTGGATCTCGCCATTGCCTTCGACTTCGCCAGGAGCGAACCAGCCCCTGTGCGCAATGCGGCCGGGGCGATCGTTACGGCCGCGGTCAACGTCGCTCGGTTCGATTACGACGCGACGGGCAAGTCGCTCGGTCTGCTGGTAGGGCCTGGCTTCGAGCTCGGCGGGCAAGATCGTATCGCGCTCGATGCGCTGGTCCTCCCGGTCGAGCTGGTCGAGGGTGAAAGCGCCGAGCGCGAGGCGACGGTGCTCCATCATTTCACCCCGCCGGGCGGATCGAGTGTGCGTCGCGCATATTACAGCCGAGATGCCAAGCGCGCGGTCGACGCACTGCTGAGACAAGAGGGTCACCACCGGCAGATCGTAGTTGTGCCCGGCTTCCTGCGTTTGCGCGGCGCGACGGTCCGCTATCGGCACCGGGACTGGACGGCGACCGGGACGATCGCGGTCGGCGACACGATCCTCACCGATGGTGCCGGCAGACCGCTGATCCTGTCGGGCGCGGAGTTCTTCAATGCCTGACGAGGCGGAGCCGCTGCCGATCGCCGTCCAGCCAGAGGAGGCGATCGCCGCGCTCGAGGCAAAGGGCTACGAGATAGGCTTCGACTGGCGCGACGTCTGGGAAAGCGAGCACGCGCGCGCCTTCACCGTCGCCAAGGCGATGAGCCGAGACCTGCTCGAGGACATTCGCGAAGCGGTGACCAGCGCGCTCGAGGAAGGAACCACACTCGAGACCTTCATCAAGGAGCTGCGGCCGCGGCTGGTCCGCCGCGGCTGGTGGGGGCGCGCCCGCATGATCGACCCGGCGGACGGAATGGAACGCGTCGTACGGCTCGGCAGTCCGGCGCGGCTGCGAACGATCTACCAGACCAATCTGCGCGCGAGCTACATGGCGGGCCGCTGGCAGCGGATCCAGCGCGCCAAGCGGACGCTGCCATACCTTCGCTACGTCTCGATGATGGACGGGCGCGAGCGGCCCGAACACGGGGCCTGGCACGATACCATCCTGCCGGTCGACGATCCGTGGTGGGACACGCATTTCCCGCCCTGCGGCTGGAATTGCCGGTGCGATGCACAGTCCCTCAATGAGCGGATGATGGCGCGGCGCGGCCAGGAAGTGACCGAGGATCCTCCGCGGTTTCCGAAGCGCACCTACATAAACAAGCGCACGGGCGAGGTGACCGAGATCGAGCAGGGGATCGATCCGGGCTGGAGCTACAATGTCGGCAAGGCTTCGCTCGACGGTCTGGTGCCGCCGGTCCGGCTCTCGCCAAAGCGCGATAGCGGCGACGAAAGCGAGTTGAACTCGGTACTCTCGGACGATGATTTCGATCGTCTCAGAGGGTTCTTTGCCGCCTTTGGGCTGCCCACTCGGGAGGCCGCGCTCGAGGGGAAGGTGTTCGAAGACGTGGCCGGCTGGCCGCTGGCGATCTCGGCGGGCCTGTTCCGCACTCGCGCCGGCACCATCGCGGAACTCTCGCCCGACCTGCTTGCCGACTTGCCCGATGCGGCGCGGGCGATCGTCGATCCCGACCGGATCGAGTGGCTCTGGATCACCGGGCGCGACGGCCGCGCGATGCTGGTCCGGCGTTACCTGGGCGAGCGTGGCAGCGTCGATATCGGCGCGCGGTTCTGGCGCTGGATCCGCGGCGGGCCGCGGGCTCGCGGGCTGCCGGCCTGGACGCGCGAGGAAGGCGTCCTAAACGCGCGGCGCTACATTCGCGACACGGACGGGAAATTTGCGCGGCACGGCAGCTCGAGCATCGCTGCGCACGACGCGATCGCCGACCCTGGCAGGAACGGCGAGACCACGATCGGTTCGGCCCGCGCCGTCGCCGGGGCCGGGACCGAGGGCTACGACGTCGTCATCTCCGACCAGGCAATCCGCCACGCCTGGCGGCGGCACGGGCGCGGCAGCGGGGATCCCAATCCGCTCTCGCTCGCCGACTTCGACAAGATCCCGGATATCCTCGCTACCGGCACGCCCAAAATCAGGGGAAAGCGCGGCACCGGCAGCGGCTTGCGGATCGAATGGCAGGCGACCGTGGGCGGGCGCGCATACGGCTACGTCGAGCGCGTTGGCCGCAAGAAGCGACAGACCCGCATGGTCACGATGTTTCGGCGATGATGGAAGGCGACGGTCCCAGGGAAAAATGCCTTGCGGCCCTCTTCCGATTTACGTCCTGGACACAAGGACCGTCTGCAGTCCAGTTAGCGCATCTGCGGGATAATTCAAGATGCGCCTACCAGCGCAGCGCATAGCCGGTTCGTATCATTGCCTCGCTGAGATCGCCGCCGATCGGGCTGACACAGCGCGCGACGACGCGATTATAGCTTTGTCCGAAGCGTCGGCATTCCATCGTCGGTCCCTCGACCAGGATATGGCCGTAACGCCCGACCCCGCCCGGACGCCCGACCAGTTTCACCAGCGCGTCACGCGCCGCGATCCCCGACGCGGGAGGGCACGGATGGTTCGGCAGGCAGCTGCCGTCGAGCTCGCGCGCCGCGATCCCCTGCAGGCGGACGTGCGGCCCCTCGGCGCACCAGATCGGACCGTCGCCATCCCAGACGTGCGTTGGCGTGCAGGCAAACGTTTCCGCCGAGCCGGAGGGCGGCAAGGGGGAAAGTGCGAGCGTCAGAGCGAGCAGCAAGTTCGGCCTCCTTCCAATCAGCGCTTGGCAAATGCGCGGTGTCCGTTCTAGGCAGGGTCGACGCCTGCCCGCCACCCTGCTCCGCGGGCGGAGATAACGGCAGCACTTCCCACATCCTAGACCGGGCTTCAATGAGCAAGCCCGCCGCCTCCTCCGCCGCCGATATCGGCGTTTGCGCTAGCCGCTCGATCGAGCTGACGACCGAGCAGGGCGTTGTCGCGAAGAGCGTGCTGTTGCTGCCGTTCGGCCAGTTTCACGGTCGGGACGGGCGCGGGCCTTACCTTTTGGAGGACCGCGATCATGCCGAGCAAGTAATCGAAGCCACCCGCGAGTTCGCCCGCGGAGCGGACTTCCTGATCAACTACGACCACCAGACCGAATACGCCGCCGTCCAGGGCGTCGGCGGCACCGCCCGGGCGGCAGGCTGGATCGATCCCGCCTCGCTGACCGTCGCGGACGATGGCATTCGCGGCGATGTCGAGTGGACCAAGCCGGCCGAGGCCGCGCTGCAGGCGCGCGAATATCGCTATCACTCGCCCCACTTCCGCGTGGACAAGAACAGCCGCCGGATCACGCGCCTGGTCAATGCCGGGCTGACCAATTCTCCCAATCTCGAACTTCCCGCGCTTGCCTCGCAAGGAGCCGGCGCATCTGCAGAAGAAGGTGACGATATGAAACTTGCTGCCCTGCTGTCGTCGACGGCGCTGGCTGCTTTCGGCCTGACCGCCGAGAGCGATGACGAAGCGGCGCTCGCCGCGATCGACCAGTTCGTCGAAGAGGCCGAAAACACCGAAGGCGCGCTCGCGTCGATCCGCAAGGATCTCGAGCTCGCAGAAGATGCCGATACCGACGCGGTGCTCGCGTCGATCAGCCAGGCCAAGGCCGGCGGCGAACCCGATCCGGCCAAATACGTTCCGATCGGCGATCTCAAGGACGTCCGGAGCCGCCTCGGCGCGCTCGAGGAGGAAAAGGTCCTCGCGATGGTCGACGGTGCGATCGAGGAGGGCAAGCTCACGCCCGGCCAGAAGGACTGGGCGGTCAAGCTCGGCAAGAAGGACCAGGGCGAGCTGCAGAGCTTCCTCGACGGCGCGCCCGCATTCCAGGGCGGCGATCGCCTGCACGGCAAGCCGCCCGCTGGCGGCAATTCCAAGCTCACCGCCGAGGAGGCCGCGATCTGCAGCCAGCTCGGTCTTACCGAGGATGAATTCCTCGCTTCCCGCAACGATGAAGAGGAGGCTGCCTGATGGTTGCCCTGACTGAAAGCCGCCTGACGCCGAAGCGCGACGGTGCCCGCTTTTCCCGCCCGGTTGCCGCCGGTGCCACGATCTTCGGTGGTGCGATCGTCGCGCTGACCGCCGCCGGACTTGCGACGCCGGGTGCCACCGCCGTGGGCCTCACCGTCGACGGGATCGCAAAGGCGGACGCCGACAATAGCAGCGGTGCCGCTGGCGATATCGCCGTCGAGGTCGAGAAAGGCGTCTTCCGTTTCGCCAACTCGGCTGGCGCGGACGAGATCACCGCCGCCGAGATTGGCGACACCGCCTACCTCGTCGACGACCAGACCGTCGCCAAGACCGATGGTGCCGCGTCGCGCTCGACCGCGGGCAAGATCGTCGACGTGGACGCCCAGGGCGTCTGGATCGACCTCACCTGAGGTCTGGATCGACCTCACCTGATTTAGACCAAGGGGATAACCGATGAAAGTTACCGGTACCGCGCTGGCGACGCTGCAGACCAGCTTCAACGCGCTTTTCACTAGCGGCCTCGGGATGGCCGAGCCGCAGTCCGACAAGATTGCGACCACCGTTCCGAGCTCCACCGCGCAGAACGAATACGGCTGGCTGGGCAAGCTGCCCTCGATGCGCGAATGGCTCGGCGATCGCGTTGTCAACGGCGTCCAGGCGCACGGCTATGCGATCAAGAACCGCGATTTCGAGCAGACGATCGGCGTCGATCGGAACGATATCGAGGACGACAACCTCGGGATCTACAACCCGCTCTTCACCGAAATGGGCCGCTCGACGACGGCCCATCGGGAAGAGCTGGTCTTCGCCCTGCTCGCGGCCGGTTTCACGACCCCGTGCTATGACGGCCAGAACTTCTTCGACACCGATCACCCGGTAATCGACGAGAACGGCGAGGAAGTGTCGGTCTCGAACATGCAGGCCGGCGCAGGTACGCCCTGGTTCCTCATCGACGACACGCGCGCGCTCAAGCCGATCATCTTCCAGGATCGCAAGCCGCCCCAGTTCGTCGCGAAGGATAGCCCGACCGACGACAATGTCTTCAGCCGCAAGGAATTTCTCTACGGCGTCGACTGTCGGCGCAATGTCGGGTTCGGCTTCTGGCAGTTCGCCTTCGGTTCGAAGGACACACTCGACGCGGCGAACTACGCCGCCGCCCGTGCCTCGATGATGGGGCTGAAGGGCGACCACGGCCGTCCGCTCGGCATCCGGCCGACCCTGCTGGTCGTTCCCCCGAGCCTCGAGAGCGCCGCGCTCAAGCTGCTTAACAACGATCGCGCCGCCAACGGCGAAACCAACGAATGGAAGGACACGGCCAAGCTGATCGTCGTGCCGTGGCTGGCCTGATGGCACGCGGAAAGTATCCCCAGCTCCTGGTGACGGCGCGCGTTGCGCGTCGTCGCCGGGGCGGGCTCGCCTTCTCGAAGGAGCCGCGCGCCGTATTCGCGGGCGATTTCGAGAGCGGGCTCGCAGGGCCGCGCTCGATCCTCGCAATCCTCGAGGATCCACAGCTCGATTGCCAGCTCGTGGTCGACGAAGGCCAGGCGATTTCGCCTACGCCCGAGATGCTCGACGAGCTGCGCGAGGTGATCGCAGAAGCCGACGCGGACGAGGCGGGCGATTTCGTCGGCTCCATCCTGGGCGAAACGCCGGTCGACCCGGACCCCGATCCGACGCCGGTCAAGCAGGAAGATGCGCCGGTTGCCGACGCGGTCGCTGACGCGGTCGCGAAGGAACCGGCGCCCGCACCGGCCGCCACCGAGCAGGCCAAACCGGCCGCCAAGGCCAAGCCGACTGCCAAGGCAAAGCCGACGAAATCCGCCGCCGCGACCGCCGCCGCGACGACGGAAAAGGCGAAGAGCTGAGGGGCCTTCGCCGCGGGGCGGGCGGCGGTTCCTTGTTGCCGCCGCCCGCACCGAACCAAGTCACCGAGGGCCGAGACCGCGTCCTCACCTAACGAAGCCAAAGGACGAGAAGGGTTCCGATGCCTGTATTTGCCGATCTTGCCGCGATGCAGGCGCGCTTCGAAGATCGCGATCTTCTCGAGCTGTCCGACCAGGACAATTCCGGGGTGATCGACGCCGACCGGATCGACGCCGCGATCGAGAGCGCGGACAACCTCATTCGTAGCTATATTGCCTCGCGGCACAAGGACGTCGCCACGCTGGCCGGCAACGAGCTGCTCACCGACATCGCGTGCGACCTCGCCTTCGCACGGCTGTTCCGTTCGGATCCGCCCGACTGGGTGATGACGCGCAAGAAGGACGCCGAGGCCCGGCTGCAGAAGATCGCCGATGGCAAGATCAAGCTCGACGGCGGCAGCGAGGAACAGCCCGCGCGACCCGGCCAGATCCTGACCCATTCCGACCGGCCCAAATTCGGTCGCGACAACCTGGGCAGCTACTGATGGCCGTGCAGCTCCACATTACCACCGAAGGCGGGCTCGAGGTCCAGCGCGCGATCGGCGAGCTGGTCGATCGCTTCGGCGACCTAACGCCGCTGATGGAAGGGTTCGGCCTGACGCTCGAAAGCGCGACGATCGATCGCTTCGACCAGGAAAGCGCGCCGGACGGCAGCAAGTGGACGCCTTCGATCCGCGCCCGCGAGGAAGGCGGCAAGACGCTCACCGACAGCGCGCAGCTGCGCAGCTCGATCACCTCGATCGCCCGATCCCAGTCGGTCGAGGTCGGTACCAACAAGATCTACGCCGGCACGCACCAGTTCGGGGCGACGATCCGCCCCAAATCGGCCGACAAGCTCGCCTTCCAGCTTCCCGGCGGGCTCGGCTTCCGCAAGGTCGACCAGGTCACGATCCCGCCCCGCCCGTTTCTTGGCCTCTCGGTCGCGGACGAGGAGGAGCTGCTCGCCCAAGCCGAAGATTACGCGCGCGACGCGGCCGGAGGCGTGTCATGAACGTGTTCCTCGTCTACTGTGCGGTCTGCATTGTCGCCTGCCTGGTTCACGCGATCGTGACAAAGCCGCGTTCGATCGGCTGGAGCGATTTCCTCGGTTGGTTGGGAGCGCTCGCGATCGTGCTTTCTCCCTTCTGGTTGCCGGTTGTCGTGATCTTCATCGTCGGCAGCCTGGCGGGCTATCTGGGAAAGAAGCTCGCGAGGCGGGCAAGATGACCGCCCCGATCGCCTCCATCATGGCACAGATCCTTCTGGGCTGGATCCTCGCCGATTTTCTGACTGGCCTCTTTCACTGGATCGAGGACCGGTTCGGTCGCCCGCAAATGCCGGTTCTCGGCCCGCTCGTTTTCGAGCCGAACCGTCTCCACCACGCTCAGCCCGTCGCCTTCACCGGCGACGGTTTTGTGACCCGCAACTGGACCACTTGGCTGGGCGCGGCAATCCTCTGGGGGCCGATGTTCCTCATGATTGGCGCGCCGGCCTGGGCGATAGTCGGCGCGTTCGGAACGGCGATGTCGAACCAGATCCATTATTGGGCGCACCGCCCGTCGCTCGCGCCCGGCTGGGCCAAGCCGCTGCAGGCGCTCGGCCTGCTGCAGTCGGCCAGGCACCACGCGCGACATCATCGCCCACCGCACCTGACGCGCTATTGCATCAACACGGACTGGCTCAACCCGGTGCTCGACACGGTGAAGTTCTGGTCGCTCCTCGAGGCACCGCTTCCGCGACGGTGGTTTGCATGATCGCGGCGATCGAGAAGGCGATCATCGACGCGCTACAGACGGCGTCGGATGACGGGCGGCTCAGCTACGCCTGGCGCACGCTCGAGACCTATCCCGACGACTGGGAAGAGTATCTGCGCGAAAACCGGAACCTGCGCACGCCCGGTGCTTGGGCAGTGTTCCTGGGCGCGCCCGAAGGGGACGATCGCGACGGGCAGGACACCGGCTGGGAAGCTCGCCTTCGCTTCGCCTTGGTGGTGGCGGCGCAGAACCAGCGGAACGAAGAGAACAGTCGCCACGGCGATGGTGCGAAGCCCGGGTCCTACCAGCTCGCGATCGACGCGGTGCGGATCCTCTCACGCAACGATCTCGCCCCGCTCGAGCTGTCCCGGCCGATCGCGGTTCGATCGATCCGGACGGTCTCGCGCAGCGTGGCGATGCGCAAGCAGAGCCTCTCGCTGATCGCGCTCGAGCTCGAATGCGGCGTGCCGTTCGGTGTCCTTGGCGAAGCCGCGGGCGACTTCACTGGATTGCACGTCGACTGGGACGTGCCCGCCTTCGGCAACGTGGCCGGCCCAGCCGACCCGCTGCCGTCCGACACTCCCGATGCTGAAGACCTGATCGAGGTGCCACAATGACAACTGCGAATATCAAACCACGCCGCCTGAAACCCGCCGAGGGTCGGCGCGTGCGCCACCTGGACGGTTCGCTGTTCGCCGAAGCCGGCGAGTACGTGACTGTCGATCGCTACTATCGCCGGCTGCTCTCGGCCGGAGATCTCGAACAGGCGCCGCTTCCGAAGAAGTCCGCCGACAAGACCACCGCCTCGGGTGGTGAAGCGAAAGGCAAGAAAGGATCCGCGAAATGATCAAGTTCAACACCATCCCGGCCGCAATTCGCACGCCGGGGCAGCACGTCGAGTTCGACGCCAGCCAGGCTGTTTCCGGGCTCGCCGCGGTCAACAACCGCGTCCTGATCATCGGTCAGAAGACCACGAATGCGCCGGCACTGCCGCTGGTCCTGCGCCCGGTCAGCGCACCGGCACAGGCGGTGGCAGATTTTGGCCAGGGCTCGATGCTCGCACGGATGTGCCAGGCCTACATGGCGGCCGATCGCTACAGCGAGGTTCACGCGATCGCATTGGCCGATGCCGGCGGTTCGACCGCGGCCAGCGGTTCGATCACGGTCACCGGTCCTGCGACCGCTGCCGGGACGATCGCGTTGATGATCGCCGGACACCCGATGAGCGTGCCGGTGGCGAGCGGCGCGACCGCGATCAACATCGCCGCGGCGATCACCGCGATCGTCAACTCGAACGCCGATCTCCCGGTCCGCGCGACCCAGCAGGCCGCCCCGAACGATCACGTGGTGACGATCGACGCCCGCAATGCGGGCACGGCCGGCAACGAGATCGACATCCGCCATTCGCATTACGCTGGCGAAAACCTGCCGGCAGGGATTGCGCTGGCGATCGTCGCAATGAACGGCGGCGCGACTGACCCCGATATCGACGGCATCTGGCCGGTGATCGGCGACAACGAGTACCGCACGATCGTGGTCGGCCAGTTCGACGCCGCGACCGCAGCCAAGATCAAGGCCGAGCTCGACGATCGTTGGGGCAGTGCCCGGATGCTCGAGAGCGTGGCCTACGCTGCAAAGTCGGGGTCGCAGGGCGAGCTCGCCGCGTTCGGTGACGGGCTCAATTCCGAGCTGATCACGGTGCTTGGCCTGGGCGAGAGCCCGAGCTGGGCTCCCGACGCGGCCGCGATCTACGCCGCCGCGGCGAGCTACCACTCGGCGATCGACCCGGCACGGCCGCTGCAGACGCTGGTGCTCGACGGCCTCGTGGCTCCGAAGCTCAACGGCCGCTTCACCCGCGCCCAGCGCGAGCTGCTCCTGAAGGACGGGATTTCGACCTTCACCGTCACCGGTTCCGGGACCTGCCGGATCGAGCGCGCGATCACGACTTACCAGACCGACCAGTTCGGCCTCGAGGACGTCAGCTTCCTCGATCTCGAGACGGTGACCACGCTCGCTTTCCTGCGCGCGAGCCTGCGCGCCCGGGTCGCCCAGAAGTACCCGCGCCACAAGCTGGCGGCCGATGGCACGCGCTTCGGCGCCGGGCAGGCGATCGTAACGCCTTCGGTGATCCGCGCCGAGATCGTCGCGCTGGCTCGTGAATGGGAGGAAGCCGGCCTGGTCGAAGGCCTCGACCAGTTCATCGCCGATATCCGCGTCGAACGGGACGATACCGATCCGAACCGGATCAACGCGCTCGTCCCGCCCGACATCGTCAACCAGTTCCGCGTCTTCGCAGCCGCGGTTCAGTTCCGCCTCTGAGAGGCTTCCAAGCGGCAATTAAGGAGACCGCAAGATGGCTAACAAGAACCGCGTAGTCGGGCAGGTGACGCTCACCGTCGACGGTACGCAATATCCGACCAGTGGCGAGGGCACGATGGAGATCGGCGGCCCGAGCCGCGAGAACGTGCCCGGCGATTACGAAGCTGGCTCGTTCCGCGAGAGCACGGTCCCGGCCAAGGCCGAATTCCAGCTGCTCCACAAGTCGGGCGTCGATCTCGCCGAGATCCGCGCGATCGACAATGCAACGGTCACCCTGCGCACCGATACCGGCGACACCTGGATCATGCGCAACGCCTACTCGGCCGAACCTCCCAGCTTCGGCCAGGACGGCAAGGCACGGGTGACCTTCGAAGGCCCGCCGGCCGAGAGGATCCGCTGATGCGTGTCCTCGGCAAACATGCGCTCAAGCACCCCATCGTCCTGACCACGGTCCCGGCCGGGGGTGGCGAAGACCAGGAAGAAGAGCTGAAGTCCGCTGGCTTCGAGGTCATCGTCACCCGCCCGCGGGCCAAAGACATGCGCGCCTTCGACCGTCACCAGGACGAGCCGATGGCGGCAATGATCGATCTCGTCGGTCGCTGCACGCGCCTGACGGAACAGGAGGTCGACCACCTCGACGCTAGCGACTTCGAAGAGCTGGGAAACTTGCTCAACGGGGTCATCGGGAATGGCCCCGAGATTGGCGGCTCTGCCTAGGGCTGGTGGCGACGAAGTTCGGCTTCGCACCCCGCGACCTGATGCGGATGCGCTGGCCGGACATCGAATTCTGGCTCGATCGGGCCGAGGAGCTGGCGACCTACGAGGCAGACGAAGAGGATTGAACGGTGCTCAAGTTTTCGATGATCCTGGAAGCGGTGGACCGGTTTACCGGCCCGGCGAAGCGCGCCCAAAGTTCGTCGAAGGGGCTGGTCGGCACGGTGCGCAGGATCTCGACCGAGGCGCGCAAGATGCGCGCCGATGTCGATAGCGGCCGTCGCAGCGTCGAATGGCTTGAGCGCACGACGAGGCGGAACCGGAAGCTCGCGATTGCCTACGCGATGCGCGGTGCGGCGATGGAAGCGAGCAAGCTCGGACGCAAGCTCGATAACCTGGTCCGCAAACTTCGACTGACCGAGCGCGCAGGCCGCGCCGCCGGCCGGGGCCTAAAATGGGCTGGCGGCAAGCTCCTCGGCGCCGCGAAATGGGGCTTGGCTGCAGGTGTGGCGGCGGGCGGTTTCGCGCTCTTCAACCTGTTCGGCACCGCGGGCAAGTTTGAACAATACAAGGTCCAGCTCGAGGGGATCGAGGGGTCCGCGGCCAAAGCCAAAAAGGCGATGAATTGGGTCCAGGATTTCGCCGAGAAGACGCCGTTCGAGCTTGACCAGGTGATGGAAGCATTTGTCGCGCTGAAAGCTTACGGCCTTGATCCTTTGAACGGTTCGCTTCTGGCGCTGGGCGACGGTGCGGCGGGAATGAGCAAACCGCTGATGCAGGCGGTCGAGGCACTCGCCGATGCGACAACCGGGGAATTCGAGCGTCTCAAGGAATTCGGGATCCGCGCTTCGAAGCAAGGTGAGCGGGTCACCTTCAGCTACCGCCAGAATGGCAAGGAGATGCGGCGCGAGGCGGCGATGACCGGCGGTGCGATCGAGGAGGCGCTCACCGGCATCTTCAGCGAACATTTCGGCGGCGGGATGGTCCGGCAGTCTAAGACGTTGTTCGGTATCCTCAGCAACATCAAGGATCTCTGGTCCAAGTTCCTAGTGATGATCGCCGATGCGGGCATCTTCGACAAGGTGAAGGGCAAGCTCGACGAGTGGCGTTCCAAGCTCGACGTTATGGCGAAGAACGGTCGGCTCAAGAAATGGGCGCAGTCGATCTCCGACATGCTGGAGAAGGCGTTCGAATGGGGCGTCAAATTCGCCGAGGAGACCGATTGGAAGGCGGTCGGTGAAGGGCTCGCCGCGGCGGTCGAGATGCTAGTCTCGATGGTGACCTGGTTGGGCAAGGCGAAGAAGATGGCCGACGATATCGCTGCTGGACAGGCGATGGTCATTCGCCGCGAGACGCCCGAACAGCAACGCGATCGACGCGCCCGCGAAGCCAATGACAATACCGATGACGATCGCGGATTTCTCGAGAAGATCTTCACGATCCGCCGCACGACGCAGAGCGCGGCCGGGACCAAGGGGTCGAAGGACGCCGATGGATCCTGGAAGCGCGCGCCGGGAGCGAAGAGCACTAAGCCGCAGAAGGTTGCGGTCGGAGGCAAGGTCGGCGTCCAGGTCAGCCTCAGCAGCGATCTGCGGGCGCGCCTGACCCAGCTCGAAAAGCGTGGTGACGTGCCGGTCGAGGCCAAGGTCGGCCGAACGATGAGGAGCGCGGCGTGAGCTGGCGCGAGGAATATCGCAAGGGCAGCTTCCGCGGCGTCCCGTTCCGCACGCAATTTCACGAGCGCAGCGGCGGTCGCCGCTCGGCGATCCACGAATTTCCCGGTCGGGACGAGCCGGTGGTCGAGGATCTCGGCCGCCGGGCGCTGATCTTCACCATCGAATGCCACGTGATCGGCACCGACTATCGCGATGCGCGGGACCGGCTGATCGAGGCGCTCGAGGATGCCGGCACCGGTCTGCTGGTCCATCCCTGGCACGGCCGGATGATGGTCTCGGTGCTCGACTACACCCAGTCGGAAAACACCGATGACGGCGGGCTTGCGCATTTTTCGATCACGTTCGCCGAGGCCGGCCAGCCGGTCAATGCGCCGGCCGTCGCCGACAGTGGCGATCGAACCGCACATCTTGCCTCGACCGTTCTGGCCGAAGCACCCGGTCGGTTTGCCGCTCGCTTCACGATCGCCGGGGCCGCCAGCTACGTCGAGGACAGCGCGAGCAAGCTGGTCCGCGAGATTGCCGCGGTCACCGCCACTGCCGGCGCGCTCAAGGGCGGCGTAGGCCCGGCACTAAGGACCTTCGAGGCGGGGCTCGAATTCCTTCCCGACAACCTTTCCGGCCTGCTGCGCGCGCCCCTCCATCTCGGCCAGGCGGTCACCGGACTGGTCGCGGCCGTATCGGCGCTTTCGTCGCGAGAAGCACGGGCCGCGCGGCTGGCTCCGCTCGAGCTCATGCTCGACTGGGAACCGCCCGCCGTCACCACGCCGTTCGATACTCCGCAGCGCCGTCTCGAGAACACGAACCGCACCGCGCTGGTACAGCTGTTTCGCGAAGCGACCGCGGCCGAGCTCGCGCGCGAGACGGCCGAGCTCGGTTATGCCAGCGCCACGGCCGCCGCCACCGCTCGCGATGGCGCAACCGGGCGGCTCGATGCCCGCGCCATCGAAGCGGCCGACCGCGGCGACGATGGCGACGCGGCGGTCTTCGATCGCCTGCGGGTGGCGCTTTCGAGTGATATAGCCTTGCGAGCCGAGCGGCTCGCCCGGTCCTACACCGAGCGTCTCGAGGCGACCGAGCCTGCGCTCGTCGTCGCCTGGCGTCACGAACCCGGTACTTCGGCGATCGAACAGCGGGCACTCGAGCTGACGCGCCGCAATCGACTGCCGCATCCCGGCTTTCTTCCTGGCGGTCGCGAGGTCGAGCTTCTGGCCGGCGAAAGGAGCGCAGCATGAACGGCGCGCCTGCCGACGAGATTCTGCTTGTGGTCGACGGGACCGCCTATTTCGGCTGGACCGCGCTCGAGGTCGAACGCTCGATCGAGGCAATGGCCGGCTCCTTCTCGCTCGACCTCGCGGCGAAGGAGCGCACGGCGTTGCCCGACTGGCCGCTGGCCGAAGGCGCGGCGTGCACGGTGACACTGGCCGGCAAGACCCTGATTACCGGATGGATCGACGAGATCGACCGATCGCTCGGCCCGGAGGAGCGCAGCCTGCGGATCCGCGGCCGCGATCGAACCGGGGACCTGGTGGACTGCTCTGCCGTGAATTCCCCGGGAAGCTGGCGCAACCGTCCTCTCGCGGCGATCGCCACGGCGTTGCTCGAGCCGTTCGGGATCGCGCTCGATGTCGAAGGCGACCAGGGCAAGCCGTTTGCGCGCTTCGCGCTCCAGCAAGGCGAAAGCGTTTTCGAGGCAATCGAGCGGATGGCGCGCTATCGCGGCCTCGTCGCGTTCTCGCGTGGCGACGGGCGGCTGGTGGTCGGCAACCCGGACAGCGCGATCGTCGCTGGTAGCCTGCGCGAAGGCGACAACGTCCTGCGGATCGAAGCCCGGCGCAACCAGGCCGAGCGCTTCAGCGAGTATCTGGTGAAAGGCCAGTCCTCGGGCAGCGATGCGCGTTCGGGCGCATCGGTGGCGCAGGTTGCGGCGCGCGCCAGCGATGCCGGCATCACCCGTTACCGCCCGCTCACCCTGATCGGCGAAGAGCAGTCGGATCGGGCCGCCCTGTCCCGCCGCGCCAAATGGGAAGCAGCCGTGCGATCGGGCCGCGGCCACCGCGTCACCGCAACGGTGCCAGGCTGGTTTTCGACGCCCGGAACGCCGTGGACGCCAGGCCGCCGTGTCAGCGTGCGGGCACCTTCGGTCGACGTCGACGAGGAAATGCTGGTCGAACGCGTGCGGCTGACCCGCGACGGCCAGAACGGAACCGTCTCCGAGATCGACGCGGTACCGCCCCAAGCCTGGACGCAGCTGCCCGAAACGGAGCCCAAGCAATGAACCAGATGATCGCCGCCCTCGATCGTCGCGTGCGGCTCGCGATCGGGCGTGCCGTGGTGCGCCTGGTCGATGACGCCCGAACCCTGCAGGAATTACAGATCGACCTGCTCGATGGCGAGAGCCAGGACGCAGTCGAGCGCTTCCAGCAATACGGCATCGCTTCGCACCCGCATCCGGGAGCCGAGGCCGTCGTGGTCTGTGCCGGCGGACTGCGCAGCCACGCACTTGTCATCGCGGTCGACGATCGCCGCTACCGGCTGACCGGCCTCCAAGAAGGCGAGGTCGCGCTCTTCGACGATCTCGGTAACCTGGTGAAGCTCGGCCGCGAGGGGATCGAGATCGTGGGCGAAAGCGAGGTCAAGGTCGCGGCGCCCAAGGTGGTGGTCGAAAGCGACGACGTCCATCTCGGAGCCGAAGGTGGACCGGCCGTTGCCCGTATCGGCGACAGCGTGGATCCCGCGACCAACAAGATCATCACCGGTAGCCCGAAAGTGACCGCGGCATGACGGATCTCGCCCTTGCCTGGGACAGCGATCGCGGCGGGGCCGATCTCGCACTCGTCGACGGTCGGCTCGAAACCGACAACGGACTGCGCACCGCGGTTCTGATCTCCCTCTTTGCGGACGCGCAAGCCGAACTTGGCGAGGCCCTTCCGGGCGGCGCGCGCGATCGTCGCGGCTGGTGGGGCGACGAGATCGCCCGCGGCCCTGGTGGCGAAGCCGCTCCGGCCCAAGCGCGTGATCGCACCGGATCGCTGCTCTGGCTGCTCTCCCGCAGCGTCGTCTCGGCCGATGCCCTGCGCCGCGCTCGCGACGCCTGCGAGGACGCACTCGACTGGCTGGTGCGCGACGGCATCGCGCGGGCCGTTCGCGTGGTCACCGAGACGCAAGGAACGCGGCTCGCGATCGCGGTTGCGATCGAGCGAGCGAACAACGGGGCCGGCTCGCGGTTCGATTTCGTCTGGGATGCGGAAGCCGAACGGCTGACCGCGATGGAGGCACAATGAGTTTCGACCGACCGACCCTGAGCACACTGATCGAGCGCAGCCGTGGCGACCTCGCGAGCCGCATGCCCGGTGCCGATCCGGCGCTGCGGCATTCGCTGCTCGACATCCTGCTGCGGATCCACGCCGGGACCGCGGCCGGACTGTATGGCTATCTCGACTTTCTCGCGCTGCAGCTGATGCCCGACACCGCCGAGGGCGCTTATCTCGAACGCTGGGCTTCGATCTGGGGGCTGCGGCGCAAGTCGGCGATCGCCGCCGCCGGCACCGCCGTCGCGACCGGCATCGACGGCAGCACAATCGCTGCAGGGACCGAAGCGCGGTCGGTTGGCGGGAGCACCTATCGCACGCTCGAGGAGGCGACGATCGCGGCCGGGACGACGACGGTCTCGATAGAGGCCACCGAAAGTGGTCCCGATCACGATCTCGTGCCGGGCGCAGTGCTGACGCTCTCGAGCGCGGTACCGGGCGTCAATGCACCCATCACCGTCGCGACCTCCGATCGGGCTGGCGCGATCGAGGAGAGCGACCCGGCGCTGCTCGCGCGACTGCTCGCGCGGGTTCGCAAGGTGCCGCAGGGAGGCGCGGAAGAGGACTATGTCGCGTGGGCGCTGGCGCAGTCGGGTGTCACCCGCGCATGGTGTTTCCCCGGCTGGATGGGAGCAGGCACTGTGGGTGTCACCTTCGTCCTCGACGATCGCGCCAATATCGTGCCCCTGCAGGCCGATCTCGATGCAGTCGAAGCAGCGCTCGAGGAGCTGCGCCCGGTCACGGCCGAGCTCGTCGTCTTCGCGCCAACGACACGCACGATCGACATCGAGCTCAAGATCGCCCCCGATACCGCCGCGGTGCGCGCAGCGATCGAAGAGGAGCTGGCCGATTTCTTCGCCCGCGATGCCGAGCCGGGCGGGACGATATACGCCAGCCGCATCGGCGAAGCGGTGAGCCTGGCCGAGGGCGAGTTCCGCCACAGCCTCGAGCTGCCCGACAAGGACGTGACGTCCGATCCGGGCGAATTGCCGATCCTCGGTAATGTGAGCTTCGTCGCGTGAACGCGCTGACGGCCTCGACCCGCCAGGCGAGCGATTATGCCGCTCAGATGCGACAGCTGCTTCCGCCGGGCGCGGCATTCGATTTCCCCGAGGATGGTGTCTTCGCCTCGCTCTTGCTCGCCTTCGGGGACGAACTGGCGCGCGTCGACGCGCGGGCGAGCGCTCTCTATCGCGAGGCGGATCCGCGCGCGGCGCTCGAATTGCTGCCCGATTGGGAGCGCGTGCTCGGGCTGCCCGACGATTGCACGGGTGAACCGGACGGCGCGCTCGAGCGGCAGGTTGCGGTGCACCAGAAGATCACCGGGGTTGGCGGCCAGGATCGCGGCTCGTTCGAGGAGATTGCCGCCCGGCTCGGTTACGAGATCGAGATCGAGGAGCATCGCCCCCTGCGTGCCGGTGCCCTCGTCAACGATCGGAGCAAGGGCGAGGCCTGGGCCTTCGCCTGGACCGCCCGGATCCAGCCGACCGACGACGTCTTCATCGAGCGCGAATTCATCGCTCACCTGAAGGTCGGCGACCCCTGCAATCGGCGCATTCGTGGCTTCGGCGCGCTCGATATCGAATGCGTGATCCGCCGTGCGGCACCCGCGCACACTTACGTCCTGTTCGCTTACGAGGTCGAGCCAACGGCCGCCCTCTATTTCGACTTCACTCAATAGGAGGCAGCAATGCATCGCATCGACAGTTCAGGATCCGTCGACGGGTCTTTCAGCTCCGGCAATCCCGCTACCGGTCAGCAGGCCACCCTGATTACCGCCGAATGGCTCAACGATATGCAGGAGAACATCGCCCACGCGATCGAGCAGGCGGGGATCGGGCTGGTGAAGGGCGACGAGACCCAGCTTTACGACGCGCTGGTGGCGTTGATCGCGGGTGTTGTCGGTGATGGCGGCGGGGCGGTTTCGACCACGCGCCAGATCCTTGCGGCCGGTCTCGCCAGCGGCGGTGGCGACCTGACCGCCGATCGTACGATCACCGTGCCCAAGGCGAGCACGGCCGAGGTCTCGGCGCAGGTGAATGATACGAAGGCAGTGACGCCCGCCGCGCTCGCCGGCCTGGTCGGACTGACTGTCAGCGGAAGCGCCTGGATCATCAAGCTCGGCAGCGTCACGCTGCAGATCTTCACCGGGACCGCCTTCCCCAACGCGACGACCAATCAGACCCTGCCGATCGCCTTCCCGAACCAGTGTCGGGCGGCCTTCATCAATGGCGGCGAGTCCTCGATCAGCGCATCCTCGAACGCTTTCGTGAGCGGCTACGGAACCAGCTCGGTCTCGGTTTTCAGCGCGCACGATGATCCGATCACCGTAACCGTCCTCGCAATAGGGAATTGAGCAGATGCACACCTTCTATTTCAGCCCGACCAAAGGCTTCGCCAGCGACCTCACGCACGGCCCGCGCGAGATCGCCGAACCGCAGTCCGAACGCGACCTGAAGGCCGGCAAGCGGCCCAAGATGGTCCCTAACCCCGAGACCAACATCCCGGAAGATGCGGTCAAGATCGATCGTGCCCTCCACGCCGAGCTGATGCAGGCGCAGAGTGACGGGAAGGCGATCGTGATCCGTGGTGGCCTGCCGGTCGCGATCGATCCGAAAAGCGATCCCGAGGCGATGCTCGCGGCTCGCCGGGGCGAGCGTGACAGGCGGCTCGCTGCGTCCGACTGGACGCAGCTGCCCGATGCGCCACTTACCGAAGCGGAGCGCGCTGCCTGGGCATCCTATCGCCAGGCTCTGCGCGACCTCGACCTTACCGGCACCGGATGGCCGGAAGCGCCTAGCGCGGAGCAGGACTGATGGGACGTCGGAAATTAGCCGCCCTCGACGTGCCCGCCAGCGATGCGGAAGCAATCCAGACCATCGAGGAGATCGTGACGATCGAGCGGAGCGTTCTCGAGCACCAGCTGCGCGCCGAGCAGGAGATTGATCGGATAAAGGCCGCTCGCGATAAAGCGGTGGCCGAGCTCCAGGCGAGACGCGACGGTCTGATCGCGGCGATCAAGTCCTGGTGGGAAGCTGGCGGCGCGAAGCGGATCGCCAAAGGCAAGCGCTCGGCCGAGCTGGCCGGTGCGAAGCTCGGGGTCCGCAAAACGCCGCCGCGGGTGAAGCTGCGCAAGACCAAGCTCGCCGACGTCGTCGCATGGCTCGTCGGTTCGCGCTGGATCCGCGCACGCGAGTTCCTGCGTCACCCGGCACCGCAGCTCGACAAGCCGGCCGTCATCAAGGCCGCCCAGGCAGAGAAAAAAGTGCGCGATACCTTCGCCGAACGCGGCGTCGAGATCGAGCAGGTGGACGAGTTCTTCGTCGATACCGAGCTCGACGAGGAAGCGGAACGCGAGAAAATCGCCGCCTCCTAACGGGGGCGGCCGGGCCGCGGCAACGGCCCGAACCGCGAGTTGTGGCTCGCACCTTTGGTCGGCTAGCTCGACCTCCAGCGCCCCCGGCCGGATCGGCGGGGGACCGATAGGTGCAAATGATGAAGAAGGAATTGAAGACCTCGGATTTCCAAGCGGTGGAACCGGTGCGACCGCTCGCACCGTATGTCGGCGGGAAGCGCGCGCTGGCGAAGACGCTGATCGAGCAGATCGATGCGACGCCGCACGAGCTGTACGCCGAGCCGTTTGTAGGAATGGGCGGCGTGTTCTTCCGCCGCACCCGCCGGCCGAGGAAAGAGGTGATCAACGATGTCTCGCGCGACGTGGCCAACCTCTTTCGGCTGCTCCAACGCCATTACCAGCAGCTGCTCGACGTGCTGAAATGGCAAGTGTGTAGCCGGGCTGAATTCGACCGCCTGATGCAGGTGGACGCTGAGACACTGACCGATCTCGAACGCGCGGCGCGGTTCCTCTACCTGCAACGGACTGCCTTCGGGGGTCAGGTCGCCAGGCGCAACTATGGCGTCACCCGCACCGGCCCTGCACGCTTCGATCTGACCAAACTGGTGCCCTTGCTGGAAGCGGCCCATGATCGGCTTTGCGGCGTCGATATCGAGTGTCTGTCCTATGGCGACCTGATCGCGCGGTACGACGAGCCATTCACGCTGTTCTATCTCGACCCGCCCTACCACGGCACCGAGGACTATTACGGCGAAGATCTGTTCTCAGAGGCTGATTATCAGCGTCTGAGAGGCCTCTTGGAGGGCATCAAAGGCCGCTTCATCATGTCGATTAACGCCACCGACATGATCCGCGACACCTTCGCGGGGTTCGAGATCGAAGAGGTCCCGGTGAATTATCGCCTGAGCGGACGGGTGACACCAGCGAAGGAACTGATTATCAGCGGGCCATGAGTGGCGAGAAAAGTGCTCCAGATTGTCTTGTAAAACTGTCCGGAAGCTCTTGGCGCGCTACACCGGCGGCTGCGCGACGACACCCTCGCCCCCTCCCGAGAGGGAGCCGGACCAGCGCAGCTACGCCGAATTCCTCGCCGACATACCCGAGACCGACTGGCAGGAGATCGTACCCGAGGACCTGATGGTGCTCGAATGGAACGATCGCGAAAGTGGCGAGCCGCAGCGCATGGTGATCCGCCTGATGGACCTCGATTACGGCGCAGCATGGGCAGCCAATGTCCGCGCAATGGCGCGACGGAACTATTGGCGGGACGGTGCGATCTACCGGGTGATCCCCGGCTTCGTCGCACAATGGGGGCTCGTCCCCGATCCCGACGCGGAGGAAGAACCCGCCGACCCCGATTATCTGCAAACGATCCCGCCCGGCAGCTACATCGCCCCGCTCTCGGGAGCGGCCTCGCCCGACCAATGCCGCCGCAGCGCAACCGCGCTGTCCGGGGTCTGCGATTCGTATGCGCCGCAGGTCCGTTTCGTCGATGGCTGGGTATTCGGCAGCGACGGCGAGCTGATGTGGCCGCTGTTCTGCCGCGGCACGGTCGGCGTGGCGCGCGGGATGGCGCCTGCACAGGGCAGCGGCGTCGCGCTCTATACGGTACTCGCCAACGACCACCGGCGCATGGACCGCAATCTGGGCATGGTCGGACGGGTCGTCGAAGGATTCGACTTACTCGATGAATTGCCCGGCCGGACCGGCGATGGCGGAGTCTATGCCGATAGCGCGGACGTGCACGCCTTCACCCGCGTTGCGTTGGCGGCTGACCTACCGGAAACGGAGCGCCCGCGTTATCGCTATCTGAAGACCGAGAGTGCGAGCTACACGGCGCTGCTCGACTGGGTGGTCCAGCCCAACGCTTTCTACACCGAGCGCTATGCCGCTGCCGATGCCTGCCGCGATATCGTGCCCGTCACGCCGATCGAGGACTGAACGAAGCTTGGGCTGCTAGCCCTTCCAGACCCGGCGTTCTTCGGCCTGCTTGAGCACGTCGTAGGCGACCTGGTAGGCTTGGAACTGCTTCGCGGCTTCCTCGTCGCCCGGCTTGACGTCGGGGTGGACCTCCTTCGCCTTGGCGCGCCACGCCTTTTTGATCGTGTCGAAATCGACGTCGGGCTCCAGCTCGAGCACGTCCAAGGCGCGCATTTCGTCGGCGCTACGCGATCCGTCGCCGCTGCCCGACCAGCCGTAATGCTGCGCCTCGGCATAGCCGGCGTTCTCGGTCTGCTCCTGCTTGGCGCGCGCCGCGGCCTCGGCCTTGTCGAGACCTTCGAAATAGTCCCAGCCCTTGTTGTATTCGGCTGCGTGCTTCTCGCAGAAATACCAGCGCTCGTTCGAACCGACCGCCTTGGGCGCGGGGCAATTGCCGGGCTCGTTGCAATTGTGCCGGTCGCAGATGCGCACATTGGTGGCCTCGCGCGAGGCGCCGTAATCGCGCCAGCGGGGAAAGCCCCAATCCATGCTTCTGCGTTCGCCAACCATGTCCGTAACCTAGGGTATCGAAGTGAATAGGAAAAGGCGCGCCCACCGCAGTGGACGCGCCCCCCGTCCGGTTATTCCGGATCGAACCGAAACTTGTGGGTCGATCAGTCGACGGTGACCGTTACAGCACGGCGGTTCTGCGCCCAAGCGCTTTCATTGGAACCGAGCGCGACCGGGCGTTCCTTGCCGTAGCTGACGGTGCGGATGCGGCTCGCCTGCACGCCGAGGCTGACGAGATAGTTCTTCGCCGCATTGGCGCGGCGTTCGCCGAGCGCGAGGTTGTAGTCGCGGGTACCCCGTTCGTCGGCATGGCCTTCGACCGTCAGGCGCTTGTCGGGATAGCGCGCGAGCCATTGCGCCTGGCGCTGCAGGCGAGCGGCATCCTCGCTGTCGATATTGTAGCGGTCGGTATCGAAATAGATCGTGTCCTGGCCGCGGGTGAACTGTTCGAAATCGCGCTGGCTGCCCGGAACGATCTCGTCCGAAATGCCAGAACGATCGTCCTGCCCGCCCGTCGTCGTGGTGGTGTCGGCCGGCTGCGGGGGAAGCTCTTCGGGTGCCTTCTTCGAACAACCGGCAAGGGCGATGCCCAGCGCGAGCGGGGCGATATACTTCCAATTGGCCATCGGTTTTCTCCTGATAGAACGGCCTTGAAACAAGGTGCGACCCTGATTTCTCTTGTATTACAACGCGTCAGTCGCGGATCGGTCCCCATGCCGGGTCGGACCCGTCGACCGGCGTGGTCAGGCGACGCTCGTTGCGTCCGGTGAGATCGACCTGCCAGATCGAGGTCTCGCCCGAATTTCGCTGGGTGCGGAAGAACTGGATGATGCGTCCATTCGGTGCCCATGTCGGGGCTTCATCCTGCCAGCTATCGGTCAGGTGACGCATGTTCTTGCCGTTCGGGCTCATCGTCGCGATGCGGAAATTGCCCGAGATATGGGTGAAGGCGATCTGGTCTCCGCGCGGGCTCCATTCGGGCGTCGCCGCGCGTCCGCCGAAGAAGCTGATCCGCCGCTGGTCCGAACCGTCGGCATCCATCACGTAGATCTGCTGCGAGCCCGAGCGATCGCTTTCGAACACGATCTGCTTGCCATCGGGCGAGAACGAGCCGCCCACGTCGATCCCGGGGCTCGAGGTCAGTCGCACGCTTTCGCCGCCATCGGCAGAGACGCGATAGATGTCCGTATTGCCGGCGACCGCCATCGAATAGAGCACCCAGCGCCCGTCGGGCGACCAGCGCGGGGCGAAGGTCGGATTCTCGCTCTGGGCGATCAGCTTCTGCGTGCCGCTGGCGATGTCGTAGATGTAGATCCGCGGATTGCCGTCGAGATAGGACAGATAAAGGATCTGCTTGTAATCGGGCGAATAGCGCGGGCTCAGCGCAGTCGCATTGCCGCTGGTCAGGAAGCGGTGGTTCGCACCGTCCGAATCCATGATCGCAAGCCGCTTGCGGCGGTTATCTTTCGGGCCGGTCTCGGCGATATAGGCGATCCGGCTGTCGAAGAACGGGTTCTCCCCGGTCAGGCGCGAGAACACCATGTCGGCGCATTTGTGCGCGGCACGGCGCCAGTCCGACGGCGGCAGCCGCCAGCCGGCCTTCTCGACCGGCTGCTTGAGCAGCACGTCGTAGAGATAGCAGCCGACCGTCAGGCTATCGTCGTCATTCTTGCGGACATAGCCCTGGACCAGCATTTCGGCCTTGCGACCGTCCCATACCGAATAGGCCGGGCTGGTGATGTCGCCGAAGGATGGCTGCGGCAGCGAATCCGGCCCGGTCGGCCGGAACAGGCCGTTGTTCTGGAGGTCGGCGGTGATCACTCGCGCGATATCGCGACCGAGCGCGGCCGTCCCCGCATCGTTGGCGGCGGTCGACACGTTCATGTTGGTCGCGAAGCCGGGGATCGCGATTTCGAGGTCCTGCCATTCGCTTTCATCGGTCACCGCGCCCGAGAGACCCTGCGGAGCCTCCTGCGAAGTCGCGATCGGTTCCCCGTCTATCGTCGGCGATTGCTGCGCGGCTGCCGGAATGGCGGCGAGCGAAAATGCGGCGGTCATCAGAAGGGCGGCAAATCTCATCACAGTCTCCGGTCGAAACGGAAGTCCGACACGCGCTTCCACGCGTCGTAATATTCTTCGGGAAGGTTGAACGGCGCGGCGAGGCGCACCGCACGGATCGCCTGTTCGGCATGGCGTCCGGCCTGTGCGCGATTGGCGTCGTTGACGCCGAGCTGGCGCACCACGCGCGGCGAACCGGCGAGCGAGCCGTCCGGATTGAGATCGAAGGCGAGGATCGTCACCAGCAATTCGGCGTCTACGCCCTGCGGCGCACTCCAATGCGGCTTGAGCTGGCGCGAGATCGAGGCGGCGAGCGAATTGCGCACCCGCGGCCCGATTTCGGCGGCTGGCGTACCGCTATTGGTGCTCGTTTCGGTGGTGCCGCGGCTGCCGAGGAAATCGCTGTCGATCTGGCCCTTGGGCTCGGCGGTCCTGGGAGGTGCCTGCCGCGTTTCGCGCGGTGCCTGCGTGCGGCGCGGAGACGGCTGGCGCGTCTCGCTGCGGGTCGCAGGCCGCACGACCGGTTCGCTGCGGGGTTCGGCGCGCGGCTGCGGGAGCGGCTCGACCGCATCGTCGGCGCGCGGTTGATCGAGCGCTTCGCCAGCGGCTGGCGGGGCCGCATCGGGCAGCGGGATCGGCGCGGTGCTGGTAAGCCCGGCTTCGTCGGTCAGCGAGACCGAAACGCGTTCGGGCGGCTGGACGATCGCCGCGCCGACCGGCTTCCACAACAGCGCCACGACGAGGGCGACATGCAACACTACCGCCACCGGCAGTGCGTATTTTTCCTCTCGTGCAAGGCTTCTCGTGGCCATTGGCGCGGACCTATGGAACCTCGGATGAACTGCCGGTGACCAGCGAGATCGCGTTGAACCCGGCGCGATTGAGCTCGCCCATCACCGCCATCACCCGGCCATAGTCGAGATTGCGGTCGGCGCGCAGCGTGACCTGCGGCGGTTCGCCGCCAGCCGCCGACCGCGCCGCCTCGAGCCGGTCGGGCAATTCGCCCGGGGCGAGCTCGTCATTGTCGAGATAGAGCCGACCGTCGGCCGAAAGCGACAGCGTGATCTGTTCGGGTTCCTGGCTCAACGCCTTTGCCCGGCTGTCGGGCAGGTCGACCGGCACGCCCGAATTGAGCAGCGGCGCGGTGACCATGAAGATGATCAGCAGCACCAGCATCACGTCGACGAAGGGCGTGACGTTGATCTCCGCCATCGGCGCGCGCAGGCGTCGGTGCTTGCGGCCCGAATGATGCAAGCCCATCGCCATCAGCTACGCGTCTCCAACTGGCGCGACAGGCTCATGTTGAACCGCTCGGCGAAGCGGTGGAGCCGCGCTTCGTAGGAATTCACGCTCTGCGTCAGGCGGTTGTAGGCAATGACGGCGGGAATCGCCGCGAACAGGCCGATCGCGGTCGCGAACAGCGCCTCGGAAATACCCGGTGCGACCACCGCGAGCGAGGAATTCTGCTGCGCGCCGATCTGGAAGAACGAATTCATGATGCCCCACACGGTACCGAACAGGCCGACGAAGGGCGCGACCGAACCGACCGTGGCGAGAAAGCCTAGTCGCTTGGCGAGATTGTCCGCCTCTTCGGCCACCTGCATGTCCATCGCCATCCGCAGGCGATCGCGGGTCCCGTCGCGGTCGATCGTGGCCGCCTTGATCGAGCGGCGCCATTCCTTGAGCCCGGCACCCGCAATGCGCGAGGCGGGGATGTCGCGATCGGCCACGCTCTTCTGCAATTGCTCGAGGTTTTCCGTCTCCCAGAACTGCTTTTCGTAAATCTCGCCCTGTTTCTTCAGCCGGCCGATCTTCATCGCGAAGGAGATGATGATCATCCAGGTCCAGACGCTCGCCAGGAGCAGGCCGAGCATGACCGCCTGCACGACCACATCGGCCTGCAGGAAGAGTTCGACCGGATCGAGCCGGGTCGGCGCGGCGGCAAGAAGGTTCGTCATCTGGTTCATCTATCGCTTTCGTCGAGAATGGTCTTGAACGCGGTGCGCCAGTCTTCGGGCTGGCGGCGCGGGCGGCCGTCGGGGGCCACGAAGCCGACCCGCAGAGTCGCGTCGGCGAGCATCGTGTCGTCGCGCCAGGCTTCCTGGTGCATGCGGCAGCTTGCGGCCTTCAACTCGGTACAGCGGGTGCGGATCAGCACTGCGTCGTCGAGCTTGGCCGGGCGCAGGAAGCGGATCTGCATGTCGGCGACGGCATAGGCGCCCTCGCCCGCCTCGTTGGCCGCGCGCTGGTCGATCCCCAGCAGGCGCAGGATGTCCGAGCGCGCGCGCTCGAACCAGCGCAGGTAATTGGCATGATAGACCACCCCCGACAGGTCGGTATCCTCGAAATAGGCGCGCACCGGGAACAGGTGCACGGACCCGTCGAACAGGCCGGAAGGAGGGGCTGGCGCATCCATTTGGGCCGCCATAGCGAGCCCGCGACTCGACTGGCAACTGTCGAAAGTTAACCAGTTGGCCAGCAGCGACGGATTATTGCGCCACCATCCGGCCCAGCGGGCGACCGGCGAAGATGTGCACGTGCAGATGGGGCACTTCCTGCCCGCTATCGGCACCGACATTGGCGAGTAGGCGATAGCCCGGCTCGACCAGCCCTGCTTCGCGCGCGATCTTGCCGACGGCGCGCACGAACCCGCCGATTTCCGCGTCGCTCGCTCGCGCCGAGAAATCGTCCCAGCTGACATATTTGCCCTTTGGAATGACGAGCACGTGGGTCGGCGCCTGCGGCGCGATGTCGTTAAAGGCATAGGCCCACTCGTCCTCGTAGACCTTGTCCGAGGGGATTTCGCCGCGCAGGATCTTGGCGAAAACATTGTCGTCGTCATACGGGAGGGTGGCGTCGATCGGCATGGCGGGTCTCCTTTTCCGCAAGGCGTGATAGGCGTTGGCGTCGCCGGTGCAAGCGGGCAGGCACGCGCTTTCGGCTTGACCCGCGCCCGCCGCACCGCCAATTCTGCGCGCATGAGCGAAACACCGCCCGACAGCCTGATCCCCTACGACGAGATCGTGCAGGAAGCCCTGCGCGCCGTGGTCGGCCGCGTGCTGGGCGAAATCGAGCAGACCGGCGGCGAACTGCCAGGCGAGCACCACTTCTACATCACCTTCAAGACCGATGCTGCCGGGGTCGACATTCCCGCCGACCTGCGAGCCCGCTTCCCCGACGAGATGACGATCGTGCTGCAGCACAAGTTCTGGGACCTCAGCGTGTCCGACCAGGGTTTCTCGGTGGGGCTCAGCTTCAACGGCGTGGGTTCGATCCTGACCATCCCGTTCGCCGCGATCACTGCCTTCGTCGATCCGGCGGTCGATTTCGGGCTCCAGTTCCAGGCCGTCGGCGACAATGACGTTGCGCCCGGACACGATCCGGCCGAGAACGACGAGCCCGAGGGCGAGGCGGAACAGGGCGATGGCCCCGACGTTCAGAAGGACGAGGGCTCCAACGTCGTGACCGTGGATTTCGGTCGCCGCAAGTAATTCGCGGGCCTGCAGCAACAGGGGCCGCAAAATGGCGAAAATCGACAACAAGGTAGCTAGCGACATCGTCGGCAAGAAGGTCGCCAAGACCGGACGCAAGCTCAACGGCAAGGGCGACGACGAGGTCTGGGGTCCAAGCACCAATCCGGCGACCAATCTGATCATCCAGGACCTCATCCTGCGCGCTGCCGGACGGCTGACCCGCACATCGCTGGAAAAAGGCCTGCTGCGGCGACGCTATGGCGGCGAACACGCCAAAAAGATCATCGAAAACCGCAGCCTCGTCCAGACGCTGCTCGCCTACGGCGCGACCAAATATGCCACGCGCTCGATCCCCGGCGCGCTGCTGGTTGGGACGGCGGTGCTGGGCAAGACGCTGTTCGACCGCTCACTGAGCCGAGCGAAGTCCCGCCGCAAGGGCGACGAGCAATTGGTGGACCAGGCAGAGGAATAAGCCGCCAATCGGGGTTGATTCGCGCCGCCCCTATCGGGCACAGGCGGGCATGGCCGATCACGACACCCTCCAGCGCCGCGGACTGATGTTCATCCTTTCCTCGCCCTCGGGCGCGGGCAAGACCACCATCGCGAGGATGCTGCTCGAACGCGACGGGCATATCGGCCTGTCGGTTTCGGTCACCACCCGCCCGATGCGCCCGGGCGAGGTCGACGGGCGCGACTACCATTTCGTTTCGGATGCCGAATTCGATCGGATGATCGAGGCGGACGATTTCTACGAGTGGGCGCATGTCTTCGATCATCGCTACGGCACGCCCAAGGGCCATATCCGCAACGCGCTCAAGGAAGGGCAGGATTTCCTGTTCGACATCGACTGGCAGGGCACCCAGCAGCTCTACCAGAAGGACCAGCAGGACGTGGTGCGCGTGTTCATCCTGCCGCCCAGCCTTAAGGAACTGCACGATCGCCTGCGCGGTCGCGGGACCGACAGCGACGAGGTGATCGCAGGCCGGATGGAGCGTGCCCGCGCCGAAATCAGCCACTGGGACGGCTATGACTACGTCGTGATCAACGACGACGTCGAGGAATGCTACGGTAAGGTGCGCGAAATCCTCGAGGCCGAACGCATGAAACGCCAGCGCCAGACCGGGCTGATCGGATTCGTCCGCGGATTGATGGCACCCGACGCCGAATAGCCGCTCAGATCAGGGCCGCCCGGCCCTCGCCACATCGACCTTGCAGGCGAGGATCCGCCCGTTCTTCGCCTGGCTCGCCGCATCGCGATGCGAGGTCGGCGCGACGACGGTGAAGAGGGTCTTGCCATCAGCCCCGCCGAGCATACAGGCGTAGCAATTGAGATCGCCCGTCTCGACCACGTCGAGCACCTCGCCGCCCTCGGCATAGCGCACGCATTCGGGCGCGAGCGGGTTGGCGATCCAGATCGCGCCCTCGGCATCGAGGCAGATCCCGTCGGGCAGGCGCTTGCCGGTCTCGGCCCATTCGCGCCGGTTCGAAAGCGTGCCGTCGGCAGCAATGTCGAGTGCGGTCAACCGGTTGGCGAGCGTTTCGCCCACGATCAAGCTCTTGCCGTCGGGCGTGATCACCGAGCCGTTGGGGAAGAAGAATTTTTCCTCGCCCGCGGCGAGTCGGACCGAACCATCCGGCTCGACCAGCGCAATCGGCGCATGCGCGCCGTGTTCGCGGATCCAGTCGGGCCCCTTCTCGACCAGCGCCTTGTCGAGATCGAAGCCGAAATTGCCGACATAGGCGCGGCCCTGCGCATCGACGACCATGTCGTTGCACCAGAAACCGGCGATGTCGGAGAGGTCGGCATGCAGTTCGAGCCGCCTGTCGGGCCAGCGTCGCCAGACCTGCTGCCGAACCATCGACACGACCAGCAAGGATCCATCGGGCATCCAGCCGAGACCCGAGGGCTGGTCGTCGAATTCAAGCTCGACGCGGAGATCGCCGCCCTCCTCGCTGACCGAGTAGACGCGGTGGGCGTAGAAATCGGAAAACCACAACCGGTCCTCATGCCAGCGCGGCCCTTCGCCGAAATGGATACCCTCGGCGACGGTGCGGAGTTCGCGCGCCATCGTCCTATTTCCCCGACGGATCGACGAAATTACCTGCGCCGATATTTGCGTTCACCACGCCGCCATCGATCGGGATCGTGGTGCCGACGACGTAATCGCCCGCCCGGCTGAGCAGGTAGATCGCGCCTGCCGCCATATCCTCCGTCACGCCGACGCGGCGCGCGGGGATGCCCTTTTCGACCAGTTCGGCATTGTCGCGCGCGGCGCGATTCATCGCGCTGGGATAGGCGCCCGGACCGATCCCGTTGACCACGATGTGGTGCCCGACCAGTTCGGCGGCCATGCGCCGGGTGAGGTGGATCAACCCGGCCTTCGAGGCCTGGTAGGGATAGGTCGGCCACGGGTTCGACTTCATCCCGTCGATGCTCGAAATCATCAGCACCTTGGCGGGCCGGTCCTTGCTCGCCGCCGCCTTGAGCAGCGGGAGCAGCTTCTGGGTCAGGAAGAACGGGGTCTTGAGGTTCAAATCCATCGTCCGGTCCCAGCCGGCCTCGGTGAAATCCTCGAACGGTTCGCCCCAGGCGGCCCCGGCATTGTTGACCAGCAGGTCGAGCCGGTCCTCGCGCGAAGCAAGCTCGTCGGCGAGTTGCTGGATCCCGTTCATCTGCGACAGGTCGCCAACCAGGCCGATCACCTTGTCGCCGAGCTCGGCAGCGGTCTCGTCGACCTGCTCCTTCTTGCGCGCGACGATGTAAACGCGCTCGGCGCCTGCGGCGAGCAGGCCCTCGACGATCATCTTCCCGATTCCGCGGCTGCCGCCGGTGACGAGCGCGATACGGCCATCGAGGCCGAACAGTTTGCTGAGTTCCATCTGTCTCGCTCCCGTGTCTGTCAGCGCGTCGCGCCCATGTCGCCCGAGCTAAAGCTCACTTCCCCGGGGTCGGGGGCGTGCTTGGCGAATTCCATCCGTGCGATCGAGCGGGCGTGGACCTCGTCGGGCCCATCGGCGAGGCGCAGCGTTCGCTGCCCGGCATAGGCCTTGGCGAGGCCGTAATCGTTCGACACGCCGCCGCCGCCATGCGCCTGGATCGCATCGTCGATGATCCGCAGCGCCATGTTGGGCGCCTGCACCTTGATCATCGCGATTTCCTGCTTGGCGGCCTTGTTGCCGACCTTGTCCATCATGTCGGCGGCCTTGAGGCAGAGCAGCCGAGTCATGTCGATATCGATCCGTGCGCGGGCAACGCGTTCTTCCCACACCGAATGCTTGTAGATCGGCTTGCCGAAAGCTTCGCGGCTCTGCAGTCGGCGGCACATCTTCTCTAGCGCTTCTTCGGCCGCGCCGATCGTACGCATGCAATGGTGAATGCGGCCCGGGCCGAGGCGGCCCTGCGCGATCTCGAAGCCCCGCCCTTCGCCGAGCAGCATGTTCGTCGCCGGGATGCGAACGTCCTTCAGCTCGATTTCCATGTGCCCGTGCGGCGCGTCGTCGTAACCGAACACCGGCAGGTGGCGGATGATGTTCACGCCGTCGGCATCGAGCGGCATCAGCACCATCGACTGCTGCTGGTGGCGCTGGGCGCCGAAATCGGTCTTGCCCATCACGATCGCGACCTTGCAGCGCGGATCACCCGCGCCCGAGCTCCACCATTTCCGCCCGTTGATGACGTATTCGTCGCCGTCGCGCTCGATCCGGCACTCGATATTGGTCGCATCGGACGAGGCGACGTCGGGCTCGGTCATCAAGAAGGCCGAACGGATCTCGCCGTTCATCAGCGGGGTGAGCCACTGGTCCTTCTGTTCGCGCGTGCCGTAACGATGGAACACTTCCATGTTACCGGTGTCGGGCGCCGAGCAATTGAAAACTTCGGAGGCAAACCCGATCCGGCCCATTTCCTCGGCGCACATCGCGTATTCGAGGTTGGTCAGACCCGGCCCTTCGAATTCGTAGGTTTCCTCGACGTGGTGGTGGCCGTCATTGCGCGGCGGCATGAACAGGTTCCAGATGCCGGCATCCTTGGCCTTGGCCTTCAATTCCTCGACCACCGGGATCACCTTCCAGCGATCGCCTTCCTCGTCTTGCGCCTTGTAGGTCGGCACGGCGGGGCGGACGTGCTGCTCGATGAAATCCTTGACGCGGTCGCGCCAGTAGAGCTGGCGTTCGGTGGGCTGGAAATCCATGTCGGTCCTCTCCTGAAATATGTTGCCCGCGTGTTTGGAAGCGCGAGCGCGCTGGCGCAAGCCTCGATTTAAGCGAGCGGTTAAACTTCCTCGCCCGCGGCGTCGATCACGCGGTCGAGACCTTGCGGATCGACCCCCGCCACCGGTCCCAGCGGGAAACGCAGATACGACCAGGCCGCCGCCAGGCCGAATACGACGAGCGCGACCGCGTAGAACAGGGTGAGGCGCATCAGCACGTCCTGGTCGACCGCGCCGGGCTGGGCATTCTCGGGAAAGCCGACGAGGCCGAGGATCAGCCCTGAAAGAAAGATCCCGATCCCCGAAATCGCCTTCTGGAGGAAGAAATAGCCGGCGAAGAACAGACCCTCGGTCTGCTTGCCGCCTTTGCTCGCGGCGTGATCGGTCACGTCGGCCATCATCGAGGTCGTGAACAGAGTCGCCGATATGCCCGCCGTGTTGCCGACGAAGACGAACGCGAAGATGAAAGGCGGCAACCAGTCCGAACCGTTCGGCGGCGCGAGGTCGAAATAGCGCAGCCAGTAAGGCGCCGAGGCGAACAGCATCATCACGACCACGCAGATCGCCGCCGCGCGCTGCTTGCGGAAGCGCCTGCCGATCGGGACCACGACGAGGAACGAGGCGACCGCGCTGGCGAACAGGATCCCGGTATAGGCTACGAACTGGAGCGCCGTGAATTCCCAAACGAAATCGAACAGGTAGTTCGTCAGCGCGAAGGTGATCCCCTGGATCGCCATCCCGAACAGCGCGGCGACCATCAGGATCAGGAACGGTCGGTATTTCAGCGTGGCGATGATTTGGCCGAGGTTTTCGGCGGTATCGATGGGGTGTGCCGGCGGGCGTGCGAATTTTTTGTGCGTCCCCCAGGCCGAGAGCAGGATCGAGGCCAGCATGACGATCGCGCCGATCACCGCATAGGGGGTATAGCCGTCGGGATTGAGCAACCCGTTGGGATATTCGGGCGTATCGGTAAAGATCAGCCCGTAGGCGATCGCGAGCATCACGAGCCCGCCGACCCAGCCGAACAGGAAGCGGTAGCGAAGCACCACAGTGCGTTCCTGGTAATCGCTGGTCATCTCAGGCAGCAGCGAGATCGACGGCACTTCGTAAGCAGACAGGCTCGCGCGGACGAGAAAACCGACGATCAGCAGGTAACCGAGCGTCGCCCCGGTGCCCGAGGTCGGCGGGTGCCACAGCATCAGCCACGACAGCGCAACCGGCAGCGCGGCCCCGTACATCCACGGATGGCGCCGCCCGATCCGGCTGCGGGTCCGGTCAGAGAGGTTTCCGACCACCGGATCGATCAGTGCATCGAGCACCAGCGCGAGCCCGATCGTCGCGCCGACCGCTTCGGCCGGCAGCCCCACAACCTGGTTGTAGAACAACAGCAGGAAGACCCCGAAGCCGTTATCCTTGATCCCGAAGGCGACGGTGCCGACCCCGAAGGCGAGCTTGGTGCGCAGGGGCACGCGGCGCGGCGGAGCCGTGTGGGCGGGGGCGTTCACGCGGGCGAGCGATCGATCGGCTTGTCGGTGCTCGGCATTCGCGTCTTCTCCCAATTCTTCCCTGCGTCCAAGCCTAGGGCAAAGCATCCCGAGGTCAACGAGCCACGCGCGACCCGACCACGGCACGGCGGCGCTGCAGCACATCATGGCCTTAGGTGCTTGCGACTCGTACGAGTTTGCTTTTAAACGCGCGATTAAATCGCCGCGCAAGGGCGGCATGATTTTGAAGGAGAGGATCATGGCTGAAGACCTGGACGCTTTCCGCGCCGAGACGCGCGAATGGCTCGAAGCGAACTGTCCCGAGGAAATGCGCCAGCCCGTGCACGACGAGCGCGACGTCTATTGGGGCGGCCGCAACGCCGAGTTCAAGAACGACGCACAGAAGGCCTGGTTCGAAGCCTGCCGCGACAGGGGCTACACCGTGCCCGACTGGCCGAAGGAATATGGTGGTGCCGGGCTCACTCCCCCGCAGGCCAAGGTGCTGCGCCAGGAAATGGCGCGGATCAATGCGCGTCCGCCGCTCTCGAGCTTCGGGATCTGGATGCTTGGCCCGGCGCTGCTGCATTTCGGCACCGAGGGCCAGAAGCAGCGCTTCCTCAACGAGATCGCGCGTGGCGAAATCCGCTGGTGCCAGGGCTATTCGGAGCCGGGCAGCGGTTCCGACCTCGTTAGCATGCAGACCTTCGGCGAGGACAAGGGCGATCACTGGGTGGTCAACGGTCAGAAGATCTGGACCTCCTATGCCGACGAGGCCGACTGGATCTTCTGCCTCGTCCGCACCGACAAGAACGACAAGTATCGCGGCATCACCTTCATGCTGTTCGACATGGCGAGCGATGGCGTGTCGACCAAGCCGATCAAGCTGATCAGCGGCAACAGCCCGTTTTGCGAAACCTTCATGGACGACGTGAAGGTGCCGAAGAGCTATGGCGAGGACATTCCCGGCTATGTCGGCGAGATCAATCGCGGCTGGGACGTCGCGAAGTATCTGCTCGGCCACGAACGCGAGATGATCTCGGGCGCGGGCAACAAGGAACGCTCAGGCTCGCTCGGGCCGAAGCTTGCGCGCAACGGCATCGACAACCCGGTGCTGCGTGCCGCACTCGCCGAATACGATATCGATGCGCTCGCCTATGGCTGCATGGGCGAGAAATTCCTCGACGAACTCAAGGTCGGCAAGGCGCACCCCGCCCAGCCGAACATGATGAAATATGCCGGGACCGAGCTGAACAAGCAGCGCCACGAGCTGATGATGTCGGCGGGCGGTTCGCGCGCGCTCGAATGGGAAAGCGAGGAAACCAGCGGCGGTACGCCTGCGCGCAGCTGGTTGCGCACCAAGGCCAATTCGATCGAGGGCGGCACCAGCGAGGTGATGCTCAACGTGATCGCCAAGCGCATCCTTGAACTCCCCGGCGCCTGAGGAAGAACCAGAACAATGCCTCTTTACCTGAACGAAGATCAGCAGATGCTCGCCGACACCGCGAGCGAATTCATGTCCGAACAGGGCAGCATCGAAAAACAGCTCCGCCACTGGCGTGACAAGGGCTGCAAGGACGGTTTCGGCCACGAATTGTGGGGCCAGTTCGCCGAGATGGGCTTCACCGGGATGATGGTGGACGAGGACCATGGCGGGCTCGGCATGGGTCATGTCGAGGCGGGCATCGTGCTCGAACAGATCGGCCGCAACCTCACGCCGTCGCCCTTCCTCACCAGCTCGGTAATGGCAGCGAGTGCGTTGGGCGCGGGCTCGGACGACCTCAAGGGCCGCTGGCTGCCCGGCCTCGTCGAAGGCAAGAGCGTGTTCGCGATCGCGGTCGACGAAGGGCCCAAGCACAACCCGCAGGAGATCAAGACCCGCGCCGAGAAATCGGGCAACGGCTTTAGGCTGACGGGTGCCAAGACCTTCGTGATCCAGGGCGCCAGCGCCGACATGCTGGTCGTCGCCGCGCGCACCTCGGGCGACGACAGCGACGATGAAGGTATCACGCTGTTCGCGGTGCCCAAGGACGCGGCCAACATGAAGCAGGACCCGGTGCGGCTGGTCGACAGCTCGATGGCGAGCCACGTGACCTTCGACGGGGTCGAATTGGATGGCGATGCCGTGATCGGCGAAGTCGACGGCGGGCGCGAAGTGCTAAACCGCATGCTCAATGCCGGGCGCGCTGGTGCCGCGGCCGAAGGCGTCGGCGTCGCCGGCGGCGCGTTCGACCGCACGACCGAATACCTCAAGCAGCGCAAGCAGTTCGGCAAGCTGATCGGTGAATTCCAGGCGCTCCAGCACCGTGCCGCGCATCTCTATTCCGAACTCGAGATCGCGCGCGCTACCGCGATCAAGGCGGCGCAGATGCTCGACGAAGATGCCGACAAGGCCGACCTGATGGTCTCGGTCGCAAAGGCCAAGGTCGGCAAGGTCGCGCGCCTCGCGGTGCAGGAAGGCGTCCAGATGCATGGCGGCATCGGCATGACCGACGAATACGATATCGGCCTGTTCATGAAGCGCGACCGCGCGCTGCACGAATTCCTCGGCGATCACTATTTCCACGCCGACCGCGTGGCGAAGCTGAGCGGGTACTGATCGTGAAGGCTGCAATCCTCGAACAACCCGGCACCCCGCTCCAGATCGGTGACGTAAGCACCTCCAAGCCGCTGGCGCACGAAGTGCTGATCCGCACCCATGCCTGCGGGCTGTGCCATTCGGACCTGCACTTCATCGACGGCGCCTATCCGCATGCGCTTCCGCTGGTACCGGGGCACGAAGCGGCGGGCGTGGTCGAGGCGGTCGGCAGCGAGGTGAGGACGGTCAAGCCGGGCGATCACGTGGTGACCTGCCTCTCGGCATTCTGCGGCCATTGCGAGTTCTGCGTAACCGGCCGGATGGCGCTGTGCCTCGGCGGTGATACGCGCCGCGCGAAGAGCGACCCGCCGCGCCTGACGCGCGGCGACGGCGAGCAGGTCAACCAGCTGCTCAACCTGTCGGGCTTCGCCGAGCAGATGCTGATCCACGAACATGCCTGCGTCGCGATCGACAGGGACATGCCGCTCGACCGCGCGGCGGTAATCGGCTGCGCGGTGACCACGGGCGCGGGCGCGATCTTCAACGCGTGCAAACTGGTGCCGGGCGAGACCGTCGCCGTGGTCGGCTGCGGCGGCGTGGGCCTCGCAGCGATCAACGCGGCAAAGATTGCGGGCGCGGGGCGCGTGATCGCGCTCGATCCGATTGCGGAAAAGCGCGAACTGGCGAAGGTGCTCGGCGCGACCCATGCGTTGGACCCGACCGCGGAGAATGCAATCGAAGAGGTCATCGCGCTGACCGGCGGCGGGGTCGACCATGCGATCGAGGCGGTCGGGCGCGAGGCCAGCGCCAAGACCGCGGTGAAGCTGTTGAAGCGCGGCGGGACCGCGACAATCCTCGGCATGATGCCCTTGGACTGCAAGGTCGGGCTCGGCGCGATGGACCTGCTTTCGGGCAAGAAGCTGCAGGGCGCAATCATGGGCATGAACCGCTTCCCGGTCGACCTGCCGCGGCTGGTCGATTTCTACCTGCGTGGCCTGCTCGACCTCGACACGATCATCGCCGAGCGCATCCCGCTGGAAAAGATCAACGAGGGCTTCGACCTGATGCGCACCGGCACCAGCGCGCGCAGCGTGGTGGTGTTCGACTGACCCCCTCACCGTTCGTGTCGAGCGAAGTCGAGACACGTCCAGGCCAACGTATCTCGACTTCGCTCGATACGAACGGATAGAAGCTCCGCATGACCCAGATCACGCCCCCCATCGACGCGCAGGCCGAATTCACCGGCACCACCGAGCCGCAGGGCCAGGACGTCCTCGATCTCGACCGGCTCGCCGAGTGGATGGCGGCCAATGTCGACGGCTTCGAAGGCCCGCTCTCGCAGGCCAAGTTCAAGGGCGGCCAGTCCAACCCGACCTACAAGCTGTCGACGCCGAACCGCGACTACGTGCTCCGGCGCAAGCCGTTCGGGAAACTATTGCCGAGCGCGCATGCGGTCGATCGCGAATTCCGCGTCCAGTCGGGGCTCGAAAAGGTCGGCTTCCCCGTCGCCCCGCAATACGGGCTGTGCGAGGACGAAAGCGTCATCGGCGCGATGTTCTACGTGATGGGGATGGTCGATGGACATTCGATCTGGAACGGCGCGATGCCCGATCATTCGCCCGGGGAGCGACGCGCGCATTATTTCGCGATGACCGACGTGCTGGCGCAGCTCCACGCGGTCGACCTCGAGCAGGCCGGGCTCACCGATTACGGCAAGCCGGGCAATTATTTCGAGCGCCAGATCGGCCGCTGGACCAAGCAGTACCGGATGAGCGAGACCGACACGCTCGAGCCGATGGAAGGCCTGATCGAATACCTCCCCCGCACCGTGCCCGAGCAGACCCGGACCTCGGTGGTCCATGGCGACTACCGGATCGACAATATGATCTGGGCCAAGGGCTCTCCGCAAGTGCTCGCCGTGCTCGACTGGGAGCTGTCGACGCTTGGCGATCCGCTGGCCGACTTCACCTATTTCTGCCTCGCCTGGGTGACCGACAATGGCGGGCGTTCGGGCGTGCTCGACCTCGATCGCGCGGCGCTCGGCATCCCCGAACTCGACGAGATCGTCGAGCGCTATTGCGCCGCGACGGATCGCGACAGCGTGCCCGACATGAACTGGTATTTTGCCTACAACTTCTTCCGCCTCGCCGGGATCATGCAGGGCATCAAGAAGCGCGTGATCGACGGCACCGCGTCCTCCGCGCACGCCAAGGCGATGAGCGAGCGCGTCGGCCCGCTGGCCGAACTGGCGTGGGATTTCGCGAAGAAGGCGGGCGCCTAGGCGCTAGAATTCGCGCGACCAGCGGATCGCGACGCCCGGATCGTCGCGCAGGTCGGCATAGTGCCCCGGATCGGTCCGGTAGAACAGGCTCGCGCTGGCATTGCCGCCGAGGAACGGACCGCGCCAGGCGAGCTCGCCGGTGATCTCGCGCCCGGTCGGCGCCAGCGCGAGCGATCGGGTCGCCAGCGTCGCGCTGCGTGTGGCGTAGTCCCAATAGACCGGCAGCGTCAGGTCGATCCCGCCATCGGCGACGCGCATTGGTTGCGACAGGCGAAAGGCGATCCCGTCATCCCTCCCCAGCACGCCGCGCTTTTCGAGGTCCAGGGCCCAGCCGTTGCTCGCCAGGCGCGTGCCCTGCGCGAAGGTCCAGCCCTGCCGGAAGGCGCCGCCCAATCGCCAGCCGTCGCCCGCATCGAAGCGCAAATCGGCATCGACGAACAGGCTGTCCGCCCCGCCGACGCCGAGCGCCTCGTGGAACCGCGCGCCGAGCACCGTGCGGTCCTCGCGCTGCCAGCTGGCTCCGAGCGTCGCGGTCAGGGGCCCGTAATCGCCGTCGAGCGAAGCTCCGAAACGGATCGCGTTCCCCTCGGCGCGGCTGCGGGCGAAATCCGCCGCGAACCGCCCGCGCGCACCGGCCAGCACCGTCCCACTTGCCGCGCTCAGCGTCAGACCAAGATCGCCGAGATCGCGTCGCAGCGCGAGGCTCATCGTGTCGCCCAATGCAAAACCGGTATCGTCCTGCGCACCCGAAGCGATCAGGAAGGCGGGGCGCGACTGGCCCTGCAATTGCGCGACGAGCCCCTGAGCGCCCTGCCGGAAGGCGACGCCCATTTGCGTATCGGGTGCGATCTTCGCGGCCACGCTAGCCGCCAGCACGCGGGCCTGTTCGGCATCCTCGGTGGACAGCGACAGCCGCCCGCCCCACGGCGAACGCAGTGCGGTGCCGTCGATCGCGAAGGAGAGCGATAGCGCGTCGCTACCGAGACCCACATGGCGCAGATCGTCGCGCAACGCGCCTTCCAGCTTCGGCGCGACCTGTGCGCCCAGGGCGCGCGCGCCGAGATCGGAACTGTAGGCACGTTCGTACTTGTCGAGCAGCGTGACCGGCATCGACGCCCCGGCCAGCGCATCGCCCATCGCCGGCGAACCGACCAGCGTGCTGTCGGTCAGCGCCATCGCCACCCGCGTATCGGCGAGCGACAAAGTGCCCTGCGGCGCGAAGGCCGCGGCGATATCGAGGATCCCCTGTCCGTAGACGTCGTCGTCGCCGGTTGCCCCGGCATCGCGCGCGGTGTCGAGCAGGAGTTCGACGACATCCTGCCCGCTGAGGTTCGGAAACGCCTGGAAGAGCAGCGCCGCGGCGCCCGCCACCTGCGGCGCGGCAAAGCTCGTGCCCGAGAAAAGGTAGACGTAGGTCCCGGTATTGTCGGTCTCGGTCTTCAGCACGCCGTTCTCGTAGACGCAGCAGATCCGCTCGCCCCGGGCGGTCAGGAACGAGGAAATGTAGGTCCCGGCCCGGTTCGAGAAGGACGAGATATTGCCGCCCTCGTCGACCGAGCCGACGATCATCACGCCGCCGCTCCCGACGTCCGATATCCCGGCCGCGAAGTTGTCGGGCGATCCGAGGCCGTCATTGCCCGAGGAAACGATCACCACCACGCCGGCGGCGACCGCGCGCTGGACGGCGGTGCGAACCGCCTGGCTGGGATTGCCACCCCCGAGCGAGAGATTGATGATCTTCGCGCCGTTGTCGGTCGCGTATTGGATCCCGACCGCGATATCGCTGTCGCGCAGGCTGCAATTGGTGCCTCCATCGTCCGACACATCGGCGCAGGTGCCCGGGAAATCGGCCCGCAACACCAGCAGGTTCGCCTCGTAGGCGATGCCCATGACCCCGGTATTGTTACGCGCCGCCGCGGCGACGAGCGCGACATTGGTGCCGTGGTCGTCCTCCTGGTCGATCCCCCGGCTGCCGGCGACATCGCGCGAGGCCGGAAGGATGCGACCCGCGAATTCGGGACTGTCGCTGTCGATCCCGGTATCGATGATGGCGATCGCGACCCCGGCGCCGGTCGCGCCCTGTTGCCAGGCGGCAATCGCATTGTGGTCGGCTGGTCCATCCGAACGACGATATTCGGACGTGTTGAACACGCTTGCCGGAGTGGGCGTCGGGGTCGGCGTGGGGGTCGGCGTCGGCGTGGGGGTTGCGGTCGGCGTGGGCGTCGGGGCCGGCGTCGAGCGAGGCGGGG
>Ga0210039_1000252_pt1 | contig 59385 bp, 57 predicted proteins | sample CryGeyCG2114_250_3_FD_185460 | JGI IMG/M metagenome (GOLD analysis project Ga0210039, IMG submission 185460) | Groundwater microbial communities from aquifer - Crystal Geyser CG17_big_fil_post_rev_8/21/14_2.50 (SPAdes) (version 2) | ecosystem: Environmental > Aquatic > Deep subsurface >...
TGTGGGGTGTGTTTTTTGTCGTTATTGAATCCATCGTCATGAGGAGACCTTTCCTGTGTCAAAAAACTTAAATCGCACCCCGAATCTCGTGATTCAAGGTGCGAAGAACTTTCATTCTGAACTACTGAGTTTCACAGCGCTCAAAAAAAAGATCTCTAAGGTTCGCTTAGAGATCAGCAGGGTGTTTCGAGGAGAATTCAGAATATGAGTGTACTCAAGGGGTCGCTGTTGGGGTCGCTGAAGGAAAGGGCATTCCACTGGGTGGAGGCTGTCCCGGCCCCCCAGGCCCCAGGCCTTGGGGAGGCATCATCACAGCCTGCCATTCAGGATGCGCCTGAAAGAGAGCTTCCATTTTCGTTCGACGCTCTTCTGGGCCCAGGCTTTGTAATTCTTCCAAAGCTGTTGCCAGTTCAGGATACTGGGTCTGAATTTCAGTGAAGTTGGGTGGCAGTCCGCCAGGGCCTCTCCCAGCTTGGCCTGGTTGGGGCATGCCTGTTTGGTTTTGACGATTTTGGAAATTACCCTTATTAAATAAACGTTCATTCAACTGTGTTGACAAACTCGCTTTGCTTGACAACAAAGTTTGAAGGCTTTGTTGCTTTGCCGCTGTCGTCGTACTTTGGTTGGATTGCGCCCAGGTTTGTAGTTCTGTGCTGCCAATTTCTGTAGCGACGATCGTCTGTTCTGTTGTGGGTAATGCCAGAAACTGAGAGACAATCGACTCAATCGAAGTCGAGGTTAACCCCGTACTCGCAATTTGAGAAAGCAACTGCTCACTGCAACCTGGCCCCATCAAAAGGGCCGAAAGAGCCAAAAGTTTCAGAGCTGAAGATTTGAGTCTTGACATGTAAATAACCTCTCAGATTTTGTTGATTACAGTCAGCTTGGTTTGGCCTTTTCGACTGTCTGTAAGTTTCATTCTAATTTTCAAACTTGAACAGATTACGTTGAGATTGTTTTCAGAACGTAAAACTTTGTGCTCATGAAGTAAAGATTTTTTTTTAAGTTTCCCAAGCCATGTTAGGATAATGCTGAGACCCAGGAGGAAGCAATGAAAATATCCGTCAACTGTTTACTGCCTTTAACAATACTTCTGTTCGCGAGTAAAGATTTACCAAAATTCCCACTGGTTTGTGAGCAGGGCAAGACCCCTGAAGCCTGCCTCAACCAAAAAGTGGAACTGGAAGTTCTGATGACCGGCTATGGAGAAAAACCCGATGAGATACTGCAACACCCCAATATGCTCCCCCCGATGGGGAAATGGTATCAGTATCAAACGCGATTCTCCAGCAATTTAGGTCAGCTCAATCTGATCAGTCCCAAAGAGATCGCCTGTCCCAAACTGAAAATTGAGGGCATTTTGAGTAAATATGAATTGGGCTGCAAAGCACACGAAAAAGGAAAATGTGAATACAGCAATTACGTGGTCAATGTAAAAAACTTTCAATGTCTGAAATAAAAAAACGTTGGTTGATCGAGGGCGTGGCTGGCACAGGGAAATCTTCCCTGATTGCCCAATTAAAAGCGCAATTGAAGTCAGCAAGCAGGAAAGGCAAAGTTTTCGATGAAGGCCAAACCTTTGGTGAACTATTAGAGGAGCTGAAAACCCATCCCAGTCCTGAAGCTCATTTCTGGCGCATGGAGCAAGTCATGCAAGCGCTGGCTGGAAGTCTCAACTTGGACTATCTCATCCTTGAGCGTTTTCATCCTTCCTATTATGTGCAATTTCCACTTGCAGAGCATTTTAGCCGCTTCGATCGCCAATTGGCAGCATGGGGCTTTGAATTCGTTCTTTTGGATTTACCCGATCAGGCCTTTGCAGAACGCAGCCTCTATTGTCCTGAACGAGAAGCAGAAGGGTGGAGCGCTGGCAATATTGCCTGGTATGGCTCTGAACAGAAGGCAATAGAGGCCTTTCAAAACTCACAGGCACGTCGTCGTGAATATGCAAATCTCAGTAAAATGAAAGTTCGAATCCTCGATACCTCTGCCCAAAATTGGCTAATCTATGCAAAAGACCTTCTGGACGCTTAAAATGCATGCCCAAATCAAGAGCCTGAAGATTTTGCTATGCTTACTCTTCTGCTTTTCGCAGCAAATTGCCTCTGCCCAGCAAGCAAGCAATCAGTCTGATCGAAAGTGCAGACCTGAATTCCCCCTCAAAGAAGGTTGGTTGGGGGGAGATGGCATTTTTTCTGTTCCACTCAATTCAGGCAAAACGATTTGGCTCTTTGGAGACAGTTTTGTTTCAAGCCAGGCAAATTCAAGAACCGAACCGCTCAATCGATTGGGTGCAGAGATGGTGGCCAATACCCTCGCCCTCTCAAAATGTGGGCCCCAAGGTTTTGAATTGAATTATTATTGGCATAAAAATTCGAGCCCCCCTCAGAAGCCATTTTTTCAGGGCGAAGGTTTTAAATACTGGCCGATTCATGGATTTGAATATGCAGGAAAACTCTATCTTGCCCTTGAAAGAATCCAGACCACGGATGCCGTCGAAAATGGTTTCAATTTTGAAATTACAGGCGTCGATCTGGCTGTGGTTTCAAACCCCGAATCGCCCCCCCCTGAATGGCAGATCACGATCAAAAACCTGTCTGAAAACAGAGAAATCATCCCGGGCATTGCCATGGTGAGAGAAAAGGGCTATCTCTATTTATTGTCATTTCAAGAGACCCCCCAAAAAAATCACCCGTTCCTGCTCAATCGCATCCCCATTTCTAGCTTGCAGCAAACGCCTTTGCCACTCGAATACTTGAGTCAATCTAAAATCTGGAAACAAGGTTTGACAGGGCCTGATGCGCAGGTCTTAATCCCAAACGGCGCAACAGAAGCCTCTCTGTTTTATGATCCTGAAACCAAAATGTGGATGATTGTGCATACTTCACCCGAATTTCTTCATTCTGAAATCGTCATTTACCAAGCACGGGAATTGATCGGGCCCTGGATAAATAAACAGGTATTTACAAATTTCTATCCTGAAATGGATAAAACACAGCCTCTTTATGATACTGAAAGTTTTTGTTATGCCGCCAAAGCACATCCTCAATTCTCAAATTTTAAAGCGCATGAGTTATTGATTGGCTATGCCTGCAATTCATTTCATTTTAATAAACTCTTGCAAAGCACCCAACTCTACCGCCCCCAAGTGAAGAATATCAAACTAAATCCTGAGCATGAAAGTTTTGAGCATGAAGCCAAAAGATAAAAAAACAGGGTCTATTTCAGGCGCTCAATCCCTGGGCTTCATTGTTTCTGTCGCCCTTTTTATGCCGCTTAGATCGCAAGCTGCACAAGAAATGCAGATCCCAGCCTTCAGTTGTCGAAATGGGCTCTTCGCTGTACATGCTGAGCATCACTTTCAGAGAGCAAAAGTCAGCGCTACAGCAAAAACCTATTTTTATGAAGATATTGAAAATTGCCCCCAGAAGCCCACTTGTAAAACAAAATCCTACCTTATTCAGAATGACCCGATTTTGATCAATCAAATCAAGGGGGAGTGGGTCTGCGCCTGGTATGCTGGGAAAGAACGGGAAACGGTGGGTTGGTTAAAACGCAAGCAGATTTCACTGCTGTCAGAAAAAGCGCCCCCGCAATTATCTGATTGGGCCGGTCATTGGGTTTCGCCTCAAGCAGATCTCAAGATCAAACAAAATCCAGACAAAAAAAGCCTATTTTTAGAAGGACAAGCTTTCTGGTATGGAGCTATCGTCAATGGAGAAAAAGTAATTCATGTGGGCAGTATTGGGTCTGAGCGCATAGAACCTCAGCAAAGATTCCTGAAGTATTCAGAGGGTGAGGATGCATGGGACTGCAAAGTGAAGTTCACGCTCTTGCCCCCCTTTTTGATTGTGGATGACAATCTGCATTGTGGGGGGCAGAATGTCAGTTTTCGGGGCATTTATCAAAAGCAGAAAACAGCCTACCAGAACAAAGTACGTTAAGCGCTTAGCTTATCCTCACAAGTTTGGAAATCCCGATCAGATTGGCTGCAGCGATCTGCAACTGCGTTTTAAAATCTGCAACACCAGGGGGCAGACCTTTAAACAACGATTCAATTTGAACAACTGCATGCTCAGGCAAGCACGGCAAAAGACTCTGTTTATCTTTTAACCCCCAAAAAACAGGTTCCTGCGGCAATTCAGATTCGGCCATGCCCTTGTTCAGCAGTTGAATTCCCCAGGGAGAGAGGGCGTCAAAAACCATTTTGGCCTTGGGAAACGCACTGTAAACCTTGCGCAAAAGTTCCTCAATCTGCTCAGGTTTGAGATACATGCTCACCCCAGCCAAACAGATCAAGGGTTCTTCAAGCTGCCAAGCTTTGACAGTATTTACCCAGGAAAAGGCAAGAAACGAGTCCCTTACCATCGTGCGCATCGGATCTGCTTGAATAAATTGATCGCGAAAATTGAGTACATCTTCAAAATCACAATCCAGCACCCTGCCTCGCCCTTGATAAATACGCGAAAAAGGATCATCCAAGCCCACGCCTAAATTTACGACACATGCTTGAGGTTGAAGCAGATGGGCCCGGCTGATCTGATCGATTTGATAGGTACGATTCCCCCAGGCAGCGATGCCGTAACCACCAATTTTGCGATCGATGCTTGAAAAATCATAGTCCAATGATTTTACCATGCGCTCTGATACAGGATCTTTAAAATCCAACAAAGGGTTCAGATGCCATTGATAACGTCCCCACAGAGGGAGCAAACCTGTTTGCCCCAAAACCGAGAAATCTGGATTCATAGCATCTCCAAAACTTTTGCCATTTTCAAAAAAAACCTTTTCGATAATTTTGAATAGCTTGGAAATAATATCAAATGTTCAATCAAATCTTCACAATTGGGACAAAAATAACTTTGTTTAAATTCCTCTAAATGCGATATATTTTGAAAAAAATCTATATTCACATCGATTTTAGATTTTATTAAAATATTTTTTAAGTCTTTATTTTTGCCCCGATAGTAGACAGGGTATTGCAGATAGGTAAATACCTGTGCAGGGTCAAAGCTAAAAAATGGCATAAAATTTGATTTCTTCTCAAACAGCTGAGAATAGGTTTTTGCAAAGAATTTTGCTTTTTCACGCCGCGTGTTTAGAAAGGGCAATTGATTCAAGATCAGAGCAGCTTGGATGGGATGCATTGCATAATCTGAAAATTCAGGTTTTACTTTTTTCAGTTTGGGAATTTTGTCGACATGTCCTTTTTCATCAAAAGCAAAACTAATCTTTTTAAAAAACACTGAAAATATCACGGGATGAGATAATATTTCATAAAATATACAAAATAGAAATTTCTCTATCAAACGGTGAAGTGGCAAATAAGGCTGGTGAAGCATTTTTTTCTGAATCGCATAAAAAACAGCCGAATCTTTGAGCATCAGGGCTCCCCCATACAAACCCACAATATTTTTTAAGGCACCAAAGCTGTAAACTGCAGCATCGGCCTGCAGACCCACGGGGCCAAGTGAATCCTCACACCCCACTGCTTGGGCACAATCTTCAACCAACAAGATTTGATGCTGCTTGCAAAAGTGACGTATTTCTGTCAGGTCTTCGACGATGCCATACAAATGGGTATAAACCAGAACACGGGTTTTATCCGTTACACGTGCTTTGATTTCTGTGAGACCGGGCGTAAATTTATGCGGAGCCGTATCGCAAAGCACAGGCTGCGCACCCGTCGCCAGAATCATATTGACCATATCTATCAGGGTATAGCTTGAAATGATGACCTGATCTTCTTTTTGCAAGACAGCTTGTAAATAGTGATAGAAACCTATTCTGGCCTGCGGAAAGAGCAAAATCTGTTCAGATTGAAACTGTTGAGATAAAAGCTGTAAACACGCAGCTAGAGGCTTTTTTTGATAAGCGAGGGGATTTAAAAGCGAAGTTATAAACTTCCCATAAAATTGAAGATTGGTATTTAACCGATAGCGGGGGTAGGAGTAATTGGTCATCTTCGCAATACTTTATTATAATTCATTTAATTCGCAGATGGCATGGTCAAAATGTTAGACAAGATAAACCGCAACACCCAAAAACAGTCTCAACATCCCATCTTTAACAATGCCCAAGTCATTCCAGAGGGCTGGTATTTTCTCTGTCAATCCAAGGAACTCCGTCCCAAACAAATCAAAGATTTCAAAATTGGCGCGCAAAAACTCGTAGTTTACCGTGGTGAATCAGGTAAAGTCTATACTCTCGATAGCTATTGCGCACATATGGGGGCCGATTTCAAAATTGGAAAAGTCGTAGCTGAAAATATTCAATGTTTTTTTCATCAATGGCAATATGCTGGCTCTGGCAATTGCGTGAAAATTCCCTGTCAAGCAGAGATTCCCGCGCGCGCCAAAGTTCAGGCCTATCCCACTGTCGAAAAATACGGGGCAGTTTGGTGCTATGCGGGCCCCATCGCTCACACGCCACTCTTAGAGGTTCCTGATCTTGAAGGGAAAGAGACCATTACGCGCTTTGATCGAGCCAATTTTTCAAAAGGGCACCACCATATCAGCATGATCAACGGCATTGATCCCCAGCATTTGGCAACCGTCCATGATTTGAATATTCAAATGGAACTTGAAGTCCAGGAAGATCAAACACAGATATTTTTCAGTCTGACAGGTGACACCCCAAGAGGCTCATGGACAGAAAAAATGATGTATTTTTTTATTGGCAAACGCTATTGCTATCAGATGAAGTATGCCGATGCCTGTCTGGCCTCTTTGACGATCTTAAAAAATGTTTATTTTCTAAAAGAGTCATGGAAATGGCCCGCCTTGCATATGTTTTATGCCTATCGCCCCCTTGAAGATGGCAGTTCACTCACCTTCCCGATTTATATTACCTCGCTTGAACCCGGAGTTTGGGGCAAAATCAAAAGCCATTTCAGATTGTGGCTCACCAAACGTCTCTATTATTTTTTAAAAGATGATGATGAAATCATTTATGACAATATTCGCTTCAATACCCATAATCTATTGAATATGGATGCCCCTGTTTCCCGCTATATCCGCTACGTCAATAAACTAAAAAAATCGTTGTGGTCAATTGATTGCGACCATGCCTAAAGCAGATATCTATACTTTGCTGGCACTATTGCTGATCTGTATTTTGATCTGTGAACGTGCTTTCCCCTATCAAGCCCTTGAAAAATCGAAATTTTGGTATCCTCGCTTTGCCCTGCTCTTTCTCGCAGCCAATGGCGTGGGTTTGCTTGCAGAAAATACCTGGATTCCTTTTCTAAAACACAGCGCGGCTCTGAAACTGCTGGCCCCCTTTCCCGATCTCGCTCAAGGAGGCTTGGGATTTGTGCTGGGCAGTTTCTTTTTTTATTGGTGGCACCGTTGGCGACACGAAATTGAATGGCTCTGGAATATCTTTCACCAAATGCACCATGCCCCCAAACGGATTGAAGGTTTTACAGCCTTTTATGTGCATCCGCTTGAATCTGTGGTTTCTTCACTTTTAAATGCCGCTCTGCTTTTCAGTTTGGGAGCTTCCACTGAGGGGTTTATTTGGTCAATTTTCTTTTTTTCCCTGATCGGCGTTTTCTATCACAGCAATCTTAAAACCCCCCTTTGGTTATCCTATTGGGTGAATACGCCTGAATTACACCGCATTCACCATTTGCGTGGCAAGCATCGGAATAACTATTCAGATTTGCCTGTTTGGGACAGAATCTTCGGCACCTTCCAAGCACCTAAAACACATGCAGAGCAAGCAGAATACGGGTTTCGTGAAAATCTTGAAACTCATTTTTTCGAAATCCTGACGTTTAAGAATGTCTTGAGAAAGTACCCTCGGCGACAAAATCCCAAAGCATGAAAAGAAAACATCACGAACAGCGTATGCTATGCTCAGAAGTAAAAGCTCAAAAGGTGAGGTGGATGTTTGGAGGCAAATTCGCTTTGGATGGGATTGCTTTGGGGAAGTATTGGCGCAGGTTATTTTATTTATGGAAAAAAGCAAAATTCTGTCCTGTTGATGTTGCTTGGATTTTGTCTTTGTGTTTTACCCTATCTGGTTGGGAATTTAGTTCTTCAAAATATGATCGCGTTGGCACTGACAGGCTCTCCATGGTTAATCAAAAAATATCTCTGAAACCAATCCGATGCTGATACGTTTAAATACGCCCAAATCACTCGCTCATGAAATCCTAATCGCACCTCCGCTTCAAAATTTTAAAGTGCTTCACAGTGCCCAAGACTTATCCAGCCAAAGGCAATACTGGGGCTGGATTCGTTCAGAATCACTGATTGCAACGTTGGAAATCGAAATCAGCCCAAATACAGCCTGTTTAGATTCGCTTTCCTTTCAAACCGAAAAACCGACGGCTTGTCAAGTTCAGGAAATCTTGGCACTGCTGCTTCAAGAACTCAATCTGAAACGACTGGAAGCTCACTGTGATCGAGAAACCCGCCTTTTATTTGAAGAACTCTCCTGGGCCAGTTTGCCCCTAAATGCTGAAGAAACGCTTTGGAAAGTTTTCTGGATCAATGCAAAACGCGTAATTCAAGCTGATTTTGACTGGGGCCCTCTGCCCATTCAAAAACTAGAATTGCCTGAGTTTCAAAAGGCCTCAAAAGAAGTCTTCGTACTGCGTACAGATTTAAATCATCCCCTATTATCGGGCAATAAATGGTTCAAACTCGCAGAGAATTTACGCTTTGCGCTAGCAAACGAGATAGATTCCATTGGCAGTTTTGGAGGAGCCTGGTCAAATCATCTCTTTTCACTTGCAGCAGCCGGGCATTTGTTTGGATTTGAAACCGTCGCGATGGTTAGAGGAGAAGCCCCGCTAAATCCAAATCCAGTTTTAAAATCATGTCTGCGCTGGGGTATGAAAATTCACTGGTTGGATCGTTCGAGCTACCGGCAAAAACATCATCCTGATTTTCTTGCACAACTCAAGCAAGACTGGCCGAATACCTTCTGGATCCCTGAAGGGGGTTCCAATTTAAAAGGTGTAAGGGGCTGCAAAACCATCTTAAACCATCTTCCTGCAAGCTTTGATGTCATTGTTTCACCTGTGGGCACAGGGTCAACCTTGGCAGGATTGATTGCCGCTGCTCCCCCTACAAGCCAGGTTATCGGAATTCCGGTTTTAAAACAGGGAGAGTACCTTCAGACTGAAGTCGAAAGGTTTTTAAAGCTACTTCAAGTCCAAAATTCAGCAAAATGGAAACTTGAAACAACTTATCATGCAGGGGGATATGCCAAAGTTTCACCTCAGTTTCGCCACTGGTTAACTGAATTTGCCTCTCAAATACCTTTTCCGCTCGAGCCAGTCTACTCGGGCAAAGCTTTTTGGGGCTTGATGCAGATCTTGGAAAATCAAGTCTTCAGTCAAACTGAAAAAAAGATACTCTTTGTGCATACAGGGGGAATCTATCCCTGGAATCTCAGTTGATTTCAATCGGGGCTGTAGAGATTTTTTCTGACAGGATGCGGAAAGCGGGCCAATTCTTGGTAAAGCTCTTTTTCCTTCACACTCAAATTTTGGGGGGTTTCAAGTTTTAAACTGACATAAAGATCTCCCGCAGACTGGCTCGCCTTAGCGGGCTTCATCCCTTTGCCTTTGATACGAAAGGTTTTTCCCTGTTGTGATTCAGGGGGAATTTTAATTTTCACTTTGTTTTCCAAGGTCGGAACTTCGATTTCTGCCCCCAGGATGGCTTCAGTAAAGGTGATCGGAACTTCACAACGTAAATCGCCATTTTCTTCAATCAGAAAAAAGTTGTGTTGGGCCAATTGTATCAAGAGATAGAGATTGCCGGTGTTCTCCCCCAGGGTATTGCCCTCTTTGGAAATGCGAATTTTTGATCCGTTGCGCACTCCAGACGGGATTTTAACTTCCAGTTTTTTACTGCTGGTTTGCCCCCCCTTGCCATTGCAGTTACGACAGGTTTGACGTCTGACCTGGCCTGTGCCGCCGCAGAGCACACATACTTTTTCCCTGTGTACGGTAATGGTTTTGCGTGCCCCTCGGGTCGCTTCCTCAAGGGTGATTTCCATCTTTTGTTCCACGTCTAAGGAAGATTTATCCGCTGTTGCTTTTTTTTCAGAAGGTTTTTCGCCAGGAGGTTTCTCTTCCTTTTTCACATTGACGGAATCAACAATATTATTGAAGATCTCGCTGAAACTGAATTTGTTTTTGGAATGGGGCTCTTCTTCTTTCGAAAAAGCTTTGCGATAGGTTTTCTCAAAAACATCACGGATATTGTCAATATTTTGTTCAGTAAACCAGCTTTGATCCACAAAGCCATTATCAAAATGGCGACGTTTCTCTGGGTCTCCTAAAACTTCATAGGCTTCAGAAATATCTCTGAATTTTTGCATTGCATCTGAAGCGCCTTGATTGACATCCGGGTGATATTTTCGCGCCAACCTGCGATAGGCCTTTTTGACCTCTTGAGGTGTGGCATTTTTATCAATCCCCAAAATACCGTAATAATCTTTGCGAATCACTTCAACTGATTATTTAATAAATTTTGGAGGCTGAGCCTGAACATACAAGGGTTTTGCGCCGGATCCACCAGGGGTAGGACTTGAGGGCGTAGGAGATAAATTGGCTGGGGGAGTAGGGGCTCCTCCGGCAATGGGAGTAGGTGATGAGGCTGCAGGCGCAGCAGGTGCCACAGTGGGAGCAGCAGGAGCCGCCATCGGTTGAATCACAGGAGGGGGGGCAGAAACAAAGGCCTGGCTCATGGGTTTGGCAGGAGGGGGAATTGGAGAACCATTTGAAACTGAAAGTTGTAAATCAGGATAGGCTGCATTCAAATGTTCTACAACTGCAGATCTTACATCATCCAGTTCCTGGGCAGTCACCAAATTCTTGCGCACCAGAATTTCTAAAAAAGAGAGAACATCCACTTTGTTCTCAATCACTGCCTTGGGAATATTAAAACCGCCCACAATCTTGGGTACGGAATTTTCTGATTCTAACGCCATATCGCTTCCCCTAAGATTCAGAGTAAAGGTTGTGCACCCGTCTTCGACCGTCACGAAATTGACGATACATTTGAACAACGACTCCCATCCGGCTATTCCACGGCACCCGATAAAGCATGCTTACCGTTGCTTCCTTCCGGACCTGGCGGGGTTCACAAGTTTACCGTCGCATGAAGACCTTACGATCAACACCATTGCATCAAAGTCACTCCAACCCATTCGGGCCTCAGAGCGGGAATTCGATCTCGCTAAAGCGGATTGCGAGTACAGGGCACCGCTATCTCCCCATCTAGCACAACCAGAGTCATTATACGGGAAGCAAACAAAAATTGTCCATGCACTCAAACCGAGAGTGATAAAGTTCAAGCATCTTCGAACCCTTGCCAGCAGCTATAAATTTTCGTAATATTAATATTGAAATTAAATTAAGCTAGCTTGATTTCTTGATCTAGATCAAGTTTTTCAAGATTGAGATGAAAGCGAATGGCAAGACTGATATCGCAATCTTTACAAGGGCACAATGATCCACCCTCATATAAAATCCAGATAAGAAGTATTTTCAAATGAAAGAATCACAAAAAACTCCCGCATGGAAGCACTTAACGCAGGTAGAGCGTCTGGGAGAAGTCCTGTTACGGGATGGAAAACTCAAACTAAAGCAATTTGCAGCTCTCATGGAAGATCAACTGGCCATGCCTGAAAAAAGAATTGGCGATCTTGCCGTTGAGAAAGGCTATATTTCTCAAGACGAACTCTTGGATTCGCTCTTAAGGCAGATTCATGTCTCACGGGTGGTCGAAGCCAGCGCAAAAGAATTGGCCTTGGTTTAAGCCAAGAGGCTTTCTACCCAGGCTTTTTCAAGATTAAACCTGCCTTTTTGAAATTCAGGAATCTGAGCGCTGTCAATTGCTTTTAATAGGAGCGGCAAAGCCTGATAAAAAGCCAAATCTTTAGGTTCAGGATGAAGACTCCACAAACCAGGAAAACCGCCTGAAAATTCAAGACGAAGCAACTCATTTGCACGCATCCACTGAGTGATGATCGTTTCTGCCAATAATACCCCTGGCAGAACGATTTTCTGATCAGTGCCTTCGCTGTTCAGGTATTCAAGTTTAAGAGCCTTGTAGAATCTGCTTTTTTGTGTCAAAAAAATTCGCGAAGTCCAGGCTGAATAACAAAAACCATCGGGCTGGGCATACGGAGCAACATAAAATTGGGCCACCGAACCATCCGCTCGGGGAGGGCCCGCCAAAGGGCAACAGCCAATGATTTGTTGATCCTGCTTGAGAATCTCTAAAGCCGTTTCAAGCCAATCCTGGACTTCTCCCCCCAAAATCATATCGGCATCCAAATGAAGGACCCACTCAGACTCAGTTTGTGCCAGACCTTCAAAATAGGCACGAAAGGGGCCCCCTCTAAAATCTCTGTGCGGAATGGCGGAGCCAAAGAAAGGGTCTGGGATTTCACTGGAGAACCCTTCATTCAGTCTAAGCAAACGCAAATGCGGGTAAGAGTTCTGCATTTTTTCGAGTAAGTCTTCAAGAGCCAGAGATTCTGCCTTTCGAAGTGAGACGGGAAAGTTTGGAGCGTCTAAGGGTTCATCTAATACCAAGAGAATATCACCACAGCAGCCAGCAAAATAGTCGAGTTGACGTGGTAAAAGCCAGTATAAAACGCCTAGATCTGCGCGGGTCAGATTGATCTGCAAACTGATCTTTTCAAGCAAAACCAGAAGACATTTCTGTTTCAGATTCAGGGTTTTCAGTCTCTGGAAGTTCATCTTCCCAACTGAAATGAAAATCCAAAAAGGGGATACCCTTGGGCACTTTGCGTGTCGGTTTGGCATTCCGCTTTTCCAAAGGCTTCTCCAATGCCAGAAAGGAAAGCAAAACCTCTTTTTGAATTTCTATTGTTTCTTCTGATTGTGAAACTTCTAGAATATCAAGTACAACCTCAGGCTGCTTTTCACGCACTTGAACAGGATGGGATTGCAGATTTTTAAGGGTCAATTTACATAATTTGCTCGATTCAGGACTCATCAATTCAGGTGAAGGGGGTGTCAGAACGGGTTTGTTCTGAAATTGCACACGCAAATCAAGTTGTTGGGTCAAAGATTTTAATACGGGAGGCTCACATTTGGGGGCCAAAAGCGGAGCAAAGGTTTGTGACGAACTTTTAGGCAGGAACTTATCGCTCCCAAGATAGGGGCCGGGAATTGTTTGAAAGCGTAAAAGTTTTTGAATGAACATCTGCCGGTTTTATTTTAATCATAGGGGATTCTAAGAAACAATTTCAAGTCACCTGAGCGATTATTTCTCGCTTCACTGCTCCTTGGGGAGTGGCAGGAAGCCTCTTCATTGAGTATTATGAAGTGTGAGCGAATTCAGGAGCAGAGATATGTTCATTGATATTCAGGCTTTTTTTGAGACCACCCCCGTGTCAGCGACCTTCGCTGTGGAGACAATTAAAATCCGTCCTGAGCAAATCAGTACCGATTCAAGAGCGATTCCCGAAGGCGGTTTGTTTATCCCCTTAAGAGGGGAATTTCATGATGGCCATGCCTATCTCTTAAAAAGTTTTGAGTTGGGGGCCCAGGCTGCTTTCTGTGAAAAACAGGTCTATGAGGCCAACCGCAACACTTATGCAGATCTCCCCCTGCTCTTGGTGGAGAACTGTTTAAGCGCCTATCAGGCACTGGCAAGGCAATGGCGCAGACAGTTAAATATTCCAGTCATTGGGATCACGGGCAGCTCAGGAAAAACATCCACCAAAGAAATCTTGGCAGCAGTGCTCAGTCCCTTTTTAAAGGTGCATAAAAACAAAGCCAATTTTAACAATGAAATTGGCGTACCCAAAACGCTGCTGGAAATCCCCGTTGATGCCCAAGTGGCGATCATTGAAATGGGCATGCGCGGCCAGGGCCAGATTACTGAACTGGCTGAAATTGCAGAACCCAATTTGGGTTTGATTACGCAAATCGGAACCGCCCATTTAAGCGAACTGGGTTCACAAGCAAATATTGCAGACGCAAAATGGGAATTGGCGAAATTTCTTGAGGCACATCAGGGAAAACTTTTTGCGCAAGCTGAAGACCCCTTGCAAAGACTCGCTGCGCAGCAAACCCCACAGCTGGCTATTTCTTGGTGTGGTGAAAGCGAAGACAGTCTGGTCAGGTTACTGTCTGTCACTGAATATGATACTTTTCAAGAAATTGAATACCAGGTTCAAGCGGGCAAGGTCCACACACTTCAATTGATGATGCCAGGCCGTCACCAGGTCAGAAATCTGTTGCTTTGTCTGGGTGTTTTATCAGCATTGGGTTATGTCTTGCCTGAGCATACGCAGATTGAGCCAGAACAATTGTTTGGCAGAAATCAAATCATTGAACTCCCGAATTCCGCCACACTCATAAACGATGCCTACAACGCCAACCCCGAATCCATGCGGGCCACGCTTGAAGTTTTTGGTCGCCGCAAAGCAAAACGAAAAATTGCAGTCTTGGGTAAAATGGGAGAACTGGGCCCCCAGAGCCCCCAACTCCATGCTGAATTGGGAAAATTTTGTAGCCAACTCGAGCTCGATTACTTAATCGGTTTGGGTGATGAAACCCAAATTCTGATTGAGAATGCTGAAAGGGGAGCCTTTCAACGCCTCTGGTTTCAAGAGCATGCTGAATGTATTCAAGCCCTGACTCAATTACTTGCCCCCGGTGATCTGCTCCTTTTAAAGGCCTCCCGTTCGGCTCAACTTGAAAAACTCATTGAAGGTTTGACCTTTGTTCCAGAATCTGAGGGCGCGTGAACCGAGCGCTTTGGATACAAATCGTGATGAGTTTGCTGATGGGGGCCCTCTGTCAATTGGCGGTTCTCACCCTGCCCCCCTTAGAATGGCTTGAATCCCGCTTTTATGATTTGAGAATCTATTTTCAAACCCCTTCAAGCCCCAACCCTGAAATTCTTTTGGTGGATCTTCTGCCCTCAGAAATACCAGAATTGATTGATTGGATTCAAAAAAAGCATTTGACTGGTCTCAAAGCCTTGGGGATGGATTTTCAGGCCAAAGATTTTTATGAACATGAATTGGCTCTTGATACCCTGCGTTCGGCCCCTTTTCCCGTGGTTCTTTCCTCAAGACTCAAGTTTAAAGGGCAGGCACCGGTTTCAATCTACAACCCCCAGCGAATCAGCGGAAAAAACTTCAGCATTGGCATTTCAGATTATTTGCCGGATCCAGACGGGGTTCTGCGTAAACAAGCTGGCGTTTTTTATTATCAATCAGCCAAAGAAAAAAAAATCAAAGCCATCGAGGCCTTTACCTGGGCGTTGTTTAAACAAACTCAAAATAAGCGGGTCAGGCCCCCGGCCTCCAGTCTGATTCACTTCTCAGGGCCCAACCAGCTTTATCCCACACTTGAATTTTCTGAATTGAAAAAAATGTCTGCGCATGCACTCAATAATAAATATGTTCTGGTAGGAGACAGCCAGGAAATCTTACCCTTCGATACCCCAACCCATGCCCGCATCCCGATTTTAAGTCTCCATGCCCAAACGCTTTCAGGTTGGCTCAATCAAACCTATTTTCGAATCCCTGCCCTCTTCAATCTTTTACTGCCTTTGCTGCTGGCTTTGCTGACCCTTGGCGTTTTGAGTTTTACCCTCCGCTGGGGCATGTTGGTTTCTGCGCTTTCGACGCTTACCTTATTTTTTTCTTATGCCACACTCAATATTCTGTTTTTTCAATATTTTAATACCGTTTTCGCAATGAGTTCCCCCTTATTCGCCATCTTGATGACCGCAGGCGCTGTGACCGTCTTTTTTAATCGAACAGAGGGTCAGCGCAGAGCTGCCATTTTAAGTACTTTCAGACGCCACCTGCCAGACAATATGGTAAGAGAACTGCTTGAAAACAGCGAACCCGATCGTTTGACTTTGCATGAGCGAAGGGTGGTCACTGTGATGTTTACAGATATTAAGGGCTTTTCAAGAATGGGCGAAAAATTGCCCCCCGACCAGATTATTCACATCCTCAATGAATACCTGACTGCCATGACAGATATTGTGTTTAACAATCAAGGAACCCTCGATAAGTATATCGGGGATGGTATCATGGCTGTTTATGGAAATATTGGTGAGAATAATCCACGGCAAAATGCCTACTATGCAGTAAAAACAGCTTTAGAAATGCGAATTGAAATGGAAAGACTTCAGAAGAAATGGATGCACGAAGGATTGCGACCGATTCAAATCCGAATTGGGATCAATACCGGTGAAGCGCTGGTCGGCTACGTAGGCCACCCCAAACGCAAAGAGGTGACGGTTATTGGCGATACGGTCAATACAGCGGCCCGAATTGAAAAGCTGAATAAAAAATACCACACCCATATTTTAATCAGCCACAGCACCTATGAATATGTAAAAGATTGGATGGATTCGGTGGCACTGGGTGAAGAAAAACTAATGGGGAAAACAAGCAGTGTCAAAATCTATGAAATACGCGGCTGGAAAGACGAAAAAATCCCCTCATGAAACGCGTTTTAATCTCTGGCTATTACGGATTTCACAATACGGGTGATGAAGCGATTTTAACTGCGATCTGTCAGTTACTTAGCCCCTTTGAGCTTGAAATCAAAGTCTTGACGGCCCAGGAAGATCATGAACTGCAAGGCTGTCAGTTTCAAGCGATTCAAAGAACCCAAATGGCCCAAATTTACCAAACCCTGCAAAATACGGATTTGTTTATCAGCGGGGGGGGAGGGCTGTTTCAAGATGTAACGGGCTTGGGAAGCATCCCCTATTATGGGGGCTTGCTCTGGCTGGCCCGCCGTTTGAATGTGCCCACCCTGATCTTTTCTCAGGGCTTGGGCCCCTTGAGAATGCCCTGGTCGCGCTGGGCCGTCAGTAAAATTTTTCATGGTTGCTCTGGAATCAGCTTAAGAGATCAGGATGCCATTGATTTGCTCAAGGAAATCAAGGGCCCCGTCCAACGAACGGTTTTAAGTGCCGATCCTGTATTGGCCATGCGGGGAATGCCACCTGGAAGGGCTGAAGAAATTCTCAGACAAGAAGGGCTCAACCCAGATTACCCCATCATTGGCGTTTCGATTCGCCCCTGGAAAACCTGGTATGAAAAACAATTAAAAAGTTTTACGGCCGTCCTGTCTCAATTTGCTCGGCAAGCCAGGGCTCAACTTCTGTTTATCCCCTTTCAAGCCGATCAGGATACCTGGATGTGTCATGAAGCCGCTTACGCCATCCAGACCCGACCGGCGGCCTGTCAACCCGGCCTGCATGTCCTGCGCGGAAATTATTCACCTTTGGAAATCTTCAGTTTAATTGGACAGATGGATATGATAGTGGGTATGCGGCTTCATTCTCTGATCATGGCTGCCGCCAACCGTGTCCCTGCTGTGGGCATTGTCTACGATCCCAAGGTCAGAAGTTTTTCTGAAATGGTGGGCTACCCCTTTATGGGCAGCGTGACATCCTTAAGCCATTCAGATCATTTCTATCAATATCTATTCACAACCTGGCAGGAAAGAGAGGCGATCCGAAAAAGTCTCGACCAGAAACTGCCCGCACTTGAGAATCGTGTATACGAAGCTGTCAGGATTGCATTACAATTACTTGGAATTGATTATGAAAACTTTGAATAAAAACTGGCCTGTAACGGCCCTATTAAATATTTCTGTTGATTGTATTGGAAAATCTGCACTGCTTGAATTGCTTCAATCTGGTAGAAGCTTGAATGCCCCCATACATCTGGTGACCATGAATGCAGAAATGGCCTATTCAGCACTTGAAAACCCTGATTTTATGCGTATTTTGCAGTCTGCTGACCTGATCATCCCCGATGGAATTGGGGTGGTTTGGGCCCTGGCGCGTCAAGGGGTCAAAGTCGCGCGTCTGCCAGGGGTGGAAATCGTCGAAGATCTCCTGGCAGCATCTACACAGTCGGATCTTAAGCTTGCTCTCTTGGGCAGCAGTGAAAGCACCCATGCAATCTTGCCTGGGATTCTTCAGGAGCGCTTTGGTGAGGTTAAACTTGTCTACCGCCGCAATGGATTTTTTCAGCCCGAGGACGTGCCCCAACTGATTGCAGAAATTAACCAGGCCCAACCCGATATCCTCTTTGTGGCGTTGGGGGTTCCCAAACAGGAAGAATTTATTGCCAAATGGCGATCCGAGCTGAAAGTTCCGATTTTAATCGGAGTCGGCGGCTCCTTTGATGTGATTTCAGGCCAACTTCAACGTGCTCCGCTTTGGATGCGTAAAATGCATCTCGAATGGTTTTATCGGCTGATTCAACAACCCAGCCGATGGCGCAGAATGCTTGCCCTCCCAAAATTTGTATTAAAAGTGATGTTTTCACCCGCATGATACGCTTTGTCAATATTAGCAAAACCTATTCAACGGGTGTTAAAGCCCTGGTCAATATTAATTTAGAAATCGAACCCGGTTCCTTCACTTTCCTCGTGGGAACTACCGGCTCAGGAAAATCCACCTTGATGCGACTGCTCTTTCGCGAAGAATTGGCAAGCAGCGGGGAAATTTGGGTTTTTGGAAAAAACATTGAAAATCTAACCCGCCATGAAGTGCCTGTTTTAAGACAACAGACGGGGGTCATTTTCCAAGATTTTAAACTGATCCCTCAAAAAACTGTCTGGGAAAACATCGCTTTCGCGCTTGAAATCATGGGGGTCTCCAAAAAGGAACAAAACAGCCGAATTGAAAGTGTTCTGGAACTTACCAATATGTCTCAATACGCACATACCTTTCCCACCCAACTCTCAGGGGGAGAGCAACAGCGGGTCTCGGTGGCTCGCGCGATAGTGAATAAACCTCCTTTGCTTTTGGCAGACGAACCCACCGGAAATCTCGACCCAGATACCTCTTGGGAAATTATGAAATTGCTTTCCAAAATTTCGGCGGCAGGGACCACTGTCTTGGTGTCGACCCACAATAAACACCTTGTCGATTTATTGCAAAGACGGGTGGTTAAACTCGATAAAGGAAGAATTGTAGAAGACACTCTTGAAGGAGGCTATAATCAGCGTGCCAGACGTAAATAAAGTTTCACGGCAGTGGTTGTTCAGCCTGCAACAAGGCACACAAAATTTGGTGCGCAGCCCCTTTATGAGCTTGGTGGTGGTCAGTACCATGACGATCGCATTGGGGGTGCTCGGCTTCCTCTTGCTGACCCTCAGTGATATCAACTATATGTCTGAGCAAATGTCGAGCCAATTGAAAATCGTCGTATTTTTACAGGACGATCAGAAACCTGAGACGGCTGCAGCTCAAATTGAAGCCATCAAAGGTGTGCGTCCTCCTGTCGTATCTGTCAGTAAAGAAGACGCCTTGAAAAGCATGACTGAAGAACTTCCTGACTTAAAGAGTTTGCTCGAAAATCCCGATACCAAAGTTCTGAATAACCCTTTTCCTGCAACGCTTGAAGTTTCTGTAGAAAAACTTGAAAATATGTCTGCTCTGGCAGAAGAAATTAAAACAAGTGTACCGGGCGTTGAAGGATTACAATTTAACCAGGAATTGGCAGAACAACTGAAACAAATTCAAAATGCTGTGCAATTGATCGGTTTTTCAATTGCCGGGCTGCTCTTTTTAGGCACCTTGTCGATTGTCATCAATACGATTCAATTGGCTGTTCATAACCGCCAGCGTGAAATTGAGATCATGCACCTGGTCGGAGCCCCTGATTGGTTTATCCGCCTTCCCTTTTTGCTTGAAGGATGTATTTTTGGAGTGCTAAGTGCCATGACCAGTTCAGGTCTTTTGGTCTTCTGGCGCTTGGTGCCTTTGCAACAGATCAAAACCTGGTTTAGTTTTATTCAGCTTCAACCCGGATTGGGCCCAATTTTGCCAGTTACTGCAATCGTGACAGGAGTTGGTATAATGATGGGAATTCTCGGCAGCGCATTGTCTGTGCACCGTTATATCCGATTTGAAAAATCCGCAGAGAAAGGAAAAGCTGAACATGCGTGAAGAAAATGAATCTTCAGCGGAAAAACCAGAGATTGAACTGGAAATTTCTTCAGATATAGCTGAAAACGAAGATATTCCCCTTCGAAAACTCTCGATTTACGATTTGCAGGATGAAATTTGCAACGAAAATGAAGTTGATCTACTCAATTTGGTTTTTGAATTTCAAAATGAAGGTAAATTGCCCTGTGATTGTCGCGAATGCCTTTTAGACATCACAGCAGTCGCGCTCAACTACTTACCCCCCCGTTACTCAGTATCCATTCACAAGGATCTCTACCTGACTCCCGAACTCCAGGCCGCCCGAAAAGTAGAAGTGGAGGCAGCACTTCTCCATGCCTGTGAAAAAGTTAAAGTTCGGCCCCACCACTAAGCACTTTTAAGCCCCATGCATTTTTTACTGGCTGGGGCCTTTATCATAAGTTTTGCGCCTGTTTTGGTGCGTCTTGTCGATCTTCCCTCCGCTGTGATCGGCTTCTATCGCATGTTGTTTGGACTCTTCGTGCTGATATTGATTGGATTTTTTCGGCGCCAAAACTGCAAAGTTGACTCAAAAACCTTTAAACTCGCGCTGGGAGCAGGCCTCTTTTTCGCTTTGGATATTCTCTTCTGGCAGCGTTCAATTCATTTAATTGGACCGGGTTTGGCTACTCTTTTAGCCAATTGCCAAATATTTTTTGTTACCCTGATCGGTTGGGCGGTGCTCAAAGAAAAACCCCATCCCCGTCTCTGGATAGCAATTCCTACTGCAATTTTAGGTCTCTGGCTGGTGGTGGGGCCTTCCTGGAACTCGCTCAGCGATGGCCCAGCCGGAATCTTACTGGGGGGGCTCGCCGCGATCAGTTACTCCCTCTATCTCTTGGTTTTAAGAGCGGCAGAAAAAAACCATCGCAAAACAAATCCCGAAGGCCCTTCCCCGGTTATGCTCTGGAATACCTTCAGCTCTTTGCTGATCCTTTTCATGACCGTGCAAATGGAAAAGAGCTCCATTGCTTTGGCATCAGGAAATCTTTGGCTGATCTTGATAGCCTATGGTATTTTTATTCAAGGTTTGGCTTGGCTCTTCATCAGCAAGGGCTTGGCGCAGGTTCCTGCTTCTCGGGGAAGTTTAATTCTTTTACTGCAACCTGCATTGGCTCTGGTTTGGGATGTACTCTTCTTCCACCACCCCTTGAGTGCCCGCGAAGCGAGTGGTGCCTTGCTGACCTTGATCGCAATTTATTATGGTGCAAGCCTCAAGACCTGAGCTAAAAACTGGCTTCAAGTCGGGGACGCCCCAATTTGAAACCATGCTTATCCGCTATTTTTTTGATCTGTTCAACCTGCTGTTTATGCAATCGTCCATGGCTATAGTTTTGCTGGATGCCTTCCAAACCCATTAGGAGAGTTTCAGCCATACAGGCAAAGGAATAGCCAGGTTCAAGGGGAATGCCAGGCACATAAAAATCTGGATTCAAGGGCAATTGCACCAAGCCCCCCAAGATCACATCTACATTCGGACATTGAAGTTTGACCTCTGCAGACGTATCCATCGGAACAGAGATATCGCAAATGATATGGGCACCTTTCCCCAAAACTTGGGGAAAAATAACGGGCTCGGGTGAATTACTTGCCCCCAGAATCAATTCTGAACTCGCCAAAGCGGAGAAGTCTGTACAAATTTGAATCGGGGCAAGCTTACCCAGCAATTCAGTGAATTTTCTCCAAAGTCCCCGTTCTTCGACAGGAGCCAGAAACTCTGCAAAATCAACACCCAGCGAACTTAAGCTGGCAGCGATTCCTTTCAGGGGAAGTGGGGAAGCAAAAGATCTTAAAACCTCAGCATAGATTCTATCGGCTGTCTTCTCCAATCTGCTTTCACTGCCCGGCCTGCCAATTAAAGCAATCTGAGCAATCTCCCCGGCCATGCATTCAGCATAAATACTTGCGATATTTCCAGCCGCACCAATCACAGCAAGCCGCGCTGTATTCAGTTCAATCTCTTTGTTTCGGGCAGCAGTGAGCATGGCTTCAATGCCCATTGCGACAGTCAGCGCATTACCCGTCGTTAATGCCAGTTCCTGGCTCAGAAGCGTGGTTGCATTGAAGGTTACGATTGAATTATAGCCCCCCAGCCCCAAAACCTGATGGTGTTTTGAACGGGCAATGTCCACAGCTTCTTGGACCAAATTCTGAACGGGTGCCAGCTTTCTGCTTTCCAAATGACGGTGCATAATCTCAGAATCGAGACATAGGCCCATAAAATTTAAAATGACAGAAGTCCCCAACTCGGAAGTAACTTTGAGGCGGGTATAGATTTGAGGGCCCACCCAAGGCCACAACTGATCTAAAAATAGTTTCAATTCTTGCGCAGAAAACACAGCCAATCCGGGATCCCAGAGGGGAACATGTTCTGGTTTAATAAAATGCCCCAGAAAGGTCACCTGGGGAAGTTTTTCATCCTCTGCCGCGATCGAAACGCCTGAATACAGCTTCTCAGGTAAAGGTTGAAAATCTAAATCTGCGCCCACCAAATAGCCAGTGAGGGCAGCAATCTGGGCTTCAGCCAAAATTTGAAAAAGGCGTTCAAAGGCCTTGAAGATCTTTTCAAGCGCTTCCTGGGTCAGTAAATAACAGGGTTCCAAACGCAAGGTTTGCGGATTACTCAGGGTGGGAGCAACCCGAATCTGGGCATGATGAAGCAACCACCCAGCCAAAACATAGCCCAAAAGTCCTTGTTCAGCCAGCATATTTAGAGCAGGAGAAGAACTCTCTGTAATAAGATGGAATTCAATCCCCAACATGAGGCCACTGCCTCTTACTTGCTTTACAACGGTGGGGAACCTTTCTTTCAAAGCCAAAAATCCCTGTTTGAGCTGCTCACCCATTTCTGCACAGCGTCTGGGAATTTCTTCGCGATCCAATAAAGACAGGCTCTCCAGGGCGACTTTGGAACTCAGCGGGTCTTCAGCGAAAGTAGAGCTGTGAATCAGACTGAATTCAGGTTGATAGACCTCTTTCGCAATCAAAGCAACCCCCATTTTGGTCAGCCCCCCACCCAGACTTTTCGAAAGCAGATAGGTATCGGCCACAATAGCTTGGGTCTGAGAGTATAAAAATTGACCGGTTCTGCCCATACCTGACTGAATTTCATCGAGGATCAAAGGGAATTTAAATTCAGAAGCCAAGCTGCGACAACTCTGCATAAACTCAGGTGAAATGCTTAAAATCCCGCCCTCACCTTGCAAGGGTTCAGCAAAGAGCGCAAGCACCCGGCTGGCTTGTTTGGCTTGAAGACTCAAACCAGATTTGCCAAGTATCGGGAGATACCATTCAGATTGCCAATTTAAAATCGTTTCACGCAATCCTTGGCTCTGACCGGGTTCCAAGAAAAAAGCAGGCACCCCCAAACGCGAAAAAGGTTCACGGTACTCTTTGCCATGGGTCAACTGAAGGGCTGCTGTTGTTTTGCCATGAAAACCATGCTCCAAAGCAAGTAAAATCGGCTCGGTCTCAAAATAGGCTTTAAATTTTTGATTTAAGAACGCGCTCAAGGCTGCTTGAGTCGTTGCAAGGCCTAATCCACTTAAGCAGGCCTCTGTCTCAGGAGTCAGTTTCACAGGGTATTGGTCTAGAAGCTGAAGGGCCTGTTCAAATTCAAATTGAAAAGCTTTGAGACGCTTCTGATACACCAATTCAGCATGTTTCAAAGCAGCTTCAACGGCTTCAGCCCCTGAATTTACAAAGACACTGATATAGTGTTTTCCCGTAATCTCGGCCAAGCGTTTATCCAGCTCTTCGGCAAGCAGCCCAGCTTCACGCCGTTCGCTCCCTTGGGCCAGAAAAGGCCGTTGAGCTGTCAATTCTGCTTGCAAAACCGAAACCAAATCCGGATGATTGTGTCCAAAGAGGGTAGCGCCATAGCCCCCAATCAAATCCAATACGGGGATTTCTTGACCGTCTTTTTGATAGAAAAGATAGGCTCCTTCACCCCGATGGTAATATTTATCGAGCTGGAGAGCCTTTAACAATTGCCCCAGTTCGGGTCTGACATAGGTTTGATAGGCGGAATCAATCATTTTTGAGCCCTACGAATCATGCGAATTCTGTGATTTTGGGTATCGGCAATCGCCAGCCCCGTAGGAGTCAGAACCAAACCAGAAGGCATTGCAAAACTTCCTTCTTTAAGAGACCCATTCTGAAAACGGCCTTGCCCATTGCCCGCAAAATTTGAAAGACTCCGATCAGGTGAAACCAAACGAATGCGATGATTTCCAGAATCTGCAATATACAGGTTTCCTGCCTGATCAAGATCCAGCCCTCGGGGTTCATTCAAACGGGCCTGTTCACCCACCCCCTCTTGATCTCCGGGGGAGCCATTTCCAACCCAGGTTTCAAGCATTCCTGTCTTGCCCAAGCGACGAATCGCATGGTTAAATCCGTCAGAAATATACAGGTTTCCCTGCGAATCAGCGACCAAATCACGCGGGGAATTGAGTCGGGCTTCTAGCGCAGGCCCATTTAAGAAACCCTTTTCAGCGCTGCCTACCAGTGTAGAAACGGTTTTGCCATCAGCACTTAATTTTCGAATTCTGTGGTTGTTGCTGTCGGCGATCAAAAGATTACCTTGCGCATCCAGACAGAGTCCACTGGGGCTTGAAAACAAGGCGGTCTGTGCCTCTCCATCCTGAAATCCAGATTTTTTGGGCACACCTGCCAAGGTACTGACATTTCCTTTGACATCAATTTTGCGAATCAAATGGTTGCCTGAATCAGCAATATACAGATTTCCAGCCTGATCCACGGTCAAGCCCACAGGATTGTCAAACTGGGCTTGGGCAGCTTGCCCATCTTGATATCCTGGCGCACGCTGCCCCGCAAAGGTAGTTGTCTGGCCTTGCTGGCTTATTTTGCGAATTCTGTGGTTAAAGCGATCGACCCCATAAAAAAAAAGATCTGGCCCCTGCACAATATCCCAAGGATAGCTGAACTGCGCTTCTTGAGGCCCACCCTCTTTAAAATCTGAATCGCCCTCTCCAGACAGAAGCTCTATCTTTTCATTGCCTGTCCAGTTGAAGGCTGCTTGTTTCGAAAGCGCAGCCCCCAAAACCCTCGGGCTTTGGGGGCCGCCAGACTGTGAAGGCGATGCACAGGCGTTTAAGACGCCAGGGAGAAGAAAAGAGAGAAGAGCAGGCTTTGTCAGGCTGAATCTTGATGGCATGCTTGGGTTCCTTTTTATAAATAGGAAAGTCTTACAGACTTAGTGAGTATAACAAACCAACTATTAAACGTCTTCCGAAGAAGAAAGAATTTGTATCTCTGCGCCAGATTCGTTAAAATCAGTGAAAACCAGAAGGGTAAATTATGTTGCATCCATTTAAAACGGGCCTTTTCCTTTCGCTCACGCTTGTCTTTCAGACAGTTTTTGCTGAACTTCCCGCTCAGGCCATGACAAGCCCGCAAGATCCAATCGGTATCCTGCTCAACCAGGGAGAGAAATCAAAATATTATTTCAAAGCCTGGAAAGACCTCAGTTTAAGCGCGGCAAATCGCAATGCCTTGCTCAAGCAGAATCAGGAACTTGACCTTGAAGCCGCACGAACTACAGACTCCGCAGAATTTAAACAGGTCTTTAAAATCAATCACCTCTTTTTTTGGGGCGAAGATTTAACCCGAGTATCGTTTTTGGGTTCCCATGGGGATATTGTCATGATGGATTGGCCAGCGGGTGTCAAAGGAGGACAGGTTTGTAAACTCTGGTTTAATGGCAATGGGGGATTTGCAGGGATTCGAAACCAGGCCTGCACGCCGAATTGATCAGGCCTCGCTGACCCTGTCCAAAAGATAGAGATAAGAATGCCAGGCTTTTTGAGTGGCGCGTTCCAGGCCCAATTCACAGGTACGGCTGCTGGAACAATAGAAGTCAGCTGAAGATTGAAGCTCAAGGGCTGAAGCCTCGTCTTTCAAGGCCGATTGCGTTAATTCAGGAACCCAATACCCCCGATCCCCGGCAAAACCACAGCAACCAGCAGCTTGCGGAATTTCAGCCTGGGTCACACATGCTGAAACCAAACTGAGCAGTTGGTCTTCAATTCCCATTTTCTGAACTGAACAAACCGGATGCACCCAAGCTTTTGCATGGATGGGTTGCAATTTCAGGTTGGGGAGTAGAAACTCAAGGGCAAACACAATGCTGTCGATAATGCGCAGCTTTTGGATTCTAGATTGATTTTCAGGATTCAGCCCCTCGGGTTGACTGAGCAACTGCCAGGTACAGGGGCTATTGTCCACCAAGACAGGCAGTCGCCCAAAATCAGAATGCTGCCAGAGCATGTCGATGCTTTGATTGCGCAGGTAATTGCCCGCTTCATGCAGTCCCTTTGAGCCAAAGGGCAGACCACAACAGTGTCCCATGGGAATATCAGCGAGTTTAATCCCCGCCTTTTTGCAAAGCCGATGCAGCACTTCAGGCAAAGGATTTTCAGCTTCGTAACCCAAATTTCGGGTAATACATGAACTGAAGTAGACAGCATCTGCTGAAAGATTTGAGACAGCAAGGGGTTGCCAGGGTTTCGGCTCAGGCCATTCAGGGGGCCAATCGGGCAAATCAAAGAGAGCATCTAAAAACAGCTTTTTCAGCTGATTTATCCTGTGAGTCCCCAGCGTGTGGTGCCCCCACTTTCCCCATTGAAGCCCCAAACGCAGAGATTTTTCAAGCAGCGGAAATTGTTTTGCCATGCGAAGGGCCATTGCCTGTTTAAAATCTGAACAGGATTCAGAACGCAATTGTTTGACCAAAAGACCCGTGTCAATTTTAACAGGGCAGGCCAAGGCACAAAGTCCATCGGTTGCACAGGTATCCAGAGCATAGTACGGGTAATCCTCTTGTAAAACTTTTAAAAGCCCAGCCTGGGCTGGATCGTGTTTCAAACGCTGCATTTCCCTTCTCAGCACAATCCGTTGACGGGGAGTCAGACTGAGGTTTCGGCTGGGGCATTGTTTTTCGCAAAATCCGCATTCAATACATTGATCCACCACAGCTTCAATCACAGGTAAGGTTTTCAAATTTTGAACATGGGCCTGGGAATCATCATTCAAAATCACGCCAGGGTTTAAAAACCCCATCGGGTCGATAAGCTTTTTCAAGCGTTTAAACAGGGCATAGGCCTCAGGCCCCCATTCTGTTTCAACAAAGGGGGCCATATTCCGACCTGTCCCATGTTCTGCTTTCAAAGCCCCCTGAAATTTGGAGACGATCATGGCGACAAGATCGGCCATAAAATCATGGTAGCGTTGAATCTGATCGGGCTGATTAAACGATTGGGTGATGACAAAATGCAGATTTCCATCTTTGGCATGTCCAAAGATAATCGCTTCCTGATAGGCATAGCGTTGAAATAATTCCTGTAACTCAGTAACCGCTTCCGCCAGCACCTCCAGGGAAACGGCAAAGTCCTCGATAATCACGGTGGTCCCCTGCGCCCTGACGGCCCCCACAGAGGGAAAAAGCCCTTTGCGAATCTTCCAAAGCTCCGCTTGTTTTTTCTGATCCCGTGTAAACTCAGTTGCGGCCAGCAAGGGCCAGGATTTCAGCAAGTCTTCAAGTTGAGCTTGCAGGGAGTGAAGGCTCGTTTCTTCATGGGCCTGAAATTCCACCAGCAAAGCGGCTGCCGCTTCAGGTAAAGCCTGGATCCACTCCAATTCGGTTTGTAATTCTATCGCCCGCAGCGAAGCCCTGTCCATCAATTCGATGGCCTGGGCCCCCAAAGTTGAAAGTGAAGGAATTGCATAACAGGCAGACTGTATATCTTGAAAGACAAGCAATCCTGTCATTTTTAAGCGCGCGTCAGCGACAGTATTCAGAACCGCTTTTGAGATAAAGGCCAAGGTTCCCTCTGAGCCAATCAGAAGATGGCTGAGGATCTCCAAGGGCGTTTCAAAATCCACAAAGGCATTCAGACTGTAACCCATTGTGTTTTTTTGCCGATACTTTTGACGAATCAGCTGCAACAAAGCGGGATGCTCATGAATTTCCTGACGCATCAGGCGCAATTCTTTTGCAAGTTCGGGCAATTCAGCTTCAAATAATTGCTCGGCATCGGGGTCTGAGGTATCAAGGAGATGACCAGAAGGTAAAATAAATCGGAGCGAAGCCAAGGTGTGGTAGGCATTTTGAGCAACCCCACAACACATGCCACTGGCATTATTGGCAAGCACCCCCCCCATCATACAGGCATTGATGGAAGCCGGATCTGGGCCAATTTTTCTTCCGCAGGGCTTCAACGCGGCATTTAAATGCCCAGCCACCACGCCGGGTTGAAAACTTACCTGTTCACCTGCATTTAAAACTTCAAAACTTCGCCAATCACGGGCCAAACCCACCAAAATCCCCTCACTGATGGCTTGACCAGAGAGACTGGTGCCTGCCGCACGAAAGGTCAGCGGAATCTGCTCAGTTTGACTGAATTGAAACAGTGCCTGAATATCGGATTCAGAACGAGGATAGACCACAGCTTGGGGAATAAGGTGATAAAAACTGGCGTCTGAGGCCATTGCCCGGCAAAGCGTAGGATTGGTAATCACACGCTCCTCGCCCAATTGGGAGCGTAAAATCTCCCAGGGAATCATGGCGTGTTGAAATCGGCTTCGGTTTCGCCCCCCCGCAAACCAGTCGTTTTATCCTGAGCCTGGCCAAAGCGAAGGTGGGCCCCCAGTCTAAAAGAGCTTATAAACGGCAGGTTCTGCGTCCAGAGCGGCTGATCATATTGCAGGGAAAGATCAAAATCGGGCTGAATGCGCCAGGCCAAACGGGGACGAAAATAAAGGCTGGATTGTTGCAGTGCATTTTCCTGTGTTAGCCCAAAATCCCCATCAATTCCCAACGAAAGCAAAAGGGCAGGGTGAAGCCAATAGCCGGCTTCGGCAAAGGCCTCAAGTTGGTCAGAAGGCTTATCGAGGGTCTTTCCTGCAGCCAGAGCAACTTGGCGTCGAATATGCAAAGCACTGTAATTGCCTCTCAGACGGTAGCCAGTACCCGCTTGAAGATAGGCCGGCAAAGGCTTCAAGAGATAACCTGCTAAGATGGCCATATCCAAGTTTAATTGCCCCTCTCCCAAAACAGGCTGGGTATCCAGCGCATACCCCAAAGGCAGCGATAAACCCGTGCGCAGGGTCAAGCTCAAGGGCTCCTCAAAGATTTGGTAATAATGGCCAATCCACAAATCTGTAAAGGCATTGGCTGTACTTTGAGTCGAAAATCCGGAGGCCAGATTTTCACTGGCTTGGCGAGCCAAGGCCCGAAAAGGAACCTCAAAAGCGAAAACACCTTTTTCAATATAACCAAACTCGACACGGGTGGTAGACTTGAGTTCTTGTACTGCTGAGGGTTCGTCGTTAGAATAGCTGCCCCATTGGGGTTGAATTTCAAGAAATAAAGCGTCCTTACGTACAGGCCAAGCACTTTCAGTGGCCCAGCAGGTTCCGCTCAACCCCAAGAGTAGACCAAAGAGACTCAATGAAATCAAGGTTTTCAACATTAAATATACATATCCAAAAGAATTCCACGTATTTCCTGCAAGCGTGAAGCCATTTCAAGCGCTTTCCACTGCCCCGACAGGACCTGATCCGTCAAAACAGCGAGATGTTGATCCACCTCTCTGACCAAAGTATACAAACGGTTGTGACGATCATAATTTCGCTCAACGGCAAAGGCTTGGCCCTGGGCTTTGCGGATAAAGTTGCGTACAGCCTGGGTATAGCTGATCAATGCTCTTTCAGAGGGGTTCTGCAATAATTCATCCCCCAACGCGTCAACCTGTTGTTGTAGAACTTCAAGTCCTTCACGAATTTGGGAGGCACCGGCTGAAAAAACCTGATGAAAACCTTGGCCTTGCTCTGAGCGGGCAAGGCCCTGACGCGCAGATTGAACTTTTTCAGTTCCCGATCGCCTTTTTCGTGAAGGATCATTTTCAACCTGCATTGCGTTCCTTTGGGTTTCCCTCATCGTCATATGCTAAGCCATTTTAACGGCATTCTAAAGGCAAGTATAACATAATCCCCATCACGCATCGGTGTATAATGAGGCAGGCCGAGAAGCCCATTTTTTTTCAGGAGTGAACCCATGTTTGAACAAGATGTTGAAAAGAAAAAAGTCGTTGACTTACTAAACCATATTCTCGAAATGGAATTGGCGGGAATGGTCCGCTACACCCATTATTCCTTAATGGTTTTTGGCTATAGCAGAATCCCAATTGTATCCTGGTTACGGGAACAGGCCAATGAATCCATGGCCCATGCTTTGGAAGCTGGCGAGCTGATCACCAGTCTGGGCGGGCATCCCTCCTTGGGAATTGGCCCCCTGCTTGAAACCCATAAACATGATATTGGCGATATTCTCCGCGAAGCCATGTACCATGAGCAGGAATCTATTAAAGCCTATCGGGAATTATTGTCCTTGGTTGAAGGCAAATCGATTACCCTTGAAGAATATGCGCGCCGCTTAATACATGATGAAGTGGTACACGCAACTGAAGTCGACAAAATGTTACGCAAGCCCGGAGAAATTGGCACTTACGAAGCATTCAGCAAATGAAACTTCCATTTGAAAGCCACCAGTCTATCCGTTTGGGAGCCTTTTGGGGTTTTCTGGGGGTTGGATTGGGGGCTTTCGGTGCACATGCCTTAAAAACCCGTCTGGATCCCTATTTTCTTCAGATTTTTGAGACAGGGGTAAGATACCAGCTCTATCACGCCTTGGCCATGCTCTTGACCGGCGTGCTTCAAAATCTGTCTCCAGAAAAAACAAAATTGAAGTGGGTTTCACTTTTTTTTAATCTGGGAATTCTCTTGTTTTCAGGCAGTCTCTATCTTTTAGCGCTCACAGGTATCAAGGCCTGGGGCGCTGTCACCCCCCTGGGTGGATTGAGTTTTCTGCTGGCTTGGCTGCTCATGGCTCTCTTCTCATCGAAATCCTAAAGAAACTCTCGCCACCGGTCTCTTTTCCATGGTATTTTAGGTAGTAAGTATTTTAGATAGTAAAATAATTCATAGTTTAATCTGGAAGAGACCCATGAAAAAATTGTCTGGCCTTACTACCTCGCTTATTTTGGCTTTCAGTATCTTGTCTGCCTGTGATTCCCCTTCAGCACTGATTGCTGAACGCAAAGATCAACCCACTCTCCAGATTCGAGCCAATTTTCAAGCAGCAAGTTCCTCACTGCAAGCGGCTACGCTTACCATTCTTGAGGTGGATAAGTTACCAGAAGCCCTCAAAAATGCAAGCCTTTTGGAAATTGTCTTTGATACCACCAAAGCCAGAATTCCGATTACTCGCAACTCCGATGGAACACTGACGTTTCCTTACCGCTCAAGTCGGCCGATCAGCGGAGAAGGTGAACTCCCAGTTTTAATCGTCGGCGATCGACGTTTCAGTTATTCTATTCTCCTTGAAACCGGCCCTGAACTGGAATTGGCAACCCCCGCCATTGAGGTTCAACCGGCGATGAATATTACCCAAGGAACCCGGCTTCGTTTAAAAGCAAACTTTAAAGATCCCAGCAAAATTCCTGACTATGACTTTTTCTGGTCTGCTGCAACAGCTTCAGCTGGCCCCTGGCAATCCATCAGTGGAAACTCAGATACCATCAGTTGGGATTCTGCTAAAATCGGTAATTATTTTATTCACTTAGAAATGCGGCACAAGAAAAACCAAAGCACTTCTAGCTATACCTCTCCCACAGCCTTGGTGAGAGTACTTGACAGTGATCATCTTGCCCTGACAGAACCCACAAGTGGTGTGATTCTGGAAGGAGAAAAAATCAAGCTAAAAGCCAATCTGCCTGAATTAGAAAATCTTCCCAATCTACGCTACCTCTGGTCCTATTCAGTTTCAACCCAAGCCAGTTTCAGCCCCATTGTTGAAGAAGGTGCACAGATTACCTGGGAACCCCCGCGTGCCGGAAGTTACTTTCTCAGACTTCAGGTATTATCAGATCAAGGCAATTCTACTTACACTTCTTCAAAAGCCTTGGTTCAGGTATCTCCAGCAGACTCCGTGATTGAAACGCTGCCTGCATCTGGCTCTCTAATCAGAGGTGAATCTGTCAATTTAAGTGCAAAATTGGTTGACTCACCAGAACTCAGCTATACTTGGTTCTATGGATTCAGTCCCCAAGCCAGTTTTACACCCATACCCGGCAGTGGAAAAAATATCAGTTGGACTCCGAATCTTACCGGCGATTTTTATCTGCGCCTGCGCACTTTCAATACCAAAACCAATCAAAGCGTAAGCTATACCTCATCAAAAAGTTTGGTCAGTGTCCGCGACAGTGATGCCGTCTTTACGACAGATCCCAGCCCAGCCAGTCTCTTAAAAGGCAGCAGCGTAAACATCAGTCTGAATGATAGCAGTTCTGAAAATATTATTTGGAGCTACGCGAGCACTTCACAAGGCCCCTTCTTACCCATCCCTGCAACGGGTAAAAAAATACTCTGGACCCCCCCCGCTTCGGGAAGTTTTTACTTGAGAGCCGAAGCCCCCAGAGCAGATGGCAGTCTTGCCACCTTTGTATCAGCCAACTCACTGGTCACAGTTTCAGATCGCAGTGACGCGATTCAAACTGAACCTCAACTTGCAAACCTACAACTCGGACAGGCTGTTACTTTGCGTTCAAGTATACAAGTCGCAAATGGCAGCTACGCCTGGTCCTATGCCACCAATGCCTCTGGCCCATTTACCCCACTTCCCTCCTTAGAATCTCAGGCACTGTCGACGGTAACTTGGTACCCCACCCAAAGCGGAAGCTATTATATCAAGTTAGACATTTCAGATCCAGGCAGCAAATCAGCAGTGAGTTTTATCTCTGAACAACCGCTTGTACAGATTTTAGAGAAACAACCCTTTTTCAGTCTTGACCCCAGTTCAGGTCGGATTAAAACCACTGAACATGTCACAATCAAAGCACAATTTGATACCCGAGGCCGAGCCTTTAATTATGGCTGGGCCTATGGAAAAAGTGCTGCGGGCCCCTTTACTCCGATGGGTGGCAGTGCCTTGCCAGAAATTTTCTGGAATCTCAGCAATAAACCTGCGGGCAGTTATTACCTTCGCTTTACAGCGACGCCTCCAGGCTCAGATCGCACGCTAACTTATATATCCTCAACCCCCTTGCTCTTTGTCAGCAGCAGCGATGCATCTGCACCAGAATTTGGGATCAGTTCGCTGAAATAAATCCAAATATCAAAATGAAGCTGGTCTTGCAGGCCTAGATAGCGTAAAATACGCATGTTTAGATTCTGATCACCTTGGAAGGAATCCCCATGCTTCAGCGAATTTACCTTGCAACACTCGCATCTGCCCTGATGCTTGCAGCCTGCGCCCCACAACCCCAAATTCAACCGCTTGCGAACAGCCTTGCTCTGCGTGCGCAAAGCGCTGGTCACGTGATCGATGACAGCGATATCAGTGCACCTGTCAAAGTCAATCAAATTCCCATTCTTGAAAAAGAAGCGAAACGAGAAGGAAATCAACTGATTTTCCGTGCTGTCTCCTTAAACAGACAGTCTCCTCTCCCACTTGCAAGCAACCGTTTGGAGCTGGTCGGCCAATTTAAATACTATGATCTGCAAGCTCAATTGATTCCTGCTGCCAATGCAACTGTGAGTTTGTATCAGGGTTCCCGCGCTGTCGCCCAAGCCATTACCGATGCTGAAGGGCATTGGAGTCTGATTGCCCCTGCCCCCGGAGCCTATCAAATTCGCTATAGTTTTGCCAATCCGCGTTGGAGTATTGAACGTTATTCCTGGGAAGGCCCCAGTCTTCAAGTACAAAATGCCCTGGATACAGGCGTTTATGCCCTTGAAAAAGGCACAAAAAATTCTGAAGTGGGATTGATTCACGAAGTTTATAATCGGGCCCTTCGGCTCTTTTCACGTGAACAAATGGATTTAAGCTGGTGGAAAACCCGCATCAAAACCATTTGGCCAGGATCGGGTGATTATTATAGCTATTACACTGTGAACCTGACCGGGGCACAGCAATGGGATGTCAATGGACATGAAATTGGGCATGCGATTTATGATCAAGCTCTCAATGCCAACTCCACAGGTGGACAACACAAAATAGACGAATGCTATAACGGCACGCTGGCCTTTTCCGAAGGTTTTGCAACCTTTTTTTCGGGAGCTGTCCAGCTTGAGCGCAATGCTCAAGACGCCCATTTCGGCTCCTCACTTGTGCCCCGAAGAGCGCCGATCAGAATTGAAAATACCCCCAGTGATGTCTGCCCAGGCAACCGCAACGAATGGAGAGTCGCGTCTGTGATTTGGGATCTCTATGATACCCATGAAGATCAGGCCGATCACTTAAACCTTTCTTTGAAAGAAATATTCAGTGCCTTCGGTCAGGCCAATAAACCTGCCATCAATACGGCTCTGGATGCCTATCAACTTTTGAAAGAACGTGTTCCTGCAGCCTCTCTGCCCATGCTCCGCTCAGTCTTCGAGCAAAATACAATGGAAGTGAAAGACTAAGTCTTAACGGCCAACCTGGGATTGGGCTTGTGCTATAATTCAATGCATTCCTGGGCCCTCTCCCAGGTAGCCAAGAATTGGTAAGGAGATTTTTAATCCAACATGGCGCTACAAGAAGTTACAGATCAAAATTTTGAAGAAGAAGTGCTTAAAGCTGGTTCACCCGTATTGGTAGACTTTTGGGCACCCTGGTGCGGCCCCTGTCGCTTGGTGACTCCCGTGGTAGAAGAAATCGCCAAAGAATATGAAGGCAAATTAAAAGTTGTCAAAGTGAATACAGACGATAATCCTCAAACGGCAGTCAATTATCACATCAGTGGCATTCCCTCTCTGCTCCTGTTCAAAGAAGGTCAAGTTGCAGACCAAATCGTAGGCGCAGTTCCCAAGGCCCGCCTTTCAAACATGGTCAGCCAACACGTCTAATTGATTCGAAATTTGAAAGCCCAGGCAGAACCTGGGCTTTTTGTTTTGGCCCCCTATTCCGCAATGATCTGGGGTTCTCAACCGGAAGAAAAGCCTGTAGTTGTTTTTAAGCAACGAAGTAAAAAAAAGCACCTCAAATGGGTGGGTGCTTTTTTAAATTACTCAGAATTACTTCGGAATTTTTTTCAATTCAACTTCAGCCAGAATTTCAACTGCATCCTCTAAAAAGTGAAGTTCTCTAAAATACAATTGCATATCCTCATTGCTGAACTTTGTCAGATCAATCAGGGGATTGACCTCATTCAAAACAGATTGGATCACATCAGGAGAAATGGGATGATCCATGGTAACGGCTTGTGCATTTGAAACCAGCAAAGTACGTTCGGTTCCCAGCTTAAAATGCCCACCAACCTCAAAAGGAATGGTAAAGAACCCCCCCATGGTCGTGGCCTTGCCAGAAAGTATGGCTTTGCCTTTCTGTAAATCCACACTGAGCATGGTAATATCCGCACCAAAAGAAGCCAGCAGTTCCTGGTTCTTCATGATTTTTTCAAGCATAACTTTAAAGGTATCGGATTGCAGAAATTTATTGAGATCAGATTCATTGATGCGAATTTTAACAACCCCTTGTGTCGGTTGATTGAGTTGTAATTTATCAGTGTCCAAATTCACCTGATCGACACGTAACGATAAAGATTCCACCGGGAAATCAGAAAGCGTGAAACGTTTCGCATCCATTTCAAGATAAGCCAATTGCCCTCCAAGCAGCGAAAAGCTGGGAGCATTTGCATGCACTTTGACACGTAAGTGTTCTGGGTGATTCAAGGCTTTATCCACACGATCGTGCAGAATACCATTGGCAACATTGGGTGCAAGGCCCCCCAAGGTCATAATAAAACCCATTACGATTGCAAGAATTGTGATTACCATTAGCGCCGTGCTTCCACCATTAATTTAATTGCAGTTCTTTCTTCGCCATCGATCATCACATCGACAAAGGCAGGAATAAAAACAAGATCCAGTCCACTGGGTGCGACATAGCCTCTTGCAATTGCAATGGCCTTAATGGCTTGGTTGACAGCACCCGCACCAATAGCCTGTATTTCAACATATCCTTTTTCCCTAACAACTCCCGCCAGAGCCCCTGCGACAGAAGTAGGTTTAGACCGCGATGACACCTTCAGAACGTCCACTGCTTCATTACTCCTTTAAAAATTGCTACATTGAAGCCTGCTGCGTTTGATTGCATGTCAACATTATACCTTTTTTTGTGCAATCTATCGAGAGGGGCCGTAGATTCTGGCTTTGACAAGTCTGATTGGGAACTAAAGCTGCAATTTAAGATGGGGTAGATATTGAGCAAATGCCATTGGAGCCAATCTGATCTCAAGGCTGTATCGGGTTTCCCACATAGAAGGCAAGAGCGAAGTACGATGCAAAAGGTAAGAATCAAAAACCAGTAAATCACCGGGTTCCATCTCAGGTTTCCAAAAGGCGTCTTTGCGATTCTGTGCGAGAACAATGCGCTCATCGCGTTGTTCAACAAAGGGTGTCTGGCGATCTGAACCGATCTGAAACCAAAGTTTTTGCTGGGGTTCTCGCAAAAGTTCTAAACCCGGAGCATTTTGGCCACAGGCATTCAAAGGAATCCAAAAATTTATCGCAGGGCAGCCCCCCAAAAATTCAGCATCCTGATGAAAAGGAATCACCCGCTGGGGCCATTGATGAGACTGTCTGCGCGGCAGGGAATTTTTTATAAGAATCGCCACTTCAGCTCCAAACAAGCTCTTTAAGAGTGGCTGAAGCGCTGGAACAGCCAATAATTTTAAGCTCTCAGAAACGAAGTCACCTTCAAGTTCTGCGGGCAAATGTCCGTACTGATAGCGCTCCTGATAGACAGAGGGGTGCATTTTACCTGAAAGATAAGCAACTTCTGCCTTGTCAAATTTTACTTCAAGTTGCTCCTTCAAAAGCCTTAAAGCTTTAGTTGCAAAAACATTCTGCCAGAGAAAACAACCCTGAGTTCGAAGCGCCTGTACACAGAAGTCGACCGCATCTGCACAAGAAAAAATGGGGAGAGATTCCTTCATTGTACTGAAAATTTACAATTTTGTTTGAAAACACCGCTTAAATCAAACACGCAGCCAGAATCCTTATCTGAAATTCAGTTTTTAATCGAGGTCAGCAGGGCTGAATAATCCTGGTCTGCAAAACCGGCCTCCGCGGCTTGATTTAAGAGGGCTTTAACCGACATTAAACTGCCTGTATTCAAGTCCATCCCCGCTGAGGCCGATTCAAAAAGTGCGAGATCCTTCAGCATATGGCGAACAGGAAAATTGGGGTGGGTATAATCCTGGCTCAGGTAGCGGGGAAGTTTTTTTGCAAAGGTGGGTGCATTTAAGGCACTTTGCTCTAAAATTTCCATAAATGTTGAAACAGGCACGCCAGAAGCACGCACAAATTCCAAGCTGAGTCCAAAGACCGCCAGTAAAGAGGGGATCATTTGATTAAGTGCCAGTTTCAAACTGGAAGCAGAGCCCACTGGCCCGATCCACTTTACAGATTTACAGAGCTGCTCCAAAATTGGCAGGAACTCTAAGCAGAGCGACTCCTCCCCTCCCACCATGCAAATCAATTCATGGGCCTTGACTTGCGCAATACTTCCCAAAACCGGTGCTTCAAGAAAATGCCCCCCCTCAGAACGAATGAATTCCTGCAGTGCTAAGTTTTGCTCAGGGGCCAAGGTTCCCATTTGCAAGATCGTCTTATTGCGAAGCTCTCCTGAAGAAAATGTCTGCACTACTGCCTGAGAGGCTGAATAATCACTGAGCATGAGAACCAAAACTTGAGCCTCAACCAGCGCTTCAGAGGGGGTTTGAGAAACCTTTATCCCATAAGTCGCTAGGGGTTCGGCCTTAGACAGCGTTCGGTTCCAAACTGAAACCTGGTTGCCCAAAATTTGCCATTCTTGTGCCATGGGCGCACCCATGAGACCTGTTCCGCAAAGTGCAATTTTCATTTTAGTAGAGTGAAACAATATTGTTTTTTTTCAACTCCCAGAAACAGCGGGCAAGAGCCTCGACATCCACCATGGCATTGTGTGCACCTTCAAAACCCATATTGAAGAGCTTATGATGCAATTCTTCAAGTTTTGGAAATTTATTGCGGTTGCCAGATTTGATCGCCACAAAATCCACTGTACTTTCCATTGTACAAATACGGTTGAGTTCCTTCATCGGGTTCGGCAAGCCTTTGCGGATAAATTCCGCGCCTAAGATTTTATCATCGAAGGAAATATTATGCGCGACCAAGACTGTCGACTCCTGAACTACCTTTGAAAATTTTTGCAGCACTTCCGTTAAGTCATGCCCTTCTTTCATAGCTTGATCATTGGTAATTCCATGAACACTTTCGTAAACATAAAAATTTTCAGGAAAAATCAAATAATCTCCCCGTGATAGCTCATTTTGCTGGGCATCAGCCTGAATCCAGGCCAATTGAATCATACGGGGCCAATTATCCACTTCAGTGATCGGCGCGTTGAAATTATAAGGCAAACCATTGGTTTCGGTATCGAAAAAGATAAATACTTCATCTTTCACAAATTCTTCTGTATCAAATAGTGAAAACTGTCCCATGCATTCCTCGTATTCTTTTATCTAAGGGGGCATTATAACCCAAGATGTTCTCTAAAAGCGGAACTTAGGGCCCTCCAATATAGTACCTGAGCCAGGCCTCAAGGCTGAGTAAAATCCATACTTTGAGACCATGACGGGGCAGATATCCCCCCAAATCCCAAGCCGCTAAGCGCTGAAAATAGTCTCGCTTAAACCATGGATATTTGGCCAGATTGCGCAGACGATGCTTTGCCTCGCGGTTTAAGGGCCCACCCGGTTTAAACCACTGCTCAACAGGCACCTGCATTCCACTTTTGGGTCGATTGAGGATTTGAGCAGGGAGCAAATCTGAAACTGCCTGCTTTAAAATGTATTTTTCAACTCCCCCGCGCAGTTTAAATTGTGGCGGCATTGAAAACGCAAGTTCAGCAATATTTTTATCAAAGAGTGGAGAGGCGGGATACACTCCCAATTTCTGGCTGATGGCATTGACCTTGTAGAGAATATGGTGTGAACCTTTTAAACGGGTATTGGCGCTCATCAACTGGTGCACCAAACTTTGTTCTGATTGAGCTGAAAACCAGGGAATTAAGTCTTTCTCCAAGCCGCCAGGGGTCAAGGCTTTGAGGGTTTCAGGTTCAAAAAGCTGAGGCAGGTCGGCATAAAGCTTGCGATAGCTGTGCAAATAGGTACGCGCCAATTCAAATTCAGGGGTTTTAGTTTCTTGAAGATAAAGTGCTGAGAGCAACATGGGGATATTTTTGGGCCCCCCAAAAAGCGGATCCCCCCCTTCGCCATTGAAGAGCACAGGGCCATAGGCGTTTGCAGTTCGAAACAGCAAAGCATTGGGTACTGTCAAAGGATCGCCGATCGGATTCCCTAAGCAAGCAAGGGTTGCATCTAAAAAATGCATCACCGTTTGCGGCATTATCTCTAAAATCTGATGTTCAGTCTGCGCAGCTTCAGCAAGGGCCTGACTGAAAGGAAGTTCATTGCGATACTTCTCGCCAAAGGAGACAGACCAGGTTCGCACCTTGCTTAAACTAAACTTTGACAGCAAAGCCACGACCAGACTGGAATCAATGCCTCCTGAAAGTGAGGCACAAACAGTTTCCTGAGCGGGCATTCGCCTGAGGATGGCCGACTCCAGCTCCTCACGCAAAAGCCGAATGGCAGTCTCTTCAGAGCATTCCCTGTCTATTTCGGGCAAAGTCCAAAAATGCTCGGTTTTGACTTCTCCCTGGCTCCAGTGGAGTGCTTCTCCAGGCAGAAGTTCAAAAACATCGTTTAAAAGCGTCTCGCGTCCGGGCAGATAAGCATAACTCAGATAGCGGGCAAGCGCATCCAGATTTAAACTCCGTTGAACCATCCCAGAGGCCAATAACAAATCTAAATTTGAGGCATATATCAACCCGGCACCAATACGCGTATAAAACAGGGTTCTCTCGCCCATGGGGTCACGGTAAAGGCTTAACTGTCTGTCGGATTCATGGTCAGCCACCACAAAGCCACCCTTTACCGCTGAAATTTGCCCCTGCTGAATCTGCTGCTTCCAAGCCTGGGCTGTGCGCAGGTCCTGCCCCCCCACTTCACAGGCATAGCTTTCAAAACGTAAACCTTGCATGAATTGAGGAATGACCCCCTGGGCCCTCCAGCTTTGCTCAAGCGTGTGAGTCTGTGAAACAGAAAGACCCACGCCCCCTGCAATAACAGGGAAATTTCTCTGTCTTTGCCCAGGCAAAACAAGTTCCCCTTTGGCCAAGGGTCGGACATGGGTTTGTTTTTTTGAAAGCCCCAAACTAACCAAAATCTCCCCCTCCACCATCATCAAAATCTAAAACAAAACCCGATTCTACGCCAAAATCTGAAACACCATCCCCTGCGGCATAGGCATCCACAATTTTTTCCTGATGGGCATTGATTTGATTGCGTAAATGCCGCAACAAACGACTGGGGGGAATCACCATCAAATCAAGTTTCCATTCTTTCAACCATGCCAATTCTTCCTCAGAATAACCTGCAAGCGTACGAAAGGGACTGTTTGATTTTTCCCATAAACCCTTAAATTTTTCCGCATGCACAGGATTCAAGCCCAAATCAAAGATCTTCGCATGGGGAAACCACTCAGGGCGTTTCAATTCTGAAACCATACTGCAGCCATTGAGACTGGCATTGTGGATAAAATAGACCATTAAATGTTCACTGCGTTGAAGCATGGCACGAATTTCTTCAAAATTCTCGCGTGGATAGCCATTAAAACTGAGAATGGCACATTTTTGCTCCAAATGAAATTGATTGGCAACCAAGAAATCAACGATCTCTGGTTTATCACAGAGAATCAGCCGCTCAACACTATAGTCCAACAAGTCCTTAAAGGGGGGGGCGGCTATCAATTTTGACGGTTTATCAGAAGTTTGAAGTAAATAGGGAATCGTCTCCCCCTCTACCGCTTTCCAGCGATTCAGGTGTTTGCTAAAATCAAGCCATTTGAACTGGATTTCAGGGGATTCAGCTGCACTGATGACTTTTTTTGCAGCCCGGAATAGGATGAATAAATAGACCAAAGCTACAAGAAAGAAGGCATTCCCCAAAAAAGAGGCAAGCGGAAAAGACATAATTACACCAAAAATCAGACCCGCAACCACGGTTCCTATCGCTGCTGCTTTGGGATTTTGAAGAGGTTTTGCCTTTTTTCTTCTTGCCAATTCAAAATACAAATGCCGTGGATGAAAATACAAGCTCTGTTTGGCTGAGATCTGCGTCAAGGCTGCCTGAAAAAAACCATCCGTATAAGGGTCTCCTCTTTTCGGCTCAAAGACAAAGCGTTTTCCACATTGAGGACATTTTCCATTGCTTCTTGCACGATATAGACTATTTGTGCCACATTTTAAACACTTCATCTTCACTGGCCTCAATATTTCTTTCAGACTAAACCAGAAAAAAGTATAACAGAAATCAATTTTTGAGCATTTCTAACTGAAGAGAAAAATCTGACTGCTTTATACTGTTATAGGTAAGCATATCAGGAGAGGCCAGGTATTCCATTTGAAGCACCGATCTCAATTGGACGCTGCAATTGAAAAGGCCTGGCAACTCAGAGATTTTGATCTGGGTGCAGTTTTAATTTTACAGGCCTTGAGCCTCTGTCCTTCTGAAAATGAACAAACCCGCTACTGGGATCAGCTCATCACTCTCGTATTTCAAGGCCATTTTCAATTTATAGAAATGCTCTTGCTTCAAATGCAAGAAGAAGCTCCAGCAAATGCTTCACTCTATCTTGTCTTGGGGATATGCTCACAACAATCGGGGTTGCCCAAGCGAGCTAGATTTTGGCTGGAACAAAGCCTGAGCTTGAATCTTAAACTTTTCAAAACACACCAAGCCTATCTTTGGAGCTATTTACTCGACCCAGAATTGAATTTCAAAGCCAGAATCAGACCCTTCCAGGAATATGGTCAAATCTTAGCACACCATCATCCCCAAGCGAGCGCCTATCAAGTAAACATCGATCCCGAGAAAAAAATCAGGATCGGCTATGTCTCTTCAGACTTTTATGACCATTCTGTGGTGCATATGTATGCCCCTTTGTTTGCCTTAAAAAATTCCCAAGCCTTTGAAGTCTACGCCTATGCCACCATTGGACGTGAGGGGCCAATGCACGAATGGTTTCAAAATCAGGCCCATTGTTTGCGGAATATTGAAGGTTTTTCTACTGAAGACGCTGTCAAATGCATTCAAAATGACAAAATCGATATTCTGGTAGATTTAAATGGCCCCACTTTCGGGAACCGACTGGATATTTTCGCCGCTAAACCCGCTCCAATCCAAATAACAGGTCTTGGATTTGGCTGGACTTCAGGCCTGGCCAGTATGGATTATATTTTTACGGATCACTATCTTCTTCCCCCGGAATTGGCACAAGCAGTGCCAGAGCAGCCCTTGTATCTCAGCAGTATCTTTCATTGGTTGGCTGACCAAGACATTCAGAATTTTGAGCCCCACAGAAAGACCCGCCCCCCCTCTCCCTGTTTTGGTGCCTTTCATCAGGTGCTCAAAATCAATCACAGCATGCTCACACTTTGGGCCGAAATTCTGAGAACCATTCCTGAATCACGCCTTCTGCTTAAAGACAGGGGGCTTGATCATGCGGGAGCGCAAGCCTATTATCGCCTGCTGTTTAAAGCAAAAGGCATTGCCCCAGAGCGCATTTTATTTGCGGGCCGAACCTCTCAAAGAGAACATGTTCAGGCTTACCAATCAGTCGATCTGGTTTTAGATACTTTCCCCTATCAAGCCGGAATCTCAGCATGCGAAGCTTTGTATATGGGAGTCCCCATTATCTCTCTACAGGGAGGAAACCGAGGTGCAGAAAGCCTGATGCATGCAATCGGTCATCCTGAATTTTTAGCAAATTCAGGCCAAAACTATATCGATAAAGCAGTGAAACTGATCCAGGATAGCGAACAATTGAATGCTTACCGCGCTTGCCTAAGAAAAGATTTATTCAATTCTTCGGTTTCCAATCTTTCCGAATTCAGCGCTGAATGCGAAGCCTATTATCGAGAAATCTGGCGTCATTGGTGTAGTCAAGCACACAAGAGCTGATAAAATACCTGCAAATGCTTAATCAAGAGGTTCACCATGGCACAGTTTATTCAAGCCTTTGACCAGGTACTTAGCCCTGAAGAGTCACAGGAATTAATCAAAAAGTTTGAACGCAGCAAAACCAAAGAACCCGGCATTACTGGACATGGTTATAATGCAACGGCAAAAGACAGTCTGGATATCAATATCTCATTGGATCCTGCCTGGGAAAAAGAAAATACCTGGATAGTCAACCGTACCTTTCGCTACCTGGTTCAATATGTCAGAAAATATCCCCATCTGCTAACGGGTGCAGTGGCCATGTCCATTCCCAATCCAGAAGGGGGTACCATGATGATAACCCCTGAAATCATCGCCATTCTGGATGATGAAACCGTTGAAGCTTTGATTCGTAAAATTTACCATCTGGGCACTATCAATCTCCAGAAATATCAACGCAAACAAGGGGGATACCACCACTTTCACTCTGAAACCTATCCCTCGATGACTGCGGATCCCGATCAATCGCCCTTACATCGCGTGATGTTGTTTATGTATTATTTAAACGATGTACGAGAAGGCGGAGAAACTGAATTTCTCTATCAGAACTTAAAATTCAAGCCTACCCGTGGACAACTTGTTTTTGCCCCTTGCGGCTATACCCATACCCATAAAGGGCATATTCCCCTGACCAATGATAAATATATTCTGACTTCCTGGATACTCTTCAGACCCGCCAAAGAAATTTACGCCAATCAACTCAAATCATGAAGCTTTCGCAAATTTGGATCTACCCGATCAAGTCTCTACAGGGCATTGAACTTCAAGCATCCCGGTTTGAGGCACGGGGATTGCTCTTTGACAGACGTTGGATGCTGGTAGATTCCCAAGGCAAATTTTTGAGCCAACGTAAAATTCCGGCCATGGCTTCACTCAAGGTAGAATTGAACGAAGCTTTGCGCGTCTTCAATCCGCAGGGAAGCTTCATTCAAATTCCCTTCCCACCCTACCCATCTGCCAAGCCAATGCAAGTCAAGATCTGGAATAGCCTGGTACTTGCTGAACAGCTCTCCGAACAGTTGGATCACTGGTTTTCTGAGCAACTGGGGCAAACGGTCAGTTTGGTTTACCTTCCAGATTCAAGCCTTCGCCCCACCTCAGAGACCTGGGCCCCAGGAGCAGAAGTCAGCTTTGCAGATGGATACCCTTTTTTATTGACCTCTGAAGCTTCTTTAAACGCTCTTGCTGCTGAAACAGGGGCAAGTTTAAATCAACGTTTGTTTCGCCCCAATCTGGTAGTCAAAGGCAATCTGGCCTGGGAAGAAAATGCGTGGGGCTTTCTCAAGATTGGAGATTATAAATTTCAGGCTGTTAAACCCTGTACCCGCTGTGTCATGATTACTCAAAATCCTGAGACGGGCAAAAGCGAGCACCCCCAGTTACTAAAGCAATTACAGACGCAAATCAGCTGGCAAAATCAAGCGATATTTGGCGAAAACCTGATCGCGCATGAGCCCCAGGGGCATCTGAAAATTGGCGATGCCATTAAGCCCATCGCTTCAAAAGCGCCTTCGCTGATTCCAGACCAGAAACTGCGGCACCTTCCACAGGATTAAAGGGGTCGCCAAAGGCATCCCCAGCCAGATAAAGTGGCAAGGGGTGATTTAACTCAAAATAATTTTCCTGCAGCGGGTTTTGAACCTGGGCAAAACGCCACTTGTGCACATCTAAGGCGACATAATTTACAGAATTATATTTCTGGGCAGCCTCCCAAAGCTTCAAACCCACAGCCTCTTTTTCCTCCTTCCAATGGCTGCGACTGAAGTGAGCTGTGGCTTGAATGGTCAGTGCTGGCACGGGTGAAATGCCCTTGGCCTGGTTATCTGCAATCCAAGCAATCGGGCTCATTGGATCTTTTTGCGACAGAGCCCCTGGAGAGGGCAAAGTACTGGGTGCTTCTAATTCAGCCATGACCACAATGCAGGGATCAAACTTGACGGCTTTTAAGCGCTGCAATATTTCTTCTTCTGGTTCAATTCCAGATTTATTTAAAAGTGTCAGAGACTGCGGCAGCGGGGGCGATAAAATCACAGCATCGGCCTGCCAGCTTCCCCCAGATTCAGATTGAAGTATCCATTCTGAATCCTTTGCTTGCAAAGAGACTATATTCTCTTCTAAACAAATCTCAAGCGGTTCGGCTAATTTTTGTGCAATCGAAGCCATGCCCTGGCTGCCAAAAAAACGCAAATAGCCATCCATATTCAAAATTTTGTCACCATTTAAAAAGCCGCGCCCCCACTCCTTCACCAAGCCCTGATCCTGCAAATCTTCAATCACGACGCGAAAAAACATTCCATGCACAGTGAGATACTGAGCCCCATGATCAAAAACAGCCTCGCCCACTCTGCGCGTGGCCATGCGTCCACCAAAACCTTTCGATTTTTCAATCACTTTGACTGCAACACCCTTCTTCTGTAAGCGTCGCGCAGCGATAATTCCAGAAATTCCGGCCCCAACAACCACACAGCTCCTCATGGTTTTTCACCTTTCACTTCGGGCAAAGGATAAGCAAGTGTCAGATCAATACTCAGGTTTTGAAGTATGGGCTTGGATAAATTAGCTGCCTGCATAGAGACTTGGATATTCAAAACCTTATCAGCAAATTTTTTCGGAATAAACACGGGTAAAACCAAAGGAACTTGTTCACCCATTGCCAATTCCTCAAGTTGATACGCTGTACTTTCCCCTTGAAAAAGGGCCTGTTCAGAATTCAGTTTGAGATCAATTTTGAGGTTTTTCAGCGGGGAAGTCCCTTCGTTCTCAAGCGCCAAGACAATTTCTATCAGCTCACCCGGCTCAATGCGATGATTGTGATTCCCGTTTGAATTGTCTTTGGCATCATCGTCAATGCCGACTAAACGCAAGGATAAAGCAGGATTGAACCAATTGGCGATGGCCCGAGCAGAAGCACTTCCCATCGCGGGTGCAGAGCCGGGTTGAATATTTTCCCAAATACGGATGTCTGGGTCATTGTGACCACTTGCCAAGAGCGGTTGAACCGGGTTGAAACTTAAAGCATAGGTCTTAGCAGGAATTCCATAGAGAGACTGGGTATTGACCCCCTGCGGAACCGTCCAAAAACGTAGGGATTGATCTCCCAAACTGCCACTGCTCAGAAAGCGACCATCGGGGCTAAACGCCAAAGTCCAGATAGGTTGAGAATGGCCGGCAAATTTTGAAATCGTTTTTTTTTCGTGCATATCCCAGAGCCGAATCATTCGATCTTCCCCAGCACTGGCAAGATATTTTCCATCAGGGCTGAAACTTAAGGCGTAAACTTCCTTCAAATGCCCTGGCAAAACAGGCCCAGCTTCCCCAGAGAGCGCATCCCACATCCGAATCGCAGTATCATCATAGGCACTCGAAACAAGATATTTTCCATCGGGACTATAGGTCAAAGCAGCAATGCCACCCGATTGGGGGGCTAAGGTTTTAAGATTTTTCCAATCGGATAATTGATGAATCAGGATACGGCCATCGAGCCCGCCACTGGCCAGTTGTTTGCCATCGGGGCTAAAAACCAGACTGAGTACGCCCTTGGTATGCTCCATGGAGGAAAAGAGATTCGCTCCCGTAATCAGATCCCAGATTTGAACGCGACGATCCAAGCCAGCAGTAGCTAACCATCTTCCATCCGGGCTGAAGGCCACTGCAGAAATCCAATTGGCATGACCTGCCAGCTCATGCAGCAAACTCCAATTTTTGGTTTCCCAAATCCGAGTCGTGCCATCAAAACTGCCTGAAGCGAGATAATTTCCATCTGGACTAAAGGCGACACTGAAAATTTCGTGCTTATGTCCAGATAATTTGCCCTCGCCCGGAACCGACTGTGCGGGCACCCAAAGGGCTTGGGCCGGCCCCGTCCAGAGCAAAAGCCCAACAAGTGCGGCAAGATAGCGCTTCAACACTTGATGTTCCTCTCCGTCAATTTTTAATCATTGTACCCCAGGTTTAATGAGGTTCGTGGACGGCATTGGGTTCATCACTGCTGGGAAAAGCCTGGTAAAAAAGCAAGGGGGGGCCAGAAATACTCCCCACGTCATGAGAAACAGGAGAAAGATCAGACACAGTGCGGGTTTGTTTTTGTGCATCAATTAAACGTTGGGTGGCCAAATCATAATTTTGATAGGCCTCGTTGCCAAGGTAATGCATTTCACTCTTCAATAAATCCATGGCCACCAAAAAAACATGGGGTCCAGTAAAATCGATTTTATCGTAATCTGCCTCTTTGGGACGGCCGGCCTGAACCATGCGACGGTTATATTCATGTGCAATAACGCCATGCCCAGAAATAAACTGAAAGATTGATTCCGCTGTTTTCAAACTCTCTGATTGAATACCTGGAATATTCCGCGAGATCAGGTGTAAAAGCTGCCAATTTCGAGGAATTCCACCATTCGACTGCACATCCAATGCTTTCAGATTCTGGCTTAAATAAGCATGAATCTTCAGCAAATCGTCCCAAGCTGCAGACTCACGAATTTCTTGAAACTGCTTGAGAACTCCCCGTTCCTTCAGAACAAGAATTAAAAAATTATGTAATTTTTCTCTTTGGCTAGAATTCTGATAAAAGGTAGTGAAATCAGGACTTTCAATTTCAATCCCAATTGCTCCACGTCCATCATATTTATTATCATCCCAAGCATCCCCTGTGGGATAAGCTGTCACACGCGGAATATCTCCGCCATGGCTTAAATCCCCACGGGTCATCTTGACCAATTGCGCTTGAGCCCCACTCTCTGTCTGGGCAATATTGCCTGTCAAAAAATAGTTTGAAACATTTTTATAGGCATGCGGACGTTCAACGACTCTGCCACGTTGCATGCGACGCAAAAAAGCAGAAAGTGTATAGAGGGGAATATCTGTTCGTTTATTGGCTGTCCAGTGCAAAACAACTTGTGTCGGAGGTTTTTTCTCATTCAGATCAAAACTTTGGCGAAAAGGATAGTGAAAGTTTTCTACAAAATGTTGATAGGCTTGGGGAGAAAAAATATGAAAACGCTCATTGACCTTTTGCAAATGGGGAAGCAAATCCTTAAACCCAATCACACCGGCTTCTCGTTCAGCATCATTCACTCCCACCACCTTCGAGGGAATCAAACGAAAATTGGATTCCTGCTTTGCGCTGGCACTTAACCAGTTTTCAGTGTCTTCATGCGCTGAAGCAGGTAAAGTGCTTCCCAAAGTACTTATGGCCAATACCATACTCAGAATAATTTTCGCTTGACACATAGGCAGATTCTCACTTTGCAGCTCATTTTCAAGGGAAAAATTAAATTTTGATAAATAACCCTATCTTAAGAATATAACAAATAGCTTGATTTTGAATATGTGATCGTCAATGTATGTGGATAAAACGCACTATTGAGTGGATTTTTGCGCGCCGAAAGTGCCACAATAGATGAAAAGTCAGGAATGGGGAATGCACGGCTTGAGCACTAATAAACTTTGTCTTCTGGGACTGAGTCTCTTCAGTCTTGCCAGTTGCCTGGATCCTGTGATTGAAAACCAACCGCTAACTGCAGAGCCCATTTCAGCAAGTTCAGCCACACTCGTTCCGCAAGCAGCGGGAACAAAAGTTCAACTGACCGGCATTGTCAAAAACGCGAAAACGCAAGCCTTGCTTGCGGGTGTCAAGGTCCGTCTGAATACGCTTGAAACCCAAACCGATCAAACAGGATTTTTTGCTTTTGAAAACCTTGAAATCGGCGAAATGAAATTGATTGCTGAAGCACCAGGCTACCAACCTCAGGCAGTGACGGTTGCCCTGAAATCGTCAAAACAGGTTCAGGATCTCGCCCTGGAAGCCCAGCCACTTCCAAACGGTGAAAATCCATCTACCCTCACGCCACAAGCCTCCAGCACCCCCTATTTTTTACCTCCAGACACGCTCTCCTCACCCAGCCCCACCCCAGTCCCTGACGCGACTCTCCAGCCTCAAGCCTCAGGCCTCCCCTCGCCCACTCCTGAAGCAACAGTTTCAGCCACTCCCCTCCCCACCCCCAGCCCAACGGCCACCCCCCTGTATGATCCTGCTCTGGATGAAGCAAAAGGTACCGATATCTTTCTCAAACGCAAACCCACGGGCATTGAGCTCAATTTCATGTTGTTTAAATTAAGTGGCGCACCGATCGTCTGGAATTGGGGAGTGGTCCAGGTAGAGTATTATCTGGCACAATCTGTAATAACAAATGGCAGCAGTGCAGCAGGTGAACTGATCACTTCTGGCAAATCTGTGCTCACACAAAGCAATGAACCTTTTACCGTACCCTTGGATTCTCAACGCCAGGCCCTCATAGGTGAAACGGTCTTTATAAACTATACCCTCACCCTCCCAAACACCCAGCAATTAAGCTATCAAAAAGAAGTCAAAGTAAACCTCTGAGGCTCAATAAAATCTGAGCGCCAATAAAAAAGGCCAGTTGAAAATTCAACTGGCCTTTTTATCAAAGTATACTAATCGATTACGAAAATCACTTTCGATTCACTTAAAAAGGATTTCCGGCTGTCTGCCTGAAGCAATAGCTGAGCATTTTGGCTGGAAAGAACAGCATCTACACGGGTCTTGCCACCTGCTTGATTGGCACGAATCACCAAGGGATTCTTACCTACACGGCTGCTGGATTTGGCTTCACTCATTGAACGCATATAGCCAACAATGCCAATGTTTACAACCATGTCGGGGTCAATCGGACGATCTCCGATATACACTTCTTTGCCATTTGCATCCATAATCATGGGGCTCATACCAGGGGCCACGCCCAAACCTTTGCAATCGATAATCACGCCGGTATAGCCTGTGCCACTATAATCTGGGGTACTGGGTTCTATCGGGGGCTCAGGGGTTCTCACCACGGTCGGTTCAGGCGTTTTGGCGGGTGTGGGGTGGTTGACTTGGTGATCTTTTAATACGGTGGGCTGAACCACAGAAGACAGGCTGTTGCGGCCATACATGCCCAACATCATATCCACTTCAACGCTTCCGTCAGACAGATACCGGGTATCGCCAATTTTTGCGCCTTTGATCAAAGCAGAAACCTGGGTGCGAATCGTATCGCTTTCAGTTACAAAATCTTTTACGATGGTTTCAGAATCTACACGTACCCCATTTATCAACTCGGCTAACTGTCTGTAACCATCAGCGACAGCAGCACGACGTGCCATCAATCTTTTTTGGGCAGCACTGCCTTTGGCAGGGGGAGCCCCCGAACCCGTAACCTTCATGGAGCCATTGGTCCAATCAATCGTGCCTGCCCCCATGGTTTGAATGGCCTGGGCCTGAACAGGTTGCGTGAGCGAAAGTGAATAACTTAAACTACCCGTTGCCAGGGCAGTGGCCAACATCAGTCTGACCAGGAATTTTGAATTTTTCACAGATTTTGCCTCCTCGATATAGCTTTCGTAAGTGTTAATTTCATCACTTTAATACAAAAGATGAATTCGTGCGAATAAAAGTTCCCAAACGCTCATTTAAACCTCAACGGTTTCGAGTTGAAGTTCTGCTTGAAACGGCTGAAGCGAAAGCCGGGCTGTCGCATAATAAAAATCATCGTGCCCAAACAAAGATTTAAGAATTTCTTCGGGCTTCAAGCTGTCTGTGCCTGCAATTTGCATTTCCATACGCAGAAAGAGCTGATCTGTTTCCCAATCCAATTGAGAAAGCATGCTTGCTAAGTCTTCAGAATCCATTATTTCAATTTTGCCAAGCAAAGGCCGAATATCCACTTCGCGGACGCGATCCCGCCGTTTTCGGGTAACCCATAAATGCTCGCTTTCCAAAATTGCCTGAATGCGCTTTGCTAAGGTTTCTAGCAAATGATCTTCGCGTACTTGCATCAAACCCATCAGCGTAGATTTTTGAATCCCTACCAGATAGGTTGCGCCATTGATCCGTTTTGCCAAATCTTTATTGTTGTTTTCTACCTTTTCAATCGAGAGAAATTGAATCCCCTCAGGACAGACGGCATTTAAACGCTCAAGCACTTGATTGACAGGCAAATCTTCAACCAATTGAAAATCAAGATACTCCCCAAAACTGGGAACCCCCAAACTTAAAGCAGGTGCGAAAACCATCACGGGTTTGGGGTGATAACCTTGCGAATAATAAGCCTCAAGATTCGCCCTGCGAATGATTCTTGGCAAGGATCGAATCAAATCAGAATGGCTTACAAATTGTGCCCTTTTTAATTTTGTATACAAAGCCCGATAGGTAAAGGGTTCTGACTGTTCAAACTTCTCTAATTTGGGCGCTCTCACCTGCCCAACCTCAGGTGTTTCAAGAACTTCGCGTTTTTCAAGCGCCCCCAATTTTACAAGATACTCTCCCCGCTCGTCACGCATCTGCTTCATATCACAGGCAATTCCACAGGAATAACAGATCAATTTGCGTTGATCCGCTTCATGATCAGCAAGATTGGTAGAATGTACCTTTGCAGTAAAAGGTTTGCCACAGGGGGGAGAAAGCCGATCTTTGAGCGCTCGTTTATATTCTTGAATAATAAATTTAGGCTCAACACCTACATGGATATGTCCCCAGGGCAATTGAGAATCAAGCGGGAGAGTTCGCAAATAGGTATATTTATCGATCCCGGCTTCCTCAATGGCCGCCATCCAATCATCAAACTTCAAAAAGTTTCCCCAACCGTCCAAACGGGCCCCTTTTCTCCAGGCGCCCTCAATTACAGCTCCTACTTTTCGATCCCCACGGGCAATGATGCCCTCGATATGGCTGATTAAAGACTCATGCCACTTGAGACCAATCTGGTATTTTCGTGCCAAGCCCATCAACAGGCCCTGTTTGCGCTGAATTTCAGGCAAATCCATCATTTGGCACCATTGGAAGGGGGTATGTGGTTTGGGCACAAAAGAGGAGATTGAAGCGGTAACATTTACCATCTTCCAATTTTTATAATACTTTTTCGCGATATCCAACATCCGAGCGGCGGTATCAGCAATTCCCACCACATCTTCATCCATTTCAGTGGGCAAGCCAATCATGAAATAGAGTTTCATTTTGCGCCAACCCCGTGCAAAAATATTATGGGCACTCTGGGCAATGTCTTCTTCAGTAATATTTTTATTGATCACATCCCGCATGCGCTGAGTTCCAGCCTCAGGAGCAAAGGTCAGACTGGTATTGCGAACATCTGCAATTTCATCCAGCAAATCCCCGGTTAAACCATAAGCCCGCAGCGAAGAGACCGAAAGTGAAACACGCTTCTGTTTCAGTTTCTCCATCAAATTTTTTACCAAGGGTGAAACACAGCTGAAGTCAGCTGTAGAAAGCGAGGTCAGACTGCTCTCATCATACCCAGCTTTTTCAATGCTGCTTAAAACACTGCTGATAATCTGATCAGGATCCCGTTCGCGAACCGGACGGTAAATGATCCCTGCCTGACAAAAACGACAACCCTCCGTACAGCCTCTGGCAATCTCCATGGTGGTGCGATCAAAAACGGCTTCCGTCAAGGGCACAGGTGAATCATCGGGATAGGGATAGTCGTTGATATTTTCAATAATATTGCGCTTCACGAGGGCAGGAACGCCCTCATAAAGTGGCTGATCGACAACGGTCAGGCCAGTAAATTCCTCTTCCCGTGTCGCGTAGAGTGCAGGACAATAAATCCCCCCCAGTTGCGAAAGGGCAATTAAAATTTCAGTTTTAGATTTTCCTGCATCCCGCAGTGCAACATAGGTTCTTGCCAGTTTGATAAAGATTTCTTCGCCATCGCCAATGACAAAGGCATCAATAAAACGTGACATGGGTTCTGGATTCATGGCACAAGGCCCCCCCGCAATGATCAATGGCTGACGGGTATCGCGATCAGCTGCCAAAATGGGGATTCCACTCAGATCCAACATGGTGAGGACATTGGTAAAGGTCATTTCATATTGTAAAGAAAAGCCCAAAATATCAAAGGCATTGAGAGGTTTTACATTTTCCATACTGTAAATCGGCAATTGCCGATCACGTAATTCCTTCTCCATGTCAAACCAGGGAGTATAAGCCCGTTCAGCCAAAATATCGGGTTCTTTGTTTAAAATTGAATAGAGAATTTTCATGCCCATATGGGACATGCCTATTTCGTAAAGATCTGGAAAGGAAAGGCCAATGCGCACAGGCGTTTCTGCCCAATCCTTAACAATGGATTGATATTCTCCCCCCAGATAGCGTCCGGGTTTCTCTACTTGGGTAATAAAATCTTGATACGGGTGTTTCATTCGAAGCATGCTCTCCAAAAATTCAAACAATAGATTCGCGGATCGTTTCTGTAATTGTACCGCAGAGCAGCTTGTATTGACTGAAAACGAAGTTCAGACAGGATCTTTCAGGCATGGGAATAATTCAAAAAAATTCCCAGCCACTGCGACAGGCATCAAGCGCTTCACAATAATCCAGAAAATCTTTATAAAAGGAGTGATGGGCCAAGGTTGCACTGTCCCCCACCACCACAAGCTTTTTCTTCGCGCGCGTCATCGCCACATTCATGCGTCGGGTATCTTTTAAAAACCCAATTTCCCCCTGATCATTGCTTCTTACCAGAGAGATATAGATCAGATCCCGCTCTTGGCCTTGAAATCCATCCACCGTGTCAATGCTGATTTGAAAGAATTCTTGGATCTCAGGTCTTTTCTCTAGCAAGGACTGCAATAGATTTACCTGTTCGCGATAGGGTGAGATAATTCCCAGAGTTAATCTCTCTGCTTCAGTTTCAAGACGCGGCAAGCCCTCGCCCAACTGAAACAAATGTTTGATCAGCAATTCAGCTTCTCCAGAGTTTGAAAGGCTACGTGTTTCTGGGTTCATTTCCTCCTCATGCCCACACCCCGCTGTGTCCAGAAACTCAAGCGGACGAGAAATCCAAGCCTGCTCTGAATTCTCGGGCAAAGTTCGTTCTGCAACCAGTGGATCTGCAAGCAGTTGTCCCTGATAGAACTCCTGACTTGAAAATCCCATGATCTCTTCATGCATGCGGTATTGAATATTTAAGAGTGCAGCAGCCTGGGGATGTTCTTCAATACAGATTTCAAACAAAGTCCGATTAAACCCTCCCGCCAAAGCCCTTTGCGATTTTACGGTGGGCGGCAATTGACAATGATCGCCAGCAAGAACAACTCGTCGCGCCCTTTGAATGGGAATCAAACTCCCACCCAACAGGGCCTGAGCCGCTTCATCGATAAAAACAGTATTGAAGTGTCTTTTCCACAAAACCTCATAGGAGGCCCCTACCAAAGTGCAGAGAATGGCTTGAGAGCGATCTAAAATATGGTTCACTATGCCCTGTTCCATTTCACGGGCCTGGGCCAACATCTTTCGTGCGTCCTGTAATTCTTCTCTGCGTTGAGCACGTTCTGCTGGCCCAAAATTGCGTTTAAAGCGCAGCGCCCTTTGACGCAAAAGCCGCGCTTCTTTTCTTAAAAGTTCAAGTGCTGGATATCCAGGATGCTGACTTATTTGCTGCTCAAGGGTAAAGGCCAGAATCTCTTCTGACATTCTGGCTGGATGCCCGAGACGCACGACAGAAACTCCAGCCTGAGACAATTTCAAACAGAGAAGATCCGTGGCCGTATTGCTGGGTGCTGAGACCAGAACCTGCTCCTCCAATTTCAATACCGCTGAAATAGCAGCAATCAGCGTTGTGGTCTTTCCCGTACCCGGTGGGCCGTGTATCAAGGCCAAATCTTCAGCTTCCAATACTTTTTGCACGGCAGCGGTTTGGGCTGGATTCAGGCTCGGATCGGCAAATTGACTGCGGGGATAGGCGATGGGCGAAACGACTCCAAACAAGACTTCGCGCAGCTGTTTGAGGGGTGATTTTTGCGCGCCAATCAGACGTTCAACGGCTCTTCTCATTTCTCGATAGGTCGTTTCATCGTAACAGAGGTCAAGTCCCAATTTGCCATCGTCTAACCAATCCGGCAATTCTTCGCCAGAGTAGACCCATTTTAATTTATTTTTACTCACTGAACTTGCAACCCCTGTCAACGGGGTTTGCTGGGTATGTGTCTGACTGAAAAGCGCCAAAATCTGGCCATTTTGAAAACTGTGGGGCTTGTCCAATTCTGTGGTGCGTTCCAATTCCAAAACTAAATTTTGCCCAAAGCCTATCTCTGTATGTTTAATAACAACGGGATACCAACAGGTTCCCTGGGCTTTTCGCAGTTTGAGCGGGGTTTCAAGAACCTGTTTTTGATAGGCCTCTTTTTCAGTTGATTCTTCAATCTTTAAGAGCTGAAGCCATTCACTCAACAAATCTTCGGGATGCATTTTGAACTCCTGTGTAAAACTTTGCAAAGTATAACAGGCCCGATCAGGTCTCAGAAGTCACCCTTTTTGTGTCATTTGTACATCTCTCACACAAAAGCCTGTGTTAGGCTTAAATAGAGATTTTCTGAGCGGATTGAAATCATGAAAAAAAACCATCTTTTGTTTATCGCGGCCTTTGTCTACTTAACGGGAAACCTGGTAAATCTCATTACCCAGGAGTTTAGATTGCAAAAGTATACCGTCTCTCTGGATCAGGAACTCCTGGTCGCACGAAAAGAACAGGAATCACTAAAAACAGCGCTCAAATATTTCAATACCCCTCAAGGCATTGAAGAACTTGCACGTAAGCGTTTGGGATACTACAGTCAAAACGAAATCCCAGTCAAAGTAATTGAGTCAAATCCCAGTCAAGCGACAGATTCTACATCTCCCTGATCTGCGCTGAATTCTGTTCGCTGTGAAAGAGACGGAAGCCCGTCAGAATGGTATACTGGTACCAGTCAAGAATTCAGCCCTTCAGGAAACTGAGTTCTTTGCGCTGAACAAAGCACTGGGCTTGAGATGTAGAAAGGTTTAAGGACTCTGATGGATACCCGCGAAATGATTCAGAGCACAGTAGGTTTTACTGGCAAATGGGAAACCGAACACCGCTTTCGAATTGACCCTTTGACTTACGGATATCTTACCCCTTTAGAAAAAATTGAGATTGAGTTCGGTGGCCTGGTCATCACGTCCAGCCCGCTTACCAATATTGAATGGTGGCACCATTTAATGCCCGCGATGGGATTACCGCCTCATGTCAAAGTTGAACCCGATGAGGTGGAGGATGGTTTTGTAGAACTCAGCGCAGGACGCTTAAAATTGCTTGAGGACGCTGAATTTATTGAGCATCATTTTACCCGTTTGTATACCTATTTATCCCGTGCCATGTCAATGATTGAAAAAACAAACTCTGTGCTTTCGATGGGCATTGGGGTTGATTACTCTGGAACTTTAATCAAACTTCAATCCCGTGTCGTTACTGATCAGGACCTTTTTGTAAGAAATTGCGAAGCCTTTAAAAAGCTCTATTCAAAAATTACAGATATACATGGCAAAGTAGATACCTCTATTCTGCCCCAACCCTCAGATTTTAATGGCCAGGACATCGAAGATATTATTCGGGAATCCAAATTCTATGCCATGAAAGAAGCTGTACGGCTTGAAAGCCTGGATATTTTATCCTATATTATGTCCAAAAAAGGCGGGCAAATTGAGGGCAATGAATACCAATTGCCAAAAGATCGCATGATTTATAAGGTCTTTCCCAACCGCGTGGAATCTCACCGTGCTGGCAATTATATGGGTCAAATTGGCTTTGACAAAGGCATCAAACAAATGCAACAGTTCTTTGCGACCACCCTGGGTGGAGGACGCTGGTAGTTCGCGTCAGTCTTCGCCCGTTGAGAGCAGAAACAGTCCCGCTGTCTGATTTAGTAGGTCTTCAATCGAAGCAAAGGCCAAAGGCATTTCACTGAGCAATTGATTCACCTGCGGATATAAATCTGATGCAGACGGAGCCAAAAACTGTTTGGTTTGCTCACTGAGCGAACCCTGACGTTTAATTTCAGGCAAAGCCAAGAATTTCAAACTCAACTCCACTTTTTCAGCTTCTGAGAACTGATTCCAATCCTGTGCGGGTTGTTTTAACAAGGCCTGCAATTGCTTGAATTCTGGATTTTTTAAACGTAAATTTTTCATTGCAAAGGCTCCTCCTGTTACGAGTTCATACCAGTATAGATGAAAACACTGACAGGAATCGCCCAATGCACACTATGGATGATTACTGATTTGTATTTGGAGGGGATTGAGCAAGATAAACTGCCCAGCTTGAGCAGAAGCCCAGCGCAAAGCTGGAAAAAACGAGGCACTCAAAAGAAAAATGAGTATCAGTTCCAATAAAAAATTAAGCTCCTTATCCAATAACCTTACCATTTGAATCTCTCCTTGAACCCAGCGATAGCCAGATTATAGCTCAAAAATTAAGTTTTGTAAAGTTATATTTCAATAGTTAACATTATCACAGACATTGCCTGTTTGAGCGAGACAAGTCTCGGGTATAAAGAGGAAACGTGAGAGCTTGCTTTCACTTCAGATTCAGATTTTAGAGAGGGCAGTCACAGCAAAATATCCTGATTTCCGCTACAATGAGGAATATCATGAGTGACTGAAGAAAATGAATACCCAAGCAGTAACTGATTCACGAAAGTATTGTTTAAATTGTTTTGCTATCATTGCAGGCAATCTTACTCAGTGTACCCAGTGCCAATATCCTCAACCGCTTGAATACGACAAGCGATTTTTAAAACCGCAATATAGATTGTACCGTCAGTATTATATAGGCAGGGTTTTGGGCTGCGGTGGCTTCGGAATTACTTATCTGGCCTATGATCGCAACCTGGGTACCCGCGTAGCCATCAAAGAATATTTCCCAACAGGCTTCGCAACCCGAGCAGAAGACGGCTTAACGGTCATCCCTGCTTCTGGGCAAGAGGGGGAACTTTTTCGCGCAGGTAAAGAAAAATTTATTGCAGAAGCGCGTTTATTGGCAACCTTGAGAAGCCATAATATTATTACAATCCGACATTTTTTCGAAGACTGTAATACGGCTTATTTCGTCATGGAGTATCTTGAAGGGGAGACGCTTGAAGATTATTTAACCCGAAAAGGAGGAAAACTTCCTGCCCAAGAGGTTAGAAAACTGCTTTTTCCCTTATTAGATGCCCTTGATGAAGTGCATGAACTTAAATCCTATCATCGCGATATCAAACCCGAAAATATTTACATGACCCGAAAAGGGCAGCCCATTCTCTTGGATTTTGGCTCTGCCCGCCAGCAAATTTCGGGAAAGACCGAATCCATGGTATTTCTGTCACCCGGTTACGCACCGCTTGAACAGTATTCTCACAATGGGATTCAAGGGCCCTGGACAGATATCTACGCCTTAGCTGCAACCTATTACAAAGCTGTCACAGGCATTACCCCACCAACCCCTCAAGAAAGATTGGCATCAGATTCTCTGCTTCCGCCCCAGGCTTTGGGTATTGAAATGCCGCCTCAAGAAGAACAGTGGCTCATGAAGGGGTTGGGCATAAAATGGAGCTCGCGGCCTGAAAGCACAACTGAATGGCGAATGATGCTCGAAGGTCGCCCCGAAGATGAAGAATTCAGAAAGCGAAAAGAGCAAGAAGAAACCTTTGTTAAATTGGCCATTTTACCCAAATTGGTTGATAAACTCTTAACACCTGCTGAAGAGCAAGAAGTCTATGAGGCAGCCACGTATATGAATATTGACAACGAGCGCGTACATTTCTTGATTGACCGTGCACTTGAAAAAACGGGATCTTTACGGGGAGACCCCATTGCCGACAAATTTGTACAAGGCTGGCTCAAAAATTTGTATGCTGATGAGACAGAGTAAAACCACTTCAAATTTTAATCGCTAGAGTTTAGACTATATCTGTTTGGAGGGCATACGTCAACGACCCCGGCCTAAAGTCCAGAGCTTGTAACTAACCAAAGGAGATGTTCCCTTGAGTCGCTACAATAGGCTGGTTGACATACAGCCCTTTAAATTGCAAATAATTGGCGCGAATATTAATCGCGGCGTTGTGGTCAGCATGGCAAGTAAATTTGCACACACGGCACTTAAACACAGATTGCTCAGGGCGATTGGAGCGGGAAACATGCTTGCACTGAGAACACTTTTGCGAGGTGTAACGGGGGTCAACAAAAACAACACTGACTCCCGCAGCCTGTGTTTTGTATCCCACAAAAGCCTGCAATTGGGCAAAGCTCCATTTGTGCAGCCGCTTACGCTGAGCTTTTTTCAGTTTGGTTTTACCCCGAATATCTGTCAGATTTTCAAACACCAATGTTTGCCCGGATTCCATCGATTGAACAAGTCGTTTGCTCAGAACATGGTCACAATCGCGTC
>Ga0210039_1000259_pt1 | contig 58641 bp, 64 predicted proteins | sample CryGeyCG2114_250_3_FD_185460 | JGI IMG/M metagenome (GOLD analysis project Ga0210039, IMG submission 185460) | Groundwater microbial communities from aquifer - Crystal Geyser CG17_big_fil_post_rev_8/21/14_2.50 (SPAdes) (version 2) | ecosystem: Environmental > Aquatic > Deep subsurface >...
TGGAGCGAAATCGTAAAGAGCGAATTCATTGTTGTTCCTCAACAAGCCAAGGCAGTATAAATAAACTATGTCTTCACATCATATTGTCCGTGACGAGCAAGAGCCCGCCCTGCTCATTGACGATCCTTATGCCCTGACTTTGGAAGAGGTAGATCAGTTGCTTGAATGGAGCCCTACGGTAATTGTAACCCAAAAGGCCTTGGATGAAGTGCTGAAATGGGGCATCAAAATAGATGTCGTGGTGGCCAATGTACATGATTTGGTAGCATTAAAACCCAAACTGGTTGACCAAAGCCCGGTACAACTTTTAGGCTTCGATGATACTGATTTATTGGCCTGTGCCTATATTTTTCTGCTCGACAATCATTACCCAGCGGTGAACGTGATGGCAGATATTTACAATTCTTCAGTTTTCGATACCGTGCGCGATTTCTCAAAGCAGATTGACAGTTTGGTATTTGCCCTCCACCAAAAATGGACTTTTGTCAAAACAGGTCACTTTGAAAAGTGGGTGATGGTCGGTCATCATTTTGGGATTCATCCCTTGGCCTCTAATACTTTTTTTAAATCTGAAGGCTTTTATGGGGATTGGAATGATGAAATGTTACTCGAACCAATCGAACTGACTGCCGAGATTACAGGTAAGATCAAACTGCTTACCAATCAAAAGCCTTTCTGGTTGGTAGAAGCCGTTGCTACGGATGTTTATCAATAGAAACAGCCAACCCCAAGGTTGGCTAAATCCTGTGTAAAGCATATAAACTAGGACTATATTTTACATGTATTTAGTCGGAATACTGATTTGCATTTTGACTCTTACTTGGTTGCCATCTTTTATTCCTCTTTTCCAAGGATAAAGACTTCCTATTTTGTCTCGCATCTCGTTATGAACCATGCCAAAGAACTTATAGACTTCGTCCTGCCTTTTTTCATTTCCAGCAACCTCAGTCAGAAGCTTTATATGAGAAATGGAATTGCCTCCTTCGACTACAAACTCGAAGTCGATTGATTTTGGAAGGTCTTTTTTAGAGATGTTTTTGGGTAAGTCAATATCAAGAGCAATTGACTTTGCTAAATTTTCTAATCCTCCTACTGGGGTAGGCGCAACATCAACTTCATTTATATCATAGATATCGCTAATAAAGCTAGTTGTATCAGTATAGGTACTCTTACAGAAGAGTATATAGTTAGCACTATTAAGAATTGATGCTTTTATACCTTCCGACAGTTCATGAATTTTAAACCGATATTGTGTTGCTTTATCTGCAGCGAATAAAATAGATCTTGACTTATCCGAAGTAGTATCTTGAATTGCTAAATGATATAACTCTTCCTTTTCTTCCTTTAAGAGTTCATTGTAAAATAGCGTCTCCTGTCCTGGACGAAAGGATTCTGTATATTCTAAAACATCGCCAAAGTCCTTTAGGTAGGTAAATACGATTTTTGAACCAGGGTTTTCTTGGATTAAAACGTCCCTTATCTTTTCATATTTAGCTATCAATCTATTGTTAGCCATAGTCACAGGCCATGAGGTCATGAGTTCTATTAATTCAAGCCTTTTTGCCTCACGGGTATCTTGTGATTTTAAAGAGGTAGAGATAAAGACGAATGCACCAGCAAAGGATAGTAGACTTATTGAGAGAATGGTCTTGCGAAGTTTTGATTTTGGTAATTTCATAAGCTTAAGTCTTTTAGAAAGTGAAGAAATAAGAGAGAATGAGTGGCTTAGCGTTAAGGTGTTTGTCCTTAAACTGAGGGCGAGCAAAGTCTTTGAATATTGATTGTAAGGCGTTGATGCCAGTACCGCAGCATCTGCCAAAGCCTCGTGGTTCGACTTCATGCTTTTTTGGATCAAGTATACTGCTGGGTGATACCAAAGCATGCATTGCGCTAAGGAAGCAAACAGAATGTCCAGCGTATGTTTTTGTTGCAGATGAAGATTTTCGTGAGCTAGAACGATGCGCCAATCATCTTCGCTGTAATCTGAATCGGTCGGAACGAAGATCCATTTCATAAATGAAAAGGGATATTTAACTGAAGGATGGCCAATTACATTTTCACCCAGGTGCAACTCTCGATTTCCTTTGAAGCGCAAGTGGCCCAATTTTGCCAGCTCGATAAGGATAATCAGCGCACTTAAGCCAACCCCAGCCAAATAGACCCACCAAATAATGTCTGCTGTAGAAAAATTTGAGTTAGGAATTTCTACTTGTGATGTAGGTGCTAACTCCACTGATGGATTCAGCACTGGGTTTTCGCTCGTCAAGGAATTGTCGAGTTGCTGAAAAGCATAAACTGTTGGAATTGTATCGTTTGAGACGGAAATCTTAATCAAAGGGAAGCTTATAGCCGCCACGAGCATCACCATTTGCAGCATTCGCTTCAACTGAAATTGAGTATTATTCCTGAAGAGCAAATAATAGGCTGCGAACAAAAAGCTAAGGATTAAACCCGCTTTAAGACTCCAGATCAAGATTTCAGTTTTCATAATCAATTAAATTAAAGGAGCGATTTAGGGATGGAAATTCTGTAAATGGAACCTACGTTTGCACCTTCTTTTATGGCAGGCTTCCATCCATATTTGGTAGAAGTTTCTAGAATATTTCTGTTAATTTCACCCATTAGGCTATAGAGTTTTTCTTGTGTTTCTCTGTTTCCTTTTATTTTAGAGATAAGATTGAGTTGAGTAATATTCCCTTCTCTATTTACTATAAACTCGAATTCTATTTTTTCTGGAATATCCTTTTCGTTTAGAGAATCATCTCGCTTCGTATTTAGGGCAATGTTGTTAATGAATATCTCGATTCCACCATTAGGCTCAGGTTTAACATCTACATCATCTGGCTGAAATATTTGGTTATATTTAAATTTTAGGTCACTGGTGGCTAACAACTTATATGAAGTGATAATTAGATATTTTTGACGTGCAAACTCCTCTTTATCGGCAATCCGAATAGTGGTTCTATTTGGATAATTTAGTTTATCTAAATAATTTTTTGATTCAGTATAGAGCTGCTCCAATTCCGTGGGATTTAACTCTTTGATGAATTCTAGTTTTTCATTTTGGCCATATCGGACTTTACGTTCTGATTCAAGGTCAATGACGAATGTGCGTTTTTCTTTTGGATGATCTGAGTAATATGTGGCCATGAGTTTCTCAACGAGGTTTGTATAACTAGGCCATATGTCAACAAATACCATTAATTTTATGGATTTAAGAATTGATGATTCCCCCTCAATGTCTTTTGTGGAATCTGTCCTAATTGGCACTTTCGTGAGGATTCTCATACTTTCATCCAGTATTAAGTCAGACGAATTATCTTTTTTGTCTCGCGAATCTACTTGCCCATAAACCATGGATTCAAAAGCAACGAGACTAATCACTCCAGAAAGAATAATAGCCGCAACCAAGGTTTTCTGGTTTGATGTTTTTTGAATTTTCATAAGCTTAAGTCTTTTAGAGAGTGAAGAAATAAGAGAGAAGGAATGGCTTAGCGTCAAGGTGTTTGTCCTTAAACTGAGCGCGAGCAAAGTCTTTGAATATTGATTGTAAGGCGTTGAAGCCAGTACCGCAGCATCTGCCAAAGCCTCGTGGTTGGCCTTCATACTTTTTTGGATCAAGTATACTGCTGGGTGATACCAAAGCATGCATTGCGCTAAGGAAGCAAACAGAATGTCCAATGTGTGTTTTTGTTGCAGATGAAGATTTTCGTGGGCTAGAACGATGCGCCAATCATCTTCGCTGTAATCTGAATCGGTGGGAACGAAGATCCATTTCATAAATGAAAAGGGATATTTAACTGAAGGATGGCCAATTACATTTTCACCCAAATTCAACTTGCGACTTCCTTTGAAGCGTAGGTAGCTCAATTTTGCCAGCTCTATAAGGATAATCAGAGCACTTAAACAAACCCCTGCCAAATAGACCCACCAAATAATGTCCACTGTAGAAAATTCAGAGACAGGGATTTCTATTTCAGATGCAGGCAACAATGCTTCTGTTGAAGTCGGTACTGGGTTTTCCTTCGCCAAAGAATTATCGAGTTGTTGAAAAGCATAAACCGTTGGAATTGTAGTGTTCGAGACTGAAATCTTAATCAAAGGGAAGTTTATGGCAGCCAAGAGCATTACCATTTGTAGTACTCGCTTCAATTGAAATTGGGTATTATTTCTGAAGAGCCAATAATAGGCTGCGAACAAAAAGCTAAGGATCAAACCCGCTTTAAGACTCCATATGAAAAGAGGATTCCACATTATTTCTGCTCTTTAGTTTTTTCAATCACGTCAATGATCTCATTCAACTCCTTCAAGTCAATGTCCTGCTTTTGAGTAAAAAATGAGACGAGCTTGCTCAGCGAGCCTTCGAAGTACTTTCCGACAATGTTGCCTAAAGCAAATTCGCTATAGGCCTCTTTGGAAACGATTGGGAAGTATCTTTTGCTATTCCCCAATTTTTCGTGATCAATAAATCCCTTTTGCTCTAGTACTGTAAGTACGGTGGCCACGGTGGTGTAGCTGGGAGGATCACTTTCAAATTGGTCTAAAATATCGCGGGTAAAGGCTTTTTCGAGTTGCCAAAGCAATTGCATGATGCGTTCTTCCGCCTTAGTCAGTTCTTTCATACTACAAGTATAGTAGAAAAACTAAATATATAGTAATACTTCTATAAAAATAGTAGAATAATTTTTTGACACGCTCGGTTGCCTCACGGTCAGACCGCTATTAGCTATTCTGAACAAGTAAATTTGTGTTGGAGCGGTCGGACCGCTTTAAGGATTATTTAATAGTTATTGAGTTGATATTTGTTCCTTCCGGCAGGTCTTTAATTTTCTGATTAATTTGTCCAGAAAGACTAAAATGAACTTCGATATCTGTAATCTCAAAATTTTCAGGTTCGTATTCTCCTCCTAATACAGGAAGTTTTTTAAAGCTATAAAGACATCTATCTGTTAATTCAAAACCTTTTTCTTTGAAGATTTTCACAAGCGCGATCAAAAACCATTCGTTAACATATTTGTTGTCTTTAAGCTTAATTTCGAATTCCTCAAGACTTTCAGCTACCTCTTCTAAGATTCCCTCACCGGCATTTAACCAAAAGCATTTACCACTTTTATCTGTAAGGAATAGATCCCCAATACTTGATACTAATATTGGCTTTTTACCTTCGCCAATCAGCCAAACCCAATCTTGAAGTAGTTTATCAGGATTGATATGACTGAAGTCTACTGTTAAATCGTTCCAACTAATTTTCATTTCAAATTATTTACAACTCCCTGGCAATTTGACTTGGACTGATTCTCTCAATAGGGTGTGGGGTATTGGCAATCACTTTGAAACTTCCATGCTGAAGGGCTTTGGCGGTGGCTTCTGATTCTTCTTTGCTGACCATATTGTCATCTTCGCCCAAGAGAATGATGACTTTGTTTGAAATGGTAGCCAATACCCCTGGAGTCAGAATAGGCTCATCTCCAAGTTCCATCATCATGCCGGCCGTTTGCCAAACCACATTCTTCCATTCCTTTTTGCCGTGTCGATCGGCTAGCGATTGGGCATAAGCGGGTACTTTCTCAGCAATCAATTCTGGGTTTAACTTCTCAACTTCATGCTCTGCACTTTCGGGTGTCCAACTGAATTTTGTCCCTAGCGTAGTGATTTTGCCCATCAAATCGGGCTTCAAGCTGGCCAAATAAAGTGCTACATAGCCACCCATGCTATAACCGAAAACATCGGCTCCCTTAAGTTTATTGGCATTGATAAATGCCTTCAATTCATCTGCAAAAACCTCGATTGCAAAGCCTTCTTCATTAAATGGCTTTTTACCATGCCCCGAAAAATTGAACGAATAACATTTGAAATCCTTTTTGAGTACTTCTTCCAAAGGTTGGAAAAGGGTAGCGTCACCTAGGGCACCATGGAGCAAAATCAATTTCTTCATTTGTAATATTTTTGGGCTTGAATCATCCGGTCTTTGCCTTGTAAATCTTGTTTAAGCGTTACGTTGGTGAAGCCGATTTCTTCCATCAAAGTAACGAGCATTTGTCCGAAGTTTTCGTGTATTTCGAAATAAAGAATACCGCCAAGATTGAGAATTTGGATGGCCTGCTCAGCGATAACCCGATAAAAAATCAATGGGTCTTCATCTGAGACAAAAAGGGCCAAATTGGGTTCGAAATCAACCACATTGCTGTCCATACTTTCCTTTTCCTGGATAGGAATGTAGGGGGGATTGCTGACAATGATATCTAATTGTTGAAATGGAATTACGTCTTTGAGCACATCCAATTGCGCAAAGTCGATTGTAACATGATTGGCCTGCGCGTTTTCTTTTGCCAAGGCCAAGGCCTCTCTGGAAATATCCACTGCATTTACTTTGGCCTCGGGAATTGCTCTTTTCAGCGCAATAGGAATGCAGCCAGTGCCAGTACCGATGTCTAAAATGTTGGGTGCATCCAGTTCATTCTCCTGGCAAATCCAGTCGACCAATTCTTCGGTTTCAGGCCTCGGGATCAATGCCCTGCCATCTGTTTTAATTCGGCAACCATAAAATTCAACTTCACCAATAATATGCTGAATAGGCAGATGGGCCAGCAGTTGTTCAATGGCCTTTTCTAAGGCTTCTAGTTGAGTGGAGGTTATTTCTGCTGGATTGTCCAAAGCAATGGCCATTCGATTGAGGCTGCAAAAATGATCGAGCAGCAGATGACTCAAGTTGGAAGCTTCGCGCTCGCCATAAGTGTTCTTTAATTTTTCAATAAGTTGAGTTTGAAGTGTTTTGGGCTGGATGCTGGGCATGCACAAATGTATTGAATTGCAATTCGATTGTAAATAGGCTTACCAAAAATCGGTAAACCTGACAGGTCTTGTAATCAATAAGTTTTCGGCATTCATTAACTTGCGCGGGTGAATCAGGAAATGGATTTAAAATACATGGAACGTGCCCTTCAATTGGCGGAGCAGGGCAGGGGAAAGGTGAGTCCAAATCCTATGGTCGGCTGTGTCATTGTGCATGATGATAAAATCATAGGCGAAGGTTATCACCAGCAATACGGTGGGCCGCATGCCGAAGTTAATGCCATTAATGCTGTTCAAAATCCTGATTTATTGACTGAAAGCACTTGCTACGTGAGCCTGGAACCTTGCGCCCACCATGGCAAAACACCTCCCTGTGCTGATCTACTCGTTGCAAAAGGAGTTAAGCGAGTAGTAATTGCTGCGGTGGACTCTAATCCTCTGGTAGGTGGCAAAGGGATAGAGAAGCTGAAAAATGTTGGGATTGAAGTCACTACTGGAGTGCTTGAGAAAGAAGCCAGAGATTTGAATGTTCGCTTTTTCACTATGATTGAAAAGCAAAGGCCTTATATCATTCTGAAATGGGCGCAAACTGCTGATGGTTTTGTGGCCCGAAAGAATTTCGACAGCAAATGGATCAGCAGTGAGCAATCTAGAATCATGGTGCATCAATGGAGAGCTGAGGAGGACGCGATTCTCGTGGGCACAAATACCGCACAATATGACAATCCTCAACTCAATGTGCGCGACTGGGCTGGAAAATCCCCTATGCGATTGGTGATAGATAAGGCTTTACGATTGCCTCATTCGCTGCATCTTTTTGATGGGTCAATACCAACAATCATCTATAATACGCAGCGAAAGGAAGAGCGCGAGAATTTGAGTTTTGTGAAGCTTCCAGAAAACCAATTTTTGCAATCTCTGTCATCTGATTTGCATGAGCGCAAGATCCAGTCTTTGTTTGTAGAAGGGGGAAGTCAATTGTTAAATTCCTTTTTGGACTTAGGGCTTTGGGACGAAGCGAGAGTTTTTGAAAGTGAAACTACTTTTGGAGAAGGTATTTCAGCACCGAAAATTAAGATGCCTCAAACCTCTCAAATTCAGTTAAAAGAAGATGTTTTAAGAATTTATTCCAACCAAGGAACAAATTCCATATAAGTTAAGGTTAACGAACCACCGAAAAGAGCAACATGGCAGAAGAACTGAATATAGCAGAAGGTTTAAGCAAAAAAGAAAAATATGAGGCTTTGATTCCTCAGATCGAAGCATTGGTTACGGGTGAACCTGATTTGACAGCCAACCTTGCCAACATTGCCGCGGCATTAAAATATGGAATGGGCTTCTTTTGGGTTGGATTCTATTTAGTAAAAGGAGATGAATTGGTTTTAGGGCCATTTCAAGGGCCAATTGCCTGTACCCGAATCAGAAAAGGAAAAGGAGTTTGTGGCACCACATGGGCTAAAGGTGAGACTATTGTAGTGCCTAATGTAGATGAATTTCCAGGCCATATCGCTTGTAGCTCGGATTCGAAATCCGAAATTGTGCTTCCTGCCTTTAAGCACGGTGAAGTGGCATTGATTCTCGATGTAGACTCTGATCAGCTCAATGATTTTGACGCAACGGATGCCGAAGCACTGGAGCGTTTGATGAGAGTTATAGAAGGTTTGCTTTAAGCCAACTCAGCAATTACAGTTTGTCCACCTTTAGTGATTTGTCCAATTTCTACCTTAATCACCGCATCTAAAGGGAGAAATAGATCTACTCGAGAGCCAAATTTGATAAATCCGAATTCCTTGCCTTGGATCACGGACTGGTTTTCTTTTACATAGCACTTAATTCTACGAGCAGCAGCACCAGCAATTTGGCGCACCAAAATCTCTACTCCTTTATGGATTTGGTATACAATGGTTGTGCGTTCATTCTCGGTGCTTGACTTTGGATGCCAAGCCACCAAGTATTTGCCTTCGTGATATTTGTAATATTTGATCAAACCAGTGACGGGGTTTCTGTTGACATGCACATTGAGTGGCGACATGAAAATCGAAACTTGAATTCTTTCCTTTCCCTTAAAGTATTCGTCCTCTGTGGTTTTTTCAATCACCACTACTTTTCCATCTGCCGGACAAATAATGTGCTTGTCATTGATCTCAATTTTTCGACTTGGATTTCTGAAAAATTGAAGTGAGAACAAAAAGAGGATCAAACTGATTGAACCACTTATAATGAGCCAAGGCGAGGAAACATGGAGTAAAAAGTAAAGCCCTGCGTTCAGTAATGATAATATGGAAAAGAGCACTATTAACAGTGCTCTTCCTTCTTTATGAATCGTCATCAAATAATAATCTTATTAATATCCGCCACGGTATTGATAGGTGGATGCAACCTTGTCTATAGCAACGATATACGCAGCTATGCGCAAAGGTACATTGTATTTTTGTGATGTTTCATACACTTTGTCGAATGCATCTTTCATAATCCTGTCAGATCTTCTGTTCACTCTTTCGCGTGTCCATTTATATCCTAAGCGGTTTTGAACCCATTCGAAATAAGAAACAGTAACCCCACCGGCATTTGCCAAAATATCTGGAACAACCAAAATGCCTTTTTCATTGATCACCTTGTCGGCTTCAGCAGAAGTTGGACCATTGGCACCTTCAACAATAAGTTTTGCCTTTATTTTTTCAACATTGCCAGAGTGAATTACGTCCTCTACAGCGGCAGGCACAAGTACATCCACTTCCAACAACAGTAACTCTCCTGCATTGTCCATCAGGTCTGCTCCAGCAAAACCTTCAAGCGTACCTTTATTGCCATCTCTGTAAGCAATCGCTTCTTTGATATTGATTCCTTTTTCGTTGTAATAAGCTCCAGAAATATCGCTTATGGCCACGATGGTACAACCTCTTTCTTCTAAAAGAAGAGCGGCAAAAGAACCAACATTACCAAACCCTTGAACGGCTACTGTAGCGTGGTAAGGGTTGATCATCAGTTTTTCCATGGCTGCCAACGCAGACACCATTACTCCTCGGCCTGTGGCTTCTGTTCTACCTAAAGAACCACCAAGTACCAAAGGTTTTCCAGTGACTACTGCATTCACAGTCATACCGTGTGCTCGAGAATATTCATCCATCAACCAAGCCATTTCTCTTGGTCCTGTACCCATGTCGGGGGCAGGAATATCACGGTCTGGCCCAAATACATCGAGCATGGCATTGGTGTAGGCGCGGGTCAATCTTTCGATTTCACCAGCCGACATTTCGCGCGGATTGCACTTAATTCCTCCTTTTGCTCCACCGTAGGGAATATCTACTACCGCACATTTCCAGGTCATCCAAGCGGCCAAGGCTTTAACCTCGTCTAAATGAACGTCCATTGCATATCTTATCCCCCCTTTGGAAGGGCCAAGAATGTTGGAATGAATTACTCGGTGTCCTTCGAAAACGCGAATAGATCCATTGTCCATCGTAATGGGAAGTGAAACTGAAACTTGTTTTGAAGGGGATTTGAGCACGTTATATACTTGCTCGTCCAGTCCCAATGCTTCTGCAGCAATGTTAAACCTGGACATCATTGACTCGAAAGGATTAGCCTTGTCCTTAATCGGAGCCGGTTCAATGTAACCCATAGAGAGAAATATCTTTTTAAAAACTCGGCCAAAATTAAGCAAATTTTAAGGCAAACCACCTTATCAATCGCATGTTATTTATGGCTTTATGTGATGACCATCAAATAGGCCGTCACGAACGGAAGCGCGAAGAGCAGTCCATCAAACCGATCCAGGAAACCCCCATGCCCCGGAATTAGGCTTCCAGAATCTTTAATGGCCAGTTTTCGCTTAAAAAGTGACTCAATTAAATCGCCATAACTCCCGAAAATGCTCATGATTATGGCAAGGCCTATCCACTCTAAAGTAGTCAATTCGCTAAAATATAAACTGTAGAAATAAAGTACGGCTATCGAAATAAGCCCACCTCCAATGGTACCTTCCCATGTTTTCTTGGGTGAGATGGCTTCAAAAAGCTTCGTTTTTCCCATCGTTTTTCCCACCAAATAGGCACCTGTGTCATTGGCCCATTGCGCCAAAAGTATTCCGATTACCAGCACATAACTGTAGTTCCCCTCTTTAAATGCGACTACATTCATTAAGCTCAAGGGAAAGGCAATGTAAACCACTCCGAGCAGCGTTAATCCCAAAGAAACAATGGGGTTGTGGGTTTTATGCTTATAGAGGGCAAACAGAAAACACATTACCAATAAGGGGGGCAGTATCCAAAAATATTTGATTTCTAAGAGGCCCATGCAGACTAAGTAGACTGCTATGAAGAGGCATAGACTAAAAAAAGTGCCCCAAAGCCGGAAAGGCGTATTGCCAGAAGATTTTACCAATCCATAAAACTCGTGTGAGGTAAGCAGCAGGATAATCAAGAAAATAACCCCAAAGCTCCAGGCATTGTAGATTATTCCAGATAGAACAAGTGCTACGCCTATTAAGCCAGAAATAATTCTTAGGAGAAGATTACTCATTTTCATGCGAATTCCAGGTCTCCAATTATTTTCAAGGCCTTCATGGTGTGTTCGTTTTCTACTTTCACCTCAATCAGTCCGAATAAGTAGGAAGAATCCTTTTGATTGAGAATAATCGCTTGAATATCTGCGTCTTTTAGTACTGATTTCACTATTTCCGCTTGGTGTGCCAGGTTGGTTTTAAATACCGATTGCCAGTTGCTCATGGGGTAGATTTTGGCTTAAGATAGTAATTTCTGAATAGGAATAAGAGTAGGGCACATAGGACGAGCCCACCCACTGAATAGGCGATGGGTAGTGATTCAGGATCATCGGGATTTACTTCAATAATTCCTAACTGAAATAGATAAGCTACGATCAGCGAAAGCCCATTATTAGTAATGTGAGCAATAATGGGATACCAAAGATTGCCTGACCACACATATAAATAGCCAAAAAGAGCACCCAGTGCCATCCTAGGAAACAACCCATAAAACTGAAGGTGAATTGCTGAAAACAAGAATGCCGATACCCAAATTGCAACATGGGTATTTTTAGACCAACGATGGAGTCCGTTTTGGACTAAACCTCTAAAAAGTAACTCTTCACCAATCCCCGGCAAAATGGCCACTACAATAAAGGCCAAAACGAAAGCGCTAAAGCTGTTGAAGGTGGTGAACATCTTAGTAGTTTCGGCCAATGACTCTTCGATGTCCTTCGCCCATTTTTCAAAGCCAGACATAAATTCAGGCAATTGGATATTAGAATTCCATTCAATGATATATCCATTCACCAAAATAAAAGCAACGGTGGCAAAGAGCGCAATCAAGAACGGCATTGGCTCAACTTTACTTTCGTCAAAAAGCGAATTGAGTGATTTTCCCGCAAGATTTTTCATATAAAACCAGGGCACTAGCATGGTGAAAAAAATCGTGTAAAGTGATTGGGATAAGAATACTTGCGTTTGCGAAATGTGTTCATAGAGCGAGTTAGGGTCGCTCATCACTTCTAAACCTGCTCCGTTTGCCACTAAAAAGATAAACATGGCGATGGTAGCCACGAACTGACCAATGAAGAAGCCTGCGAACATTAGACCCAAAATCACCCAAAAACTTTTTGAAACAGAAGACTCAATTTCAGTGATCACGACCTCTTTTTCAATAACCGTCTTGGACCCTAAAGAATCGGGGTCTTCCACCAATACTTCTTTATCAATGAAGCTTCTTACTTTCTTCGCTCTTAAGGAAACGTCAATGCCATTATCTATTCTCGCCATAATGCCATAAATTTACGCGATTTTTCGAAAGAGGCATGGTTAAAATAGGGAACATAGAAGTTGGCGAATTTCCGCTGTTATTGGCTCCAATGGAGGATGTAAGCGATCCACCTTTCAGAGCGGTATGCAAGGAAAACGGGGCAGACCTTATGTATACTGAATTTATTTCTTCAGAAGGCCTCATTCGCAATGCTGAAAAGAGTGTTCAGAAGTTGGACATTTATGATTACGAACGTCCGATTGGCATTCAGATTTTTGGTGATAAAATAGATTCAATGCGCGAAGCTGCTGCCATTGCCGAAGCTGCGCAGCCAGAAATTATTGACATCAACTATGGTTGTCCGGTTAAAAAAGTAGCTTGTAAAGGAGCAGGGGCTGGTATTCTTCTGGATATCCCAAAGATGCAGGCCATGGCTGGTGAAATCGTTAAACAAGTAAGTTTACCTGTTACCGTAAAAACCCGCTTGGGTTGGGACGACTCTACGATTAGAATTGTAGAAGTGGCAAAAAGACTGCAAGATGTTGGCGTACAGGCTTTGACCATTCATGGCCGCACAAGGGCTCAAATGTACAAAGGTGTAGCAGATTGGACCAAGATTGCAGAAGTTAAAAATCATCCAGACATCCATATCCCTATTTTTGGCAATGGTGACATCGACTCTCCTGAGAAGGCGCTTGAATACAAAAACAAATATGAGGTGGACGGGATAATGATAGGCCGAGCAGCCATAGGTTATCCATGGATCTTCAATGAAATCAAGCATTTCATGAAAATGGGTGAACATTTGCCTGCCCCAACAATGGAGCAACGTGTATCAACCGCGAAAAAGCACCTTCAATTCTCTTTAGAATGGAAAAATGAACTTCAAGGAATTTTTGAAATGCGCAGACACTACACCAATTATTTCAGGGGAATCCCTAACTTCAAGCCCTTTAGGACCCGCTTGGTAGAATCTGAAAATCCGAATGAGCTGTTCGATATTTTGGATGAAATCGCAGCTGAGTTCACAGATGCCTTTGCAATTGCTTGATGAAAAACACTAATGTGCTCGCTTGGTCAATATTGATCATTTTGTCCCTGGTTTGGGGCAGCTCTTTTATTTTAATCAAACGCGGTTTAGAAGTATTCAATGCAGGCGAAGTTGGGGCAATTCGTATTTTAGCTGCTTGTCTTTTCACACTTCCTTTTTCTATTCCTCAGGTAAGAAAGCTTAGTTTTAGGCACCTTAAACTGTTGTTCATCATTGGCTTAGTGGGCAGCTTTATTCCTGCTTTTCTGTTTGCCATTGGCCAAACCCAATTGCCTAGTGGAATCACTGGGGTATTGAATGGCCTGACACCTGTCTCGGTGCTCATCATAGGCGTGGTTTTCTTCAAACAAGAAATTACCAGATTGAAAACAGTTGGATTGATAGTTGCTTTCGTTGGAACGATAGTTTTACTTTCTGCTGGTGGGAATGGGGGTTTTAGAGGAATTAATCTTTATGCTCTTTTCATTGTCTTTGCGACCATATGCTATGGCACCAACTTGAATGTAATTAAATACTACTTAGCAGACCTAAAGCCTTTGGTGATTACCGCTGTCAGTATTTTGTTCATGGGGCCATTGGCAGGTTTGTACTTACTGCTTTTTACAGATTTTTCTGTCAAACTGGCTACGGTGAATGGTGCCTTAGCCGCTTTTGGTTATGTTTCCTTGTTAGGTATTATGGGCACGGCCATTGCACTGGTATTGTTCAATAGACTGGTGCAAATCACAACGCCAATTTTTGCAAGCACCGTTACCTACCTCATTCCAGTAGTGGCTTTAATTTGGGGATTTTTTGATGGAGAAATGATTGTGCTGGGTCAGTTGCTGGGCATGGCGGCCATTTTTGTAGGGGTGTACATCACCAACCGCAAGAAAATCAATTCAAAGAAAATTTAGCAAAGACCAAATAGTGATCAGAAGGGTACATTTTGTTTCGTTCAAAACGATCAATGCCTGAGTCGATCATGGTGAACTTATCGCTTCTTCTGTGAAAGATGTAGTCGATTCTGGGGCAGTTTTTGCCGCCATGAAAACTGTGATAGGTACAGCCCTCAAGTTTTTCTCCGGTATAAGTATCGACATAACTCTCGCGGATCATTTGAATAATGAGATTTTCTGAGGTGGCGTTTAAATCGCCTACTAAAAGTGTGGGATACTGCTCCTTGTAGTCTTCCAGTTTAGATAGGATTAATTGAATGCTATTCAATCTCGATGATTCCGATCTGTAATCTAACAGTACATTAAGTACCCGGATTCTTTTCTTTGAACTTTTGTTTTCCAGAACTACCATGGTGGCAATTCTTGGCGCAGTATTTCCCCAACTTTTTGTGGCGGGTTTGTTGGGAGTATCCGAAAGCCAAAAGGTTTCGTCTTCAATCAATTTCCAATTCTTTTTACTAAAAAGTACGGCATTGGCCTTGCCATCACCATTTTCTAATCCTTGAGTGCGATAAACGACATCCAAGCCAGTAACGCCTTTTGTAACATCTTTGATTTGGGTTTCATTTACTTCTTGAAGGCAAATGATACCGTCCTTGTAGGTTTGCAGATTGGCAATGGCCCTACTTTTTCTAATCTTCCAAGTATTATCCAAATCAGCTGGAGTGCCGTAGAGCAAATTCATGGAGGCTACCAAAATTTCACCTGAGTTGTTGGCTTGAAATGCTTTAGCATCTAAAAATGTGCAGCTTACAATCAGAAAACAGATCAAATATTTCATCGCCTAAATTTGCCTTAAAAGGCCGAAGAGAAAAAATTTTCGGCCTAAAAAATGAAAAAGCCTAAAAATCCTCCGTTTATCGAAGATTTTCAGGCCAGCAAAAAAAGTTCTTTTATTACTTGAACAATTCTTGAATTACCTGTCCTGTCGAACCATTGGGCAATCTCATGTTCAAAAGCATACTGATGGATGGGGCAATATCTGTAATATGGATTTCTCGCACCGATTTTCCCTGCTTGATTCCCCAACCGTAAAATAGGATTGGAATATGGGTATCGTAAGTCCAGGGGCTTCCATGACCAGTTCCTTTGCTTCCCCCAAGCTGCCAAGCAGGATCTAAAACAACAATTACATCACCCGATTCCTTTGTATGAAAGGCATTTTGAATGAGCTGTTTTGCACCTCTGCTAAAATCATTTCTTACCAAATCACGAGCGGTCAAGGCAATATAAACACCTTCCTGTTCCATCATTTTCTCAGCTATAAAGATTTGCATGGCATATAAATCAATCCCTTCGGATGCGATTAAATCATGGTTGAGATGAATGGTTTCGGAGAAGGATTCAATCCATTTTTTATCTCCAAACTTGGCTGCCAGTGCCTCTGTTACGTTCTGACGCATAGCACCTAAGTTGGCATTGTCGGCCCTAAAGCCATCATTCTTCATGCGAATAGAATTTTCGGCTACTGCGTGATCGGCAGAAAGAAAGACAGTGTATTGCCCTTTGCCGAGTTTAGCATCTAAAGAGGCGAAAAGGGTGGCCAAATCTTTGTCTAAGCGCAAATAAATGTCTTGAACCTCTTTTGAATGTGGCCCGAAATTGTGTCCAACATAGTCAGTGCTTGAATAGCTGATTGCCAAAAAATCAGTAATCGCATCATCACCAAGGTTTTCTGCATCAATCGAGGCCAAGGCAAGATCGGTCAAAATGCTATTGCCGAATGGTGTATTGGGCAGCAAGGAATAATTACGATTTGTAGTTCTCAGCTCTTTTAAATGATAGGGGAAAGTGGGTGTTTCTTTTCCAGAAAAACCTCTTTCAAATTCGGAATTATCGACCCCACTCGCAGCATATTTGTCGCTTGGGAGCATCAAATCCCAAGTCATATCTAAATACTGGTCGGCTTTCTTTTGATTGTTGAAATCCTTGACCCAAGCAGGTAGCTCATTCATATAATAGGTAGAGGTCATAAAATTGCCCGTGTTAGAATCGTACCAATAAGAGCCATCAGACAAATGCCCACCTGGCAAAGCAGATCCGCGGTCTTTGATAGACATTGCAATCACTTTGCTCCTTTTTTGAGTATAAAGTTTTAGCTCATCGGTGATGGTAGAAGAGTATAAATTCTTGGGTGAGATTTGCCCGGCAGAGATGGATCCACCTATGGCCCTGGCCGCGGTGTCTTCAGCGCAATAAACACTTCTTTTAAGTAATCGGCTATACCAATTGTTTTCAACAATGCCATGTACAGAAGGCGTGGTGCCTGTGTAAATTGAGGCATGGCCTGGGCCAGTGCTGGTAGCCGCATAGTTGTAATGGGCATTGCTGGCCATAAAACCTTCCTCCACTAATCTTTTGAATCCTCCCTCGCCAAAATTATCATAAAAGCGGGTAAGGTATTCTTGTTTCATTTGATCTACCACAATACCCACGACCAGCTTTGGTTTCTCGGTGATTTGTTGACCGAAAACAGCGGTTGAGGTTAAGAATAGAGCGGCAATCAATAAGTATGATTTATTTTTCATGGCTTAGATATTCAATTCGATGGGCAAGCTATTTGAAAAAATTCTTCTTGTTTAAAAGTTTGTGTAAAAAGTTTGTTACCAAATCTGTCGTAATAAATCACCACATAAATATTGGCTTCGGCTACCAATTTGACTGCAAAATAGATTGGGTTTTCCTGTGGGCCTAAAACTATGATATCTGTGTAGGTTGGCGGGACTACTTCTTTTAGCACGCTGCTGTAAATGCCTTTGCCATTTTCTGTGGTAATCAATAATGTTTTTTCTGCGGAGCTATCGTTCAACAATCTAAAATCGAGGATGCCTTCGACCAGAAGTGATTCGTCTCTTATACGGTGCAGAAACCATTCGTTTTCTATTCTTGCAAGGGCTACTTCCTCAGTAAAAAATTGGATTTCATCATAATCAAAGGCGCTTAAAATTTGATTGGTCGTATTGATAAATCCTTTACCATTCCCTTTAGTGGCGACCAATATAGTGTCGCTATATGCATCAATTTGCTTGTCGTAGTCAGGAGGAATGTTGATGCCTTTTTGCGTATTGATCAGGCCTACTTTTCCTTTGTCCAAAGTGCTGACATAACCGTTTATGTTGCTGCCAATTCCATCGTAGATAAATTTGAGCACATAATTTCCAGTGCTATCGGCAAGGGCGGCATTGCGTTTCTGCAATCGTAAAAGATTAGGATCTAGGGCTACCACTTCGTCATAGGTAGCTGATAAAATTTCTCTGCCAAAGCTGTTGTATATTTTTCTAACCTTTTTGTTTGAGAGCATCAGAAAGTCAAATTCCACCTTGTTGCCAGTGCTGATGTAATTTTGTGGAATTAATAATGTGGGTTCCCAGCCGTTTTCAATTTTGATTTGTCTGCCGTTCGAAAACTGGGCACTTGTAGTTTGGCCTTTTTTCAACATCACTAAATTTTCGCCCCAAAGTCCAAGGCTGTCGTAATTGGTGCTTGGAGGTGTAGTGCCTGTTTGATCAATCAAGATCCACTGATTGTTTTGCTTAACACCAAGCCACCGATCATTTTCTACCAGCTTGTCGAAGGTGAAATTTTTAATTACTTGATTTTTATCGTGATTTATTGTGATGCCAGCTTCCGTTTTTATTTGCCAGCCATAGGGCTTAGGGTAAATTTCGTGCTCGCCAAGTGGTATTTTGACGTCAAGCGCTTTGCTCAGCAATGCCTCTTGATTGTTTCTGAAAACCAAAAAATCTCCGTTTTCCAATGCTTCTACTTCATCATAGATAAAATTTGGGGAAATGGGTGCTCCATCAATGGCTGGAAAAAGAAAATCTGGCTCGACCAAAGCGATGCCTTCTTCTCTTTGAAGAAGAATAAACTGGCCAAGCGTATCAATGGAAACATATTCGTTTTCCAAAACAGTTCGTTTGTTGATAGTCGTTAGTCCATAAAAACCATTTTTTTTGGTCCTGATAAAATGCTCATTCAATACGCTAATTTCTTCGAAGTATTGGTCTAAAATAATTTCTCCTGATTTGAACAGCAGGCGTTGGCCTAGCTCGTTTTCAATACGGATATAACCAAAACCTAGGTCTTCGGTGGTATCAAAATCACCTTCGAAAATCAGCACTCCATTTCTGCCGATGATCTGTGATTTGCCCTCTTTTATGCCGTTGACAAAATCCTTGAGCTGGGGTTTGCATTTGCAATCGGTACTCACTTCGGTAAAATCACTTTTGATGACCAAGGCCCCCTGTTGATCTATAAAGTTGATGCGGCCATTTTCTAATTTTGGAAGCAACTGAGCCTGAGATAATGCTTCGACTTTTCTTAAAGAGTCAATGCCTGCTTCTACTTTGAACTGCTCAAAAAAATCACTGTTGGGAAATTGCTCCTTAAAAAGGTGGTAGAGTCTAGGAATTGATTTTTGAAGCAATTTCTGATTTGGGTAATTTTTAAAAAAGTCGGTGTAAGATGTTATGGTATTGATTGCAGTTTCTATTTCATAGATTTTTTCAACGACTAAATCTCGGTAAGGAGTTTCGGGATAATTCTCTAGAAAAGAGATCAAACTCTTACGTTTTCCGTCAGCGGTTTTATCTTCATAAAGCAACTTCTCGTATCGATATTTGGCTTCGGTAAAGTCTATGGCCCGTGGGTATTCTGTTATAAAAGCAAGGTAGGCCTCCCAAGAATTGATTGCGCTAGCATCTTCAAAAGCAATGCGATCTCTGAGGGCAATGGCTTCAAAAATCTGTTTGGCGTCAAAGTGCGTTTGGAGAAAGGTATTGTAATGGGCAATGGTGTGCTTTGATTTAATGACCTCAAATTTTAGGGCATCGATCCTGTCTTTGAGGGCCTCTAAAGCAATGGAATCCACACCTACTTCCTTTAGTTCTTCCAGCTCTTTTGCGACAACAATTTTTTTGAAATTGGCAATACCCCTGTTAACAAAAATGAAGGCGGAGTCTATATTATATCGACTGAAGGCGGTATCCACGAACAGCGTGGCGTATAAATAGTTGGCCGCAGGGTTCAGCTGATCTTTCTCCAATGATTTGTCCAAGGCTTCCACCGTTTTTTCAATGTCTCCTTTTTCATACAACCTGAAAGCACGCTTTGGTACCTCCAAACTGAAAATTGAGAGCAAAATGATTCCGGAAATAAGTTGAGCAAATTGGGTCATGTCAAACTATCAAACGCAAAAATAGTAAACCTGTGCGCAAATCATTGATTTTATCCCTTTGCTTCGATAGTAATTGCCGAATTTTGATGCATTATCAGCTTGCAAATGCCCAAAGATAGATCTACTTCAAAAAAACTAAATCATGACGATAAATGACCGCATTCAAGAATTGATCTTGTTTTTGAAAGACACAGAAAACTCCTTCGCCAAGAGAATTGAGGTTTCTACCTCAGTAGTTTTCAATATAGTTAACCCCAAGGGGAGAAGGAGTTATCCCAGTGGTGCTATTCTAGAAAAAATTCTAGCCATCACCTTTGAGGGTAATTTATTGTCAGCTGAATGGCTTATGAGAGGGCAAGGAGGCCTTTTCCTAACAAATGTTAGCCAATCAACACCAACGGGATCAGATTTATCAAAAAGTATTGAGGAATTGACAAATACAGTTCGCAAATTGCAAGAGGAATTTTCTGAATTCCGAAAAACCTCAACCAAATGAACAATATTAAAATAGTCCTCAAGGAACAGGGGCGTAGTCAGGCGTGGCTTGCTGAGCAAATTGGCAAAAGCTATGTAGTAACCACCAATTATGTGAACAACAAAACGCAACCCAGTATTCCTGTACTTTATAAAATAGCCGAAGCCCTCGATGTTGATGTCAGAAAATTATTGACCCCATCAAAAGCGTAGTTTTTTATTTTCGCATCTCTGTGAGTACCTTTGGAAAAAAAATAACAATGAAGAAGCTATATTTTTTGGCATTGGCCCTGATTGTGTTCGCATGCACTACGAAAGAAAAAGTTTGGAACGAAAGCGAAGTAGTAGGCTATTACGGAGCTCAAATCAATGATGAGAATATCATTTCCGTTGACGATATGATGGCTCAATTGAGCACTCAAGATTCGGTGAATGTAAAAGTAGAAGGCGAAATTACTGCAACTTGCGCCATGAAAGGGTGCTGGATGAATTTGGTGCTTCCTTCTGGTGAAGAAATGAGAGTTACTTTTAAAGATTATGCCTTTTTTGTTCCTAAAGAAGGAATGGAAGGCAATAGAGCGATCATTGAAGGTAAAGTAAAGAGAACAAAAACCGATGTAGCCACTCTGAAACATTATGCAGAGGATGCTGGAAAGAGTGTAGAAGAAATTGCTGCTATCACAGAAGACAAAGACGAATTGGCTTTTGAGGCAACAGGAGTTGTGATTTTGAATTCAGAAAAGAGTCTTTAACCAACAAGACAAAAATATTTAAAGCCGATGATCTCAGGTCATCGGCTTTTTTTGTTTTTAATCGCTTTGGTATGCAACCTTAGACCTTTTAAATTCATCTATACAGCATGGCTGTAACGTTTTCCGTTTCCGACAGTCTTAACAACAAGGTCAAAACTCAAAAATCAACAAAATGAAAAATTTAAGAACCTCACTTAGCTCAAAATTATTCCTTTTCACCGTTTTATCAGTCTTCGCTTTTAGTGCTCATGCCCAAACTACGGTAAAGGCTTCGGATATCATGGAAGCCCTTAAAAGTGGAAAGGAGATTAAATACGAAAACGTTACTGTTACTGGCGTTTTGGATTTCACTTTTATGGATGAAAAACTCCCAGATTTACCCCGAAGAAGAAGTTGGTGGAGCAATGGAGGAGATAATACGGTCAATGAAGTAATCGAAAGCAAAATCAGTTTCCAGAATGTGGTTTTCGAAGACCATGTGCTGGCTTATTTTCATGACGACCGCTCAGAATACACTTTCACGGCAGATTTCGAAAATGATGTCCTATTCAAAAACTGCACCTTTCGCAGAGATGCCATGTTCAAATACTCGGAATTTGAAAGGGATGCGTCTTTTGAAGGTTCTTCTTTCGAGGAAGAAAGCACTTTTAAATATGCTGAGTTTTCAGAGGTTGCCAACTTCGCGAACACCAAATTCGATGAGGATGGAGTTTTCAAATATTCCAAGTTTAGAAGAGGCGTGAGCTTTGCTTCGGCAAGATTTGAAAGGTCATTGGATATGAAGTACACAGAAGTAAGAGGAGATTTCGATATCAAGGATCTCTTTGTGAGATGGGACATCGACACTAAATATACTGACATCAATGGCAGGGGCTTTGCCAAATACATGCTCAAAAATTAACCAATCAATAGTTAATAATTAATAGGGGAGGTTTAGGCCTCCTTTTTTGTTGCTACTTATCGAGATTGTTTAATAAAGGCATTCGCCAACATTCTCAATTGCATTCTTTGCGGAAGAATATAACCTAGGCCTTTATAGAATTTGGGAACCACACCAGGGATTGAAACGGCTTTACCTTTAAACAATCTGCTCATAGCATATTCCGCAACTTGCTCTGGTGTTTGCTGTGTTAACTTAGACGCTAGCCCCATTTCTCTATCACGAATAATAACATCAGGATTAGTGAGTACAGCAGCAGGGCAGAGCAGTGATATTTTCACAGAACTATCTTTCAATTCATACCTCAAAGAGCTGGAGAAGGACCTCACAAACTGTTTACTCGCAGCATAAATTCCTTTGTAAGGAATGTCGTAGAAGGATGCCATACTTCCGACATTCAATATGTAACCTTTGTTAAATTTTTGAAGACCCGGTAAAAAGTGGTAGGTAAGCATAACCAATGCCACCATATTCAGCTGCATTTGGCCAAAATAGAACTCAGAGGGCTTGGAGAGGAAGGCACCAGCATTGCCCAATCCAGCATTATTCACAAGAATGTCTATTTCAAAGCCATTGTTTTGACACCAATCAAAAACAAGTTTAGGGCTTCCTTCTTCCATTAAATTGGTACCGAAAGAATGGAATTCTTGATTGGGGTACTTTTCTTTTAGGGCTGCAGTGACTTCGTTTAATTTGGGTTCAGGTAGTGCCACTAAAAGCACATTGAACCCGCGTGAGGCACAATTTTCTGCAATGGCACGACCAATACCATTGCTAGCCCCCGTCACTAGCGTATATTTTTTCTTTGTTGTCATTAATTTTCAGTTCTCAACCAATCAATGGTTTGTTGTATGCCTGTTTTTAGAGGCGTAATTTCATAGCCCAATTCCGTTCTGGCTTTATCGCTCGAAACACTCCATTTGTACAGGTATTTCTTCACCCACCCCGGTGTAATCATCGGCTGGCGACCAAAGTTCTCGGCTAAAAATAGCTGAACTTTACCAAAAGTGAGCATAGCACCCAAAGGCATTTTGTAGAGCTTATACTTTTGTCCACCTAATTCTGCAATGGTATCGAAGAGTTCATGATAAGTTGCATCGTCTCCGCCTAACAAATAACGTTCCCCAGATCTGCCTTTTTCCATGGCTAGGATATGTCCATTGATGACGTCATCTACATACACATAGTTACCAGTGCTGAGGCCATCTCCTGGCATAAATTTCCATTTACCTTCTATGTATTGCTTCACCAATTTGGTCACCGAGTTGCTTACATTAAGTGGCCCAGGGCCATATACACGTGTTGGATTGACAATGACAATATGTTGCCCTTGAGCAGCAAAGGCCCTTATCTGTTCTTCCGATTCATGTTTGGTGCTTTCGTATTCTGTGAAAAAATCAACTTTTCGGGGTGTTTCTTCATTCACAGGACCATCAATAGCGGGGCCAATAACACCGGCAGTTGAGGTGACCAACGTTTTTTTGACGCCTTGCTTTTTGGCGGTATTGATAATGTTGAGCGTGCCATCAATATTTACCCGCCTAAAGGTGTCGTCTTTGGCCCAAACACTGGCGAATGCTGCCAAATGATAAACTTCATCGCAACCTTCCATTCCCTTTTCAAGGGCTTCGATGCTAAAAAGATCACCTTCAACTGTTTTAATGTTGTGGTGATTGAGTTCTTTCGCTTTTGCCGATGAGCGTACCAATGCAGTTACCTCATGGCCTTGGTTGGCTAAAGTATGGCTTAGTTTCTGGCCAATAAAACCTGTGCTTCCAGTAATGAATATTTTTTTGCTCATTAAATAACTTTCATGTCAGGGTGATGCTTTAGCGAAAAAAAGAAATTGGAAAGCGCCAAAGTAATATGTACAAAAAAGGCTACCCAAATGGTTCCTGTGGTAATGGTAATCAAACAAAGAATTATCCCTAGCGGTATGGCCCCGATAGTTTCCTCTAAGTTTTTCGGCACATGAACTAGTGCATAAAATGAGGCATTCAGCACTATGGCTGGCCATTCGCCAAGCAACGGTATGGTTGAAAACAATAACAAGCCCCTAAACATAAGTTCATAACCAAAGAGATAAGCCACCCAAGTAAAGGCATTTTTGGCCACCATGGCTTTCGTCCACTCTTTTTCCCTAACATTTGGATAAAAGGCTAGATTTTTCTCCTTTTTTGAATTGAAAAAATTCATGGGGATGATGATTGCTCCCAAGCCAAAAATCCAAGCCAATGAGGTGCTATGGTTTTTAAAGGCGATACCATAGGCTTCTGGGTTTTTACCAGAAATCAATAATAGCACGATGGCGGGAATCACGCCAATGGTCATGCTGCCTAAATAGCGGTAAAACCACTGCGCCTTGGTATGGCCTCTGGTAGGGCCATATTTTCTTACAAAATTAGCCTTGACCTTCTCCGAAACAGCAACGAAATGATAGATGCTGAATCCTACTGTAAGCAAGCCAATAGCCAGAATTGGTTCTAGGAATGAAGGGTTCCAGTCAGGGAAGTGCATAGGCTAACTTGTGTCGAGTCGAATTGCAAAAATAAGAACATCTATTACATTTACTTCGCGAAGCCCTTAAAAACAACAATTGTTAACATAATGAAACAAATCCTCCTCATCGTATTCACTGCATTGTTATGGTTTAAGATGCCAATTCGAGCACAAGAAGTACTGATAACAGGTACTGAGTTGCTGAAACGCAGTATTTCGTTTCACGATCCCAATGGACAATGGGCTGCTATCAGATTGGAATTGGTGCTAGACCAGGAAATGCCCGATGGGTCGAAACGTCCATCAAATGTCATTATCGACAATAAAAGGAGTGAATTCGAATTGTCATTTGTAAAAAATAACCACCTCTTTACTTGGAAGGTAGATGGGCGAGACAGTACTGCTTCCTTCATGGACTATAGGGTGGTTACTGATTCTATCGCAAGCGATTCGCTGGGATTGAACCCTGATAGGGCACGCAGATGGAGAAATTACTACAGCTATTTATACGGCTTGCCTATGAAGTTGACAGATCCTGGAACCAAAATTGATCCCCAAGTGCAGATGACCAAATTTGACAACAAAGATGTTTTGGCATTGAAGGTAACCTATGATGCTAAAGTGGGTAAGGATACATGGTATTTCTACTTTAACCCAGATACTTATGCAATGGAAGGTTATCGTTTTTTCCATGATGAGGCCAAAAATGATGGCGAGTATATTCTTATTTCTGGTCTTGAAATTCAGAACGGCTTGAGAATTCCTAAAGACCGTGCTTGGTATACCAATGACGAAAGCAAGTGGCTCGGAACCGATCGTTTTATTGAAATGAAGGTGATCAAATAGCTTAGAATAGAGTCTAACATCTAATTTCTAAAATCTATTATCTAAAAAATTACTTCTTCTTTTTCAGGGTTTTGATGAACTGCGCCCAGGCGAATGGATTCAAAAGGGGGTTAGTCCTAGGCCCAGAATTGTATTGAAGATTATTAAATTGCTGATTCATTAAATAGCGGTAGTTCATGTCTGCACTACCTTCCAACGGCATGGTTTGCACCAAGCGTTGCACAAATTCAGGATCGTAGCTATTTAAAACATTTTGTTGGTCTTCATTCAAGCTCATGGCCAAAATTGCTTCTTTGAATAATTCTTCTGAAGGGAAGGGATTAATTTCTACATCGGGCAATTGGGTGATTTCTTCCTCCATAGCAATAATCACCGTCAAGCGATCGCCAACATTGTTGGGAACTACAAAGGTTCTGTTTTTGTGGTTTACAGAACTGAAAACCAAAGTATCGCCCGCATAGAAAGCCTTACTGAACCATCCTTTGTAATCTGAAATGGTTCCTCGACCAGTGGAGGGGTTGAAAATATGAACCCCAAAAACTGTTTGAGTACTATCTCCATTCATGACCAAACCAGAAAGCTGAACGATTTGCTCTTTTTCAGTTTGGGAAAAAAGCTTTTGGCCTGTCCCCAACACCAACGTCAGTAGGAGAGCGACTCTAAATAAATATGTGAAGTAGGCTTTTTTCAATCGAAATGTACTTTTATAACTACCTTACGAGATACCAAAAATAAAGAAAGGAAATCGAAAGAAAATTTATTTTTTTGTTCTGCAATATTAACCATCAAAAAGGGCAATTCCCTTGGTGAAAACGAATTATTCTTCCCAATTTAACATTAATTAACCCAGCCGATAGCGCCAATTCGCGAGTTTGAGGCACTCAAATTGACCTTATGGGTCTAATTCAGGTATGAAACTAAAGAACTTCAGTTTGCCTTTTGGAGGCCAAATTTTTAAATCCATGTCGGACGAAGCCCGCATTCGGATTTTGCACTTGCTGCTTAAAAATGGGGAGATGACGATTTCTGATTTGGAACATATTTTGGATTTTACCCAAACCAAAACCTCCCGACACATTACCTATTTGAAAAATTCAAATATCGTAAATGCTCGAAAACATGATCAATGGGTGTTTTATGCTATTCGCGAAGAAGTGGAACTGGTGATGGTGCAAATCTTCAATTTTCTTAATAAGGACACTGTTTTGCAAAAAGACCAGCAAGTTTATGAGATTTTGAAATCGAACAGAGAGTTGGCTGCAAATAGAATTACCAAACAACCTTGGTCTGCCTGAGTTATTGCTTTCAAACAGGAATTTTTGAAAAAGTATAAGCACATTTTTTTTGACCTAGACCATACCCTTTGGGATTATGACGCAAATGCGGCTTTGGCCCTTTACGAACTATACGATCAATATGAAATTTCGAAAATTGCAGATTGCACAAAGGAGCAATTTGTAGCTCAATTTTTTGAGGTGAATGAGTCCATTTGGGATTTGTACAACAAGCATCAAATCGAACGAGCCCATATTAGAGAAAGACGTTTCGCTACAATTTTTGATCGACTCAATATCAAGCTCCATATTGCTCCTCAACAATTTGATATTGAATATGTTGACTTATGTCCAACCAAAGAAAATGTCTTTGAAGGTACTCATGATATACTCAATTACCTCAAGGGGAATTACAAACTCCATATCATTACCAATGGCTTTGACGATGTGCAATACACTAAAATGAAGTGTGCTAAAATCGATCATTATTTTGATGTTGTGGTAACTTCTGAAAATTCTAAGTCAAGAAAGCCAGCTCCTGAAATTTTTCAGTTAGCACTTTCGAAGTCTGGAGCAACTTTGCAAGAAAGCATTATGATCGGAGATAATCTGGACTCTGACATTATGGGTGCTAGGAATTTTGGGATGGATCACATTTGGTTTAACCCCGAAAAAAAACAGAGCCAAATCCCGCCAACTTACGAGATTCAAGCCCTTTATCAATTAAGGAACTTACTATAGTCGATCTGGTTTTGTATCCATAGGGTAAAGCTTATCTTTGCCCAAGTAAACTATGTCCTCAGCTTTTTGAGGATAAAATGGAAAGAATAAACCCAAAAAAAATTATGGCAACAGGATTCTTTAATGTACCCAAGGCTGAAAACGAACCCATCAAAAGTTATGCTCCTGGCTCAAAGGAGCGTGCTTCGTTACAAGCTGCACTCGCAGAGGCTCGTGCTAAGCAAATCGATATTCCGATGTTTATTGGTGGAAAGGAAGTGAGAACTGATAAAAAGTCACCGCTTTCTCCTCCACATGATCATAAACATATTTTAGGTTATTTTTCGGAAGGTGATGCTTCTCATGTTCAAGCCGCAATTGATGCCGCGATGGCTGCCAAGAAGGATTGGGCGAATACAAGTTGGGAGAACAGAGCTGCTATTTTTTTGAAAGCTGCTGATCTTATCGCTGGTCCGTACAGAGATAAGTTGAATGCTGCCACTATGCTTGGTCAATCAAAAAATGCATATCAGGCAGAAATTGATTCGGCTTGCGAAATCATAGATTTCTTAAGGTTCAATGTGCAATACATGTCTGAAATCTATAAACAACAACCAGCCTCTTCACCAGGAGTATGGAACCGTGTTGAACAAAGACCTTTAGAAGGATTCGTTTTCGCCTTAACCCCTTTCAACTTTACTGCGATTGCAGGAAACCTGCCTAGCTCAGCAGCTATGATGGGCAATACGGTGGTTTGGAAGCCTTCGAACACCCAAATTTATTCTGCCAATGTTTTGATGGAAGTTTTCCGAGAAGCGGGTGTGCCTGATGGTGTAATCAACCTTTTCTTCGTAGATGGTCCAACGGCAGGGTCTGTAATTTTCGATCATCCTGATTTTGGTGGAATTCATTTCACAGGAAGTACAGGCGTGTTCCAGCACATTTGGAAAACCATTGGAAACAACATCTTCAAATATAAATCTTACCCAAGAATCGTTGGTGAAACTGGTGGCAAAGACTTTATCATGGTGCATGAGTCATCGGACGCTAAAGCTGTTGCGACTGCCATTACACGTGGTGCTTTCGAGTTTCAAGGACAGAAATGTTCTGCGGCTTCACGGGCATACATTCCGTCAAATTTGTGGGCTGACGTTAGAAAATATGTGACTGCTGATGTGCAATCTTTCAAAATGGGTGGTACGGAAGACTTTGGTAACTTTATCAATGCCGTAATTGACGAGAAGTCTTTCGACAAAATAGCGAAATACATAGATGATGCTAAGGCCAGCGATAAAGTAGAAGTTGTAGTTGGGGGTGGTTACGATAAATCGAAAGGTTATTTTATTGAACCGACCGTGCTTTTAACAACTGATCCAAAGTACACTACCATGTGCGAAGAGATTTTTGGACCAGTAATTACAATATATGTTTACGAGCCAAAGGATTATGAGGCAACACTTCAATTAGTAGACTCTACCTCTCCATATGCCTTGACAGGCGCTTTGTTCTCTAAAGACAGGTATGCGCTTGAAGTTGGAATCAAAGCATTGGAGAATTCAGCAGGTAACTTCTATGTGAACGATAAACCAACGGGTGCAGTGGTAGGTCAGCAGCCTTTTGGAGGTGCTAGAGGTTCTGGAACGAATGATAAAGCGGGTTCAATGATTAATTTATTGCGTTGGGTTAGCCCAAGGTTGATCAAAGAAACCTTTGTTTCTCCAACAGATTATAGATATCCATTCTTAGGAGAGTAAGTTCTTCATTAGAAATATTAGCAGCCTGCTTTACTATACTCTTTGGGTTAGAATGGCAGGCTTTTTTAGTTTGATGCCCTGAACTTAGAATTAATGATTTTAATGTTAGTTGTTTTTTCTTTCATTTGATAAAATCTTTAAAAATGCAATTGAGCGATTACCTCTTTTGGGATGTTGATAAAGCAACTGTTTCGTTTGAAGAACATAAAGGGTTTATTATTCCTCGTGTTTTTATGAGAGGTACTTTGGAAGACTTTAAAGCTGTTTTGAATTATTATGGCAAACTGGTTTGCAAAGATCAACTCACTCAAACCAGATATCTTGACAAAAAGACACTTTCATTTTGCTGTGTTTTTTTCAACTTAGAACTAAACCAATTTAGATGCTTTACCGAGAAACAGTCGAATTCTCAACACTGGAATTACTGAGGCGATTATTGAGTTTAGCCACTTTTAAAGACTTTGCTTTGGCAGGAGGAACAGCACTGGCACTTCAATATGGTCATAGAATTTCTGTTGATCTTGATTTATTTGTCAGCTCACCATTTAATACCGAAGAGGCTTTAGAGAGTATAAGGGAAAGTAAATCCTCCTTTCAAGTTTTAGGTCAGGGAAGAAATACGCTGAATTTAGAAATTGAAGGAATAAAAGTTGATCTCTTAAGTCATCAATACCCTCATCTATCAGATAGAGTTGAGGTGGAAGGGATTCGATTTTTGAGTATAGCTGATATTGCGGCAATGAAGTTGTCAGCAATGGCTCAAAGAGGAAGTAAGAAAGACTTTTTTGATGTGGATGAGTTATTGAAACATTTTTCATTAAGAGAATTGATTTCGTTCTACTCAAAAAAATACAACGAGCAAAATCTTTTTTATCTCTTAAAATCCTTAACCTATTTTCAGGATGCCGAGGCCGAGCCTGATCCAAAAGTATTGAATGGAGTAAGTTGGGGGAATGTCAAATCAAATTTGATAAAGGCAGCTAATGCTTTTATCTAAGAAAGTGTCTACGAACATGATTATAGAAAAACTAACACAAGCCCGCGCCTTTTTTAACCAGGATGTGCCCTTGTATATTGCTGAAATCAACGAGCAACATCAACCGATTTGGGGGATTATGACTCCGCATCATATGCTGGAGCATTTGATTGTGACATTTAAGCTTTCTCTCGGACGCATTCAAATTCCTGTGGTTACACCAGCCGATAAGCTTGAAAAGAGAAAGGCCTATCTGATCAACGATTCGCCAATGCTGCGGTCAGTGCCTTCACCTACAGGAAATAATGAATTGCAACCTTTACGCACTTCTTCCCTAGAAGAGGCCAAACAGAAGCTCTTGAAAGAAATTGAAAGCTATTTGGTCTTTGTAGAAGCCGAGCCATCATTTGTATCGAACCATCCTTATGGCGGACCAATGACAGCCCAAGAATGGTTGCTCTTTCACAAAAAGCATTTCATTCATCATTTTACTCAATTCGGAATAATTCCAGAAAATGAGTGATCTATCTCATTATAGAAAACTAGAAGCCCTATTTCAATCTGCTCCTTTGAATCAAGGTATTTTCAAAGGGTCTGAATTAGAAGTAGAATTTGAGAAGGCTACATTAAGATTAGCAATTGGTAACCAGTATTTTCATGCGGCTGAGGCCATGCATGGCGCCATTTATTTTAAGTTATTGGATGACTCAGCTTATTTTGCCGCAGCTTCTATTGAGAAAACTTATTTTCTACTTACCAAGTCGTATACAATCCATTTCCGCAGACCTGTAATGGAAGATACCTTAACTGCCATTGGTAAAGTCATCGAGGTCAGCGAAAGAGGGATTTTAGCAACTTCTGAAATCTACAATAGCGCAGGCAAGCTTGTGGCTAATGGCGAAGGTATTTTTGTGAAGGGCACTAAAAGATTAGAGGAGTTAAAGGGTTTTGAATAGGCAAAAGATTAAGTCAATTAGCTTATATCCATCGCATAATTCTCTCTGATTTTTTTGTAAGTAGAATGATCCATTTCGGCAATTCGCTCCAAGTTATGGTTTTTGAAATAGTGCTCTCGAATTTCCAATAGTTCGTCATATGGACCACGGCCTGAAATCAGTTTGGAGATAATCGGGGTGCATTCCAGCAAAATAAAGAGCAGCAGAATGAAGATATTGGCTATTCTAATCGCCTCGTTTTCTTGACCCAAAATACTAAGCGCTTGTAGTTGAGCCGCCATTCCGTTCCATGGATTTCTTTTCAGGTTGGCAATTTCTGTTTGTTTTTGATCAAAAAGTGTATTCCATTCGGCTTGTTTTTGAAGGATCAATGGCTGGTAATTTTGATTCAAAGCTGCTAACTCGCTTTGCGCTTGATCGGCATCTGCTTTTTTGATTTGATAAATCGGACCAGCATTACGCTTGCCAGAACCACCAGTGCCATCTGCTTCTTGCTGAGCAGCCAATGCCAAAGCATCTCGCTTTTCGGTTTTCGTTTTGATTTCATCCTTCAATTGATTGCTCTGCGCTTCGATTGAAAGGAGTTGTCCAGTGTAGCGTTGCTCTAAATCAATGATTTCTTTTTGATAGATTTCTTCTTCCAAAGTCACCAATTTCCTGTCGATCTCTTTAGAGAAGATCTTCAATTCTAGTGGCTTTGAAATGACTATCGCCAGCATAATAGCCAACAGAATTCTAGGCGAAGCTGTGAGTAATTCTCTAGCAAAAGCCTTCTTCTGCTTGCGCATGGTGGACACGATAAATCGGTCGAGGTTGAAAATGATTAGTCCCCAAAGCAAACCGAAACCTATTGCCCAACCGACACTTTCGAAAACTGTAAAAACCGCATAGCCACCTGAAAGAGCAGCCAAAAGGCCAGTAAAAAAAACCGCTGCCCCAATGCCTGTGTATTTCGCAGTATCTGTAGGGCAGCGCTTGATCAGTGAGCGGTTGATTCCGGCACAAAACCAGAAGAATTCTTTGAATTGTTGCATGTTGTTATCAGTTAATGACCTTTGGACAAGCTTGACCTATTGCCCATAAAAACTGAAAACGACTATAAATTAATTATGTTGTGTTGGCAAGTACCTTTTTATACAAGGTAGCGTTTTTACTTTTTGTCGAGTAGAATCTTTATCATCTCTTGTGCGCCAACTTTTCCCTTTTCTTTGATTAGATCGCGGGGAGTAGCATCTCCAATTTCATAAGTAATTCCTTCCGCATTGAATTGGCTATAAAACCAATTTTTAGAAACTGGTGAATTCACTGCAAATGGGCTGATTTCTCCTTGGTCTTCAGGCACACGATCAAAAATTTGCTGGATCCACTGGCGTGAGAAACCCTGACGAGAAGACTTCACTGTATCGTCATAGATATAGTAAATATCCGACCAAGTGGAATGGAAATCCAAGCCCAAAGCTACAGTTGAGCCTGCCGCGTTCACCGTTCTAATAATGTCTTCACAAACTTGCTTTACTTCTGGTTGGCGGTAATAAGCCCAATCGCGGTTGAGGTCTATTCCGCCTTCATTATGCCGCCAATGTCCGAGGTCAACTCCATCGGGATTCAGCATCGGGTAAACCGCGAGGCTATATTTAGATAAGAACTCGGTGCTCAATGGGCTGCCATTTGTAATTTCATTGAGAAAGGCCATCATGGCCAAGTTACCCGTAACCTCTGGTGGATGTTGCCTGCTTAAAACTACTACTATGTCCTTACCTTTGGTTTCGCCATTACTGATTTCTACTGAAAGCAAATCACGACCTAAGCGGGTTTTGCCAATTACTTCGGTTTTTGCTATATCTTTTGGAAGCGTTGCTACCCAATTTTTCATATCTGAAGAATTGATGATTTCTTGAGCGGCCACCCAAAGGGTATCTGGACTTAGCACCAAAGTCATGGTGGCGGAAAGACTATCATCCGCAATTTTGAAATTGGCGCTGTCTACTGAGGCCCAGTTATTACGGTCATAGCTCAACTTTGGCCAATAGCGGTGCCTGCCTTGACCATAATTCAAAGTTACTTCTACCGTTTTTTCAGTTTCAGCATAAATCCTAAAAGCATACCAAGGACTCATGTTGATCGGTGAGTTTTCTGGGTTGATCAAGACTTCGTATTTGTCTTTGTCGAGCCTAGAAAAGTTGTTCATCCTGGCTGCATCAAAGAGGTTATCAGCCGATACACCTTCTTCCATCATCACATACCTCTTTTTTTCTTGAGGATTGATCGGATGATCATTGGTGTCTATTTTATCTGTGTACTCAAACTCTTGGAGCTGATATGGCCTGTTGCACGAAATACAGAGAAAGGTAATGAAGCCAGCAAAAAATAGGTTTTTCATTTCGTTTAAGGTTTTAATAGTTTTTCGACCTATTAGGTCTCTAGTAACTTTTTGGCTTATTAAGGCCATATTCATCAATCAAATCAATTAGTTCCTTGACACCATCGTTCATTGTGCCGCTGAAATTAACCTAGTAGAAATTTAATGACTCAAATTAAGCATTAATAACATTGCGATTTGGGTAAATAGTGTTTTCTTCAATTGGTGAAGTAAAAGTGTACAGAGTAATGAAAATAATAAGGTTTTTATTTTTCAACAGGCTATCAAGGCGAATTATCGCAGAGGAATTTAGTCCTGAAAACCGGACTCCAGATAGGCATAAATTGTTTGTCAGGGAGTTCGCGTGTTTTGCCATTTGCATGATGACAACTTTTCTGATATTACCGATTTCCATGGGGGTTTTAGAAACAATGTTTCCAAATATGGTCTCCAGAGATGATATATTATTTAGTTTGATTTATGTAATGCTTTTATTGTTTTTATTCGTAATCGCGCTAAACAAAGATTTTTTTAGTGGACAGTCTTTAGTAAAAAGATATTGGGGCTATCAGGTGGTTAATGCAAAGACGCTAGAGCCTGCGGGACAGCTTAAATGCATGATCAGAAATATCACAACTCCGATTTTTCCTCTTGAGATGTTTTTTCTTCTTGTTAACAAGGAAAGAAGGTTAGGGGATTATATTGCTGGGACTACTTTGGCCCAAGTAGAGAAAAGTGATCCAGATTGGCTTTTTGATGAAATGGTAAATTACCGACTTGATTCTAAGTCATGGTGGGCATTAATTATTCCAGTTATCATTTTTATGCCTTATGCTATTTTCGTGCTATTGGTGTAAAATTTCATATTTGTCATTTATTGATCACTGCTTGCTTTGAAAACCTTTTTTACATTTTCAGCTTTGATTAGCCTTGGCTTATTAAACGGTTTTGGCCAATCGATACCTCTGAAAAATGCACATGCCCATAATGACTATGAGCATGAAAGACCCTTGTTGGATGCTTTGGAGAATGGCTTTATATCTGTCGAGGCGGATGTTTACCTGATTGATAATGAATTGTTTGTTTATCACGATCGACCTGAAAACCCAAGTCAGGAAAGAACTTTGGAAGAACTCTACTTAAAACCACTTTTGGAAAGGACGAAGGCCAATAACGGTCACGTTTATCCAAATTATAATGATTTCTTCTACTTAATGATTGACTTTAAGACGGAAGGAGAGAGTACTTACAATGCCTTAAAGCCATTAATTAAAAAATATAAGTCCATTTTATCTGCGGTCGAGAAGGGGAGTAGGCAGATGGACAAGCAAGTGCTTGTTTTTATTTCTGGAAATAGACCTATTGCCACAATGCTTTCGGAAGGTATTAATCTGGCCACGCTGGATGGAAGGCCTTCCGATTTAGGCAAAGGAATATCTGCCGAGAAAATGCCGGTGATTAGTCAGAATTTTAATCAGTTTTCCGATTGGAATGGCGTGGGTGAAATGCCCAAAGAAGATAGAATGAAAATTACTGATTTGATCAATACCGCACATACCGAAGGCAAGAAAGTTCGCCTTTGGGCCATTCCCGATATGCCCAATGCTTGGCAAGCCTTGATGGATTTAGGTATTGACTTTATCAATACGGATAGGCTAGTTGAGTTTAATGAGTTTATGAAGAAAAGCGACTAGATGAGGGTGTCTAAAAAGTAAAATAAACCATCTGAGAATCGCGTATTTGGAAACTTTCTCGGATAGGTATCCGAATAAAAACGAGGCTGTCTTGACTTTTCAGACAGCCTCGTCAGGCAATAACTTTATTTCAACCCATATTTATCAATCAGATAGACCAAAGAAGCCATAGCAGCGGCTCCCATCTCGAGTTCGCGCTGATTCACCATTTCAAAATTATCAATTGGAGTGTGGTGGTATTTGAAATAGCGTTGGCTGTCTGGGATATAACCAATTGTAGGCGTGCCTAAAGGTCTTAAAGGTCCAATGTCAGCACCACCGCCACTGGTCAGGAATTGGAAAATACCGAAAGGCTCAAAGTATGATTTCCAGCTCAGCATTTTCTTGACCTCAGCTTCATCGCCACTGATGCCGAAGCCGATGGGCAAAAATCCACCGCGATCTGATTCTAAAGCAGCAATGTGATGCTCTTTATTTTGAGCAGCCAATTCAGCGTATTTTGTTCCGCCTCTTAAACCGTTTTCTTCATTCATAAACATGACAGCGCGAATGGTGCGTTTTGGTTTGTAGCCTAATGTCTTCATCAATCTCAAAACTTCGATGGATTGTACACAGCCAGCACCGTCATCATGGGCGCCTTCTGATAAATCCCAAGAATCAAGATGGCCGCCAACCACAATGTACTCATCAGGAAATTCTGAACCTTTGATTTCGCCTACTACATTATGAGAAAGTACATCTTCAAGCATTTGGCAATGTGTTTCGAAATAGAAATTGAGTTCCTTATCGTCAGCCAATAATTCACTGAGTAAATCAGCATCTTCAGTTGAAATGGCGATTGCTGGAATTTGAGGAATATTCAAAGCATAGCGCGTGCTTCCGGTATGAGGAACATCATCTTTGAACGAACTCAAAGAACGGACTAAAACACCAATTGCACCATATTTAGCCGCTTCAGAAGGGCCAGAACCACGTTGGTTCGAAGCACCGCTGTAAGCGCCAAAAGTATCGATCAATTTAGCATCCATTGGTCGGTTGAAGAATACGATTTTACCCTCGATAGTCTTTCTTCCCAATTGGGCCAGTTCTTGAAAATCTTTAACCTCAATTACCTGGCCTAATACCCCTGCATCGCCCGTGCCTACAGAATTTCCCAGAGCCACTACATTGAAATCTACCGTACCCAGCTTTTTAGAATTGACGATTTTGCCGATTTCCTTTTCGCCTCTTACCCAATGAGGCACCATAACTTCTTGGAGAAAAACATTATCGAAGCCATAAGAGAGCATTTGTTGTCTGCTCCATTCCACCGCTGCCGCTGCCTGAGGCGAACCGCTTAACCTGCCGCCAATTTGCTTAGTGAGGTAATGCAGCATTTCATAACTGTCTCCTTTTTCTAAGGCCTCATCGAAGATTTTACGAATCATTTTTTCGTCATCGTTTTGAGCGAATGCCGAAATAGAAAGTGCAGAAAGAAGCAGTGCAAAAAGTAATTTCATATCAGTCAATTTTGAAAGATTGAAATTATAAAAAATAAGATAGAGTGCTTAGTCTTTTATTTGAGCGTCATTGAGGATGTACATTAATCGGAGAGGGTCGTCCGTATTAATGGTCAATGTACCTGTCACGATGATTCGCTTTTCGGTGTAGTCAATTTTGTCTTTGCTAAAAACTTCCATCACAGTTTCCGGGCCAGCGCCACCACAAAAGAAGCAATTGGCAAAAGGAAGCGAAGACAGCACAAAGTAATTTTCGCCTCTCAACTCGTCCAAAGGGATCATCCAACCTTCCACCGAAATTTTGGTGCCATTCAGTTTTTTGACGGCTTCGCTGAAAATGGGGTACTCAATGTCATAATTGAGCAGTTCATCAAAACGCTTTTCAATGCTTATTTTAGCCAGCGTTTTCCATGTGTTTTCTTGACCACTGGCGTGGAAGGAAACAAAAAAACTAATTAAGACCAGGCTTAAAAGACGCATTACTTAATCAAGTCTAAAATTCTATTCCAACGAATGCTTGAGAAAAGGCCAGCATCAGGATCGGTTTTGTCAATCGACCAGAAGATGAACAGTGGTTTTCCAACGATATGATCTTCTGGCACAAAACCCCATGAACGAGAATCTTCAGAGTTATGACGATTATCGCCCATCATGTAGTAATAACCTTGTTTGAAGGTGTATTCGGTCACTTTTTCACCATCTATGGTTACGTCCGTTCCATTGATGACCACATTATCGTTTCCTTCGTAATGAACGATTGGCGTGCGGTATAAATCAATATTTTCCTGTGTCAATGGAATGGTTTGGCCTTTTACGGGCATTGCCAAAGGACCAAAGAAGTCAATCGTCCAGTCAAATGCTGTTACTGGGTTATAGGCAGTATGCTGTGCGCCTAAATATCGCTGTGCTTCGGGGAATGCATCGTAGCCTTCTCCTTTTTGATAGACTACACGCTCAACACTTTTTACGAAACTGTATTGCGCCAATTTATCGGCTTGTGCTTGAGTCGTGTTGGCATAGAACCCTATTTTGCCATTATAAGAGTAGTTCGGAAGGGCAGTGGTGGCATAAGTATCATTCGGGTTTTCGTCCGTGTAATCGGTAATTCCTAATTCACGCATGTACCTTGGGTGCACTCCGTTATCAGTTTCTATAAAGAAACTAGTTTGCATGTTGGGTGGGTTTTCAGAAGCCACTCCATTAACATATACTTGCTGATTTCTAACTTCGAGCGTGTCTCCAGGAATGGCAACGCAACGTTTTACATAAAAAGTCTTAATATCGGTTGGGAAGTCTAAATCGGGTGGATAGTTAAAAACTACAGGCTCGCCTCTTCTCACATCTCTAAAACCTGGCAATCGGTATTGCGGTAACTGAATGCCATCCCAGTAAGATGGAATTCCTGTTCCCCAAAAGTCTTGATGTGCCAAAGGGAATTTGATTGGGGTTTTGGCAGTTCTGGCTCCGTAGTGCAGTTTACTCACAAAAAGATGATCACCGATCAACATGGAGTTTTCCATCGAACCTGTAGGGATGGCATAAGCTTCAATGAACAAACCACGAATGATGGTTACCGCAATAAGTGCGAAAAGGATATCATTGAATAGTTCTCTGAAAAAGCCCTTCTTCTGTTTCGGTGCTTTGTCTTTTTTCTTTTTAAGGAAATCCAACATAAAAATCTTCAATTTTGAGTAAGCTGTAAAGGTATTATTAATTCTTAAAAATTCGAGGCGTTGAAAATCGAATAGCTTTCGTTTTAACGAAGCTTAACCAAATGGGTTTTCTTGCTTTTAATCCATCATCGGTTTCGGTTTTAATGATCAAGTCTGTTAATTGCGATTGAATTTTTGAAGGTTATGATCTCCATAGAAAACCTCAGTTTCGGATATTCCGACCGTAAAATCCTTTCCATTACCAAAATGGAAATTAAGGAGAAGCAACACCTGATGATTTTAGGGAAATCAGGAAGCGGAAAAACAACATTGCTCCATATTTTAGGTGGCTTGCTTAATCCGAAGCGAGGCAAGGTGATGATTGGTGAAACTGATTTGTACCAACTTTCTGAAACGAAAAGAGACAAACACCGAGGCCAGCACATTGGACTGGTTTTTCAAAAAGCACATCTGATTGCTGCGCTTTCTGTGGAGGATAATCTGTTATTAGCTCAATATTTTTCGGGAACTACACAAGACAAAACCAGAATAGCGGAAGTACTTAAATCGTTGAATTTGGGAGAAAAAGGGCAATCTAAAGTAAAATCCCTGAGCCAAGGAGAACAACAGCGAGTGACCATCGCCCGAGCTTTATTAAATCGCCCCAAACTATTGCTGGCCGATGAGCCTACCGCCAGTTTAGATGATGACAATGCCATGGCAGTGATCACTTTATTGAAGGAGCAGGCAGAAATGAACAATGCTTCTTTGATCATCGCCACCCACGACCAGCGCGTGAAAAACGAATTTGATGTACAGCTTAATTTGAATGAACAATGAACCTGTTTGTATTAAGCTGGAAATACCTAAAAGATAAACCTCTCAATACATTTTTGAATGTATTGCTCATGTCACTTGGTGTCGCCATTATTTTGGTGCTGCTCATTCTAAATACCCAGCTCAGCGACAGTTTAGGCAAAAATAAACGCGGAATTGACTTGGTGGTAGGGGCAAAGGGCAGCCCATTGCAACTGATTTTAGCTAATGTTTATCATATCGATTTTCCAACAGGGAATATCAAGTTAGATGAGGCCAAAAACCTAATGCGAAATCGCTTAGTGAAGTCAGCGATTCCTTTGGCTTTAGGCGATAATTACCGCGGCTTCAGAATCGTTGGGACGAATCATGACTATGTCAATTTATATGAAGCCACTTTGGCAGAGGGCGAATTGTGGCGCTATAATTTAGACTGTGTTATTGGTGCTAAGGTGGCCAAGCAATTGGGGTTGAAAGTTGGTGATTCTTTTTTTGGCGCTCATGGCATAAGCGTAGCCGATATGGATCATGAGGAGGCCAGTTACAAAGTGGTAGGGATTTTAGCTCCAAATGGCTCTGTTTTGGACAACCTCATCCTTATCAATATTGAATCCGTGTGGCAAGTACATGATCATGCTGAAGTAGATTCTACAGCAACCCACGATCACTCGCCTGTTTTAGGTTCAGCTTACCAAACGGGTTTACCAAATGGCGATGAGGCATCTGAAATTACTTCAATGTTGATTCAATTCCGGTCTGCCATGGGAGCAGTGCAATTGCCAAGAATGATCAATAGCAACACCAATATGCAAGCTGCCTCTCCTGCCTTCGAAACTCAGCGATTGTTTTCTTTGCTAGGCATTGGCGTCAACATGATCAAGAGCTTTGCGTACATCATCATTGTGATTGCTGGATTGAGTATTTTCATTTCGCTTTACAATGCATTAAAAGATAGAAAGTACGACTTGGCGATCATGAGGTCATTAGGTGCGTCAAAAACCAAACTGTTTATCCATGTGATCTTCGAAGGCATACTCATTACTGTTTTGGGAGGGCTATTAGGCTTCGTTCTTGGCCATGGTTTGGTGGAATTACTAGTGAGTTATTATAAGAAGTCGGAGGAAATTGGCATTACTGGAATGGTGATTGTAAACAATGAGTTCTCGGTTTTACTTTTAAGTGTAGGGGTAGGTGTTTTGGCTGCTTTGATCCCAGCTTTCAATGCGTATAGAACAGATATTTCAAAAGTGTTAGCACAAGATTGATATGAAAAAGATAATTGTTGTTGTATTGCTTGCCATTTCGTTTGCCTTAAATGCCCAAGAACCTGTTATGCAAGGGCCAAAGCTTTGGAAGACTCTAGGGGATGTGAAATACGAGCTTGCCAAAGATGAATATGGCGATGTTTATCTGCCAGTTTTTAATACTGAAACAAAGGCTGCAGAAGGTCAAATGGTGGAAGTAGAGGGATTTATCATTCCTTTGGAAGGAATGTTCAAACCTACCCAATTGATTCTGTCATCATTGCCCATTAGTGAATGTTTCTTTTGTGGTTCAGGTGGGCCAGAAACGGTGATGGAAATTAGCATGAAGGAGCAAATCAAGTATACCACCAAACGAGTTAAAATCCGCGGTAAACTTAAGCTTAATAAAAGCAATCCCGATAAATTGATGTACCTGTTAGAAGAAGGTGTTTATGCTGGTCTAGCCGATGGGAGTTACTGAGAATGTGAGTTTAAGTTGTTTTCAGTAAACTAGTTCTAGCTCAAATGTATATTGATCGATCCGACCTCTAGGACTAAGGTAGTCTTGACCAAATTTGGCAGAAGTCAGTCCGATCTCTATGTTAGTCAATTTTTAATGCTTAAATCCTTTGTGCTTTAACCCTTGCCGACTTAGCTTCGCACCAAAATAGAACTCATGAAAAAATTCCTTCCCCTCCTCGTCCTTTTTTTGGCTTTTGCATGTGCGAAAAAAGACAACGGTGATGCCCTTGTCAACGAAGTTTTGAATATTCATGATGAGGTGATGCCCAAAATGGGAGAGTTAATGTCGCTTAGAAAGAAGGTGCTTGACAAAGTGGAAGGAAGTTCGAGCCCTGATGAATTGAGGGACATTGCCTTGCGTTTAGAAGAGGCCCAAAAAGGGATGATGTTGTGGATGAATGATTGGTCCAAAAATTCAGCTCCTTTCGTGAAAAACGAAACAACTCAAGAAGAAAAAATGGGTTACCTGAATGCCGAAAAGGAAAGGGTTACCAAAGTGAAAGATGATATTAATAACTCCATTGCTGAAGCTAAAGAGGCATTAAAAAATTAGTCGTTTGCGCTTGCTTTCGCTAAGTCTTTCACGACTTCTTCGATAGAAAACCCACCCATTTCATTGCCCCAAGTGTTTCCGATATAAGTCAAAATCTCTGCAATTTCTAAATCGGTGAAATTAGGGTTGGCTGGCATGGGCTGGTTATAGTTTATCCCATTCACCGTCATTGGCCCATTAATGCCATATTTTAGAACCCTGGCTAAATCACCTCGATTATTTATTAGATAATCAGATTTAGCCAAGGGAGGAATTAGCCGTCCAAGCCCCGCTCCATTTTCCATATGGCAATTGGAACAAATGGTTTTGTAAAGCTTTCGTCCGTTCGAATAGTATTGAGTCTCTTTTTGACTGAGTGTAGAAAGCGATGTACTGTGTACTTCCTCGTTTTCTTTGTTTTCCTTTTTTTCAGAGCAAGCCAATGCAGCTAGCAAGCCGAATGAAGTTAAAATGATAAGTTTAATGCTTTTCATTTGCTATGATATTCTGCTAAAAGTCGATCAATGTCATTCATCAAAATATCTACTTCGTTGGCTTTAGTGCCATCGTAGAAACCTCGGATTCTTCTTTCTTTATCCACTAGTATAAAAGCTCCGCTGTGGATGTAGCCGCCTGGGGCAGAAGCATCTTCTCCAACGGGTACCATATAACCCGCGGCAGTGCCTAATTCGTAAATTTCTTCTTTGTTGCCAGTCACGAAGTGCCAAACACTATTGTCCATAATGCCAATGCGTTCAGAATAGTCCTTTAAATAAGCGACTGTATCATGGTCTGGGTCTATGGTGTGTGAGAGAATGCCAAACTCAGGATTGTCTTTGAACCTGTCATAAACCCTGAGCATTTGTGCCTTCATCAGCGGGCAAATGGTTGGGCAAGTGCCGAAGAAGAAATCCGCGATATATACCTTGTTTTCGAAAGTCTTTGGAGTGACTGTTGCGCTGTCCTGATCAACAAAACTATAATCAGGAATAGTGTGATAAACCGTGTCTAGCTTTCCGCCAACTTCTACATATTCTGTTCTACCCAATATCGGTAATGACTTTTTTTTGGATGTGCCACAAGATGCGGTGACAACGATGATTAAAATAAGGCCTAAGACATTTTTCATACCTACTATTGCTTTGCTTTTTCTGTTCTTAATTTCTTGTAAATCCTAATACCTAACATCAATAGAATGGTGACTAAAAGAAAGCCCACCGTTCCTTTGATCCAATTCAGCTCGTTCTTCAATACGATTAAAAAGACGACTGAGATGAGAATAATCGTGGCAATTTCATTGAAAATACGCAGTTGTGTTGAAGTGTATTTAACGATATCCTTTTGCAGCTCTTTGTACATTTTGTGGCAAATGAAATGGTACACATAGAGCAGCAGCACAAATCCGAGTTTGATCTGCATAAAGGGCAAGGATAACATGGAAGGCAGATTAACGATCATCCAAGTGCCAAAAACTAAGGTAAGCATTGCAGACGGCCAAGTGATAATGTACCAAAGTCGATTGGCCATGATTTTCAGCTGATCTCCCAAAATAGTACGGTCCGGTTCGGGTTTTTCAGATGCTTCTACCTGATAAATGAAGAGGCGAACGATATAGAAAAGGCCAGCAAACCAAGTGACGATAAAGATGATGTGCAACGCTTTAATATATGGATCTGCCATGTATCAGAATTTTTGACAAAGGTAAACCGAAATCACTTTCGAACTAGTCAATACCAAATGAATAAGTATTTGATCATTCATAATATTTTGAATAGAAAGTGCTTACGTAATTGTATTTTTAAAATCTAATTGAGATCGATATGAAAGTAAGAATTGGATTTTGTGTGCTGGGATTGTTGATGACAGTGCTTGTGGGCAAGGCCCAAACCGAAAATGAGGCCATTCAAAAAACAATTATGACCTTATTTGATGGAATGAGAAAAGGTGATAGTGCCATGGTGCATCCAGCTTTTGCCAAAGATGCGATTATGCAGACCATAGCGAACAATCGAGAAGGCCAAGTTCAGGTGCAATCGGGGAATTTGACCGATTTCTTAAAGGCAGTGGGTACACCTCATGCCGAAGTTTGGGACGAAAGAATTGAGTTTGGTGACATTAAAGTCGATGGCCCAATGGCCTCAGTTTGGACGCCTTATCAATTTTTTAGAGGAGAGAATTTTTCACATTGTGGAGTGAATTCGTTTCAGCTGTATAAGAGCGAAAAAGGATGGAAGATCATCTATCTGGTGGACACCAGAAGTAGGGATGACTGTAAATAAAAAGGCCCCGACAAGTCGGGGCACTTTTTATCTGCCTCTTCTGTAGTGATTTGCAATGATGTCTTTCACTGAAACGCGCTGGTGATTGATCTCTTGCGATACCTTAGAATTGGCGTAGTCTTGCGAATGCGTTTTAACCTTTTCTCCATTCGACTCATTCGCATGATGACTAGTGCTGAACTGTTCCATTTTAGTTTACTTTACTTAAGCTCAAAAATCTTTTTAGGTTACCCTGAAATCTGATTGTACAAAATTATGCAATCGTTTGCATAAAGCAAGCCCGACCAAGCATTTTTGTTAAATATTTTTTTCAAATCAGCTTGTCAGAAATTAATTGTGTGGGGTAACAGAAAGCATACACGAATAATGGTAAATACCCCACGTTCGTAAAATTAAATATTGAGAATAGATCAAACTGCCAATTGTCCTCTGAGCTCAATTTCTGGGATTAGAGAAATTTCGAACTCATTGAAGGGCTCAATCACAAATTTTTTGTCAAAGAGTTGATTCAGAATAAAGAAGCTCACCCAAAATTCATTGTAAAAAGAAAATACCTCTGGGCTGATGGCTTCAATTTTCCCGAAACTTTGTTCCTCAATTTTTGGAATGGCATGCCGCAGCGTGGAAGTTTTTCTGCCTTCGCCATTCGGGCTTTCAACCCCCTTAGAAACTACCATTATATTGTCCAGTGCGATCAGGTTTTTATTGATGAGGTATACGTTCCATTCGCTTTCACCCATGCTATTGGTGCTTTTTGCAATAGCGATTTTAACGCCCGTGACTTCTGGAAAATCAATGTCTTTTTTCATTATTAAAATATCCTGCTCTGTTTTTGATGAATACGATTTGACCCTTCAATTAGAGTTTTGAGTTCTTCATTTTACCAAAACCTTCGGTAATTACCTTTTCGGCCAATTTTTGCTGAGGGGTAAAGTCTATATTTGATTGTGTTGAGTTAGCATTTCTTCGGACCGAATTTTCTCCATAGTTAGGGTACCATTTCCAAATGTGAATTCCGGCCATCCACGGTTCGTCCATCACTTCTAAAAACAATGCTTCGAAACAACGGGCTTGAGTTTGTTCAGAGAAAATCACTTGTCGCTCCTCTTCATTCAGTCTTTGTGGCCATTCCCATGGGTCAATACCAGCATCTTTGGTGCTTTTGTAACCCACTTCTGTAAACAGCACGGGTTTATTATATCGATCAGAGAATTCCCCAAGGTCCTGAATCGGTTTTTGCCAGCCCTTGCGCAGTTCTTCAACAGAGGCTTCTTCGTTCGAAACCAAAGGGAAATAGGCTTGGACACCTATATAATCCAAGGCATCCCAAAACTTAACGTCTTCATATTCATTGGAGAAATTGGCAGCATAAGTGAGCTGCCCTGAGTAAACAGTCCTGATTTTTGCAATTAAACTTCTCCAGTCCGCCTCTCTTTCAATGCAGGTTTGATGTAGTTCTGTGCCAATGCAGAGCATTTCCATTTGGCTGTCTTGAGCGAGTTTTGCGTAATGCATGATAAACTCTTCGTAATCGGAAAACCATTTTTTCCAGTCCTCTTCTGACTTCATTTTTATTTCACCGCGCCATTTACCGCCTTCATCGCGAAGCCAAATATGAGGCTTGAGGATGGTTTTAATCCCGTTGGCCCTGGCAAATTCTGTGGTCTTGCGCAATCCTTCATCTCTTTCTCCCCACCAACCCTGATTGTTTTCTTGATTCTTGACATTGCTCCTGATTTCAGGGTTATCGTGGCCACTTTGCCAACCAAAAGGGGTTTGAGAAATCCAGTTGACATTTTTTGAAACTAAGGAGGCCAGCTCATTTTCATTGACAATGCTCGGTCCCCCGACCCAGCAAACTCCTCTATGTTTTTCTGATAGGGGTATGTTGATGGACCTTTTAGGATTGGAGGGCAACAGAAAGAAAACACCCACAACAAGTAAGGGAAGAATGGTGATTCCTAAGGTCTTTATTTTCATGGTCAAAGAATGTGCATTTCGAAGACATCGGCAAGATGTGCTACTAATTTTTGCCGTACATCTGACATGTCTACGTCACGAGCAAGTTCTTTGTTCATCGAGGTGACTGCTTTATCATCTATTCCGCATGGAACGATATGACCAAAATAGCTAAGGTCGGTATTCACATTGAGGGCCAAGCCGTGCATGGTTACCCATCGGCTTGTTTTTACCCCCATTGCACATATCTTACGCGGGTTAGGGTCTCCTTCTTTAAAGTCTACCCAAACTCCTGTAAGCCCATCAATACGGCCACTTTCAATGCCGTATTCCCGTAAAGTGATAATCACCGCTTCTTCCAAGTACCTTAAGTACTTGTGGATATCAGTGAAATAATTCTCGAGATCAATTATCGGATAGGCAACTAGTTGCCCTGGACCGTGATAAGTAATGTCACCACCACGATTAATCCGATAAAATTTCGCAAAATGATCTTGTAATCCCTGTTCATCTAATAACAGGTTCTCTATCGATCCACTTTTTCCAAGAGTATAGACATGAGGGTGTTCACACAAAATAAGGTAGTTGTCTGTTAGTAATTCAGCATCAGATTGATTTAACTTTCTGTTCTCAATTTTTCTGTCAACCGTCTTCTTAAAAAGAGACTCTTGATAATCCCATACAGTTTGATAATCGTCCATTCCAAGATCGATTACCTCAACAGCCTTATTTTGACGAAAATTCATGTCTTACGCGAACACAGCTTTAATACACACACACTTTTTAAGCTGATACTTCAGGCATTGCGATTTGGTCAACAGTCAGCACACGTACGTTTTTCGTGATTAGTCTATTGGCCTTTCTCATAGCCGAAGTATGATTACGCGCTAGAAACTCCTTCTTCACCACAGTCTCGTCTATCATATTCAAGAACGTGGCTTCAAAATTCTTCATGTTCTTTTTTCCAGCCATGTGACAAAAATAGACTATGGCAAGTAGGTTTCCAACATTTTAAAACCAGTTTTTGTCCTTATGTGTACTTCTGGAAATTTTTGTGGCACTAAAACGGCATTTCCCATGCTGATTTTTGTTGTATGTCCTAAAGTTGTAATTTCTGCTTCACCTTCGACACAGGTATAAATTACGAACGAGTCGGTGTCATAATGTTCTCTTATGATTCCGGTTGTGAATTCTAAGAGGTTCGTTTCAAAATATTGTGATTTAACCAAGGGCACCACCTCGTTAAGACTTTTTTGTACCTTTATTTTGTAGTCAGAATAGCTGTTGTAATCAAGTGCGTCAATGGCTTCATCGGTATGTAATTCCCTTTTATTCCCTTCGCTGTCTATTCGATCGAAATCATAAATACGATAAGTAACATCAGAAGATTGTTGAATCTCGGCCAGTAATAGCCCTTTTCCGATGGTGTGTACCCTGCCTGCGGGTAAATAAAAGGTGTCTCCAGCCACCACTGATTCCTCGTTCAAGAGTTCCATTAACTTGCTAGAATTCAAATATTCAAGGTATTCCTCTTTTGAGGTTTTTCTGTTGAATCCACTGATTAATTTAGCACCTTGATCTGCTTGAAAAACATACCACATTTCTGATTTGCCAAGAGAATTGTGCCTTTCCTTGGCTAGTTTATCGTTGGGGTGTACTTGGATACTTAAGTCTGCAGCCGCATCTATGAATTTGATTAGCAGCGGAAAGTCGGTACCAAATTGTTGATAGACCTTTTTGCCAACTAGCTCCTCTTTGAAAATTGACGTGATTTCAGGTAAGGTCATCCCTTTAAGTGGCCCTTCACTTACTTTTGAGAGGTTACCCTCAACACCAGAGATTTCCCATGTTTCGCCACAATTATTAAGTGGAGAAAAATCCTTGCCTAGGATGTCTTTAATTTTGGTTCCTCCCCAAATTTTTTCTTTGAAGATGGTGTCGAACTTTAAGGGGTAAAGATATTTTTTGTCTGTCATTATTCAGTAATCATAGATTTATAGGCATTAATTAGTCCGTTAGTGGAGCTGTCATGCGTATTGATGCGATCTTTATTTTCCAACTCTGGCAAAATGCGTTTGGCCAGCACTTTCCCTAATTCTACGCCCCATTGGTCAAAGCTGTAGATGTTCCAAATCACGCCTTGCACGAAAATTTTATGCTCGTACATGGCGATCAATGCACCCAATACCTCAGGCGTGAGTTTTTTAATTAAAATTGAGTTTGTTGGTCTGTTGCCTTCAAACACCTTGAAAGGAGCAATTTTAGCAATTTCTTCTTCTGATTTCCCTTCTGCTTTTAGCTCAGCAATCACTTCAACTTCGGGTTTACCATTCATCAATGCCTCAGTCTGAGCAAAAAAGTTAGAAAGTAGCTTGACATGATGGTCAGCGATAGGGTTTTGGCTGATGGCTGGGGCGATAAAATCGCAAGGGATTAATTTGGTACCTTGGTGAATCAGCTGATAAAAGGCATGCTGCCCGTTGGTGCCAGGCTCACCCCAAACAATCGGCCCTGTTTGGTAACTTACTTTTTGACCAGATCTATCTACATATTTACCGTTGCTTTCCATATTTCCTTGTTGAAAATAGGCCGCAAAGCGATGCATATATTGATCGTATGGAAGGATGGCCTCAGTTTCTGAGCCAAAGAAGTTCGTGTACCAAATTCCAATTAGTGCTAAGATTACAGGAATATTTTGATCGAACTGGGCTGTCTTGAAATGCTCGTCCATTTCATAAGCACCTTTGAGCAGTTCTTCAAAATTGTCATAACCAATTGTGCAGGCAATCGATAATCCTATAGAAGACCAAAGAGAATAGCGTCCACCTACCCAATCCCAAAATTCAAACATATTGGTTATATCAATTCCAAATTCTGCCACTGCCTTTTCGTTGGTAGAAAGGGCCACGAAATGTTTGGCGATGTCGCTTTCAGCTGCACCTTGAGCTAAAAACCATTGCCGAGCAGAGTTTGCATTGGTCATTGTTTCCTGCGTAGTAAATGTTTTTGAAGCGATCATGAACAAGGTTTCTTCGGCCTTTACATGTTTAAGTGCTTCGGTGATATGCGTGCCATCTACATTAGATACAAAGTGTGTTTCAATTCCAAAAGTATTATAGCTTTTCAAGGCTTCGGTAACCATTACCGGACCCAAATCAGAACCGCCAATACCAATGTTAACGATGTATTTAATGGGCTTATTCGTATATCCCAACCAACTGCCTGAAGTTACTTTGTCCGCAAAAACCTTCATCTTTGACAGGGCTGAACGAACGTCTGGCATAATATCTACTCCATCTACTTTTACAGGAGAATCGGACTGGTTTCTCAATGCCGTATGCAGCACAGCCCTACCTTCTGTGGCGTTGATTGAATCGCCTTCGAACATGGCTTTGATCGCATTTTTCAAATCGCACTCTTCGGCTAATTCAAAAAGCAAAGCTAAAGTTTCTTGAGTGATTCGGTTCTTGGAATAGTCAACGAGTATGGTTTTGAACTGGGTAGAGAACTTTTCGAAGCGCTTCCCATCTTGGGCAAAAAGTGCCTTCATTTGGGTGGAAGATGTGGCTTCGTAATGTTTAGCAAGTTTCTCCCAAGCTTTGGTTTGGGTAGGATTTATGGATTTCAGCATTGATTGTTGATTTTGAAATTGAAGTTAGTTCAATTTAATGCCTAAATTAAGGATCACTTCAATGGATTCAATGCAATCGTTTGGAAAAAAGGGGGAGGAAATTGCTGCTGATTTTTTAGCAGCCAAGGGCTATCAGGTTATTGAAAGAAATTATAGGTTCAAGAAGTCAGAGATTGATATCATTTGCCTAGTGGGAGTGACTTTGGTTTTTATCGAAGTGAAAACAAGAAGCACTAAGTCTTTTGGCGAACCAGAAACCTTCGTTTCGGAAAATCAAAAGCAATCCGTGATTCGAGCTGCCGAACATTATATCATTGAAAAGGACTGGAAAGGAGACATTCGATTTGATATTATTGCTGTTTTTAAAGACGAGAAAAAGCAAGAAATCAGTCACTTTGAAGATGCTTTTTACTGACTAGAAACCAGTTTTAAGCTTATCTGACTCATAAATCGGATTGGCAAACTTATCCCATTCTTTGCGCACATAAGCCCTGAAATTCTTCTGAAATGGATCTGGAGCAAATTGTACTTCTTTTTTAATGGTCACGCGATTCGTATTATGGAATTCTTCCCATATCCCAACCTTCTTATCAAAAGCATAAAAACCTCTAACCGCCAATTGGCCATTTTCATAAAAATAATAGTACATGCCTTCCTTTTTGCCGTACTGATAGGGGATTACCTCTTTTACTTTGCTTTTGGTGTCGGGATCGTAATAGGATATTTCTGAATCTCTGTACCAGCCCTTGAAAAAATGCTCTTTATTATTGAGTTTTTGTTGTAGCGAAAGCGACAGCCAGCGCTCATGTTTCGTTCCAAAGAAATACATGCCCTCTTCGACTATTTTTTCATTGATCATTCTTTTGTAAGGGCCATGTAGGACGTTCTCTATGTTAACTGACCGATTTCTGGCACTAATGATCTCATTTCTGTCTTTATCATAAACACCAACAAACGGAACATAAAAATCTACAGCAGCAGGCTCTTTAAGGATATAAAATTCCTCGATTTGAGTTCTTCCTTGAACTTCAGATTTTATCCATTGTCTTTTGGTCTTTTCACCATAAAAGACATTCTTTTTAATTTTCAAATCTACATCTGCAAGGGTATCGGTAGGTTCCTTATCAAAACCAATATCGGGTTTTGCGATTTCTTCCGTTTTAGCTTTTTCAGCCGCCTTCTTATCCTTTTTCTTTTGAGCAAAGAGAAAGAGGGGAGTGAGAAGAATGAAAATAAGGACGGTCAGTTTTTGCATTGCCCAAAATTAACGAAAAATGGCAGAAAGTATTTTAGCCAATTAAGAGCGAATGAACTTTAGGATAAACTATCGAATAGGCGGCTTATCACCAAGGTGATAAGCCCAGCAATTTCTTGCCTAACTCATTGAGTTCAGCTCTTTCATACTTTGTTTGTTCAAGCTTTCTCGGATCACCAGGAAAGGCATAACCCTCAGGCGCTATTCTATCTTGCCAAGATTTAATTCGCCAATTTCGGATCGCTTCATTGTCTTCGTCAGCCGGCATCATAGAAATATATTGAGCTACTCTCACTTTATCGCTTCGGTTGGCCCTGATGCCATGCGGTTGTAAGCTATTGAAAATCAGAAGGTCGCCAGCCTCCATTTTTACCTTTGTGGGATCAAATCCCGTAGTATCGGGCCTAAATCGATTCCTGTCTTCAGGTTGGGTGAGTTTCCAAGAATCGTAAGTTCTGAAGAGTTCGGGGATGCATTGAAAGCCGCCCATATTTTCATCGGTTTGGTCGACTAAGGCCAAAACCCCTTGAACATTTACGGGCTTTTCCTCGGGATCATAGTCCCAATGGATAAATGCCTTGTATTCAAAACTGGGTTTTATGGGGAAATTCAAATTGGCTCGATCTATGGAAACCCATAATTTCTCAGTCCCCCAAATATCGACAAAGGCGTCATAGACACGTTGAGACATTCTGTTGTCCCAGAAAACCTGGCTGTTGTAGCACTCGACCATTCCAGTATTGGCCAGTTCTTTCATTTGCATTTCGGCCCTAGGCGCTTGGTACCATGTATCAGGGTCATTCGGGTCTTTTTCTTCAAATTCCCAGATGAAATCTTCAGTCTTTTTGGCTTGGTCTTTACTGATGGCATTTTTAATCACCACATATCCGTTGTGAATCCAAAATTTCCAATCTGCTTCTGTCAAAACCCTAAGTGGATGGCCATTAGAACGGTCATTGAATTGAATCTTACTGCTTTTAGCGGTGGTAGGGTTGCCCGGAATATTCTTGTGGGCATTCTCTATTTCATCTGGTTTCATGGCTCAGTTTTAAAACGCTATCAAAAGTTAAAGCATTTATTTTGAATATTTTATAGGAGTTTATGAAAGAGGCTACACTCCAATAGGCTAAGATGGGAATGACCACAAGTTTGGACTGGACTGCCGTGACAGCTCATCTTCGCGGCCTATTTGTTAGGCTAAAATTAGAGGTAGGTTGAATTTCAGATTTCAGGGATATCTAAGTATGGGATGCTATGCCATTGATCGATACAATCTGGTTTTATAGATCAATAAATGGTGTAAAAGTGATTTGTAAAATCTATTTTTATAGATCATATTTGTCCATAATTATGATTTATATGGATGGAGCATATAGATCATAGTTAAACAATATAAAAGGCTTGAGAGGATAACGCAAAATTATGACTTGGAATTGGCAACAAAGAAATTGGCCTCAATTCGTTTATAATGCCGAGGATTTTCGAGAACAGGAACAGCAGTTTTTCGAAAAGGCCGGCATGATCCACGGCAGTTTTCAGCATATTGAAGCGGGCGATCAAGAGGACTTGAGGATAGATTTGTTTAGTCAAGAGGCTGTTAAAACCTCAGAAATTGAAGGAGAGATTTTAAATCGGGACTCTATACATTCGTCAATTCGTAAACAGCTTGGATTACAAACAGATCACAGACGAATAAAACCTGCGGAGCAAGGGATTGCAGAAATGATGGTTGATCTGTATCGCAACTATGAAGTTCCGTTGACAAGGGAAATCCTTTTTTCTTGGCATGAAATGCTAATGAATGGGCGCAGGGATTTATTAGACATAGGGCGCTATCGGAGGCATGAAGACCCTATGCAGATTGTATCAGGGCATATCGGAAAACCGAAGATTCACTTTGAAGCGCCACCTTCAAAGCAGGTCATGGAAGAAATGAAGTCTTTTCTGGCTTGGTTCAATCATTCCATCAAAGGTGGTAAAAATGAATTGCCCGTTCTGATCAGAGCGGCTATTGCACATTTGTACTTTGAGTCCATTCACCCTTTCGAAGACGGTAATGGGAGACTTGGGCGAGCTATTTCAGAGAAATCACTATCTCAAAGTTTGGGTAGACCAACGCTCATTGCGCTTTCCCATACGATTCAGGAGCACAAGAAATCTTATTATGAAGCACTTGAGAGCAACAACAAGGATTTGGATATTGGCGATTGGATATCGTATTTCTGCCAGATTGTTTTAAATGCTCAGGATTATACTCAAAGCACGATCAGCTTTATTATAGAAAAGGGCAAGTTCTATAAGCGTTTTGAAAAACAGCTAAATGAGCGTCAATTAAAAGTGGTTGGACGAATCTTTAGAGAAGGTTTTGGAGGATTTAAAGGCGGAATGAGCGCTAAAAATTATCAAACCATCTCAGGTGCTCCAAGCGCAACAGCAACACGTGACCTGACTAAAATGGTGGAGATTGGTGCTCTTAGAAGAGTCGGGGAACTCAAAAGCACAAGATACTTTCTGAATATTCAAGGCTAGTTGATCACTTATTTGAATCAATGTCATTCAGATCATTTTTTAATCAAAACCATTAATTAGGAGAAGATCCGTTGCAAATATTCATAAAAAAGGGTCAACAGCAATGTTGACCCTTCTTGTTTTGGCTCCTCCTCTTGGGCTCGCCCCGAATGTTCGGGGCAAGAACCCTTCCCGATTTTCGGGATCAGATACATTACCTGAATTTTACTTTTAATTCCTCTACTGACTTCGGGTTATTTGGTAACTCTTGGATGTGTTTTTTCGACTTCATTCGCTTTATATACTTCTCTATTTTGAGTGCCTGACTTTTATGTAATCCTTGAATAGTGAAGAATACTTCCCAAGGCTGACCTCTTTTAGTCCATATTTTGTTTTTGTCAGAGTCGTTATGAAAGTGTAATCTCTGCTCAATATTAGATGTATAGCCAATGTAAAACTTGTCTATAGTGGGCGAATAGAGAATATATACAGTGAATGTATCCATAAAAAAAGGGTCAACAGCAATGTTGACCCTTCTTGTTTAAGCTCCTCCTCTTGGGCTCGAACCAAGGACCCTCTGATTAACAGTCAGATGCTCTAACCGACTGAGCTAAGGAGGAATTTCGGTTACGTTTCTCTCTTGTCGTGAAACGGAGTGCAATATTAGTGGTTGACTGAATATATTCCAATACCTTTTAGGAAATTTTTCTTCAAACTATAAAAAGAAAACCACGATATAGATAATAGCGAATACAGTTAGGAAGACTATGCCACTTTTTGCCAATAGAAGCAGCTTTTTTCCCGGTCTAAACTCTTCTGGAATTTGCACGGAGGTAATTACCCTGTAGTTGATCAATGCAATCAATGGGGCAATAACAAAGGAAAGCGTGGTGGCCAAATCGACAAGGTCTTTGAGGTTAGACGATAAAAGGAGAATGAAAAGAAAAGATACGGCTGCTACCACAACCATCATCCATGTGTAGGCATTCCTTTCACCGGCCTTTTTAAAAAAGAGTAAGCGCGTGGTTTCGCCCATTGCGCGTCCAAATCCATCAACAACAGTAATTGTTGTACTGAACATTGTGCTAAATGCGGCTATTGCAATTACCAAATAGGCCCAATTGCCAAGGGCTGAGGTATAAAGCGTTACTACTTGGTCGGAAAATACGGTGGAATTGTTGGACAACTCTACTCCCGTGCCATACATAACTTTGGCGCCCAAGGTTAAAAAGCATATCGCAAGTACAGCGGTAACAATGTAACCAAAATTAAAGTCGGCCAGGATTTCTTTCAGTCTTGGTTTGTAGCCGATTTGCTTGATCCGTTCAAGCGTCCAAAGGCTGTTCCAAGTGGATAAATCCACAGCGGTCGGCATCCATCCCATTAAGGCAATCACGAAAATGATGCTATCTCTTTCTAAGAGTTCTTTCGGAACAAAACCTTCTACAGGAGTGACCTGACCTTTGGAGAGTGCTCCGAAAAAAGCAACCAAAGTTGAAATCAATAACACCGAACCAATAATTTTTAAAAGTGTATCGAGCATGCTGTATTTTCCTAAGGCCAGAATTACAGTACAAACCAGAAGTATAATTCCAGAAACGTAGGCAGGATTCATTGTAACTCCTGTAAGGTTATTGAACATACCAGCAGTAACGAATGTAACTGCAGCGGTAACGGTAAACATTGAACCAAGGCTTAGAAGAAAATAAAGCCAAAGCATCCATTTGCCTTCTTTTAAGTAACCCTCAATTAATGATTTACCCGTAGCGGCCGCAAACCTAGACCCGAATTCAAAGAATGGATATTTAAAAAGGTTGGCCAATAAAATGAATGCCACCAGTTGAAAACCGAAGTCAGCCCCAGCCCTTGTAGATTGAACTAAATGAGAAACCCCAATACAAGTACTCGCGAAAAGAATCCCAGGGCCAAGGGCCTTTAGATAGCGTTTAAAATTTGAAGCCATAAATCTTAAATGCTAAAAATATGAATTCTTTTGAAGTCATCATAATGCAGAAATTACCGATAAATTCGGCCATAGTGGCGCAATTCATTTGAATTCGAGCCTAAATGCAGCCATAGTGGCTTGTTTTTGGTTTTTTTTTTGCTGTGGTACGATTTTGACTAAAGGTGCAGAAAACGATTTTAAAACCTAAAAGATAAAAAAATGAATATTGTAAGAAGAAACCCAGACTGGTTAGCTCCAACAACAATCGATACTTTTTTCGATAAGTTCTTTAACGAAGCAAATCAAAGAAACGGAAACAGCTTTTCACCCAAAGTGGATATAGCCGAAACAGATAAGGCCTTCGAAGTGCACCTGGCCGTACCCGGATTCAAGAAGGAAGATTTTACAATTGACCTGAAAGAAGGAAGGCTCAATATCAGTGGTGAAAGAAAATTAGAGAAGGAAAACAAAGAAAAGAACTATTACTCAATCCAAACTGAGTATGGAAAATTTGTAAAGAGTTTTCAGCTTCCAGACAGTATTAATGAAAAAGCCATTGAGGCAAAGTACGAAAATGGAATTTTGGAAATTGTGATTCCAAAAGATGAGACCAAGAAAATTGAATCAAAAATTTTAGTGAAGTAAGTGAGTGTTTTGATGTTGTAGAGGAGTTCCGATTTTCGGGACTCCTTTTTTTGTTAAATGCTGTTAAAAACCCCCTGAATTTAAATAAATTAGAACACCTCAATTAACTTAAGCGTTAATCAGGCTCGAACAGACTAAATCCATAGATATGAATAAGAAGCAAGTTTTTTTGGCAATGTTGGCATCTTCGCTGATCGGGGGGCTCATTGTTTTGATAGGAATTAGTTTCATAACCGGTGCAGATAATGGTAGCAATGGATTTGGCTATGGCAAAGGCAATGCGATGCCAACAAGTTTTGCAAACGCAGATGAAGCACCAAGGAACTACATTGTTCCAGAGGGCGTAAATTTTATTTCAGCTTCGCGAAAGATTGTTCCTGCCGTAGTGCACATTACCAATAGGGCTGAAATCAAAGCCAATTCGAGCCGATGGAGCAGAATGTTTCGTGGCGAAAGCAGGTTCAGGCAGTCTACAGGCTCAGGCGTACTCATTTCGGGAGATGGCTATATCGTTACTAACTACCATGTGGTAGAAGGAGCGGATGAACTCGAAGTGCGATTGGATGATAATCGAAGATTGCCAGCCGAGCTTATAGGTACAGATCAAGATACAGATTTGGCCCTTATTCGGGTGAAGGCAAAGGATTTACCTTTTGTAGAATTTGGTAATTCGGATGAGGTTGAAATTGGGGAATGGGTATTGGCAGTGGGCAATCCCTTTGATTTGAACAACACCGTTACCGCAGGAATCATTAGCGCCAAGGCTAGAAATATCAATTTAATCACGAGTGCCGAAAATAGATATGGCATCGAATCATTTTTACAAACCGATGCAGTAGTCAACCGAGGAAATAGCGGAGGGGCTTTGGTCAATTTAAAAGGTGATTTGATTGGAATCAATACCGCTATTGCCACCAATACAGGCACGTTTAGCGGTTATTCTTTTGCTGTTCCTTCCATTTTGGTGAAGAAGGTGATGGATGATTTATTAGAGTTTGGAGAGGTGCAGCGCGGCTTGTTGGGGGTTACTATTCGAGATGCCGATGGCGTAGGCACCGAAGAGCTTACTGGTGTTCGTATTGTGAGTGTTTCGCCAGGCGGAGCGGCCGATAAGGCGGGCTTGAAAGAAGAGGATGTAATTGTTGGTGTGGATGGAAAGCAAGTAAAAACTACCAGCCAGCTACAGGAACTCATTGCACGAAGACGTCCTGGCGATAATGTAGAAATCGACTATAAGCGAAATGGGAATGAAAAGGGAACTTCGCTTCAACTTCAGAAGAAGGAAGCCCTTGTAGTGGTAAATAACGAAGTGCCAGAATTGGAAATGGAAGGTATACCGCTCACCTACGAAATTAATGGAGCCACTTTTAAAGACTTGAACCCACAAATCAAGAAATTTCTAAGCATTCAGGAAGGCGTGCAGTTGGATAAATTGACCGATGGCGCTTGGAAGGATAGTGGGGTAAGGGAAGGCTTTGTCATCACCAAAGTAGGAGACGAAGACATTAAAGACCTTGAACAATTCCAAAAAATATTGGATACCAAAACCAAGGATTTTTTCATAATGGGCAAATACCCCGATGGTGAAAAGGAATATTACAGAATAGCTTGGTAGCCGTTTTCACTCTAATCAAGATTTTAAGCCGATTCATTGAATCGGTTTTTTTTATTTCTAGGCTTAGTACTTCAGGCCATCAGATGTGAAAACCACCTCCTTTTTTGCACACGTTTGAAATAAGCCGTAACTATGAATTTTAATCAAAGACAGACATAACACTATGAATCTTCAAACGGATTTTGGTCTCGTTGAGGCCTTACACAATTTAGGAATCAAAGCTGAAAATCATGGCACTTCAACAGGGAGTCATAGTTCTGGTAAGGGAGCCTTATTAAGCTCATTTTCTCCAGTCGATGGTAAATTGATTGGAAAAGTAAGTGTCACCACAAAAGATGAATATGATCAGTTGATCACCACAGCTCAAACGGCTTTTAAACATTGGCGCGAGGTACCTGCACCAATGCGCGGAGAGGTCGTTCGTCAGTTTGGCCAAAAACTAAGGGAGCGCAAAGCCGATTTAGGAAAACTCGTTTCATACGAAATGGGTAAATCTTACCAAGAAGGCTTAGGCGAGGTTCAGGAAATGATCGATATCTGTGATTTTGCGGTGGGTCTTTCACGCCAATTGCATGGCCTTACGATTAAATCAGAACGTCCACTCCATCATATGCAAGAGCAATACCATCCTTTGGGCGTGGTAGGAATAATTTCAGCCTTCAATTTTCCAGTAGCCGTTTGGGCTTGGAATACAGCCTTGGCTTGGGTTTGTGGAGATACCTGTGTTTGGAAACCTTCTGAAAAAACACCTTTGTGTGGCGTGGCCTGTCAACATATCATCAACGAGGTACTACAAGAAAACCATCTTCCCGAAGGTATTTCCTGTATGATCAATGGAAATTATGAAGTAGGAGAGTGGTTGACAAATGATGGTCGTGTGCCTCTTATTTCTGCTACTGGTTCTATTAGAATGGGTAAAATTGTTGGGCAAGCCGTTGCTGCGCGTTTGGGCAAGTCCATTTTAGAATTGGGCGGAAACAATGCCATTATTGTTACTCCGGAAGCAGACATAAAAATGACGGTAATTGGGGCGGTCTTTGGTGCCGTAGGTACTGCGGGTCAACGTTGTACATCCACTCGAAGACTGATTGTACACGAAGATATTTACAATAAGGTGGTTGATGCGGTTACCGGAGCTTATGCTCAATTGAGGATCGGAAATCCATTGGATGAAAAGAATCACGTTGGGCCTTTGATCGATACCGATGCCGTGAAGAACTACTCAAATGCCATAGAAGCTGCCAAAGCACAAGGCGGAAAGGTATTGATTGATGGAGAAGTACTTAATGGCGAAGGTTACGAAAGCGGTTGTTACGTAAGGCCTTGTATTATCGAAGCCGACAATAGTTTTCAAATTGTTCAGGCAGAAACCTTCGCTCCGATTTTGTACATCATTAAATACTCGGGCTCGGTACATGATGCCATCGCCATTCAAAATGGGGTTGTTCAAGGGCTTTCTTCCGCAATTATGACGAATAGCATGAGAGACGCTCATATGTTCCTTTCTGCTTCAGGATCTGATTGTGGTATTGCCAATGTTAACATTGGAACTTCTGGTGCCGAAATTGGCGGTGCTTTT